>Ga0233375_1000695_pt1 | contig 16909 bp, 16 predicted proteins | sample ElkDunMinimDraft_10_FD_191539 | JGI IMG/M metagenome (GOLD analysis project Ga0233375, IMG submission 191539) | Fecal eukaryotic communites from dung pellets of Tule Elk in California, USA - Elk Dung E16 | ecosystem: Host-associated > Mammals > Digestive system > Large intestine > Fecal | place... | reverse complement strand
GATCTGGGCGGCCGCCTGGTAGGCCTGCTGGAAGCGCATCATGTCGGCCGCCTCCTCGTCCAGGTTCACGCCGCTGACCGATTCGCGTTCGGCGGCGGCCTGCGCATGGATCGCGGTCTGCGCCTCGCGACCCAGGTTGGCGTGGCGCGCATCTGTGCCCACGCGCGCGGTCAGCTGGGTGATGCCCGCGGTCAGCGACTGCCTGCCGCCGTCGAGCACGCCAAGCTGGTCGAGGCCGCCGAGCGCGCGCGCGTTGCCGTTGTCGGTCGAGCGCGGCGGTGTAGGCGCCAGCGAGAAACGGTCGCCGGCAGCCGGCTCGCCTTCGAGCGTCAGCGACCAGCCCGCGGCCGGATCCGAGATCGCGGTTCCGGGCGTCCAGGCGAAGGGTCCATTGCCGTCGACGGTGTACTGGCCGCCGTCGATGAACTCGATGGTGGCACCGGCGAAGCCGGCGAACGCGCCGGCATTGGTGACCTGTGCCTGCGCGGGCCGTCCAGTCCCGAGGTTGCCCGGGTCGGCTGCCCCCTGCAGCGGCGAGGCCGCGGCGATCTGCGCGCCGTCGGTCAGCGCCACGCGCAGACTGGCGGCCGCATCGGCGGCCGGACGCAGCATGAAACGGTCGCCCGGCGCCGGCGTGCCGGCGACCTCGAATGCCATGCCGGCGACGCGGAACGGATCGGCGGCGGTGCCGCTGCCGGCCAGGGCCACCGCCTCGCCGGTATCGGCACGGGTCGCCGACCAGGCGCCGTCGAAGTGCAGCACCAGGTCCTGGGCCTTCAGCGCGGCGGGGTCGGCGACGCTCGCGGCGATGCTCGCGCCGCCGGTGTTGCCGGCGTGGGGATCGGCCCGAGGCGGCGACAGGCTGAAGAAGTCGGCGCCGGGTGCGCCGTTGTAGTCCACGCCGGCGCGATGCGCCTGGTTGAACGCGCTGGCGAACGCCGTGGCCAGGCGACCGAGTTCGGCGCGGGCCGGGTCCAGCACCCGCTCGCGGAACTCGAGCACGCCGCCCAGCTCGCCGGACACCCCGGCCGAGGACAGCCGGGTCTTGCCCCCTGGAGCGTCCACCGCCAGCAGCTGGCGGTCGGGCCGGTACGGGTCGGGTACGGTGGACAGCTGCATCGCCTGGCCGCCCAGCACCAGCGGCTGGCCGCCCAGGGTGAACACGTTGAGCGAGCCGTCGTCCTGGGCGATCGCCTCCGCGCCGACCAGGCCGGCCAGCCGCTCGATCCGCAGCGCGCGGGCGTCGAGCAGGTCCGGCGCCACATTCTGGCCGCCGGCGTGGATCTCGCGGTTGAGTCCGGCGATCTCCTGCGCCAGCTGGTTGGCATCGGCGATGGTCGACTGCAGGCGCTTGCCCGATTCCTGGTCGAGTGCGGCAAGCTGGCCGTCGAGCGAGCGCCAGCGGCCGGCCAGCTGCCCGCCGGTCGCCAGCAGCTGGTCGCGCGCCACGCTCGAGCCGGGTTCGGCCGACAGCGCGTCGGCGGCATTGAAGAAGGCCGACCACTGCGCGCCCAGGCCGGTGGCCGGATCGGAGACCAGGGCATCGGCGCGGCCGGCCAGCGCCGACAGCTGCGAGAGCCGGCCCAGTTCACCGCTGCTGTCGACCTGGCGCGCGAACACCAGGCCATCGGCCAGGCGCTGCAGCGCGGCCACGTTCACGCCCTGGCCTACCCAGCCGGCATTGCCGGCCGGATGGCCCGGGCGCGCGGCCAGGTCCACGCGCTGGCGGCTGTAGCCGGGCGTGGAGGCGTTGGCGACGTTGTGGCTCACGGTACCGAGCGCGCGCTGGAAGGCGAGCAGCGCGGAGGTGCCGGAGCTGAGCATCCCGGTCATGGCTTATCCCCTGGGGCCGACCGCGAGCGCGGCGACGGTGGTGGTGGCGTTGGAGGCGGCCGGCGCGGCGGCGTGGCGCGCGCCCGCGTCCGGCAGCGCGGACAGCGCGCGGTTCAAGGTGGCGCCATTGGCGATGGCGGTGATCTTGGCCGCATAGGACGGGTCGGTGGCGTAGCCGGCCTGCTGCAGGGCGCTGGCGAAGCGCCGCACGTCCTGGCCGGCGCCGCGCGCGGCGGCGTAGCGCGGCTTGCCGATCAGCCGCGCGTAGTCGGTGAAGCTCTCGGCGACCGAGCCATAGGCGCGGAACTGGGCCTGCTCGTCCACGCGCTTGCCGCCGACGAATTCATGGGTGCGCGCATTCACGCGCCCACCCTTCCAGTTGCCGCTGGCCTTGATGCCGAACAGGTTGAGCGAGGAGGCGTCCTTGCCGCCGGCCAGGCGCCGGCCCCAGCCGGTCTCGAGCGCGGCCTGGGCGACCAGGGCCTTGGGCGAGACGCCCAGCTCGGCCGCGGCCTTCTGCGCCTGCGGCCAGATCGACTGCACGAAGGCTTCGGGCGAACTGGCGTCGAGCTGCCCGGGATCGGAGGCATCGGCCGCACCGGTCGTGCGGGCCACGGCCGGCGCGCGGGCCGACGGCTGCGGCGCGAGCGCCGGCATCGACACGCCCGAACGCGACGGCGCCAGCGGCAGCATGCCGCCGGAAGACGAAGCCAGCGGCAGCGCGGGCGCGGCGTCGGCGCGGGCCAGCGGCATCGGCGTGGCCGCGTTCGTGGCGCCGCTCCCTGCCAGGCCGCCTTCGAGCTGGCGCATGATCATCGGCGCCAGCCCCAGGCCGCGGCCCTTGCCGAGTTCGCGCGCCAGCTGCTGGTCGTACATGTCGCGGTAGCGCGTGTCGCCGCCCAGCGCGTTGCCCGGCGAGGCGCTGCGCATCGACTTGATCAGCATCTGCGCGAACTGGGTTTCCAGCTCGCGCGCGGCCTTCTCGACGTCCGCGCGCGGCGTGGCGCGCGACGGCGCCAGGTCGATGGCGCTGGTGGCGGGAAGGCGCATGGCGGCTCAGATCACCTCGAGTTCGGCGCGCAGCGCGCCGGCGCGCTTGAGCGCCTCGAGGATGGCGACGATGTCGCCCGGCGCCGCGCCCACGGCGTTGACCGCGCGCACGATCGATTCCAGCGACGAGCCGCCCTCGAACAGGAACATGCGTCCGCCGTCCTGGCTGACCTCGAGCGTGGACTGCGGCGCGACCACGGTGCCGCCGCGGCCGAAGGCGCCGGGCTGGCTGACCTGCACGCCCTCGGTGACCGAGACGGTCAGCGACCCGTGCGAGACCGCCGCCGGCAGCACCGAGACTTCACCGCCCATGACCACCGTGCCGGTGCGGGCGTTGACGATGACCTTGGCCGCGGCCGCGCCCGGGGTGACGTCGAGCGCTTCGAGTCGTGCCAGGAAACCGACGCGGTCGCCCGCCGGCGGCATCACCTCGATGGTCACGCCGTCGAGGGCGCGCGCGCGGCCCGGGCCGAACGCGCTGTCGATCGCCGAGACGATGCGCGAGGCGGTGGTGAAATCGGACTGGCGCAGGTTGAGCGTGACCACCTCGCTCGGCGCCGCGCCGGGTGCCGCGCGCTCGACGATCGCGCCGTTGGGGATGCTGCCGCCATTGGGCGCGTTGGTGGAGATGCGCGAGCCGTCGCGGCCTGAGGCGCCGAAGCCGCTCACCACCAGGGTGCCCTGGGCGATCGCGTAGACCTGGCCGTCGGCGCCCTTGAGCGGGGCCATCAGCAGGCTGCCGCCGCGCAGCGAGCCGGCGTTGCCGATCGAGGACACGGTGACGCTGATGGTCTGCCCGGGCTTGGCGAAGGGCGGCAGTTCGGCCTGGATGGCGACCGCGGCCACGTTCTTGAGCTGCGGGTTGACCCCCGGCGGAATGGTCACGCCGAGCTGGTCGAGCATGGTCTTGAGGCTCTGCACCGTGAAGGGGGTCTGGCTGGTGCGGTCGCCGCTGCCGTCCAGGCCCACCACCAGGCCGTAGCCCACCAGCGGGTTGCCGCGCACCCCGGCCACCTGGGCCAGGTCCTTGATGCGTTCGGCCTGCGCCGGCGCCGCGGCGGCACCGAGCACGGCAGCCAGCATGCAGGCCGCGGCGGGAAACAGGCGGGTCGCGATCGATGTCTGCATGGTCGCGGCCTCAGTAGGGGAATGCGGCGGAATTGAAGAACCGCGCCAGCCAGCCCATGGCGTTGGAGCGCGCCAGGGTGCCGCGCCCGCCGTACAGGATCTGGGCGTCGGCCACGCGGTCGGAACTGACCCGGTTGTCCGGACCGATATCGGCGGTGCGCACCAGGCCTTGAATCTGCACCAGCTCGTCGCCCTGGTTCAGGCGCATCTGCTTCTCGCCGGCCACGCGCAGGTTGCCGTTGCCCAGGTCCTCGACCACGCGCACGGTGATGTTGCCGGCCAGCTGGTTGCTCTGCGCGCTGTCGCCGCGTCCGGCGAAGTCGCGGCTGCCCTCGATGCCGGCCTGCAGCAGCGGGCGGCCGTTGTAGGTGATGTCCTGGCCGAAGATGGTCGGCGCGGCGATGTCCACGCCGCTTTCCTTGCTCACTGCGGTGGTGGCGTTGCTGCGCGCGCGGGTGTTCTCCACCAGCACGATGGTCAGCAGGTCGCCCACCCCGCGCGCCTTGTTGTCCTGGAACAGCGACATGCCGCGCTGGCCGGCGGACGCGGCATAGATCGAGCCGCCGCCGTCGCCCGGCCTGGCGGCCGAGGGGAGGGCGGCATGGCCGGTGGCGGCCGCCTGCTGCGCCGGCATCTGCGCCGGGAACGGGCGTGCATCGCCCAGGGTCGCGGCGCAGCCGCCCAGGGCCAGTGCCAGGCCGATGCCGAGGAATGCCTTCATGGCCGCGCTCACAGCTTGTTGTTGAGGTAGGCGAGCATCGAGTCGATGGTCGAGATCGCCTTGGCGTTGGTTTCGTAGGCGCGCTGGGTCTCGATCATCGACACCAGCTCCTCGACCACGTTGACGTTGGAGCCTTCCAGCGAGCCCTGCACCAGCAGGCCGGTGCCGTTCTCGCCGGGGGCGCCGCTCTGCGCCGGGCCGCTGGCGCCGGTCTCCACGAACAGGTTCTCGCCCTTGGCCTGGAGGCCCGCGGGATTGACGAAATCGGCGATGGTCAGCGCGCCGACCTGCACCGGCTCGGCCTGTCCGGCCAGCTGCACGCTGACCGTGCCATCGGCGCCGATGGTGATCGACTGCGCGCCCTCGGGCAGCTGCAATCCCGGCTGCACCGGGAAGCCGGAGTTGGTCACCAGTTCGGCCTGGGCGTTGACCTTGAAGCTGCCGTCGCGGGTGTAGGCGGTGCTGCCGTCGGGCATCAGCACCTCGAAGAAGCCGCGCCCGTTGATCGCCACGTCCAGCGCGCCGCCGGTCTGGCCGAGGCTGCCCTGGGCGAACTCCTTGGAAGTCGCCGCCACGCGCACGCCGGTGCCGACCTGCAGGCCGGTGGGCAGGCTGGTCTGCTCGGAGGTCGCGCCGCCGGGCTGGCGGGTGGTCTGGTACAGCAGGTCCTCGAAGCTGGCGCGGTCGCGCTTGAAGCCGGTGGTGTTGGTGTTGGCGAGGTTGTTGGAGATGACCGCCATGCGCGTCTGCTGCGCGTCGAGGCCGGTCTTGGCGATCCACAGAGCCTGGGTCATGGCGGGATTCCGTCGGTGAAGGTGGGGGCGATCAGCGCGAGGACAGCAGGGTGTTGGCCATGCGCGCGGTCTCGTCACCGCTCTGCAAGACGCGTACCTGCATCTCGAACTGGCGCGCCAGTTCGATCATCGAGACCAGCATTCCGGTGGCGTCGACGTTGCTGCCTTCGCGCACGCCGGAGGCCACCACGCTGCCGGCGGCCGGCGGGGGCGGCGGGGCGCCCGCCGGCAGGCGCATCAGGCCGTCGTCGCCGCGCGACATCGCGCGCGTGTCCACGGCCACCACCTGCAGGCGCCCGGCCTCGGCCATGGTCGCCATCGGCTGTCCCTGCGGGACGACCGAGATGGTGCCGTCGCCGCCGATCTCGACCGCGTCGAACGGCGGCAGCGCCAGCGGTGCGCCGCCCGCGTCGAGCACAGGCAATCCGCTGGCGGTGGTCAGCAGGCCGTTCGGGGTGAGCTGGAGATCGCCGGCACGGGTGTAGGCCACGCCGCCGTTGGCGTCCTGCACCGCCAGCCAGTGGCCGGGCGCGAGCGCCACGTCCAGCGGGTTGCCGGTGGTGGTGCGGGTGCCGGCGGCATCGCTCACGCCCAGGTCGCGCTGCGAGGTGGCCACGCGCGAGGCCAGGCCGGGGCCCTGGACCGGCACCGCGACGGTGCCGGCAAGGCTGGCCTGGAAGCCGGTGGTGTCGGCATTGGCCAGGTTGTGCGCGACCGTCGCCTGCCCGCGCAGGGTGGCGCTGGCGCCGGTCATCGCGATGTAGAGGGACTTGTCCATGGCGGCCTTTCGTCGGCGGGCGCGCGTGCCGCACCCTGTGCCCGGGCTGCTGCAACATCCGTGCCGCGGCCCGGCCAGGCGCCGGCGGCGGTGGCCGCCGGCGCGACGCGATCAGCGGATATTGATCACGGTCTGGGTGAGCGCGTCCTGCGCCTGGATCATCTGCGCATTGGCCTGGAAGTTGCGCTGCGCGGTGATCATGTTCACCAGCTGCTCGGTCAGGTTGACGTTGGACGCTTCCAGCGCGCCGCCCTGGACCATGCCGAACTCGGCGCTGCCGGCGGCGCCGCGGCGGGCCAGGCCCGAGCCGTGGGTTTCGGCCCAGGCATTGTCGCCGACCGGCTGCAGGCCCTGGGGATTGGCGAAGTTGGTCAGCGCCACCTGCCCCAGCGGCGTGGACACGCCGTTGCTGTAGCGCGCGGCCACCACGCCCTCGGCCGAGACCTCGATGCTGCTCAGGCGGCCGGTGCCATGGCCGTCCTGGATCAGCGCCGACACGCCGAAGCGGTCGCCGTACTGGGTGGAGCGCTCCAGGCTCAGGGTCAGGTCGAGCGCGGCCGCGCCGCCGGGCAGGGTGTGGGTGGGCAGGGTGATCTCGCCGTTGGCCGGAGCGAGCAGCTCGCCGGTGCTCGAGTACTGCAGCGTCTCCGGGCCGCCCACGTCCACGCCGTCGATGCGGGTATGCACCTGCCACTCGTTCGGATTGGCGGTGCGCACGAAGTACATCGACTGCGAATGCGGCGCGCCGAGCGAGTCGTACACGGTCACCGACGTGGTGTGGTTGTAGCTGTCGGGATTGCCCACGTCGAACGGCGCGGCGGTCGGCGGGCTGGCGTTGCCGGGCAGGTTCAGGCCCAGCGAGACATCGCGGGTGGCGCGCGGCGGCGCGTCGCCGGTCGCCAGGCGCAGGTCGGCCATGCGGCCGGTGTCGAAGCCGTCGCCGCTGGCATTGGGCAGGAACACCTGCAGCCGCTGGCCGCTGGGATTGACCACGTAGCCCTCGCGATCGGCGCCGAAGTTGCCGGCGCGCGAGTAGGAGATGCCGTTGCTGCCGGCCAGGGTGAAGAAGCCCTCGCCGGTGAGCGCCATGTCCAGCGACTTGCCGGTGTAGTCGACGTTGCCCTGGCTGAACTGCTGGGCGACGCGCTGCAGACGCACGCCCGAGCCGATGGTGTTGCTCGACAAACCGTGGCCGGTGGCGGCGAACACGTCGCCGAACTCGCCGCGCGAGGCCTTGAAGCCGGCGCTGTTGGCGTTGGCGATGTTGTTGGAGGTGATGTTGAGGTCGGACGACGCTGCGTTCATGCCGCTCAGCGGGATCAGGAAACTCATGGGTGTGCTCCTTGAGGGAAGTCCGCGGCTGCGGACGGCGGCGGTCAGCCGATGCGGTGGATCGCCGAAAGCGGGGCGCTGCCCATGCCGGCGAGGTTGAGGGACAGGCCGCCAGGTTCGATCGAGACGCTTTCCACGCGCGCGCTTGCGCGCACCGGCAGCAGGGCGGCGTTGCTGGCGGACGGATCTCCGGCGCCGGTGACGGCGCGGAAGCTGTAGGTGCCGGCGGCCGCGGGATGGCCGTCCTGGTCGCGGCCATCCCAGCTGAAGCCGGCCATGCCGTTGGCGTCGGCCTCCACCGTCATGCGCCGCACGCGCACGCCGGTGGCGTCGACCACGTCCAGGGTGACGGGGCCGGCGGCCTGGGCGACGATCTCGCCGCTCAGGCCGGCGCCGCGCGCCAGCGGCACCGCGTCCACCGAAACCAGCGCATCGCGCCCCACGAGCGCGGCCGCGCGCAGGGTCTGGTCGGACTCCATCACGCTGGCCATCGCCGCCATCGCGCCCTGCATGCCCTCGATGCCCTGCACCGTGGAGAACTGCGCCAGCTGGCCGAGGAACTGGTTGTTGTCCAGTGGCTTGAGCGGATCCTGGTTCTTGAGCTGCTCGGTCATCAGGTGCAGGAAGTCGGCCTGCCCCAGCGCGCTGCTGCGCGCGGGCTGCTGCTGGCCGAGGCCGAGCGATGCGTAGTCGGTACCGCTGATCGTGGTCATCGGGATGTCCGGTGTGCGGCCGCTCAGCGGCCCATGTTCAGGGTGGCCAGGGCGAGTTCCTTGGCCGAGTTGAAGACCTCGACATTGGCCTGGTAGCTGCGCGAGGCCGAGATCAGGTCGACCATCTGCGCGACCGGATCGATGTCGGGCGCGTACACATAGCCCTGCGCGTCGGCCAGCGGGTGGCCCGGCTCGTAGCGGCGCAGCGGCGCGGCGGTGCTCTCGTCGACCGCGTCCACGCGCACCCCGGCCAGCGCCGGATTGCCGTCGATGGCGGTGGCCGAGAACACCGGCTGCTTGGCGCGGAACACCGCGTCCGGATCGCCGGACACCGAGTTGGCGTTGGCCAGGTTGGAGGCGATGGTGCTCAGCCGCACCGACTGCGCGGTCATCGCCGAGCCGGCGACGTCGAAGATCGGCAGGTTGCTCACGGGCGTGCTCCGGTCATGGCGCTCACTGGCCGGTGATCGCGGTCAGCATCGAGCGCACCTTGGATTCGACGAAGGACATCGAGGCGCGGTACTCGAGGGTGGCCTGGGCGAAGGTCGCGTTCTCGCGATCGCCATCGACGGTGTTGCCGTCCAGGCTCGGCTGCGAGGACGGCCGCGCGTAGCGCGCCGCTTCGCTGGCCGCGGTGATCGCATCGCCCGCGGCCGCGGTCGCCGGGTTCAGCGCCGCCGACAGGGCGGTGTTGAAGTCCAGGTCCTGGGCCTGGTAGCCGGGGGTGTCGGCGTTGGCGATGTTGGCGCTGAGCAGCTGCAGCCGCTGTTCGCGCAGGGCGAGCGCGGTGCCGTGGATGCCTAGGAAGTCGGACATGGGCCCTCCGGGGGCGGATACACCCGGAGTGGCAGGCAAGCCGTGTGCCAGAGGCCGGCCAGGCGCCGGTGCCGCGGGCGGACCGCGGCGCCCGAACGCTGCCCTGCCGGGCCGGTCGGCCAGGCGCAAGCGGCTGAAAAGACTGGGGCTTGCCTAGCCGAACGCGCCGATGCGGGCGCTCACCCGGTCGGCCAGTTCGCGCTCGGAGTACTTGGGCACGAAGTCGTCCGCGCCCACGCGCTCGACCATCGCCTGGTTGAACACCCCCGACAGCGAGGTGTGCAGCAGCACGAACAGGCCGCGCAAGGCCGGGTCGCGACGGATTTCCGTCGTCAGCGTGTAGCCGTCCATCGCCGGCATCTCGATGTCGGAGATCACCATCGCGTAGCGCTCGCCGGGCGGCTCGCCGTTGCGGGCCAGTGCCTGCAGGTGGTCCAGCGCCTGGCGGCCATCCGACAGCAGCACCGCCTCCAGGCCGAGCTGTTCGAGCACCACGCGGATCTGGTTGCGGGCCACGCGCGAGTCGTCCACCACCAGGACCTGCCGCGGCGCGCCGTTGGCCGGCACCGGGGTCAGCGCCCCCAGATCGCTGCCGCGCGGGGCGGACTCGGCGAGCACGCTCTCCACGTCGATCAGCTGGATCAGCTCGCCCTGGTGGCGGGCAATGCCGGTGAGGTACTGGCCGTCGCGGCCCAGGTCGGGCGGCGGCTGGATGTGTTCCACGGCGATGTTGACGATACGGTCCACGCCGGCCACCAGGAAGCCCTGCACGCTGCGGTTGAACTCGGTCACCACCAGGTAGCGCGGCTCCTCGGCCTCGCCGCCGTGGCCGATGGCGCGGGCCAGGTCCAGCACCGGCACGCTGCGCCCGCGCACGTCGGCCGCGCCGGCGAAGGCCTTGGGCAACTGTGGCAGGGTGAACAGCGGCGGGCGCTGCAGCACTTCCTTGACCTTGAACACGTTGACGCCAAAAAGCTGACGGCTGCCCAGACGGAACAGCAGCAGCGCCAGCCGGTTGTGGCCGGCCAGGCGGGTGCGCTGGTCGATGCGGTCAAGCAGGTCCTGGCTCATGCCACAGGGTGTCGGCCGGGCTGGCCCGATCTTGAGCGTCGCCGCGCGCTGCGCGCGGGCACGGCGCTTGCAAGGTGCCTGCCACCATCCTGCGAAGGAGCCCAACGTCCGTGCCTGCCGCCGATCCGAGCACGCCCACCCGCCTCCGCCCGCAGCTGGCCGTGCTGGCCCTGCTGGGCCTGGCCGCGCCTGCGCCGGCGCCGGCGCAACCGCTGCAGCCGCTGGCGTCGATCGCCGAGGCGGCGGTGCAGGCGGTGGGTGCGACCGATGCGGCCTCGGCCGAGGCGGTGCTGGCACCGGCGCTGCGCCTGGCGCGCTGCAGCCAGCCGCTGCAGGCGGTGGCCACCGGACCCTCCACCGCGCAGGTGCGCTGCGCCGACAGCCCCGGCTGGCATCTCTACGTGCCGGTGCGCGTGCGCCGCGAGGCCGACGTGGTGGTGCTGCGCAGCCCGGCCCCCAGCGGCGTGCCGATCGGCGCCGGGCAGCTGGTGGTCCAGCGCCGCGACATCGGTGGCGCCGCCGGCGCCACGTTCGACGACCCGGCCGCGCTGGTCGGACGGGTCCCGGCGCGCGCCCTGGCGCCGGGCGTGGTGCCGACCGAGCACGACCTGGCGCTTGGCGCACCGCTGCGCCGCGGCGATCCGGTGGTGCTGGTGGCGCGCACCGGCGGGGTCGAGGTGCGCATGCCGGGCCGGGCGCTGGGGCCGGCCCAGTCCGGGGGCAGGATCGGGGTGGAGAACGTCTCCTCGCGCCGGGTGCTGCGCGGCAGGCTGGTCGCCGACGGGGTGGTGGAACTGCTGCCATGAGCCCACCGACAGCCAATGTATGGCCGGGTTCAAGTTCCTGGCACGGGCGCCGTTACAGTGTTCGACCAGGCACCCCCAGGAGCGGGCCATGACCCACAAGATCGACGGCAGCGTGCCCATCGCGCGGCCATCCGAAGCGAGCGGCCGGCCGCTGCCAGGCGTGCGCGCGGGCGCCGAGCGCTCGGCGCCGGTGGCCGCGACCGAGAGCGTGCGCCTCACCGGCGAGGCCGAAGGCCTGCAGGCGCTGGAACGCGAACTCGGCGCGGCGCCCGCCGGCATCGACGTGGCGCGCGTCAATGCCCTGCGCGCGGCGATCGCCGACGGCAGCTACCGCGTCGACGCGCAGGCCGTGGCCACGCGCATGCTCGAGCTCGAGCGCCAGCTGGGCGGCTGACCATGCACGCCGCCTGCGCCCCCGAACATCCGCTCGAGGCCCTGGAGCGCGCGCTTGAGGCCGAACGCCGGGCGCTGCTGGATCACGACGTCGACGCGCTGCTGGCGTCCACCGCCGCCAAGCTCGAGGCGCTGCGGCGCGCCGAGTCGGCGCAGCCGGGCGTGGTGGCGGCCGAGCGCCTGGAAGCGCTGCGCCAGCAGAACCAGGCCAACGGCGTGCTGCTTTCGCGCCGCCGCCGCGAAGTGGGCTGGGCGCTGCGCCACATCGGGCGGGTCGAGTCCACCGGCGTGTACGATGCGCGTGGGCAGTCGGGCGCCAGACCCCAGGCTCGCTGCCTGGGAGTGGGATGACCGGACGAGACAACGACACGATGCAGGACCCGGCCGCGCGCGCGGACGGGGGACTGGACTGGGCGCTGTGCGCCACCGAGAACGCGGTGCTGCTGGTCGACGGCCAGCGGCGGCTGCTGCGCGCCAGCCCGGCCTGCGCCGGCCTGGCCGCGCGCGCCCTGCCGGGGCAGGGCCCCGAAGGCCTGCTGGCGCTGCTGCCAGACGAGGCCTGGTCCAGCGCGGCCACGCGGGGCCGATGGGCCGGCGAACTGTCGCCCGCCCCCGGGCTGGTCCTCGAGATCGTGCTGCGCGACGGCCGCGCCGAGGGCGTGGAGCGCGGGCTGGTGCAGGTCACCGACGTGTCCCAGCGCAACGCGCGCCAGGCCGAACTGCAGCGCCGCCATGATGAACTGCAGGCCGCGCACCAGCGCCTGGCGGGCACCCAGGAACAGCTGCTGCAGTCGGAGAAGATGGCCTCGATCGGCCTGCTCGCGGCCGGCGTCGCCCACGAGATCAACAATCCCATCGGCTACGTGCATTCCAACCTGGGCACGCTGCACGAGTACATGGGCGCGCTGCTGGCGCTGATCGAATGCCAGGACGAGGCGCTGCAGGCCTGCGACCCGGGCGCGCGCCAGCAGGTGCGCGACCAGCGCGAGCGGCTGGACATCGACTTCATCCTCGGCGACCTGCCCAAGCTGATGGCCGAATCGCGCGAGGGCATCGAGCGCGTGACCAAGATCGTGCAGGACCTCAAGGAGTTCTCCTACGTCGGCCGCGGCGACCCGATGCGGCCCTCGGACCTGCACAAGGGCCTGGAGTCCACCCTCAACATCGTCTGGAACGACCTGAAGTACAAGGTGCGGGTGGAGAAGCACTACGGCCAGCTGCCGCTGGTGGAATGCCACCTGTCGGAGATCAACCAGGTCCTGATGAGCCTGCTGATCAATGCCGGCCAGTCGATCGAAAGCCGCGGCACCATCGTCATCACCACCGGCGCCGAGGACGGCGAGGCCTGGATCAGCATCGCCGACAGCGGCTGCGGCATCGCGCCGGACGCGCTGTCGCGCATCTTCGATCCGTTCTTCACCACCAAGCCGATCGGCCGCGGCACCGGCCTGGGCCTGGCGATCGCCTACAGCATCGTGTCCAAGCACCACGGCCGCATCGAGGTCAGCAGCGAGCCGGGCGTGGGCAGCACCTTCCGCCTGGTGCTGCCGGTGGCGCAGCCGGCCGCCGTCGAGGACGGCGCGCGCCAGGATCAGTAGCCGGCGTAGTCGCCGCTGGCCTGGCGCTCGTGCGAGCGGAACGCGGCCTCGATGTGGCCGCGCAGCTCGTCGTCGTTCCAGGGCTTGGTCAGGAAGCGGTAGATCGCGCCGCGGTTGATCGCCTCGGTGATCGTGGCCAGGTCGGTATAGCCCGACAGGATCATCCGTACCGTGTCCGGGTACAGGTCGCGCACCTTGGCCAGGAACTCGGTGCCGCTCATGTCGGGCATGCGCTGGTCGGACACGATCACCTGCACCGTGTTGCCGGCCAGCAGGTCGAAGGCCTCGCGCACGGTGCTGGCGGTGAGCACCTTGTAGCCGTCGCGGCGGAACAGGCGCACCAGCGAACGCAGCATGTTCTCCTCGTCGTCGAGCAGCAGCAGGGTGCGCTCGGGGCGGGTGGCGGCGAAGGCCGAGGGCAGCAGGAAGCGGCGCTGCACCAGCGGATCGAGCAGTTCGCCCGGCAGGGGCGGGCTGAACAGGTGGCCGAGGAAGAAATCGCAGTGGTTGCGGCGCAGGAAGCCGAGCTCGGCCTCGGTCTCCACGCCCTTGGCGGTGAGTTTCATGCCCAGGCGGTGACCCATGGCGATGATGCCGCGCACGATCGCGGCGCTGCGCGGCTCGCTGTCGGCGTTGCGGATGAAGCCGCGGCCGATCTTGAGCCGGTCCAGCGGGTACTGCGCCAGCGCCGCGAAGCTCAGGCCGCCCATGCCGAAGTCCTGCACCGCCAGGGTGGCGCCCAGCGCCCGCAGCCCGCCCAGGGTGTCGTGGATGCGGTGCGCGTCCAGGGCCAGGGCGCTCTCGGGCAGCTCGAACTCGAACGCCGAACCGCGCAGCTGGTGGCGGTGCAGGCGCTCGCCGATCACGTCCAGGCAGTCGGCCCGCGCCAGCAGCATGCTGTCGATGTAGACCGACAGGGTGAGGTAGTCCAGGCCGCGGTCGCGCCACTCCACCAGCTGCCGCATCGCCGCGTCGATCACCCACAGCCCGAGCTGGCTGGACAGGCCGGCGCGTTCGACGCGGCCGAGGAACCGGTTCGGGCGCAGCAGGCCGTGGTGCGGCGAGTCCCAGCGCAGCAGGGCGCTGAAACCGACCAGCCCGCCGTCCTGCGCGGCCACCTGCGGCTGGAAGTACAGCCGCATCTCGTTGCGGTCCAGGGCCTCGACGAAGCGGTCGGCGAAGCCGCCCTCGGCGGGGGTGCGGGTCGGCGCGCCCGAATACAGGCCCACGTTGTTGTGGCCCGCGCGCTTGATCTCCAGCAGTGCGCGCTCGGCGCTGGCCAGCAGCGCGGCCGCGTCGCTGCCGTGGTCCGGGAACACCGCGATGCCGATCGACACGGTCACCGGCAGCGTATAGGGCGGGATCGACAGCGGCGCTTCGAGCGCGTCGCGGAACAGGTCGGCCAGGGCCTCGCCGTTGGTCTCGCCCTGGCGATAGGCGATGCAGGCCACGAACTCGTCGCTCGACAGCCGCCACAGCGAGGCGCCGTGCGGCGTCGCCCGCCGCAGCCGCTGCGCCACCGCCGCCAGTACCTGGTCGCCCACGGCCTCGCCCATGTTGGCGTTGACCAGCTGCAGCATGTCGATGTCCACATGCAGCATCGCCAGGTTGCGATGGCTGGCGCGCGCGGCCGCCACCGCCGCGGTGAGGCTGGGACCGCCCGCGCCGAGCCGGTACAGCGAGGTCACCGGATCGACCGGAACGCCGCTGGGTTCGTGGTAGCCGAGGTTCATGGGCTCAAGAATATCTGCACATTACCATTCCTTCCATGAGGTTCAATTTCAATGCCGGCTAAGAGTCGGCGTAACTCGAACGAGATGCGGGACTTCGTTCGATACGGATATGGGGATGTCTTTTCAGCGGGTGCCGATGACAAAGAGGTGCGATCGCTAAGCGGCTGATGGGGATCTGCATATTTCGGAAGATTATCGGCACAGGGATTCTTCAGTTGACCTTCTCGCCCGTTAGGCTAGGGGAGGAGTTTCTCCTTGCACCGCGTCAAGATCGCCAAGCCGGCGTCGGTATTCGCGACAATACTTCCATCTGCAAGAAGATCCAGGAATTCCTGCCTGATGGCGTGAGCGGCGCCCAAAGAAGAATTGATTGTCAAATCGTTGGTGTGCTCGATCGATACGTGGGGCAACGAGTCCAAGTGAATCGCGCCGTATACAGCGAGTTGCGCGCATAGTCCTGCGTGGTAGGCCATAAGTTCATTGCTGGCTGCCGCTGTGCCCGAGAAGAACGCGGCAACGTGGTAGCTCTCGTGTGCCACCAGATCGATCAGATTTCGGATTGTTCTCTCGGTATCCTCAAAAGAAGGCGCCGCAATTCCAAGCCTCGGGACACCGAGGCCGATCCATCTTCTTCTGGTTTCGTATTGTAACCCATTTGGAACTAAATCAATTCTCCATCTGGGAAGGGTCTCGGGGTAGATCATGGAGATAAACATGACCGCCTCAGTGGACGCCTCGCACAACCGGTGGGCGTCTATCTCAATTCCGACAGCGATTCGGAGTTCAATCTGCTCAGATTCGCAGCGCACCTTTCTAAATTTCGGAGCCCGTCCCGGTTTGCCGGGTAGAAAATTCATAGAGCGGCTCGATACTAATGGGCCGGCCTTCCATCCTGCAATAACGGTAATGCCGACCGGGGATGCGGAGGGTTGGCCGTCATCCGCCGGATTACTTGCGCAAGACGATGCCAGCATAGTAACAGCCAGCAAGAACGGAAGGGATTTATGTACGAGTGACATAAGAATCTCTGGGTGAGGGCGCGGACCAAATAGTCCGCGCCTATTTCACCTACTCCATGCAAAGGCCCGTGCGAGGGTGCCGCTCGCAGCCGCTTCCGCCAAGAAACGTTGCCGTAAATCCTGCGCCGCGAGTTGACTCATAATAAGAGCTCGCGGCAATTGTCTGAAGTCCCGAGCCGTAGGCGGAGCGGAACTGGCTCAGTTCGTAGGAGATGCTATCAGCCGCTCCAGCATAGCTGTAAGCCCAATTGTTGATGGAGTCCGGATGGGATGCGGATATCACAGATCCTGTCCTCGTCCACTGGAATGTCTGCGCGGCAACAACGTTCCCAGATGCTGAGTTCTTTAGCGTTACGACCATTGTGCCGTTCGACGGGTACGGTATCGTTGATCCGCTAACATCAAGTTGATAGCTTCCGGCATCCGGGGCTAGAATTGTCTTTGACAAAATGTCAGCAAGGAAGCCTTTTTTTGACTCCCAGACAGCCTCCGCGCCCACCTTGCAACTGCCGCCCCCTCCCCCCCCGATCTGATTTTGGCACTCGCCATATACTCGGGCCTGCTTGAAGCTCGAGCAACCTGGAAGGACTGCTACGGTAGCGAGCATGCACGCAGCAATCGTCATCTTTGGAGTGTTCATCCTTGTTCCTATTGGGTTGAATTCGATCGAAGGGGTGCGATGTCAATAGCTTCCAACATCGCCGTGCGGGCCCTCGAGATATTTCTCGAAGACCACGCTAATCTCCCCTCTCTGGGAAAAAAAATACGTAGGGATAGTCTCTTAGTGAGGTAGGAGATTTCCTACGTCGCTGTCCAATCCACATTGGCGTGGGCTTGCGTCATCTGCCTGTGGACCAGCAAGTAGTGGTGCGCGGCCGTAGCGCTGCTGCTCGAAGGCGAATGCACTATATTGGTGCAATGCCCCCCGCCCTCGACCCCGACCTGGATCCGCTGGTGACCCCGGTGCTGCGCGCCGACCGGCACGGGCGCGTCGTGCGCTGCAACCAGGCGTTCGCGCGCTGGCTGGGGGTGAGCCAGAAGCGCCTGCCCGACCAGCCGCTGGTGGCGCTGGAGGCCGAAGGCGATGGCCTGCGCGGCGCGCTGGCGTCGCTGGAGGCGGCCGA
>Ga0233375_1000694_pt1 | contig 16910 bp, 18 predicted proteins | sample ElkDunMinimDraft_10_FD_191539 | JGI IMG/M metagenome (GOLD analysis project Ga0233375, IMG submission 191539) | Fecal eukaryotic communites from dung pellets of Tule Elk in California, USA - Elk Dung E16 | ecosystem: Host-associated > Mammals > Digestive system > Large intestine > Fecal | place... | reverse complement strand
AGCCCCACCACGTAACGTTTCACAGCCGCCCGGGGGGATTCGCCCGGGATGTCCGGCGTGGTTCGCTGAGCCCGCGTAAGCGCTTCCCCCACGAGAGGCAGGGACATGTCCCGCAGACCACCGGCGGCCCGACGCCCGTTCCGCGTCGCACTCGCCGCCGCCCTCACGCTCGCCCTCGGCGGCACCCTCGGCCTCGCCACGGCCGTCGGCGCGAGCGCCGCGAGCGTCGACACCAACGCCTGGTACGTCCTGGTCAACCGCCAGAGCGGCAAGGTCATGGACGTGACCGGCACGTCCACCTCCGACGGGGCGGCCATCCAGCAGTGGCCCCGCAACGACGGCGCCTGGCAGCAGTGGCAGTTCGTCGACTCCGGCTCGGGCTGGTACCGGCTGAGGTCGCGGCACTCCGGCAAGGTCCTCGACCTGTGGGAGTGGTCGACGGCCGACGGCGGCCAGTTCCGCCAGTACGCCGACCTCGACGGCTGGAACCAGCAGTTCAGGCTCGTCGACTCCGCGAGCGGCGCCTACGTGCGCCTGCTGAACCGCCACTCCGGCAAGGCCGTGACCGTCACCGACCGCTCGACCGCCGACGGCGCGAGCGTCACGCAGCTCACCGACGACAACCAGTACAACCAGCAGTGGCAGCTCGTGAAGGTCGGGGCGGGCACGACGCCCACGCAGCAGCCGACCCAGCAGCCCACGACACCTCCGCCCTCCGGCGCCTGGCCCTCGCCGTCCGGCCAGCAGAAGGTCTCGGCGACCATCAAGGTCAGCGGCACCCTCGACGGCCGCTACGTGCGGTACCACGGGATCTCGTCCGGCGACCAGGACGAGTCGCAGCCGCCGATCTTCCAGCTCTCCGACGGCGCGGTGCTGCGCAACGTCATCATCGGCACGGGCGCCGGCGACGGCGTGCACTGCACCGGCACGTGCACGCTCGAGAACGTCTGGTGGGAGGACGTCGGCGAGGACGCCGCGACGCTCAAGGGCTCGAACCCCTCGCAGGTCATGACCGTCACCGGCGGCGGGGCGCGATCGGCGTCCGACAAGGTGTTCCAGCACAACGGGCCCGGCCGGTTCGTCGTCCGGAACTTCCAGGTCTCCGACTTCGGCAAGCTCTACCGCTCGTGCGGCAACTGCTCCACGCAGTACGCGCGGACCGTCGTCATCGAGAACGTGCAGGTCACCGCGCCGGGCAAGTCGCTGGTGGGGATCAACTCCAACTACGGCGACAAGGCGACGATCTCGGGCGTGACGATCCTCGACGACTCGTCCCGCAAGATCGTGATCTGCGAGGAGTACCGCGGGGTCACGTCGGGCGAGCCGTCGAAGATCGGCTCCGGCCCGTCCGGGGCGTGCGGCTACAGCAGCTCGAGCATCACGTACCGCTGACGCCTCGCGCAGCGACCCGCGGCCGCGCCCGGTCGACGAGCCCCCAGGCCGTCGCACCGAGCACGGCCGCGGCCGTCAGCACGGCGAGCCAGGGCCCGACCACGTCGGTCGCGACGTGGGACGCCACGAACACGACCAGCCCGACCCCCACCACGACCAGCGCGCGCGCCCAGCCGGCCCGCGGCACCGCCAGCCGCAGGCACACCGCGGCCACCACGAGCAGCACCACACCGCCGAGCCACCGGACACCGGTGCCCTGTGCGACGGCGAACGCGACGACCAGACCGACGGCGGCGAGCGGGGCGACCGGGAGGCGGGGCATGCGCCCACGCTAGCCCGGGCCACCGGACGTCCCGTGCGGGGTGCACCCCCGCGGCCCTACGGTGGGCGGGAGACCACGTCCACCCCGAGGGAGACCCACGTGCCCACGCCGCCCATCGACCCGACGACCACGAGCGCCTGGCAGGACCTCTCGGAGCACGAGAGCACGCTGCGCCCCGACCTGCGCGCCTGGTTCGCCGACGACCCGCAGCGTGCGCAGCGCATGACGCTGCAGCTCGCGGACCTCACGGTCGACCTGTCGAAGAACCTCGTCACGGACGAGACGCTGGCGCTGCTGGCACGCCTCGCGGACGAGGTGCACCTCACCGACCGCTTCGCGGCCATGCTGGCCGGCGAGCACATCAACGTCACCGAGGACCGCGCCGTGCTGCACACGGCCCTGCGGCGCCCGGCCGACGCCGAGCCGCCGCTCGTGGTCGACGGGCAGCAGGTCGACGACGACGTGCAGGCCGTCCTGGGCGAGGTCTTCGCGTTCGCGGAGAAGGTGCGCTCGGGCGAGTGGACCGGTGTCACCGGCGAGGCGGTGCGCACGGTCGTCAACATCGGGATCGGCGGGTCCGACCTGGGCCCGGTCATGGTCTACGAGGCCCTCGAGCCGTACGTCGCCGACGGGCTGGAGGTGCGGTTCGTGTCGAACATCGACCCCACCGACCTCGCGCAGAAGACCGCGGACCTCGACCCGACCACGACGCTGTTCATCGTGGCGTCCAAGACGTTCACGACCCTCGAGACCCTCACCAACGCCCGCCTGGCCCGCCAGTGGCTCTGGGACCGGCTGGTCGGCGAGGGCCGCATCGAGGACACCGACGAGGACCGGCGCCGCGCGGTGGCGAACCACTTCGTCGCCGTGTCGACGGCGCTCGACAAGGTCGCGGACTTCGGCATCGACCCGGCCAACGCGTTCGGGTTCTGGGACTGGGTCGGCGGGCGCTACTCCGTCGACTCCGCGATCGGCACGTCGCTCGCCATCGCGATCGGCCCCGACGCGTTCGGTGAGCTGCTCGAGGGCTTCCACGCCGTCGACGAGCACACGCGCACCACCCCCGTGGCGCAGAACGTGCCGTTCCTCATGGGCCTGCTGAACGTCTGGTACGTCAACTTCCTCGGGGCCCACACCCACGCGGTGCTGCCGTACGCGCAGCAGCTCAACCGGTTCCCCGCGTACCTGCAGCAGCTGACCATGGAGTCCAACGGCAAGTCCGTGCGCTGGGACGGCACGCCCGTCACCACGCAGACCGGCGAGGTCTTCTGGGGCGAGCCCGGCACCAACGGCCAGCACGCGTTCTACCAGCTCATCCACCAGGGCACCCGGCTGATCCCCGCCGACTTCATCGCGGTGGCCAACCCGGCCTACCCGCTGAGCGACGGCGGCACCGACGTGCACGGGCTGTTCCTGGCCAACTTCTTCGCCCAGACCAAGGCGCTCGCGTTCGGCAAGACCGCCGAGGAGGTCCGCGCCGAGGGCACGCCGGAGGAGATCGTCCCCGCCCGCGTGTTCTCGGGGAACCGGCCGACGACGTCGATCCTCGCGCCCGCGCTCACGCCGTCCGTCGTGGGCCAGCTCATCGCGCTGTACGAGCACATCACCTTCGCGCAGGGCGTGGTGTGGGGCATCGACTCGTTCGACCAGTGGGGCGTCGAGCTGGGCAAGAAGCTCGCGATGGAGATCGCGCCGGCCGTCCAGGGCGACGCCGCCGCGCTCGACGCGCAGGACCCGTCGACGCGCGCGCTGATCGCCCGCTACCTCGAGCTGCGGGGCTGACCGCGAGGATCCGGCGGCACCACGACGGGCCGCGGCCTCCCACCCGGGGGCCGCGGCCCGTCGTCGCGTCCCCGCGGGACCTCGCGTCGTCGTGACCGCGGGGCGACGCGACGCGTCAGCGCGCCGTGCACGTGACCGCCCCGGGCGCCCCGCTGCCCGTGCCCTGGAAGCCCAGCTCGGTGGACGCGCCGGGCGCCAGCGCACCGTTCCAGGCCGCCTCCCGGAACGTCACGGGCGACGTGCCGGACGCCGTCGCGCTCCACACGTGGGCGACCCGGCCACCGGGCAGCTCGACCGTGACCTCCCACCCGCTCGACGCGACGGCACCCGTGGCCGTGACGCGCACCGAGGCCACGAAGCCGCCCGGCCACGCGCTCGTCACCGCGTACGTCGCGGTGCACCCGCCGGCCGGCGCGGGTGTCGGCGCGACCGTGGGGGTCGGGGCGGGCGTCGGGACGACCGTGGACGTCGGGGTGGGCGTCGGGACGACCGTGGGGTTCGGGGTGGGCGTCGGGGTCGGCGTCCCGCCGCCGACCAGCGCCAGCGCGCGCTCGGCCGCCGGCAGCCACGTCGCGGCCATCCGCGCCGTGCCGGCGTCGTTCGGGTGGACCCCGTCGGACGTGTCACGGGCCGGGTCCCAGCCCGTCGCGTGGTCGACGACGAGGACGGGCGACGCCGCGGTGGACGTGGTGGCGGCCCAGCCGGGCACGGCGGCGTTCAGCGCGCGGGTCCGGGCCGGGCAGTCGCCGCAGGTCGGCGGTGCGACGGGGATGATCTGCGCGACCACGACCACGACCTGCGGGTCCACGGCACGCATCCGGGCGACGAGGGTGGTCCAGGCGTCGAGCACCTGCTGGGTGCTGCGGTTGCTCCAGACGTCGTTGGTGGCGAAGTGCATGAGGACGACCTGGGGCCGCGTCGCGGCGAACCAGCGGGCCGCCTCCCCGGACGCGGCGACGTCCGTGACGAGCGCGCCGCCGTGGCCCTCGTTGTCGCCGTCGTGGGCGAACCCGCAGCCCTGCGGCGGCAGGGTGCCCACCATGTCCACGCGGTGGCCCGCGGCGGTGAGGTCCCGGTGCAGCAGGGCCCGCCAGCAGCCGGGCGAGCCCGTGATCGAGTCGCCCAGCGCCATGACGCGCACCGGCTCGTCGGCGGCGCGCGCCACGGCTGCGCCGGCCGGCGCACCGGCCGGCAGGAGCAGGGCGAGCCCCAGCAGCGCCGCCCCGACGCGGCGCAGGAGGTGGTGGACCATGCTCGGCTCCTTCGACGCGGGACGGTGCCGCCGTGGGCGGGTACCGGTGGTGCGACGAGCCTGCCGCCCGGCGCCGGCGCAGGAGACCGTCGAAGCGTTTCACCGCAGTGCGACGTCGCCGGGAAGACCGTGGCAGGCTGACGTCGAGGACCGGCGACGTGCCGGCAGGGAGGTGGCACCGTGCCGGAGCCGCAGGGTCGCGTGCGTGTCGACGCCTGGACGTGGGCGGTGCGGCTCTTCCCCACCCGGTCCGCCGCAGCGGCCGCGTGCCGCGCCGGGCACGTGCGGGTCAACGGGGACCGCGCCAAGCCGGCGACGCAGGTGGTGCCGGGCGACGAGGTGCAGGTGCGCGGCGGCGCCCGCGAGCGGCTGGTCGTCGTGCAGCGCCTCCTGGTCAAGCGGGTGTCCGCCGAGGTGGCGCAGGCCTCCTACCTGGACCGCTCCCCCGTGCCGCCGCCGCGCACGCAGGTGGCGGTGGCCGGGCAGCGCGACCGCGGCGCGGGACGCCCCACCAAGCGCGAGCGCCGGGCCATCGAGCGGCTGCGCGGGCACTGACCCCCGCGCCTCAGCGTGCGTCGGCGAGGGTGGCCATCCAGTCGCCGACGCCGGTCTGCTCCAGCAGGTCGGCGACCCGCGGGCTGACCGCGGCCATCCGCAGGGCCACACCGCGCTCGGCCGCGTCGCGCGCGAGGCGCACCAGGACGGACAGCCCCATGGAGTCGAGGAACGTCACGCCCGACGCGTCGACCTCCACGTCGCGGACCGCCGGTGCCTCCAGCGCGCGCCACAGCGCCGGGGCGTCACGCTCCCGCACCACCAGGTCGACGGCCCCCACCAGCACGACCCGCAGCACGGGGCCCTCGGCGTGCACGTCGAGGCGGCCCTGAGACCCCCGTCGCCCGTCCATCGGGTGAGTGTGCCCCACGCCACCGACATCCGGCACCCGCAGCGGGCCTCCGCGTGCGGCGCGGCCACCGTCGTCGGTGGTGAGGGCTACGGTCGCCGGCATGATCACGCTCGGACGTGCCGCGCTCGTGACGCCGGACCTCGCCGCCACCGCCGCCTTCTACCGCGACGCCTTCGGGTTCCGCACGCTCTTCGAGGGCCGGTTCGGCGACTACCCGCTGCTGCACGTCGGGCCCGGCGGGCTGACCGACGCCGGGCTGTGGCTGCGTCCCGCCGCACCGGGCGACCCGGTGGGCCGCCAGGCGGGCGCCGGACCGTTCCTCGTCCTCTACCTGGACCCGGACGAGCTCGACGCGACGACCGCGCGCTGCGCCGCGCTCGGCGCCCCGGCCCACCTCACCACGCAGGACGCCGACGGACGGTACGCGCACGTCCGGGACCCCGACGGCAACGAGATCGTCCTGGCGGCGCTGACGGTGGCGGGCTGATCCCGGCACCGTCAGCGCCGCCGGCGCGGTCCGGCGCCGCCGGTGTCCCCGGCCCGGTGCCGCAGCTCGGCCTCCCCGCGGTGCCCGGAGCGACCGGGGAGCCGGCCGCCCGGGTGCATCCTGGGGACGTGACCACGGGCCCGAGCCTCGCCACGGGCGACACCCACGTCGTCGTGGCCTGCCCACCGGGCCTGGACGTGCGCCGCACGCTCGGGCGGCTGCGGCGCGGGGCGGGCGACCCGACGTGGGCGACGACGCCGGGCGCCGTGTGGCACGCGACGCGGCGCGGCCCGGGGACGGCGACCCTGCGGCTGTGCCCGGTGCCCGGCGGTGTGCGGGCCGACGCCTGGGGCCCGGGCGCGTCCGCCCTGCTCGCCGAGGCGCCCGCCCTGCTCGGCCTGCTCGACGACCCGACGGGGTTCGCCGCCGGCCTGCACCCGGTGGTCGCACGCGCCCACCGCACGCACGCCGGACTCCGGCTCGCCCGCAGCGGCGACGTGTGGTCGGCGGTCGTGACGGCCGTGCTGGAGCAGCGCGTCGTCGGGATCGACGCGCAGGCGTCGTGGCGGCGGCTCGTCGCGCGGCACGGGTCGCCGGCACCCGGTCCCGCACCGTCCGGCCTGCGGGTGGCGCCGCCGCCTGCCGTGTGGCGGACCCTGCCGGTGTGGGAGTGGCGCCGCGCCGGGGTCGACGCGCAGCGCTCCGACACCGTGCGCCGGGCCGCCGCGGTCGCGCACGCGATGCGGGCCGACCTCGACCCGCCCGAGCTCGCGCGACGCCTGCGGACGGTGCCCGGGATCGGCCCGTGGACGACGGCGGAGGTGACGTCCCGCGCCCTGGGCGACCCCGACGCCGTGCCGGAGGGCGACGCCCACCTGCCGCACCTGGTCGGCTGGGCCCTCACCGGGCGGCGGGTCGACGACGCGGGGATGCTGCACCTGCTTGCCCCCTGGCAGGGTCACCGCCAGCGGGTCCTGGTCCTGCTGCAGCTCGCCCACCTGGGGCGGATGCCGGCGTACGGGCCCCGCGCGCCGCGCGCGCTGCCGATGCGCTGACGCGCCGTGGACGAACGTGCCCCGGTGCGTCGGCCCGGGGATACTGGCCGTTCACCGCGTCCGACCGCAGGAGGAGCCATGCCGCACGACGACACCGCCCGCCCGACCGACGCACCCCCGGAGGCCCCGTCGCGCGCGGCGACCGGGCTGCTGTGCCTCCTGCTGTTCATCGGCTCGTTCGCTCTGCTCACGCTCGGGTTCGAGGGTGACGCGACCACCGGGCCGTGGCTCGTGACGGCGGGCATCCTCGCGTTCGGCCTGGCCTTCGCGATCCCGACGACGATCCTGCCCGCGATCGAGGAGCGCGACGGCCGGTGACGGTCCCGGTCGCGGTGCCCACCCGCCTCGTGCTGGTCCGCCACGGCGAGAGCGTCGGCAACATCGCGGCCACGCGGGCCGACCGCGAGGGCGCCCTGCGGGTGGACGTGGCGACGCGCGACGCCGACACACCGCTGTCGGAGCGTGGCCGCGAGCAGGCGCGGGCGCTCGGCGTGTGGCTGGCCGACGTGCCGGCCGACGAGCGGCCCGAGGTCGTGTGGTGCTCGCCGTACCTGCGCGCCCGGCAGACCGCGGAGCTGGCGATGGAGGCGGCAGGGCTCGACCTCCCGGTCCGTCTCGACGAGCGGCTGCGCGACCGTGAGCTGGGCGTGCTCGACCGCCTCACGTGGCGCGGCGTGCAGGAGCTGCACCCGGAGGAGGCCGAGCGCCGGCGCCACCTCGGCAAGATGTACCACCGCCCGCCGGGCGGCGAGTCCTGGGCGGACGTCGCGCTGCGCGTGCGGTCCGCCCTCGGGGACCTGCAGCCGCGGGACGCCGGGCGGCGGGTCCTCGTCGTGGTGCACGACGCGGTCGTCATGCTCCTGCGGTACGTCCTGGAGGAGCTGACCGAGGACGAGCTGATGGCCGTCATCCGCGAGCGCAGCGTGCGCAACGCGTCGCTGACGCACCTGGAGCGGGCCGACGACGCGTGGCGGCTGACGGCGTTCGACGACGTCGAGCACCTCGCGGAGATGGACGCGGCGATCACGGAGCACGAAGGGACGGCGGACACCGGTGGATGACCTCGTGCTGACCCCCGCGCTGCTGCGGGAGCACCCCCTGCCCGAGCCGACGGGCGGCAAGGACGCGCGCGGCGGCGTGCTCGTGCTCGGCGGCGCGCGCGCCACCCCGGGCGCCGTGCTGCTCGCCGGCGTGGCCGCGCTGCGGGTCGGCGCCGGGCGGCTGTCGCTGGGCGTCGCGGCGTCCGTGGCCGGGCCGCTGGCCGTGGCGGTCCCGGAGGCCGGGGTCGTGGGGCTGCCCGAGGGACCCACCGGGTCGGTCACCGGCCCGGGCGACGAGCTCGACGGCGAGCTGCAGCGCGCCGACGTCGTCGTCGTCGGTCCGGGCCTGGACGAGCCCGACGGGACCCTCGCGCTGCTGCGTGCCGTGGTCGCCGCGGTCCCTGGCACGACGCCCCTGGTGCTGGACGCGTTCGCGCTGGGCGTGCTGCGCGACGCGCAGGACCTGCACGGCGCGCTGCGCGGCCGGACCGTGCTCACCCCCAACACCGCCGAGGCCGGGCGACTGCTCGGGGAGGACGCGGACACGGCCGACGAGGGTCGCGACGACGCCGACGTGCCGGTGGCCGCGCGTCTCGCGGACGCGTACGACGTGGTCGTGGCGTGCGCGGGCGTCGTCGCCGAGCCCCGCGGCCGCCGCTGGCACTCGTCGACGGGCTACTCGGGTCTGGGCACGTCCGGCAGCGGCGACGTGCTGGCCGGCGCCGTGGGCGGGCTGCTCGCGCGCGGTGCGTCGCCCGCGCAGGCCGCGTGCTTCGGGGTCGCCGCGCACGGCGTCGCCGGTGACCGGCTGGCCGCGGCCGTCGGGCCGCACGGGTACCTGGCGAGCGAGCTGCTGGCGGAGCTCCCGCGGGTGCTCGTCGAGCTGCGCTCGCGCTGAGCGCTCCCGCTCCGCGGACGCGCCGCCCGGGCGCGCCCGCGGTGCCGCACACTGGTGGTGTGGACACACCGCGCATGAACGTCGAGTCGTTCAACCTGGACCACCGCACCGTCGTCGCGCCGTACATCCGGCTCGCGGACCTCAAGGAGCTCCCCCACGGGGACGTCCTGTCCAAGTTCGACGTGCGGTTCACGCAGCCCAACGTGGCGCACCTCGAGATGGACGCCGTGCACTCGCTCGAGCACCTGTTCGCCGAGCACTCGCGCAACCACTCGGACCGGGTCCTCGACTTCTCCCCCATGGGCTGCCAGACCGGCTTCTACCTCATGCTCGAGGGCCGGTGGACGGACCAGGAGGTGCAGGACCTGGTCGCCGCGACCCTCGAGGACGTGCTGCACGCGACCGAGGTCCCCGCAGCCAACGAGGTGCAGTGCGGCTGGGGCGCGCACCACACCCTGACCGGCGCGCAGGACGTCGCCCGCGCGTTCCTCGCGGAGCGCGACGCGTGGAGCACGGTGACCGCGTGAGCGCCGGCCTCTCGGCCGCGCCCGGCGCGCGCGTCGACGCGGTCGTCGTCACCGCGATGGGCGTGGAGGCCTCCCCCTTCCTCGAGCGGGCGACCGCGGTCGGCGACGAGGTGGAGGTCGCGGGCGCGCGGCGACGCGTGCTGGATCTCGGCGGTCCGCGGGTGATGCTCGTGACCTGCGGCATCGGCCTGGTCAACGCCGCCTCGGCCGCGACGCTCGCCCTGCACGGGTCGGGTGCGCGCATCCTGCTCAGCGCGGGCTCGGCCGGGGGCATGGGCCTCGACGTGCGCGTCGGCGACGTCGTGGTCGGCGCCACGACCGTCTACGGGGCGGCCGACGCCCGCGTGTTCGGCTACGCGCTGGGGCAGGTGCCCGGCATGCCGGAGCGTTTCGACGCGGACCCGGGACTGCTCGCCGCGGCCGCCGGTGTCCCCGCGGACGGCCTGACGGTCCGCACCGGCACCATCCTGTCGAGCGACGTGTTCGTGGACGCCGAGCGCGTCGTCCCGCTGCGCCACGCCTTCCCCGACGCGCTGGCGTGCGACATGGAGTCCACGGCCCTCGCCCACACGGCGCACCTCACGGGGGTGCCGTTCCTGTCCGTCCGCGGCATCTCCGACCTGTGCGGTCCCATCGCCGGGGTCGACTTCGACGCCCACGTCGACGACGCGGCCGAGCGGTCCGCCGTCGTGGTGCTCGGTCTGCTGGACGCGGCGCTCGTCGCGGGCTGACCGGCGGAGGCCGCGTCCCCGGCCGGCGGCCGGGGTCGCGGCCGACCCTCGTCGTGCGGCCGCGCCCGACGACTCCGGGGCGTGCCACGAGTCGGTAGGTCTGCCCCGGAATGTCGTCGACCGGTGCGCGGTTGGCACCTCAGACTGCCCGGGCACGGCTGCTGCGCCCGGCGGCCGTCCGTCCACCGCCGCGCCCCGCACGGGCCCGAACCGACAGGCGACCTCGTGACCGACAGGACCGCTCCACCCGCCGCGCCGCCCGCTCCGCCCGCCGCCGTCGCGGGGGCGACGACCGCCGCGCCCGCGGGCGGCGCCGGCGTCCCCGTCGCGATGTCGCCGCGCGACAGGCTCGCGGTCACGCTGCTGCTGGTCTCCACGTTCGTCGTCATCCTCAACGAGACGATCATGGGCGTCGCGCTGCCGCGGCTCATGGACGACCTCGGCATCACCGCGGCCACCGCGCAGTGGCTGACGACCGGGTTCCTGCTGACGATGGCCGTGGTCATCCCCGTGACCGGGTTCTTCCTGCAGCGCACCACGACCCGGGCGGCGTTCCTCACCGCGATGGGGCTGTTCTCCGTCGGCACGCTGGTGTGCGCGCTCTCCCCCGGGTTCGAGGTGCTGCTGGCGGGGCGCGTCGTCCAGGCCACCGGCACCGCGGTGATGCTGCCGCTGCTCATGACGACCGTCATGACCGTGACCCCGCCGGCCTCCCGCGGACGCACGATGGGCAACATCTCGATCGTCATCTCCGTCGCCCCCGCCGTCGGCCCGACCCTCTCCGGCCTGATCCTGTCGGTGCTGGACTGGCGGTGGATGTTCGGGGTCGTGCTGCCCGTCGCCCTCGCCGCACTGGCCCTGGGCGCGCTGCGGCTGCCGAACGTCACGCAGCCGCGCCACGCGCGGGTCGACGTGGTCTCCGTGGCCCTGTCGGCCGTCGCGTTCGGCGGCCTCGTGCTGGGCATGTCGCGGGTCGGCGAGGTCGTCGCCGGCGGCCTGCAGCCCGCGACCGGGGCCGCCCTGGTCGCCGGGGCCGTGGGGCTCACCCTGTTCGTCGCACGCCAGCTGCGGCTGCAGCGCACCGACGACGCCCTGCTGGACCTGCGGGTGTTCCGCTCCCGCACGTTCGCCGTGTCGGTCGGGCTGATGGCGATCATGATGATGGCCCTGTTCGGCGTCATCATCATGCTGCCCATCTACGCGCAGGACGTGCTCGGCCTCGACACCCTGCGCACCGGCCTCATGCTGCTGCCCGGTGGGCTGCTCATGGGGCTGCTCGCACCGCTGGTCGGGCGCGCGTACGACCGGGTCGGCGCGCGTCCCCTGCTGGTGCCGGGCACCGTGCTGGTCAGCACGGCCACGTGGGGCATGGCGCTGCTGCTCGGCGAGCAGACGCAGCCCTGGCTGCTGGTCGCGGCGCACCTGACGATGTCCGCGGGGCTGGCGCTGGTGTTCACGCCGCTGTTCACCTCCGCGCTCGGGTCGGTCAGCGCCGACCGCTACTCCCACGGCAGCGCGATCATCGGCACCGTGCAGCAGGTCGCGGGCGCGGCCGGCACCGCCGTGTTCGTCACGGTCCTGTCGGCGGTGGCGACGGACCGGGCGGCCGCCGGCGCGTCGACGCTCGTCGCGACGGCGGAGGGCGTGCACGCGGCCTTCCTCGTGGGTGCGGTGCTGACGCTGCCCGCGATCGCGGGTGCGCTCGCCGTGCGCTCGGCACCGGCCGGCGCCGCCGTCGCCGGTCACCACTGACACCCCCGGCGGGTTGCGGCGGGCGCGGACGCGACCCGGGTGCGGGGCGCACCCGGTCAGGCGCCGCCCGGGCCCCCGGTGGCGTCGGCGAGGTGCGTGACCGCCTCGAGCACGGCGGCGTGCAGGCGCGGGTCGTCGAGCGGGCGGAAGTGCCCGTCGAGCGGCAGGCGGACGTTGACCGCGCCCGCGAGCTCGCTGCCCCCCGGCACGTGGGGGTCGAAGCGCGCGTAGACCGACCAGATCCGCGCGTGCGCGGCGACGTCCCGCGCCAGGGCGAGCAGGTCGGGGTCGAACGGGGACAGCGCCCGCACCGGGCGCGCCGGGAACCAGCGGGCGTACACCGAGCCGGCGAACGGGGTGTTCACGGCGACCAGGCCCGCGACCCGCGGCCCGGCGTCCTCGTCGGCGAGCACCATCTTGCCGATCAGCCCGCCCTTGGAGTGCGCCACGAGCACGACGCGGCCGAGCCCCAGGGCCTCCAGGCGCTCCACCACGAGCGGTGTGGACATCTCCAGCGGCCGCAGGTTGAGCCCGAGCGCCGGCACGGTGTGCACGGGGTGCCCCGCGGCGTGCAGGGCCCGTGCCAGCGGCGTCATCACCGGCCACGTCTCGTAGATGCCGGGCAGCAGCACGACGGGCATGCGGTCGCCGCCCGCCAGGGAGCCGGGCAGCGGCGCGGCGAGGACGGCCCGCGCCTGCGCCCGGACGATCCACGCGTAGTCCCGCGCCCAGGCCGCGCCCTGGCGCAGCCGGTGGCGCACCTCCGCGGCCGCCCGCCCGGCCGCCCGCGGCCCGGTGGGCGGCCCCGGCACCGTCCTCGCGGCCGACCCGCCCGTCATCGCGCGACGTGCTCCAGCACGAGGTCGGCCACCTCGTCGGGGCGGGCGTACATCGCGGCGTGCGACGCCCCGGGGACGGTCACGTGCGTGCCGCGCCGCGCCGCCGACGCGAGTCGCGCCGCCCACCCGGGCGGCGCGACCCTGTCGTGCTCGCCCCGCACGACGAGCACGGGCGCGTCGACCTGCCGGACCCGCTCGGCGACGGGGTGCTCCAGCATGTGCCGCAGCACCGCGAGGTACCAGCGGGGTCCGCACTCGGCGTAGGTGCGCGCCAGCAGCGCCTGCGCCCGCACCGGCTCGAAGACCGCACCGGCCGCCAGACGCACCAGCTGCTGGGCGGCGGTGCGGGCGTCGTCGTCGACGGTGGGGCCGACGAGCACCGCGTGGGACGCCACGGCGGGCGTCGTGGCGACGGCCTCGACCACGACCTGCGCTCCCATGGAGTGCCCGACCCAGGTGGCGCCCTCGATCCCGGTGCGCCCGGCCCAGCGCGTGACGAGCCGGGCCAGGTCCGCCACACCGACGTCGGTGCGGGGCCGCGGGACGCGCCCGAACCCCGGCAGGTCGAGCAGGTGCACGGTCCCGGCGAGAGCCAGCCGCCGCGCGAGCGGGTGGAGGGTCGCCGACGAGGCCCCCAGCCCGTGCACGAGCACGACGTCGAGGCGCTCGCGCTCCGGCAGCTCGTCCACCATCGCGTCGCGCAGCGTGCGGGTACGCAGCGGGAGCCCGTCGATCCGCACCCGGTCGACCCGGGACGTCGTGGCCGTGGGTGCGTGGGCCCGGCCGACCGCCAGCGGCATGCGTCCTCCCGTCGTCCGACGCCCGGTGCGGACGCGCTCCGGGATCGTCGCACGCGCCGACCGACCGCGCAGGTCAGGGCAGCGGGACCCACGACGGGTCAGCCCGCGGGGAGCTCCAGGACCGTCCGTGTGCCCGCCCCCGGGGCGTCCGCCACCCGCACGTCGCCGCCCAGGTCGCGGGCGACCTCGCGGGCGATCGCCAGGCCGAGGCCCGCACCGCCCACGTCACGCTCACGTGCCTCGTCGAGCCGCACGAACCGCTCGAACACCCGCTCGCGATCGGCCGGCGGGATGCCCGTGCCGTCGTCGTCGACCAGGAGGCGGACGACCCCGGGGCCGGGCTCGACCGTGACCGCGACCGTGCTGCGGGCGTGCCGCACGGCGTTCGCGACGAGGTTGCGCACCACGCGCGTGGCCCCGTCGACGGTGGCGGTCGCGGTGCCCACCCCGTGCACGGCCACCCGGACGTCCCGCTCCCGCGCCGCGGGCGCGAGGCCCGCCGCGACGTCCGCCGCCACGGCCACCAGGTCGACGGGCGCACGCGGGGCGTCCGACGCGCCCACGCGCGCCAGCACCAGCAGGTCGTCCACGAGCGTCTGCATCCGGGCGACCTGCGGGGCCAGGTCCGCGACGAGGTCGTCCACCGGGTACGCGCCGGGGTGCGCGGCGGCGACCTCGACCGCCGCCCGTGCCGCCGTGACCGGTGAGCGCAGCTCGTGCGCGGCGTCCGCGACGAAGGTGCGCTGCCGCGCGGCGGCCACCTCGAGCCGGTCCAGCATCGAGTTGAGCGTGCGCGCGAGCGCCGCGAGCTCGTCGTCGACGGGCGGGACGGGCAGGGCGCCGGGCCCACCCGCGAGCGCGACCCGGTCGGCCGCGGCGCGCAGCTGCTCGACGGGTGCCAGGGCGCGCCCCAGCACGGTCCACAGCACCACCGCGAACCCGACGGTCAGCACCGGCACCACCAGCAGGAGCGCGACGCGCAGGGCGCGCAGCACACCCTGGACGTCGGTCGCCGGGACGGTCGTGACCAGCGTGGCGGGCTCCCCCCGCCAGGTCACCGCCTGTACCGCCGCTCGCGCGACCTCGTCGTAGGCACCGGCGTGCGCGCCCACCACGAGCACGTCGTCGCCCGCGCGGTCGCGCCACGCGGCGAGGGTCGCGGGGTCGACCACCGGCAGCGTGCGGGAGGCGGTCGCGGACGTCGCCAGGACGCGCCCCGACGCGTCGAGCAGCTGTGCCACCTCGCCGGGCTGCTGGACGGGCAGCGCCTCGGGCACGCGGTCGTCCGCCACCAGCGCGGCCAGCGTCTGCGAGCGCTCGCGGACGACGTCGTCCAGGGCGGCGGTCCGCGCGGTGCCGAGCGCCGCCGAGAGCGCGAGGGCACCGGCGACCAGGACCACCGCGACGGCGAGGGTGGCGACGAGCGTGAGGCGGGCCCGCAACGACAGGGCACGCCGGCGTGGGCCGCCCGGCCCGGTGGGCGGCGTGCCCGCCGCGGGCCCGGTCACGCCCCACCCACCCGGTACCCGGCGCCGCGCACCGTGGTGACCGCGTCGCGGCCCAGCTTGCGGCGCAGGTAGCCGACGTACACCTCGACGACGTTCGGGTCCTCGCCGCCGGTGTCGAAGACGTGGTCGAGCAGCTCGATCTTGCCGACGACGCGGTCGGCGTGCCGCAGGAGGTACTCCAGCAGGGCCGTCTCCCGCACGGTGAGCGCGACCGGGCGGCCGTCCCGCGTGACCTCGCGCGACGCGGGGTCGAGCGTCAGCGCGCCGGCCCGCAGCACCGCGGGGCGCGGCGCGACCGGACGGCGCACCAGCGCCCGCAGCCGGGCGACGAGCACGACGAACGAGAACGGCTTGGTGAGGTAGTCGTCGGCGCCGACGTCGAGCCCGTCCGCCACGTCGTGCTCACCGTCCTTGGCCGAGAGCATGAGGACGGGCGTCCACACGTCCTGCGCGCGCAGCGCCGTGACCAGGTCGTAGCCGTTGCGCCGCGGCAGCATCACGTCGACCACCAGCACGTCGTACGCGCCGTCGACCGCCATCGACAGACCCGTCGCGCCGTCGTGGGCGGCGTCGACGGCGAAGCCCTCGGCCGTCAGACCCCGGCGCAGGGCGCGCACGAGCCCCACCTCGTCGTCGACCACCAGCACCCGCACCCCGGCAGCATCCCACCCGCCGGTGCCCGCCCGGGGCGCCCGCCGCGGCGGCGTCCTCAGCGTCCGCTCAGGCCGGGGGGCGCAGGGTGGGGACATGGACACCGCACCCGCCTCCCCCGCCCGCCCGCGGCTCCGCGCCGCGTGGGCCGTGCCCGTCACCGCGGTCGTGGCCGTCGCGGCGGCGTTCGCCGCACCCCCGCTGCTCGCGTCGGCCGACTCCGCGGGCCTGCCCGAGGTCTCGGCGGCCGAGCTGCTGGACCGGGTCGCGGCCGCCGAGCCGCAGGCCCTGTCCGGCACGGTGGTGCACACGGCCCGCCTGGGCCTGCCGGAGCTGTCGCTGACGCAGGCGACGGGCGCCGACCCCGTCAGCCTGCTCAGCGGCTCGACCACGCTGCGCGTGTGGACCGACGGCGAGTCGCGCTCGCGCGTGTCGCTGCTGGGCACCGCCTCGGAGTACTCGGTCGTGACCGACGCCACGCAGGCGTGGACGTACTCGTCGTCCGACGACGAGGTCGTGCACTACGCGCTCTCGCCGCAGGACGCCGCACGGGCGCAGGATCTGGCCGCCACCGCGACCCCGCCGGCCGACCTGCCCAGCCCCGACGAGCTGGGCCGCGAGGCGCTCGCGCGGGCCGAGAAGGACGCGACGGTCGGCGTGGACGCCGTCACGACCGTCGCGGGCCGTGACGCCTACCAGGTGGTCGTGACGCCGCGCAGCACCACCACCCTCGTGGGGCGGGTCGTCGTCGCCGTGGACGCCGCGACGTGGACCCCGCTGCGGGTGCAGGTGTGGAGCAACGACGACGCCGCGACGCCGGCGCTCGAGGTCGGGTTCACCGACGTGACGTTCGCCGACCCGGGCGAGGCGGTCCTGACGTTCTCCGCGCCCCCCGGGGCCGAGGTCCGCGAGGTGACCGTCCCGCTGCCGGACGCCGCGGCGCACGCCGCGGCCGCGGACGCGGCGC
>Ga0233375_1000690_pt1 | contig 16970 bp, 15 predicted proteins | sample ElkDunMinimDraft_10_FD_191539 | JGI IMG/M metagenome (GOLD analysis project Ga0233375, IMG submission 191539) | Fecal eukaryotic communites from dung pellets of Tule Elk in California, USA - Elk Dung E16 | ecosystem: Host-associated > Mammals > Digestive system > Large intestine > Fecal | place... | reverse complement strand
GCGCACCAGGGAGCACCAGCCGATGACCATGCCGCACGAGGACGCGCCCCGGCCCTCGGGTCAGGCACCGGGGACGCCTGACGGCCAGGATCCGGCTCAGCCCACTCCTCCCGGCCCCGAGGCGGCCCCTGCGCAGCCGGCTCCCTCCGCGCCGCAGCAGCCCACGGGCTGGGGCGATCCGCCGACCCCCGCCGGTTGGGGACCGCCGCCCGGGCAGCCGTCCGGCTGGGGCCCGCCTCCGGGGCAGCAGCCCGGCGGCTGGCAGCAGCCGGGCTACGGGCAGCCGGCCTACGGGCAGCCCTCGTACGGGCAGCCGACGTACGGCCAGCCCTCGTACGGCCAGCCCGGCGGCCCGGCCCCCGCGCCCTACGGCCCGGCAGGATGGCGGCCCCCGGCGCTGCAGCCGGGGATCATCCCGCTGCGCCCGCTCGGCGTCGGCGAGATCCTCGACGGCGCGTTCCGCTCGATCCGGGCCAACCCGCGCGTGATGTTCGGCCTCGCCGTGATCGTCGTGTCGATCGTCGTGGTCATCCAGGCGGTGCTCACCTGGTACCTGGGCGGGCTGCTCTCCGGGGCCATCACGGACTTCTCCGTGACGGCCGACCCGGGCGGCGAGCTCGGGCTGGACCAGCAGGTGGGCTCGATGCTCGGCGTGCTGCTGAGCATGCCGCTGCTGCTGGTCGCCACGACGGTGCTCACCGGCCTGCTGATCGTCTCGGTGAGCCGGTCGGTCATCGGGCAGACGATCACCCTCGGCGACGCGATCCGCGCCTCGCGCCGGCGGGTGTGGTGGGTCGTGGGCATCACGTTGCTGTACCTCACGGTGATCGCGCTCGGCTACGCCGCCCTCGTCGGCCTGTTCCTGCTCACCGCCGTCAACGAGCAGTGGGTGCTGTTCGCCGTCACCGGGATCGTCGGCGGGCTGCTGCTCCTGGCCGCGACGGTGTGGCTCTCCGTGCGGATGCTGCTCGTGACGCCCGCGCTGATGCTCGAGGGCGGAGCGTTCTGGGCGACCGTGCGGCGCGGGTGGAAGCTCACCCGCGGCAGCTTCTGGCGCCTCTTCGGCATCTACCTGCTGGTGCAGGTGATCATGTCCGTGGTGGTGGGGATCATCGCCGTGCCGATCGCGATCATCGCCGCGGTGTTCCTCGACGACCCGCTGATGATCACGTTCGGCGGCATCGCGCTCAGCTCGATCGGCGACATCATCTCCTACACGCTCACCACGGTCTTCTCCGCGGCGGTGGCGGCGCTGCTCTACATCGACGTCCGGATGCGCCGTGAGGGGCTCGACGTCGAGCTCGCCCGCGCAGCCGAGCAGACCCCCGCGTGACGCTCGTGCCCCTGGTCGCTCGACTGTTCGACGTCCCGGTGCAGCCGGGCGCCGACGAGGCGCGCGCGTGGCTCGAGAACGAGCTCAACGACCCCGTGTACCACCGGAGCCCCAGCCTGCTGCAGCGGCTGCTGGACTGGCTCGCAGGGCTGTTCCGCGACGCCCCGGCGCTCGCTCTGCCGCCCCGCACGGCGGTGCTGGTCGTGGTGGGCGCGCTCGTCGTGGTGGCGGCCGTCGCCTGGTGGGTCGCGGGACCGGTGCGGCGCGCCACGAGACGGGCGTCCGCGGGCGCGGTGATGGTCGACGGCGAGCAGCGCAGCGCCGCGGAGCTGCGTGCCGCGGCGGACGCCGCCGCGGCTGACGGGGCATGGGACCTGGCGGTGGCCGACCGCTTCCGCGCGGTGGTCCGGGCGCTCGAGGAGCGCGCGCTGCTGGACGAGCGGCCAGGGCGCACCGCGCACGAGGTCGTGATCCTGGCGGCGCGCCGCCTGCCCGCGCGCACCGAGGACCTGCGCGGGGCCGGCACGCTGTTCGACGACGTCGTCTACGGCGGTGTCCGAGCGGGCGAGCAGGACGACGCGTGGCTGCGGTCCGTGGACGCCCGGGTCGCGGCCGAGCGGCCCGTCGGACCCGACGTCGCGGGCGCCTCCGCGTCTCCCACGGGATGGTCGTTGTGAGCGCCCCCGCCCCCGCCACCGCCGCGCCCGTGATCGGCGACGGCACCACGGGGCGTTCCCGCGCCATCAGCCGCTGGCGGCGTGCCCGCTGGCCGCTGGCCCTCGTGGCGATCGTGCTCGTGGTGGGCCTGCTCGCCGCGCTCCCGTCCCCGCGCACCTCGACGGCCGCACTGGCTCCCGACAACGCCTCCGCGAACGGCGCGCGGGCGCTGGCCGAGGTGCTCCGCGAGCAGGGCGTCGAGATCGACTACGTGCGGACGTCGGCCGCGGCGGTCGAGCTGGCCGCCCGCGGGACGACGCTGCTGGTGACGAACGACACGTACCTCACCGACGACCAGCTCGAGCAGGTCGCCGGCACGGAGGCCGACCTCGTGCTGGTCGACCCGGTCTTCGCCCTGCCGCTGGCCACCTCCGCGGCTGAGACCGCGCCCGGCTACGAGCCCGAGCAGGTCCGCGAGGCGCTCTGCGGCGACCCCGACGCCCTGGCCGCGGGGACGCTGCTCAGCGGCGGCTCCGGATTCGTGGCCCTCGACGACCAGGCCACCGTGTGCTTCCCGGCGACGGGCGACGCCAGCGGCGCCGGGGCCTACCTGGTGGTCGAGGGCGAGCGCCGTGTGACGGCCTTCGCCAACGGCTCGGTGCTCACCAACGCGTCGGTCACCGCAGAGGGCAACGCGGCGCTCGCGCTGCGCGCCCTCGGGCGGAACGACCACCTGGTCTGGTACGTGCCGTCGCTCAACGACAGCGGCGAGGCCGCCAGCCCGCCGCTCGGAGACCTGCTCCCGCCGTGGGCGCGGGCCCTCGGCCTGCAACTGCTGCTGGTCGCGGCCGTCGCCGGAGTGTGGCGGGCCCGACGGCTGGGCCGGGTGGTGGTCGAGCCGCTGCCCGTGACAGTGCGGTCGGGCGAGGCGACGCGTGGGCGGGGCCGCCTGTACCGTCGCTCTCGTTCCTACGGCCACGCGGCCGCCGCGCTGCGGGCCGGGGTGGCGACGCGGACGTCCGCGCAGCTCGGCCTCCCGCGGTCGGCGCCCGCGCCCGCCGTGATCGACGCCCTCGCCCGGGCGACCGGGCGCACCCCTGACGACGTGGCGGCCCTGCTGTACGGGCCGCCGCCGACCGACGACAACGGGCTGGCGCTGCTGGCCCGGACGCTGGACGAGCTGGAGAGCGAGGTTCACCGAACGTGACCGAGGCACACACCACCGGTGGGTGGCCGACCCCTGACGGGGCGCCCGCACCGGCCCCCCAGCCGGCCCCCTCCCCCGCCATGCCCGCGCCTCAGGCGTCCACCGGGGTCCCCGGCGCGGCCGCCCCCGGCGCGCCTGCCCACGACCCGCAGGGGCCGTCCGCGGGCCTCCGCGCGACGCTCGGCGCCGTCCGGTCAGAGGTCGGCAAGGCCGTCGTCGGCCAGGACGCCGCGGTGACCGGGCTGGTGATCGCGATGCTGTGCCGCGGCCACGTGCTGCTCGAGGGCGTGCCCGGCGTCGCCAAGACGCTGCTGGTCCGGACCCTGTCCGCGGCGCTGGACCTGGACACCAAGCGGGTGCAGTTCACCCCCGACCTGATGCCCGGCGACATCACCGGCTCGCTCGTGTACGACGCGCGCACCGCCGAGTTCTCCTTCCGTGAGGGCCCGGTCTTCACGAACCTGCTCCTGGCGGACGAGATCAACCGGACGCCGCCCAAGACCCAGGCCTCCCTGCTGGAGGCCATGGAGGAGCGCCAGGTGTCGGTGGACGGGCACGCCCGGCCGCTGCCGGACCCGTTCATGGTGATCGCGACCCAGAACCCGGTCGAGTACGAGGGCACCTACCCGCTGCCCGAGGCCCAGCTCGACCGGTTCCTGCTCAAGCTGAACCTGCCGCTGCCCGAGCGCGCGCACGAGGTCGAGGTGCTGTCCCGCCACGCCGCCGGCTTCGACCCGCGCGACCTGCGGGCGGCCGGCGTGCGGCCCGTCGCGGGGCCGGAGGACCTGGCCCGGGCCCGGGCCGAGGTCGCGCGCGTCCAGGTGGCGCCGGAGGTGCTGGGGTACGTCGTGGACGTGTGCCGCGCGACCCGCCAGTCCCCCTCGCTGTCCCTCGGCGTCTCACCCCGCGGGGCGACGGCGCTGCTCGCGACCTCTCGCGCCTGGGCGTGGATGTCCGGCCGCCCGTACGTGACTCCTGACGACGTCAAGGCGCTGGCGCACCCCACGCTGCGGCACCGGGTGCAGCTGCGGGCCGAGGCCGAGCTCGAGGGCGTCACCACCGAGAGCGTCCTGGACACGGTGCTCGCGTCCGTGCCCGTCCCGCGCTGACCCACGATGGCGATCACCTGGCGGGCCGTCGCGCTCGCCGCCCTGGGGACGGTCGCGGTGCTGATCGTGCCCGTGCCGGGGACCGTGCTGGTCTGGGCCCTGCTGGTGGCGGCGGCGTGCACCGTGGACACGCTGCTCGCCGCCTCCCCACGCCAGGTCGCGGTCTCCCGCTCGACGCCCGCCTCGGTGCGGCTCACGCAGTCCGCGCGCTCGACGATCACCCTGTCGAACGTCGGCCCACGGCGCCTGCGCGCGATCGTGCGGGACGCGTGGCTGCCCTCGGCCGGGGCAGGGCCGAACCGTCACCCGGTGGACCTGCCGCCGGGCGAGTCCACGCGGATGTCCACCGTGCTCACGCCCACCCGGCGCGGCGACCGCCGTGCCGACCGGGTGACCATCCGCACCCTGGGGCCGCTGGGCCTCGCGGGGCGGCAGGCGTCGCTCGAGGTGCCCGCGGTGCTGCGGGTGCTGCCCGAGTTCGCGTCCCGGCGGCACCTCCCCTCCCGCCTCGCGCGGCTGCGGGAGCTCGACGGGCGCGCCGCGGTCCAGGTGCGCGGCGGCGGCACCGAGTTCGACTCGCTCCGCGAGTACGTGATCGGCGACGACGTGCGCTCGATCGACTGGCGCGCGACAGCGCGACGCGCGGACGTCGTGGTCCGCACCTGGCGGCCCGAGCGCGACCGCCGCGTGCTGCTCGTCCTGGACACCTCGCGCACGGCCGCCGTCCGCGTGCTCGACGCGCCGCGGATCGACGCGTCGATCGAGGCCGCGCTGCTGCTCTCGGCGCTGGCGTCCCGTGCCGGGGACAGGGTCGAGCTCATGGCCTACGACAGGACCCTGCGCGGCCGTGTCGCGGGCATGAGCGGGCCGCGGCTCATGCCCGCCGTGGCGGACGCCCTCGCGGGGATCGACCCGACCCTGGTCGAGATGGACTGGCCGGGCGTGGTGAGCATGGTCCGCGAGCGCCTCTCGCAGCGCGCCCTCGTGGTCCTGCTCTCGTCGCTCGAGCCAGCGGCCGTGGAGCAAGGGCTGCTGGGGGTGGTGGGCCAGCTCGCCGAACGCCATCAGGTGGTGCTCGCGGCGGTGCGCGACCCCGAGGTGGAGGAGCTGCGCCGAGGCCGTGCCGACGTCACCGAGGTCTTCGACGCCGCGGCCGCGGAGCGCGCCGAGCTCGAGCGGGCGGCAGTCGCCGCGCGCCTGCGCCAGCGTGGCGTCGAGGTGGTCGACGCGCTGCCCGACGACCTGGCGCCCCGGCTGGCGGACACGTACCTGGCGTTGAAGGCCGCCGGGCGCCTCTGACCCCGTCCCCGCGTGGTGGGGCTGGCGTCGGCGCCACGGCCTAGGGTCGCCCGTATGGAGCCCTCAGGCCCGGTCCTGGGACGTCGCGCGCTGAACCGCGCGCTGCTGGCCCGCCAGCACCTGCTCGTGCGCCGCCGCGGCTCGGTCGTGGACGAGGTGGCGCACCTGGTGGGGCTGCAGGCGCAGGCGCCCTGGTCGCCGTACACGGCGCTGTGGTCGCGGCTCGCCGAGTTCCAGCCCGATGAGCTGGGCGGCCTGCTGCTGGGCAGGGAGGCCGTGCGCGTGGCCGCGATGCGCGCCACGGTGCACCTGGTGACCGCCGACGACGCCCTCCTGCTGCCGTCGCTGACCGCCTCGATCGGCGAGCGGGGCGTCCGGGGCGCCGGCCCGTTCTCCGCCACGCTGCACGCCCTGGACCCCGGGGACCTGGCCCGCGCCGGGCGGGAGCTGCTCGAGGCCGAGCCGATGACGCCGGCACAGCTCGGCAGGCGGCTGCGCGAACGCTGGCCCGACGCCGCCCCCGACGCTCTGGCGCATGGCGCCCGCTACCTGCTCCCGCTCGTCCAGACGCCCCCGCGCGCGGTGTGGGGGCGGTCGGGAGCGACCGTGTGGACGACCACGCGGGCATGGCTGGGGCGGGAGCCGGCGGGCCTCGACGACCCGGAGGCGCGGCACGCCGCGCTTCAGGAGGTCGTGCGGCGCTATCTCGGGGCGTTCGGGCCCGCGAGCGTCGCCGACGTGCAGCGGTGGATCGGGCTGACGCGCCTGGCCCCGGTGCTGCAGAGCCTCCGCGAGGAGCTGGTGGCGCACCGCGCCGAGCCCGGCCCCTCAGGGCGACCGGGCAGGGAGCTCTTCGACCTCCCCGACGCGCCGCGGCCCGATCCCGAGACCCCGGCGCCGGTGCGGTTCCTGCCGGACTTCGACAACGTGCTGCTGAGCCATGCCGACCGCACCCGCATCGTCGGCGACCCGGAGCGGCGCGCGCTGGCCCGGGCCAACGGGCAGGCGCCGGGGACGGTGCTGGTCGACGGCTTCGTGGCGGCGGCCTGGTCGCTGCGCCGTGAGCGCTCGGCGGCCACCCTCGAGGTCCAGCCGCTACGGCCCCTGACATCCGCCGAGCGCGCCGGGGTCGCCGCCGAGGCGGAGGAGCTCGTCGCGTTCCTGGCCGGGGACGCGTCCTCCCGCGCGGTCGGCTGGACGAGCGGGCGGCGCCCCTAGCCGGCGACGGCCACCGAGTACCCGGCGCGGTCGTCCTCGAGGTCGCCCGTCTCCCCGTCGGCGACCGCCCGTCCGCCGAGCACCAGCGTGTACGCCCAGAATGCGGCGAGCACGGCGGCGCCGATGGTGATCTTCACAGCCCACGGCAAATCCGAGCCGGTGACGAACCCCTCGACCAGCCCCGAGACGAGCAGCACGCCCACCAGGCCGAGCGCGACGGTGAACAACGAGCGCCCCTCCTCCGCGAGCGCGCGGGCGCGTGGCCGCGGGCCGGGGTCCACCCACGTCCAGAACAGCCTGAGGCCAGCGGCGCCGGCGACGAAGATCGCGGTGAGCTCCATCAGCCCGTGCGGGGAGATGAGCTGCAGGAACAGGGCGAGCTCGCCGTGCGCGGCCATCATGCCGCCTGTCGCCCCCACGCTGACGGCGTTGTTGAGGAGCACGTAGGCGGGGCCGATCCCGGTGATGCCGAGGCCGACGCAGAGGGCGGCGATCCAGGCGTTGTTGGTCCACACCATCGTCGCGAAGTCGATGCCCGGGTCGTAGTAGGACGCGAAGGCGTTCTCCACGTAGTCCAGCCGTTGGGACTCGGTGCCCATCATCGCGAGCGCGGCGGGCTGCGTCGCCACCCAGACTCCCGCCACCACCCCGACGGCCAGGAAGGCCGCCGTCACGCCGACGGTCCACCACCGGATGCGGTAGAGGGCCGCGGGCAGGGAGACCACCACGAAGCGGATGACGTCGCGCCACGCGGGCTCGTGGGCTCCCGCGATCCGGGCGCGGGCCCGCGCGAGCAGCTGCGACAGGCGGGTCACGAGCTCCGGGTCGGGAGCGCTCGATCTCACCCGCGACAGGTCGGTGGCCACGGCTTGGTAGAGCCGGACCAGCTCGTCCACCTCAGCGCCGCTCAGACGACGCCGTCGGGCGAGCTCGTCGAGGCGCTCCCAGCCCGGGGAGTGCACAGCGGTGAAGGCGTCCAGGTCCACGCCGGATACCCTGCCACAGCACGTGGGGACCCGACTGCAGGAGGAGCACGATGGACGAGGGCATCGTCACCGGAGAAGGCGTGCTGCTCGACACGCGGCCCACGTCGTTCGTGTCCCGGGCGCTGGCGGCCCTGATCGACCTGGCCGTGCTGGGGATCGTGCTGCTCGCGGCCGTGCTGGCCTTGGGCGGCACGAGCTTCACGCCGAGCGAGGCGTTGGCGCGGATCCTGTCCGTCGCCATGCTGGCGACCATCCTGGTGATCGCGCCGACCGCGGTCGACACGCTGACCCGCGGCCGCTCGCTCGGCAAGCTCGTCGTGGGCATCCGGGTGGTCCGGGACGACGGCGGCCCGGTGCGGCTGCGGCAGGCGTTCGTGCGCGCGCTGACCGGCGTCTTCGAGCTGTGGCTGACCCTGGGGAGCGTCGCCCTGATCTGCGCGATCGTGCAGCCGCAGGGCAAGCGCGTCGGCGACCTCCTCGCGGGGACGTACGCGGTGCGCGTGCGCGGCAAGACCGCGACCCGGGCCCCGGTGATGATGCCCCCGCACCTGGCGGGGTGGGCCTCCGGCGCGGATGTGCGACGGCTGCCCGACGGGTTGGCGCTGTCGGTGCGGCAGTTCCTCGCGCGGACCGGGACGCTGCACCCGCAGTCGCGCGCCAGCCTGGGCACCGAGCTCGCCGTCGAGGTCCAGCGGTACGTGGCGCCCGCGCCACCCCCGGGCACCCACCCGGAGGTGTTCCTGGCCGCGGTGCTCGCCGAGCGCCGCCGCCGTGAGCACCTCAGCGCGGAGGCCGGCCGGCAGCGCGCCGCCGAGGAGAGCGCCCTGATGCAGCGGCTCCCGCACGGGGTGCCCGACCCCGTCGACTGACCTGCGCCGCTCAGCCCGCCCAGCGGACCTCGCCGTCGACCACCGTGGAGGTGGGCTGGAGCCCGAAGGGCCCAGCGCGGGCCCTCAATATCGGTAGTGGTCCGGCTTGTACGGTCCCGCCACGTCGAGGCCCAGGTACTCGGCCTGGACCTTGGTCAGCTCGGTGAGCCGCACGCCGAGCGCGTCGAGGTGCAGCCGCGCGACCCGCTCGTCGAGGGCCTTCGGCAGGCGGTGCACCCCCACGTCGTACGCGTCCGCTCGCGTGAACAGGTCGACCTGGGCGATCACCTGGTTCGTGAACGACGTGCTCATCACGAAGCTCGGATGGCCGGTGGCGTTGCCGAGGTTGAGCAGCCGGCCCTCGGAGAGGACCAGCACGGAGTGCCCGTCGGGAAACGTCCACTCGTGCACCTGCGGCTTGACCTCGACCCGGGTGACGCCGGGCCACGCCGCCAGCCCGGCCATGTCGATCTCGTCGTCGAAGTGGCCGATGTTGCCGACCACGGCCTTGTCCTTCATCGCCGCCATGTGGGCCGCGGTGATGACGTCCCGGTCCCCCGTCGTCGTGATGAAGAAGTCCGCCTCGCCCACCACGTCCTCGACCCGCGCCACCTGGTGCCCGTCCATCACGGCCTGCAGCGCGCAGATGGGGTCGATCTCGGAGACGACCACCCGGGCGCCCTGGCCGCGCAACGCCTCGGCGGCGCCCTTGCCGACGTCGCCGTAGCCGGCGACCAAGGCCACCTTGCCGCCGATCAGCACGTCGGTGGCCCGGTTGAGGCCGTCGAGCAGCGAGTGGCGGATGCCGTACCGGTTGTCGAACTTGGACTTGGTGACGGAGCTGTTCACGTCGATCGCGGGGAACAGGAGGGCGCCTGCCTCGGCGAGCTGGTCGAGGCGCCGCACCCCGGTGGTGGTCTCCTCGGTGACGCCGCGGATGCCTCGCGCGATCCCGGTCCACCGCTGCGGATCGGCGGCCAGGGATCGACGCAGCGTCTCGCGCAGGACCTCGCCCTCGGCGGAGTGGCCTGGCTCCCCCGGCGACGTGCCCGGTCCCACCGTGCCGGCCCGCTCGGCCTCGACGCCCTGGTGCACCAGGAGGGTCGCGTCTCCGCCGTCGTCGAGGATCATGTTCGGACCCGCGCCGGGCCAGGTGAAGACCTGGTCCGCGCACTCCCAGTACTCCTCGAGCGTCTCGCCCTTCCACGCGAAGACCGGAGCCCCCCTGGGCTGCTCGGGCGTGCCCTCGGGGCCGACGACGACGGCCGCCGCCGCCTCGTCCTGCGTGGAGAAGATGTTGCACGACGCCCAGCGGACCTCTGCGCCCAGGGCCGTGAGGGTCTCGATGAGCACCGCGGTCTGGACCGTCATGTGGATCGAGCCGGCGATGCGGGCGCCGGCCAGCGGCTGGCTGGGGGCGAGCTCGCGCCGCAGCGCCATCAGCCCCGGCATCTCGTGCTCGGCGAGCCGGATCTGCCTCCGGCCGCTCTCCGCGAGGCTCAGGTCGCGCACCCGGAACTGGCCGGGTGACTCGTCGAAGCCGGACATCGGCGCCCCTCTGGTCGGTCGACCACGCCCTTCGCCGTGCACGGCCATGCTACTGATCGGCCGGGCGCCTGCCAGTGGTGGTCGAACCGCCCGGCGGCGCCTGGGAAGATCGTCAGGTGAGCGCCACCCTCGTCGCCCGCGGCCTCGGCGCCGCGCACGGTGACCGTCCCCTGTTCTCCGACCTGGACCTGGTCGTCGCCCCCGGCGACGTGGTGGGGCTCGTGGGCGCCAACGGGGCGGGCAAGTCGACGCTCCTGCGCGTCCTCGCGGGCGAGGCCGAGCCGGCCGCGGGAACTGTGACCTGCTCGCCGGCCGACGCGCTCGTGGGCCACCTCGCGCAGGAGGTCGAGCGCCTCCCCGGAGAGACCGTCGCCCAGAACCTCGCGCGGCGGACCGGCGTGGCCGCGGCTCAGGCCGAGTTGGACGCCTCCGCCCAAGGCCTCGCCGACGGGACCCCGGGCGCCGATGACGCCTACTCGACCGCCTTCGACCGCTGGATGGCGCTGGGCGCCGCCGACCTGGACGAGCGCACCGGGCAGGTCATGGCCGACCTGGGCCTCACGGTGGACCTGTCGCACCCGATGACCGGCCTGTCGGGCGGGCAGGCGGCGCGGGTGGGCCTCGCCGCCCTCCTGCTCTCCCGCTTCGACGTCCTGCTGCTCGACGAGCCGACCAACGACCTGGACCTCGACGGGTTGGCCCGGCTCGAGTCGTTCGTCCGCTCCCAGCGGTGCGGCCTGGTCGTCGTGTCGCACGACCGCGAGTTCCTGGCCCGGTGCGTGACGTCCGTGGTCGAGCTCGACCTCGCCCAGCAGCAGGTCAACGTGTACGGCGGCGGCTACGACGCCTATCTGGAGGAGCGGGCCACCGCGCGGCGGCACGCGCGCGAGGCGTACGACGAGTACGCGGACCAGCTCGGCGGGCTGGAGGCGCGTGCCCGCATGCAGCGCGGCTGGATGGACAAGGGCGTGCGCAACGCGCTCAAGAAGTCGAGCGACCCGGACAAGCACATCCGCCAGCGCCACCGGGAGGGCTCCGAGAAGCAGGCGGCGAAGGCACGCCAGACCGAGCGCATGATCGAGCGGCTCGACGAGGTCGTCGAGCCGCGCAAGGAGTGGGACCTGCGCTACGAGATCGCCGCGGCGCCGCGCGGCAGCGCCGTCGTGGCCACGCTTCGCGGCGGGCTGGTGCGGCTGGGCGGGCAGGACACCGGGCGTCCGCCCTTCACGCTCGGGCCGATCGACCTGCAGGTGGACGCCGGGGACCGGATCGCGGTCACAGGCGCGAACGGGTCCGGCAAGACGACGCTGCTGGGCGCGCTGCTCGGCCGGACGCCACTCGACGAGGGGCAGGCCACGCTGGGCTCGAGCGTCGCGGTGGGCGAGGTGGACCAGGCGCGCGCGGCGCTCAGCCCTGGCGCCGGCGCCGAGGGGCCGCTCCTCGACGCGTTCGCCGCGCACACGCCCGACCTCGCTCCGGCGGACGTGCGGACCCTCCTGGCGAAGTTCGGCCTCCGCGCCGGCCATGTGCTGCGCCCGCTGGGCTCCTTGTCCCCCGGAGAGAGGACCCGCGCGGCGCTCGCCCTGCTGCAGGCGCGCGGCGTCAACCTGCTGGTGCTGGACGAGCCGACGAACCACTTGGACCTGCCCGCCATCGAGCAGCTCGAGCAGGCCCTCGAGGCCTACTCGGGGACGCTGCTGCTGGTGACGCACGACCGCCGCATGCTCGACGCGGTCCGCGTGACCCGGCGCTGGCGCGTGGAGGACGGGCGCGTCCGCGAAGAGTGAGGCTCCTCACGTCTCGGCCCTGGCGCGCCGATCGGGGCACATTCGGCGCCCCAGGTCAACATCACGGAACGGTAACGATCCAAGAACAGGTAAAGTCGCAGGTCAGCGGGCCGTAGAGCCGATCGGACGCCCGGGCATTTCGGACTTCTGGCCTGTCGCCGGTTCGCCTTCCGCCCCGCCTTCAGGGCATGGTGCAGCAGACAGATCGACGACGGCTCCCGCTCGGACCCGCCGCCTCGTCCCGCCGCAGCCTCCGCCCCACGGAGGCCGGGACCCGAGGCGGCAGACCCTCCTCGAGCACCTCGCCGCACCAGGCGCACGCCGTCGACGACCACCAGTTCGCCTGGCAGACCGCCTGTGCCCGTGCCCCGCACGCGGCGCTCCCCACGGGGCGCGGTCGAGGTGGCGTGAGCAGATGAGGTGACCATGACGGCAGTGCGCGCCGAGAACGTCTACAAGGTCTTCGGCCGACGGCCCGCTGAGGCCGTGCGGAGGCTCCGCGAGGGCGCCGGTCGCGACGAGGTCAGCGGGCACGGGACCGCCGCGGTGATCGACGCGAGCTTCGAGGTGGCGAGCGGCGAGACGTTCGTCGTCATGGGCCTGTCCGGCTCAGGCAAGTCCACGTTGATCCGCATGCTCAACGGCCTCGCGCACCCCACCGCCGGCCGCGTCCTGCTCGGCGACGCCGACCTGTCCGCTGTGCGCCCCAAGGAGCTCCGGGAGCTCCGCCAGCGCCGCGTCAGCATGGTCTTCCAACACTTCGCGCTCCTGCCGCACCGCACGGTGATCGACAACGCGGCCTACCCGCTCGAGATCCAGGGCGTCGACCGCGCCGAGCGCCGTCGACGTGCGGGCGAGGCGCTCGAGCTCGTCGGCCTCGCGCAGTGGGCTGACCGGCTCCCCTCCCAGCTGTCGGGGGGCATGCGGCAGCGGGTCGGGCTCGCCCGGGCCCTCGCCGCCGACACCGACGTGCTGCTCATGGACGAGGCCTTCTCCGCGCTCGACCCGCTGATCCGCCGGGAGATGCAGGACCAGCTCCTCGAGCTGCAGCAGGCCCTCGGGAAGACGATCGTCTTCATCACCCACGACCTCAACGAGGCCATGCACCTGGGCGACCGGATCGCCGTGATGCGCGACGGGCGCATCGTGCAGGTCGGCACGAGCGAGCAGATCCTCTCCGACCCCGCGAACGACTACGTGGCGCAGTTCGTCGCCGACGTCGACCGCACCCGCGTCCTCACGGCCTCCTCCGTGATGCAGCCCGCCCGCGCCGTGGTGCCGCTCACCGGCGGCCCGCGTCTGGCGCTCCGCACCATGCGCGACCAGCAGGTGTCCGCCGCGTACGTCGTCGACAAGTCCCGCGCGCTGCGCGGGGTGGTGCACGACGCCGACGTCGTCACCGCGCTCCGCTCCGGCGCGGACACGCTGGCAGGGCTCATCCGCACCGACGTCGCGCCCGTCTCGCCCGACACCGCCCTGAGCGGGCTCTTCGCCCCGGCCGCCGAGTCGTGGCTGCCCCTCCCCGTGACCGATGCCGGAGGGCGCCTGCTCGGGGTCGTCCCCCGGGCCACCCTGCTGGAGGCCATGGCGCCGCCCGAGCAGACCCCGCCCCGCGGCACACCCGCCGTCGCGGAGGCTCCCGCCGGCGCCCCCACCCAGGACGACGACGCCACGGCGGTGCCCGCATGATCCCCCTGGCCATGTCGACCACAGCGTCCGCGTCCACCGGCGGGCTCCCGCGGCTGCCGCTGGGCGCCTGGGCGTCCGACGTCGTGGACTGGGTGACCAGCACGTTCCGCGGGCTGTTCTCCCAGGTCCGCGCCGTCCTCGAGTGGTGCTACGGGTCGCTCGACACGCTGCTCGGCGGTCCCCCCTTCTGGGTGGTCGCGGTCGTCCTCGCGCTGGTGGCGCTCCTGGTCAAGGGCTGGCGGCTCGCAGTGGGCTCGCTCGCCGGCTTCGTGCTGATCGCCGCCGTCGACCAATGGGCCAACGCCATGGACACCCTGTCGCTGGTGATCCTCGCGAGCCTCGTCGCCCTGGTCCTGGCGATCCCGCTGGGCATCTGGTGCGCCCGCGACGACCGCGTCTCCCGTGTGGTGCGCCCGGTGCTCGACCTCATGCAGACGATGCCGGCCTTCGTCTACCTGATCCCCACCGTGGTGATCTTCCGGGTGGGCGTGGTGCCGGGCATCGTGGCGACCGTCATCTTCGCGATGGCGCCCGGCGTGCGCTTCACCGAGCTGGGCATCCGCCAGGTCGACCGGGAGGTCGTCGAGGCAGGCCACGCGTTCGGCTCCGGCGAGGGACGCATCCTGCGCCAGATCCAGCTGCCGCTCGCCATGCCCACGATCATGGCCGGCGTCAACCAGGTGATCATGCTGTCGCTCTCCATGGTCGTGATCTCCGGCATGGTCGGCGCGTCCGGGCTGGGCCGCGACGTCGTCACCGCCCTGCAGCGCGTCAACATCTCCCTCGGCTTCGAGGCGGGCGTCTCCGTGGTGATCCTCGCCGTCTTCCTCGACCGGGTCACCGCCGCCCTCGCCGATCGGGCGCCCGTCGCGCGCGCCCTCCGGGCGACCGACGCCTGAACGAGAACGACCCCGGCGGCCCCGCCGCCCTCCACGCTCCGCCCACCCCCGTCCCACGGCGCCATGCCGTGGGCCTCTGGAAGGACACCATGATCCACCGCACGTCACGCCGCCTCACGACCCTCGCCGCGGGCGCCGCCCTCGCGCTCGGCCTCACCGCCTGCGCCGGCTCGACCGACGCCGCCACCGAGGACCGCCTCGACAACGGGGACCTGTCCACCGTCTCGATCGGGATCCACTCCGGCTGGGACGAGGGCATCGCGGTCTCGCACCTGTTCGCCGCGATCCTCGAGGACGAGGGCTACACCGTCACGAGCCAGGAGGCGGACCCGGGGATCATCTACACCGGCATGTCCGGCGGCGATTTCGACGTCAACTTCGACATGTGGCTCCCCGAGACGCACGCCGACTACCTCGACGAGTACGGCGACGACATGGAGGACCTCGGCGCCTGGTACGACGACGCGAAGCTCACCATCGCGGTCGACGAGGCGTCGTCGATCACGTCGCTCAGCGAGCTGGCGTCCGCCTCGGACGAGTTCGGGGGCCGCATCGTCGGCATCGAGGCCGGCGCGGGACTGACCCGGATCGTGCAGGACGCGGTCGTGCCCGCCTACGGGCTCGAGGGATTGGACCTGCTCATCTCCTCGACCCCCGCGATGCTCGCCGAGCTCAAGGGCGCGACCGACGCGGGCGAGCACATCGCCGTGACCCTGTGGCGCCCGCACTGGGCCTACGACGCGTTCCCCATCCGCGACCTCGAGGACCCCGAGGGCGTCCTGGGCGCCGCCGAGGAGATCCACTCCGTGGGCCGCGCCGACTTCACCGCCGACTACCCGACGCTCGCGTCGTGGATCCAGGCCTTCCGCCTGACCGACGAGCAGCTGTTCTCGCTGGAGAACCTCATGTTCCACGAGGGCGACGGCTCCGACCCCGAGGGCGCCGTGCGCGCCTGGCTCGACGCGAACCCGGCCTTCGTGGACGACCTGAAGGCCGCCGCCCAGGCCTGAGCCGTCACGAGGGCCCGGGACCGCACGGTCCCGGGCCCTCGTCGTCGCGATGTCGGCGCGTCAGCCCGCGGACCTGGGCTCGACCGCCTTGTGGCGCAGGTCGGGCTCCAGGTAGATCGCCGTGGCGATCGGCACCGCGGCGCGCACGCGCTGCTCGGCGGCGTCGATCGCGGCCGCGATCTCCGCGGCGGTCGCCGTCGGCGCCATCTCGATCTTGGCGGCGACCAGCAACTCCTCCGGCCCCAGGTGCAGCGTGCGCAGGTGGATCAACGAGCGCACGCCCTCCCCCACCAGGGCCGCCTCGATCGCGTCGACGTCCTGCTCGGTGGCCGACTCGCCCAGCAGCAGCGACTTGGTCTCGAGGGCGAGCACGATGGCGATGATCACGAGCAGCACGCCGATGCACGCGGTGCCCGCGGCGTCCCAGCGGCCGTCGTCGGTGACGAGCGTCATCGACACGCCGCCGAGGGCCAGCACCAGGCCGACCAGGGCGCCGAAGTCCTCCAGCAGCACCACGGGCAGCTCAGGGGCCTTCGCCCGGCGGATGAACTGCGTCCACGACTGCGAGCCGCGCAGCGGGTTCGCCTCGTGGATGGCCGTCCGGAACGAGAAGCTCTCCATCACGATGGCCGCGACGAGCACCACGACCGGCACCCACTGCCACGAGTCGATCGGGTGCGGGTCCTCCCACTTGTGCCACGCCTCGTACAGGGCGAACACCCCGCCGAGCGTGAACAGCACGATCGAGACGATGAACGCGTACACGTACCGCTCGCGGCCGTAGCCGAACGGGTGGCGGGCGTCTGCGGCCCGTCGCGCGCGCCGCCCGCCCACCAGCAGCAGCGCCTGGTTGCCCGAGTCGGCGAGGGAGTGCACGGACTCGGCCAGCATCGAGCTCGAATGCGTGAGCAGGTAGGCGATGAACTTCGTCACCGCGATGCCGAGATTCGCGGCGAGCGCCGCGACGATCGCCTTGGTGCCGCCACCGTGGGCCATGGTTCCTCCGGGTCGCGCGAGGCGCGGCGCCCGGTGCTCGGCACGCTCACGCTGGCCGCCGTGACGGCGGCCAGCGGAATACTAGGTCACACCGTGCGCCCGCACCGCGCGGGCGCACGCGCGATGAGCGCGATCAGCGCAGCGAGCGCGCCTCGTCCGCGAGCAGCACCGGGATGCCGTCCCGCACCGGGTACGCCAGCGGGTTCTCCGGGTCCGTCGAGTGCAGCTCAGGCTGCCCGTCCGGGCCCACGCCGTCCACGAGCTCCGCGCCGGTCGCCGGGCAGCGCAGGATCTCCCGGAGCCACGGCTCGAGGCCGATGGTGGGGTTCTGGTCCGACATGGTCAGTCCTCCTTGGTCAGGCG
>Ga0233375_1000687_pt1 | contig 17085 bp, 16 predicted proteins | sample ElkDunMinimDraft_10_FD_191539 | JGI IMG/M metagenome (GOLD analysis project Ga0233375, IMG submission 191539) | Fecal eukaryotic communites from dung pellets of Tule Elk in California, USA - Elk Dung E16 | ecosystem: Host-associated > Mammals > Digestive system > Large intestine > Fecal | place... | reverse complement strand
GTAGGCCTCCCCCACGGGCACGCCGTCGCGCAGCAGCTGCGTCGCGGGGTCGTGGGCGAACTTCACTCCCGTCGCCTGCGCGAGCAGCAGGATCGACATGATCATCGCGACCGAGATCGACCCCAGCAGCGCCAGCGTCGTCGCGGCGTTGCGGGACTTGGGCTTGCGGAACGCCGGGACGCCGTTGCTGATGGCCTCGACGCCCGTCAGCGCCGCGCAGCCCGACGCGAACGCGCGCAGCACGAGGAACCCGCCGGCCAGGCCCATGAGCCCCTGGTCGAAGCCGGCCTCCGACGCGACCCCGAACGCCGCACTCTCGGCGGCCGGCAGCGTCCCGGTGAAGTACCGCACCGCGCCGACCACCGCGAGCGAGCCCATCGCGGCCATGAACAGGTACACCGGGATCGCGAACGCGCTCCCCGACTCCTTGACGCCTCGCAGGTTCACCATGGTGAGCACCACCACCAGGCCGATCGCGAACGACGTCTCGTGACCCCGCAGGGCGGGGATCGCGGTCGCCGCGTACTGCGCGCCCGACGAGATCGACACCGCGACCGTCAGCACGTAGTCGACCAGCAGCGCGCTCGCGACGGAGACCCCTGCCTTCGGCCCCAGGTTCACCGACGCGACCTCGTAGTCGCCGCCGCCCGACGGGTACGCGTGCACGTTCTGCCGGTACGACGCGACGACCGTCAGCAGCACGATCGCGACCCCGAGACCCACCCACGGGGAGATCGTCAGTGCCGACAGCCCCGCGATGGACAGCGTGAGCAGGATCTCGTCCGGGGCGTACGCGACGGACGACAGCGCGTCGGACGCGAACACCGGCAGCGCGATGCGTTTGGGGAGCAGGGTGTGACCGAGCCGGTCGCTGCGGACCGGCCGGCCGAGCACGAGCCGCTTGGCGGCGTCTGCGAGGTCCGACACGATGAGCGATCGTATGCCCGCGCGGGGGCGCCCACACCCGCGATGCCGGCCGGATCGCCCGCGAGCGCTGCGCTGCACGGGGACGGGCGCCGGGTATAGCGTGACCGGCTGTGCACTTCGTCATCATGGGATGCGGCCGCGTCGGGGCCACCCTCGCGCAGTCCCTCGAGTCCCGCGGCCACTCGGTCGCCGTCATCGACCAGAACCCCGACGCCTTCCGCCGCCTCGACGCGGGGTTCTCGGGCAACAAGGTGACAGGGCTGGGCTTCGACCGCGACACCCTGCACACCGCCGGGATCGCCGAGACCTACGCGTTCGCGGCGGTGTCCGACGGTGACAACTCGAACATCCTGGCGGCGCGCGTCGTGCGCGAGACGTTCGGCGTGGAGAACGTGGTCGCCCGCATCTACGACCCCCACCGTGCCGAGATCTACCAGCGCCTGGGCATCCCGACGGTCGCGACGGTGCGCTGGACCGCCGACCAGGTGCTGCGCCGCATGCTGCCCATGGGCACGACCGACGAGTACCGCGACGCGTCCGGCAAGATCCAGCTCGTCCAGGTCGACGTCCACCCCGCGTGGGTGGGACGCCCGCTGCGCGCCCTCGAGGACGCGAGCGGCGCCCGCGTCGCGTACGTCACCCGGTACGGTGACGGCCTGCTGCCGACCGAGCACTCCGTGCTCCAGGAGAACGACACCGTGCACCTGCTGCTGCGCGTCGCCGACGCGCCCGCCGTCGAACGTGTCCTGACCAGCCCCCCGGCGGTGGGGGCATGAGGGTCGTCATCGCCGGTGCCGGCTCGGTCGGCCGGTCCATCGCGCGCGAGCTGCTCGCCCACGACCACGACGTCACGCTGGTCGACCGGCAGCCGTCCGCGATGCGCGTGGCGCAGGTCGCCGACGCCGACTGGCTGCTCGCCGACGCGTGCGAGCTGCCCACGCTGCGCGAGGTGCGCGCCGACGAGTGCGACGTCATGGTCGCGGCCACGGGCGACGACAAGGCCAACCTCGTGATCTCGCTGCTGGCCAAGACCGAGTTCGGCGTGCCGCGCACCGTGGCGCGCGTCAACAACCCGAAGAACGAGTGGATGTTCGACGCGGCGTGGGGCGTCGACGTCGCGGTCTCGACGCCGCGGATCATGACAGCGATGGTCGAGGAGGCCGTCGCGGTCGGCGACCTCGTCCGGATCTTCACGTTCCACCAGTCCAAGGCGGACATCCTCGAGCTCACGCTGCCGGAGGACTCGCCCCTCGCCGGTGTGCGGCTCGGTCAGCTCGAGTGGCCTGCCGACACGGTGCTCGCGTGCATCGTGCGCGACGCACGGCCGATCACGCCCAGCCCCGACGACACCCTCGAGGGGCGCGACGAGCTGCTGTTCGTCACGGGTCGCGAGGTGGACGAGCAGGCTCTCGAGCGCCTGCTGACCCGCGGACCAGCATCCAGCTGAGCCACAGCGCCACGGCCGTCAGCGGCAGCCCCATCGCGAGCTTCGCGGTCCCCAGCCACACGACGTCGTCGGCGAGGTACAGCGGCAGCTGGACCAGCAGGCGCAGGCCGAACATGGCGACCCACGGCCAGGTCGCCAGTGCGTACCGCCGACGCAGCACCGGGTCGGCACGCCACTCGACGACCGCCGACCACGGGCCGCCCCCCAGCGGTCCACGGCCGCCGAACAGGCCCATGACGAGCCCGACGAGCGGCCAGCCCGCGACGATCGAGCCCAGCGTGCCGAGCAGGTAGGCCGCGTTGACGAGCAGCCCGTACGCGAAGTAGTCGCTCGCGTCGCCGGTCCGCCACGCCCACACGACACCGATCCCGACCCCGAGGACGCCCGAGAACGCCTGCGTGACCGGCGTGCGCTGCACGAGGCGCGCCACGACGGCCAGGACCGCGGCGGCGGACGCGGCGATCAGCGCCGGCCGCAGCTGCTGGCCGGTCGCGATGTACACGACGACGAACAGCAGTCCCGGTGCGACGGCCTCGACGACGCCGCGCACACCGCCGACCGCGTCGGTCGCCGAGAACTCCTCGCCGGCGATCGCACGCAGCCCCCGGGCCCCGCCCTCGTCCGGCGGGACCATGTCGTCGACCGCGTCGAGCACGACGGCGTCGTCCTCGGTGGGACGCGCGTGCCGCTCGCCCGTGGGTTCGCTCATCGACTCACTCTCCAGGTCGTGCGCGCAGCTCGTAGCGCGGGTTGAAGACCGTGCGACGGCCGGAGACCCTACACACCATGCCGTCCACCTTGAGGCGACGTCCCGGCTCGATGCCGGCGATCTGACGGCGGCCCAGCCAGACGAGATCGAGCGCACCCGACCCGTCGTACAGCTCGGCCTCGATCGCCGGGACACCGTCGCGCGGGCGCAACGTCACCGAGCGCAGCACACCCGACACGCTGGCGCGCTTCCGGTCAGGCAGCGCGTCCACCGCGCAGCAGCCGGGCACGAGCAACGCGTCGGCCCGCTCCTCGTCGGCCTCGATCTCGGCCTGCGAGGCGAGGACCTTGCGCACGCGGTCGGTGAAGGTCATCCGATCTCCGTGATCTCCGGCCCGCGCTCGGGGGGTGCGAGCGGCGGCGGGGTGGGATCGGCGGGCGCGGTCGCCCCACCGGGCAGCTGCAGCGGCAGCAGGTCGCGCGGGGGCCGGGCGTCCGTCCCGCGGACCACGACGACCTGCCCGAAGAGGTCCTCGAGCGTGCCGGCGGCGTCCGGCTCGACGGCCGCGCGTCCGGTCAGGACGCCCCGCAGGAACCAGCGGGGGCCGTCGCAGCCGATGAACCGCGCGGGGCGGTGACCCGTGCGCCCCTCGGGCGTGCGCACGGGCAGCCGCGCGAGCAGCTCGCGCCCGAACGGTCCGGGCAGGTCGTCGACGGTGCCGCCCTGCTGCGTGATGGACGCCGCGATCTCCTCACGGATCTCGTCCCAGATGCCCTCGCTGCGCGGTGCCGCGAAGGCCTGCAGCTGCAACGACGAACCCTCCAGCAGGACCGCGACGGCGGAGACCACGTTGGTCGTCTTGTCGACCTCGAGGCGGACCTCCATGCCCTCGACCGACGGCAGCAGGATGGCCCCGAGGTCGACCCGCGCGGCCTGCGGGTACACACCGTCGGCGTCCCACGGGCCCCTCGCGTCGGTCGCGGGCTCCTCGACGGGCGCAGCGTCCGGCGCGGCGTCCGGCCCGGTGTCCTGCGGGTCGTCCTGCGGCGCGGCGACCGGCGCGTCGGCGCCGCTCTCCTTCGAGCCACGACGGAACAGAGCCACGTTCACTTCCTCCGACCGGCGCCCGTGCGCCCTCGTCCTGCACCAGCGTCCTCATGACCTACAACGACGGCCACGACGACAGTAGTTCCGCCGCGGGCCGACCGCCGGGCTGCGCTCACGCCCCGGCCACGTCGGCGGCCGCCCACCCGCCGCTGGAGCCGAACCCGCCGGCACCCCGTGCGGAGTCGGGCAGCACGTCGGCCTCGACGAACCGCACGCGCTCGACGCGCTGCACGACGAGCTGGGCGATGCGGTCACCGCGTCGCAGCACCACCTCGTGCTCCTGGTCCGTGTTGAGCAGGGTCACCGCGATCTCACCCCGGTAGCCCGCGTCGACCGTGCCGGGCGCGTTGACGATCGTCAGCCCGTGCTTGGCGGCGAGGCCGGAGCGCGGGTGGACGAACGCCGCGTACCCCTGCGGCAGCGCGATGGCCACGCCCGTGGGCACCGTCGCGCGTGCGCCGGGTGCCAGCGTGACGTCGTGACGGGCGACCAGGTCGGCACCTGCGTCACCCGGGTGGGCGTACCCGGGGGCGGGGAGCTCGGCGTCGAGGCGGCGCAGCAGCACCTGCACCCCCACGTCGGCGTCGTCGGGCCCGGGATCGCTCGTCGCTGTCACGGGGGCCGACCCTACCGCCCCGCGCGGGGACCGGGCACCGTCGCCGGGCACACCGCGGGACGGCACGCGCGGCGGGAGGCCGTCGCGCAGTGAGATCCTGTGGGCATGGCCACCACACCGGACCCCGCCACGCCCCACGGGCCGACGACGTCGGCCCCGGTCGCCCCTGCGGACACCGACACCGGCAGTGCCGGGTTCCGTGAGCGACTGTGGCCGGGCGCACTGGGCTGGGGAGGCGCCGTGACCTTCGGCGTCGTCCTGGGGATCGCGTTCGTGCCCGTGGACACGCTGCTCGCGCTCGTCGTGGGCGTCCTGGCGCTGCTGGGCGGACTTGCCGGCGCGGTCCTGACGACGCCGCGCGTCGAGGTCGAGCGTCGCACGCTGCGCGCCGGCACCGCCCACATCCCCGCTCGCCTGCTCGCGGAGCCCCGTGTGCTCGACCGCGCCGCCCTGCGCACCGAGCTCGGCCCCGCGCTCGACGCCCGTGCGTACCTGTGCCTGCGGTCGTGGATCGGCACCGCGGTGCGTGTCGAGGTCCGCGACCCGCAGGACCCGACGCCCTACTGGATCGTCTCGACGCGCCGACCGGACGCCCTCGTCGCGGCGCTCGTCGCGGCGGGTGCGCGGGGCCCGGGTACGCCGACGGCCGACCACCCCGAGGGGTGACCGGCCGTCGCGTGGTCGATCAGGTCAGGCCGCGCACTCGGAGCACACGGGAAGGCCGTCACGCTCGTAGGCGAGCTGGCTGCGGTGGTGCACCAGGAAGCACTTCGAGCACGTGAACTCGTCGGCCTGGCGGGGAAGGACGCGGACGGAGAGCTCCTCGCCGGACAGGTCGGCGCCGGGGAGCTCGAACCCCTCGGCAGCCTCCGTCTCGTCCTCGTCCACCACGCCCGAGTTCTTGTCGGAGCGCCGAGCCTGGAGCTCCTGGAGCGAGTCCTCGCTCAGGTCCTCCTCGGTCTTGCGCGGGGCGTCGTAGTCGGTTGCCATGTGTGAGCGTCACACTCCGTCTTCTGCAGCAGTGTCGTGGTACGGGGGCTCAATGCGCCACGCCAGCGTTTTGTTCCCCGCGCGGACGGATTCTGCATCACTGCGGGCGTGGATGCGAACACGGACACGTGCCCATGTTGCAGGACGTGACGATCGACACGTGACCCCCACGCGTTCGCGCAGGTCAGCGTACTGGACAACCGCCTCGACACACCCCGTTCACAGGCTGCTGTCAGGTGGCGTGTCGGGCACGTCCGCGGCCAGCTCCTCGAGCATCGAGACGAGCTGCTCGACGCGCTCGCGAGACCCCGCCACGGCCATCTCGGAGCCCGCCGCACGCCCTCGCAGACCCGCGACGACACCGCCCGCCTCGGCCACGACGAGCGCAGCGGCTGCCATGTCCCACGGCTGCAGCCCGCGCTCGTAGTACAGGTCCAGCCGGCCCGTGGCGACGTGGCACAGGTCGATCGCCGCGGACCCCGCGCGCCGGATGTCACGCACCTGTGGCAGGAGCGCCGCCACCACGCGCGCCTGCGACCGTCGTCGCTCGGCGAGGTACCCGAAGCCGGTGCCGAGCAGGCACCGCTCCAGGGGCGGGGCGGGGCGGACCGTCAGCGGGCGCCCGTCCAGGTACGCACCGGCGCCGCGCCCGGCCGTCCACGTCTCGCCCGTCGCCGGTGCGTGCACGCAGCCGGCGAGCGCCGTCCAGGTGGCGGGCGTGGGCTCACCGACGACGGCCGCGACGCTCACGGCGTACGCCGGCAGGCCGTACAGGTAGTTGACCGTCCCGTCGATCGGGTCGACGACCCACGTCACCCCCGACGTCCCGGGCTCGTGGCCGCCCTCCTCGCCGAGGATGCCGTCGTCGGGGCGCAGCCGGGCCAGCATCCGGCGCACGAGCTCCTCGCTGGCCAGGTCCATCGCGGTCACGACGTCGACCACGCTCGTCTTGGTCGCGGCGACGCCGACGACGTCCGGACGCCCCTCGTGCACCAGACGACCCGCCTCGCGTGCGACCTGCTCGGCCACCGCCACCAGCTCAGCCACCGGCGGGAGCGTGGCTCCTTGCGGGTCGACCGGACCCGTCGCGGGCAGAGGTGCTGCGGCCGGACGCGCGGGGGGTGTGCTCACCCGCCCCATCCTGCCGCAGGCGTCGGCCCGCTCAGCGCTCGCCCGCCGACCCGCTGCCCCGCCACGGGCCCGGCGCCTTGAGGTGGAAGCGCAGGGCGGCGACGCGCAGCGCGAAGATCCCGAGCGCGACGGCCGTCAGGCCGACGGCACCGGCCCAGCCCAGCTCCCACAGCCCGACCGTCGCGAGCGCGCCGAGCAGCGCCGGCACGGCGTAGAGCTGACGGTGGTGCAGCACGACGGGGACCTCACCGCTCAGCAGGTCGCGCAGCATGCCGCCCCCCACACCGGTCAGCACACCGACGACGACGGCCGCGACCGCCGTCGTGCCGTACTCCAGACCCTTGACCGTCCCGACGACGCTGAACAGCGCGAGCGCACCCGCGTCGAGGACGACGATGAACCGACGCGCGCGCTCGAGCCGGGGATGGCCGAAGTACATGACCAGCCCACCCGCGAGCGCGGCCCCCATGAGGCGAAGGTCACTGATCCCGACGGGCGGCACGGCACCGATGAGCACGTCACGCAGCACGCCGCCACCGAGCCCGGCGGCCCACGCGAGCACGAAGATGCCGAACACGTCGAACTGCTTGCGCACGGCAGCGAGAGCGCCCGACATCGCGCCGACGAACACTCCCGCCACCTCGAGGACCGGCTCCACCGGGATGTCTGGCAGCACGGCCCCATCCTGACGCAGACGCACCGGACCTGCGGCACACCGGGCCGGGTGCGCGCGTTCGCCGCCGAGAGGTGGCAGGCTCCGTCCTGGAGGCCGAGGAGGTCGTATGGGTGAGCTGGAGCTGGTCGGTCTGCACGAGGACGGGGAGCACCTCGTCGTCGTCACACCCGACGGGCAGCGCTTCCGCCTGCGCATCGACGATCCGCTGCGCGCCGCGGTCCGCCGCGACCGCCCGCAGCTGGAGCAGCTGCGCAGCGAGCAGGCGGGTGCGTTGAGCCCGCGCGAGATCCAGACGAGGATCCGCGCCGGGGCCACCGCCCAGGAGGTCGCGGACGCCGCGGGCGTGCCGGTCGAGTCCGTGCGCCGCTACGAGGGCCCCGTTCTCGCCGAGCGCGAGTACATCGCCGAGCAGGCACGCGGCACGCGCGTCGGACGTGACTCGGGCGCGCCGCTGCTCGGTGACCTCGTCACGGACCGCCTCGCGGCCCGTGGCGTGGACGTCGGCTCCCTCGCCTGGGACGCAGCACGCGAGGGCACGGGACCGTGGACGGTCCTGGCCCGGTTCGTCGTGGACGACGACGCGCGCGAGGCCCGGTGGACCTTCGACGCCGTGCGCCGCACGGTGGTCGCGGAGGAGGACGAGGCACGCTGGCTGTCCGAGACGGAGCTCGACGAGCCCGTGTCACGCCGGCACCTCGCCGCGGTGCGCGACGTCGTGTTCGACCTCGACGCGGTCGGGGACGGACCTGCCGACCCGGCGGAGCCGACCCATGCGCTGCTCGACGAGCTTCGCACGCGCCGGGGCGTGCGCCAGCCGCTCGACCTCGACGGCGACGACGAGGAGTTCGAGGGCTTCGGCCCGCAGCACGCGTTCGACTTCTCCCCCGGGCAGGCGGGTGCCGGCGACGGCGCGCCTGCGGTCGACGAGGGCAGCGCGCCCGGCGCACACCCGGTGGACGCCGACCCCGCCCGCGAGGCGGTCGTCCTGACGCCGCCGCGCGGCGAGCGCACCGCACCACCCCGGGCAGAGCGCGTGACCGCGCGTCAGGAGCGCTCGGCAGCCCCTGGTGACGCGCGGACGCCCGGCGGCTCCGCCGGGGCCTCGGACACCGCGAAGGGCGACGACGCCCCCGCTGCCGCGAACGAGCGGCGACCGCGGCGCACCCGCGCGAAGGTACCGAGCTGGGACGAGATCGTCTTCGGCGCCAAGCCGGAGTGAGCGGCGCGACCGACGCGCTCCTCGCACCCTGCGTGGTGGGCTCAGCACGTGTGGGCTCAGCACGTGTGGGCTCAGCACGTGTGGGCTCAGCACGTGTGGGCTCAGCACGTGTGGGCTCAGCGCGCGGGGTCGGTGTCCTCGGGCTTCCGCGCGGACCCGACGCCCAGCCCGGACGCGTCGTCGAACAGCAGCGTCTGCGCCGACGGTCCGGTCGCACGGGCGACGTGCGCCGTCATGCGACGCGCGTGGTGCCGCCGGCACAGGACCTCGTAGGCGGCCTCCCCGGCACCCGCTGCGACGTCCCCCACGACCACCTGGTCGCCTTCGACGACCATGACCCCGTCGACCGTCCGCGCGTTGTGCGTGGCACGCGCACCGCACCAGCACAGCGCACGGACCTGGAGCACCTCGACCCGGTCGGCCAGCTCGACCAGTCGCGCCGAGCCCGGGAAGAGCCGGGCCCGGAAGTCGGTCGTGATCCCGAACGCGAACACGTCGGCGGACAGCTCGTCGACCACCCGTGCGAGCTGCTCGACCTGCGCCGCGGTGTAGAACTGCGCCTCGTCGGCGATGAGGTAGTCGACGGGGCGCCCCCGGGTGCGGCGGGTCACCACCTCGGCCCAGAAGTCCGTGGTGTCGTCGACCTCGTCCGCGCGGCGCTGCAACCCGAGCCGCGACGAGATGGTCGCGCTGCCCGCGCGGTCCTGCCTCGTGAAGAGCACGCCGTCACGGCCCCGCGCGGCGTGGTTGTGGTGCATCTGCAGCGCGAGGGTCGACTTGCCGCAGTCCATCGTCCCGGAGAAGAACACCAGCTCGGCCACGGGCGTCAGCACCTCCCCCGCGTCGAACGCGCGCTCACCGGTGCACCAGGAGCGGGACGAGCATCTCGCGGGCCGTCAGCGACCCGTGCACACCGACCAGCGCCATGGACGCGGCCGACTGCGTCCGCGAGTCCACGACGGTCGCGGCACCCGTCATCGCGACGACGACGTCGCCCACGACCGGCCGCACACGCGGCTCGACCGGTCCGAACCACCCGGCGTCGACGGCGTCGTCGCGCGTGCGCACGACCGCGTCGTCCCCGAGCTCGTCACGCCAGCGTGCGGCGACCACGTCGGGGTCGGCACCGGGCGTGAGGTGCAGGTGCAGCGCCCGCGGCTCGCCGCCGGTCGTCGCGACCTGGGCACCCAGGACGGGGTCGGTCCCGACGTCGCGGCGGCGGGCGGGGTCGACGTCGACCATGCCGTGGTCCGCCGTGACGACCAGCAGGGTGTCGCGGGGCAGGGAACGGGCCAGTCGCCCCAGCTCGAAGTCGAGCGCGGTGAGCGCCTCGCCCCACTGCCACGAGCCCCAGCCGTTGTGGTGGCCGGTCTTGTCCACGTCGTGCCAGTACAGGTACGTCAGGCCGGGCTCGCGCAGCGCACGGACGACCGCGTCGACGCGGTCCTCGAGCGCCTCGGCGGGTGCGTAGGCCGCGCCGCGCAGCGCCGCGCCCGTCAGGCCAGAGCCGTGGAACCGCGCGGGTCCGACGCTCGTGACCGCGACGCCGTGCGCGACCAGCTGCTCGAACACCGTGGGGTGCGGCTGCCACTGCCCGGGTGGCGGCATGTCGGTCCACGAGACGAGGTTGCCGAGCGCGCCGGTCTGCGGCACGCGCACCGTGTAGCCGAGCATGCCCGTGGCACCCGGCCCCTGCCCCGTCCCGAACGCGGCGATCGCCGTCGCGGTCGTCGACGGGAAGGTGCTGAGCAGCGGGCGGGACCCGGCGAGCAGCGAGCGCAGGAACGGCGCGTGGCCGCCACGCTCGGCGAGGTTGAGGTGGCCCAGCCCGTCGACGAGGACGACGCACACGCGCCGCGCCGAGGGCAGCCCGAGGAGCAGCCGGGCAGCGGCCCCGCCGGACACGTCGACGCCGAGCGCGCTCGCGACGGCCGGGAGCACGTGCGTCAGGGAGGGGGCGCCGCCACCCGGCGTCACCAGCTCGTCGGGGCGCGGGTCGGGCATCGTCCGCGCCGGGGCCGGGGTGCTCACCGTCGCGTCGTCGCCGCCGAGAGCGTCCGGCCGAAGGCCATGGCCGCGAGCACCGCCTCGCGTCCCTCGGCGGCCGCGCTGACCCGGACGACGACGTCGTCGGGCGTGATGGAGCCGGTCATGCCGTGGTCGGCCTCGCACTGCGGGTCACCGCACGTCGCGGGCTCGAGGTCGACGCGCGAGACCGCGCCCCACCCGATCGCCAGCGTCAGCTCCGAGGCGCCGTCCCCCGCGCGGTGCTGCTGCGGGTCCGTCATGACGTGGGTGAACGCGACCGAGCGCAGCTCGCCCAGCGGGACGGCCTCGGTCGTCGCCTGTGCGCTGGCCGAGGGGTGCTCGGAGTCGGCGGGGTGGTCGTCGACGTGCGCCACGACGAGCCGGGTGGCGGTCAGCGCGAGGACGGTGACGTGGCGACGCACCTCGGCACCGTCGAACGTCGTCTCAGGGTGGACGAGGTGGGCCACGGCGTCCTCGCCGGCCAGGGCGAGCTCGAGGACCTCGCCCACGAGCTCGGGGTAGTACCCGGCACGGTGCAGGTCGTCGCGCAGCGTGATGGAGAGGGCAGGCACGTGACCATTCTCCCATCCCGACGCGCGAGCGTCGGTACGCCTGTGGACAGCGCGCCACGCCCGCCGTGCGGCGTGCGTCACGGCCGTGCCAGCCGACGCGCGGCGTCGGCACGATCGGCCGGCGCGACGGACACGTACGCGCCCAGCACCGCGAGGCCCTGCGGCGAGACCACGACGGGGTTGAGCTCGAGCGAGCGCACGTCCGGCAGCGCGTCGGCGAGCACCGACACCCGTGCGACGAGGTCCTCGAGCGCGGGCACGTCGAGCGCGGGGAGCCCGCGGTAGCCGAACAGCCGGGGCGCCGCACGCGGCGTGCGCACGAGGTCCGCCACGTCGACGTCCGTCAGCGGCGGCACGCCGTACGCGACGTCCCCGAGCAGGTCGGACGCGTCCCCCGCGACACCGAGGCTGATGACGGGCCCGAACAGGGGGTCCTCGACCGAGCGGACGACGCACGCGACCCCGTGCGGCGCCATCGCCTGCACCTCCAGCGGCGGGATCCCCGGGCCGGGGTCGTGACCGCCCGCGAGCTCGAGGATGCCGGCGACGTCCGCGCGCAGCTCGGTCTCGTCCGCCACGTCCAGCCGGACACCGCCGAGGTCGGCGCGGTGGCGCAGCGCGGGGACGGTCGTCTTGACCGCGACGGGCCATCCGAGGCGTTCGGCGGCGGCGGCGGCCTCGTCGGCGTCGCGGACACGCACGGACGGCCACACGTGCACGCCCGCGGCGGCGAGCAGCTCGGCGACCTGGTCGGCGTCCAGCACGAGCGGGGACCCGTCGGTCGCCCCCGACGTCGCGAGCAGCCGCGCGACGAGCCGGCTCGCCCCGCGGGTGTCGACCCCCGGCGGGTGCACGGGGGTGCCACGGTCCGTGGCGCGCCACGCCGCGTACTGCGCGGCGTGGCCGAGCGCGAGGGCGGCGTCCTCGGGTGCGGCGTAGGCGGGCACCGTGCGTTCACGCCCGTCCGGGTCGAGCGCCGCGAGCTCGGGCGTCAGGCCGTGCAGGTCGGGGATGCAGGCCACGGTGGTGCGCCCGGTGCGGGCCGCCGCGTGCGCGACCTCGCGCGCGAGGACGTGGTCCGTGGGGTTGAGCGTCGTGATCCGTACCGCGACCACGACGTCGACCTCGGGGTCGGTGTACACGCGCTCGACGGCCGCACGGGCCTCGTCGGCCGACGCGTCCTCGGCGAGCAGCTCGACGCGTCCGGTGACGACCAGCCCCGCCGCGGCGGCGGCCTCGGCGACCAGCGCGGCGACGCCCGTCGAGCTCGCGAGCACCGCGGTGCGTCGACCGGGCGGCAGCGGCTGGTGCCCGAGCAGCTGGACGACGTCGAGCATCTGGTGCACGTTGTCGACCCGGATGACGCCCGAGCGCCGCAGCACCTCCTCGAGCGTGCGGCGCGGCGCGCGCGTCGGACGCACGGCGTGCCCGGGTGGCACGACGTGCCCCGACCGGCCGGCGGTGACCACGACGACCGGCTTGTGCACCGCGAGACGGCGCGCGACGCGCGAGAACTTGCGCGGGTTGCCGATCGACTCCAGGTAGAGGGCCACGACGTCCGTGTCGTCGTCCTCGCCCCAGAACTGCATGAGGTCGTTGCCCGACACGTCGGCGCGGTGCCCCGCGGACACGAGCTGGGCGAGCCCCAGCCCACGGCGCTCGACGGCCGCGAGCAGCGTGACGGCCAGCGGGGCCGACTGGCAGAACAGGCCGATGCGCCCCGCGCGGGGCGGCCGGGCGGCGAGCGACGCGTCGAGCGTCGTGCCGTCGTGCGTCGCGAGCAGCCCGAACGACGAGGGACCCACGACGCGGATCCCTGCACCGTGCGCGACGCCCAGCAGCAGGCGCTGCCGCGCGAGCCCCTCGGGACCGGCCTCGGCGAAGCCGCCGGAGAGCAGCACGAGGCCCCGCACACCGAGCGCCCCCAGCCGGCGCGCGGCGTCGAGCACGCGCGCCGACGGCAGCGCGACGACCGCGAGCTCGACGGGACCGGGCACGTCGTCGATGCGCTCGTGGTGGTGCACACCGTCGGCGTCGGGGCCGACGCCCTGGCCGACGCCGACCGTGTGGACCGTGAGCCGCCCGGCGCGTGCCTGCGCGGCCAGGCCGGCGACGACGCGCTCCGCCTGCCGCGCGGTGAGCTCCCGCTCGGGCTCGGGCCCCGGACCGACCACGACCACGGACCGCGCCCACAGCAGCGCCCGCATCGAGCGCGCCTCGGCGCGGTGCTCGCGGTCCGCCGCCACCGCGACCGACCGGTCGGTGGGGTCGATGTCGAACGTCACCTGCACGACGCCGTCCTCGGTGCGCTGGCGCACCTCGTACCCGGCCTCCTTGAAGACCGCGATCATGCGGCCGTTCTGCGGCAGGACCTCGGCGACGAACCGGCGCACGCCGCGCTCCCGGGCGGCTGCGGCCAGGTGCTCGAGCAGGACCGACGCCAGGCCCTTGCCCTGGTGGGCGTCGGCGATGTTGAACGCGACCTCGGCGGTCTCGGGCTCGACGAGGTCGTAGCGCGCGACGCCGATGATCCGCTCGGGCGTGCCGTCGTCGGGCGAGCCGGTGACGGCGACGAGCGCGACGCGGGTCACGTGGTCGACCGTGACGAGCCTGCTCAGGTCGCGGTCCGGCAGCCGTTCGAGGGAGGCGAAGAACCGCAGGTACGTCGAACGCTCGGACTGCGCGACGTGGAACGCCTGCAGGGCGTCGGCGTCGTCGGGGCGGATGGGCCGCAGGCGCGTCGTCGTGCCGTCCGTCAGCACGACGTCCGCCTCCCAGCCCGCCGGGTAGGGTGCGGCGGCGGTGCCCGGCGTCGCCGCCGGGCCGGGGTGCCCGTCACCGGGGACGACGTCGGCCATGCACGCCAGGCTAGCGGCGCGGCTGCACCGGCACGGTCCCCGGCACGGGGACAATGGTCGCCGTAGCGGTGACCGGCGGCACCACGTCGGCCGTCGCACCGCACCGCACACCCCGACCCCGCAGCCATCGAGACCCGCAGCACCGAGGAGCACACCAGCCCATGGCGCGTCGCCCCGCGAGCCCCGACCTTCCGCCCGACGACCTCGTCGAGCGGATCGTCGACGTCGACGTCACGACGGAGATGGAGGGGTCGTTCCTCGAGTACGCGTACTCGGTCATCTACTCGCGCGCCCTGCCGGACGCACGCGACGGCCTCAAGCCGGTGCAGCGTCGGATCATCTACCAGATGGCCGACATGGGGCTGCGCCCCGAGCGGCCGTACGTGAAGTCGGCGCGCGTCGTCGGCGAGGTCATGGGCAAGCTGCACCCGCACGGCGACTCGGCGATCTACGACGCCATGGTGCGGCTCGCGCAGCCGTTCTCGCTGCGGCTGCCGCTGGTCGACGGCCACGGCAACTTCGGTTCGCTCGACGACGGACCGGCCGCCTCGCGCTACACCGAGGCCCGCATGGCGCCCGCCGCGGTCGCGATGACGCACGGCCTCGACGAGGACGTCGTCGACTTCGTCCCGAACTACGACAACAAGCTCAAGCAGCCCTCGGTGCTGCCCTCGGCGATCCCGAACCTGCTGGTCAACGGCGCGACGGGCATCGCGGTCGGCATGGCGACCAACATGGCGCCGCACAACCTCGTCGAGGTGGTCTCGGCCGCCCGGCACCTCGTGACGCACGCGGACGCGACGCTCGAGGACCTCATGCGGTTCGTGCCGGGCCCCGACCTGCCGACCGGCGGCAAGATCGTCGGCCTCGACGGCGTGCGCGACGCGTACCGCACGGGTCGCGGCGCGTTCCGCACACGTGCCACCGCCCGGGTGGAGAACGTCACACCGCGCCGCAAGGGCATCGTCATCACCGAGCTGCCGTACACGGTGGGCCCCGAGAAGGTGATCGAGAAGATCAAGGAGGGCGTCCAGTCCAAGAAGCTCGCCGGCATCGCCGACGCGGTCGACCTCACGGACCGCGCGCACGGCCTGCGCCTGGTCATCGAGGTCAAGACGGGCTTCGACCCGGACCTCGTCCTGGAGCAGCTGTACCGACACACGCCGCTCGAGGACTCGTTCTCCATCAACAACGTCGCGCTCGTCGACGGGCAGCCGCGCACGCTGGGGCTGGTCGACCTGCTGCGCGTGTGGGTCGAGCACCGCCTCGAGGTCGTCCGGCGGCGCACGTCGTTCCGGCTGAGCAAGCGCCAGGAGCGCCTGCACCTCGTCGAGGGCATGCTGATCGCGATCGTCGACATCGACGAGGTGATCCAGGTCATCCGCACGTCCGACGACGCGGACACCGCGCGCAGCCGCCTGCGGTCGGTCTTCGACCTGTCGGAGCCGCAGGCCGAGTACATCCTCGAGCTGCGGCTGCGGCGCCTGACCCGGTTCTCGCGCATCGAGCTCGAGAAGGAGCGCGACGAGCTGGTCGACGAGATCGCGCGCCTGCAGGCGATCCTCGGGGACGACGCGCTGCTGCGCACCGTCACGTCCGACGAGATGGCGGAGGTCGCCGCGACCTACGGCACGCCGCGCCGCACGGTGCTGCTCGAGCACGCGGGTGGCGCGAGCCTCGCCGGTGCGGCCGGTGCCCCGGCGTCCCGCAAGGGCGGCGCCGCACCGCTCGAGATCCCCGACTCGCCGTGCTGGGCCCTGCTGTCCGCGACGGGCCTCGTCGCGCGCACCGCCGAGGAGACCGCTCCCGCGCGCGGCGACGGCACCACGCGCAGCCGGCACGACGTCGTCTCCTCCTCGGTCGCGACGACGGCCCGCGCCGACATCGGTGCGCTGACGTCGCGCGGCCGGGTCGTGCGCCTGTCCGTGCTGGAGCTGCCGTCCCTGCCGCCCACCGACGGCCCCCCGTCGCTGTCGGGCGGGCTGCCCGTCGGCGAGGTCGTCACGCTCGAGAAGGGCGAACGGGTCGTCGCGCTCGTGGCGTTGGGAGACGACGCCCCGCCGCTCGCGCTGGCGACCGCGCAGGGCGTCGTCAAGCGCGTCGCACCGGGTGACGTGCCGAGCAACCGGGACGCGTGGGAGGCGATCTCGCTCAAGGACGGCGACGAGGTCGTCGGGGCCGCGCCCGCAGGCGACGACGACGAGCTCGTGCTCGTCTCCTCCGACTCCTCCCTGCTGCACTTCCCGGGCGCGCAGGTGCGCCCCCAGGGCCGCGCGGCGGGCGGCATGACGGGCATCAAGCTCGCCCCCGGGGCGCGCGTCGTCGCGTTCGGCGTCGTGCGGCCGGACGAGGACGCGGTCGTGGTGACCGTCTCCGGGTCGTCCTCGGCGCTACCCGGCACGCAGGCGGGCGCGGCGAAGGTCACCCCGTTCGCGACGTACCCCGGCAAGGGCCGCGCGACGGGCGGCGTGCGCTCGCACCGGTTCCTCAAGGGCGAGGACTCGCTGCTCCTCGCGCACGTGGGACCGGTCCCCGCGCGGGCCACGGGGTCCGGCGGCCAGCCGGTCGACCTGCCGCCCGTGGACGAGCGCCGCGACGGGTCGGGCGTGCCGCTGGCGGCGCCGGTGCACGCGATCGGCTGACACGCACCCGGGCACCCGAGCGGCTGCGAGCACTTACCGTGGTGCCGTGGCTGCTCCGCTCGACCTGCCCCGGTCCGTCCTCCTCGCGCTGTGGCTCACCGCGTCCGGTGAGCCCGACGAGGTCGTCGCGGCCGTGCAGGCCGACGACGAGCCGCACGTCGTG
>Ga0233375_1000682_pt1 | contig 17226 bp, 19 predicted proteins | sample ElkDunMinimDraft_10_FD_191539 | JGI IMG/M metagenome (GOLD analysis project Ga0233375, IMG submission 191539) | Fecal eukaryotic communites from dung pellets of Tule Elk in California, USA - Elk Dung E16 | ecosystem: Host-associated > Mammals > Digestive system > Large intestine > Fecal | place... | reverse complement strand
CGCCGAGATCAGCATCGGCGAGAGCATCATCATGCCCATCGACATCAGCACGCTGGCCACCACCAGGTCGATGATCACGAACGGGATGTAGACCAGGAAGGCGATCTCGAACGCGGTCTTGAGCTCGCTGGTGAGGAACGAGGCGGCCAGCACGCCGAAGGGCACGTCCTGCGCCGAGGCATAGGGCCCCGTCTGCGACAGGCCGGCGAAGGTCATCAGGTCGGTCTCGCGCACCTGCGCCAGCATGAAGCCGCGCAATGGCTCGGAGGCCGCGGCCACGGCCGCGCGGAACTCCATGCTGCCGTCCAGGTAGGGCGCGATGCCGGCGGCCCAGGCCTGGTCGAACACCGGCATCATCACCATCGCGGTGAGGAACAGCGCCAGCGCCAGCAGCACCTGGTTGCCGGGGGTCTGGCCGGTGCCCAGCGCCTGGCGCAGCAGCGCCAGCACGATGATGATCCGGGTGAACGCGGTCAGGCCCAGCAGCGCGGCCGGCAGCAGGGTGATGCCGGTCATCAGCGCCAGCACCTGCAGCGGCAGGCTCACCGGCTGGCCGCCGACCTGGCCGACCTCGATCGAGGGCAGCGGCTGCGAGGGCGCCGCGGGCGCGGCCGCGGTGGCGGCGGGCGCGGCCTGGGCGGCGGCGGGCGCGGGCAGCAGGGCCAGCGCCAGGCAGGCACCGAGCAGCCAGGCCGGCAGGGTGGCGCGGGCGATGCGCGCGAGCGCATGCAGGACGGTCATGGCTTCTTTCCGAAATGCTGGGCCAGCAGCTGGGCGAAGGCCGGCGTGGGCCGGTCGCCGGGCGCGGGCAGCGGCTGGTCGAGGGTGTGCAGGGTGCGGGTGCCGCCGGCGCCGACGCCGAGCAGCAGCTGGGTCTCGCCGACCGCCACCACGACCAGACGGTCGCGTGGGCCGAGCGCCAGCGAACCGACCACGCGCAGCGCCGGATGGGCGCCCGCGCCCCCGCCGCCCAGCGCCGGGATGCGCCGCGCCAGCCAGGACAGGGCGAGGATCAGGCCGACCACCAGGACCAGGGCGAACACCGCGCCGCCCAGGCTGCCCGAGGCGGCGGGCGCCGCGACCGGCGCCGCCGGCACCGCCAGCTGCGCGGTGGTTGCCTGGACCTCGCGCACGGGCAGGGCCGGGATCGCGGGCGCGGCGCTGGCGTCCTGCGCGCCGGCGAGCGGGCCCGGCGCCGCTTTGGCCGGGATCCCGACCCCGGTCTCGATCCGGGCCGGGACGACCGTGGCCGGGTCCGACGCGGCGGGTGCGCCGGCGGTGTCGGCTGCCACCGCATCGTGCACGACCGCATCGTGCGCGGCCGCCTCGGTGGCGCCGGCCGCGCTGGCCACCGCCAGCGGCAGGCTCAGGGCGCTCATCGCAGCCTCTTGATCCGCTCGGACGGGCTGACCACGTCTGTCAGGCGCACGCCGAAGCGGTCGTTGACCACGACCACCTCGCCCTGCGCGATCAGGGTGCCGTTGACGTAGACGTCCAGCGGTTCGCCGGCGCCGCGCTCGAGCTCGACCACCGAACCCTGGTTGAGCTGCAGCAGGTTGCGGATCGGGATGCGCGCGCGCCCGACCTCCAGCGACAGCGAGACCGGCACGTCGAGGATGACGTCCAGGTTGAGGTCGGTGCCGGCCTGGCCGGCCTCGGCGGTGAGCGGGTCGAAGGCGGCCAGTGCCGCGGCGTCGTTGCTGTTCATGGCGTGTCGGTCAGGGAATCGAGGGTGGGGGTGGGCCGCGCGCTGTGGACCTGCGTGACCTTGATGGCGTTCTTGCCGTTGTGGATGCCGAACTCGCCGCTGAACAGCGGCATCTGCTCGACCAGCAGCTGCACGTCGCGTGCCAGCTCGATCGGGATCACGTCGCCCACGCGCAGCCGCGAGAGCTCGCGCAGGCTGATCTGGCGCCGGGCGATGGCCGAACTCAGCTCGACCTCGGCGTCCTGCAGCTGCTTGCGCATGGCCCGCGTCCAGCCTTCGTCCTTCTCGATGCGGTCGCTCTGCACGCCCGCGTCGAGCTGCTCGCGGATCGGCTCGAGCATCGAGTAGGGAATCGACACGTGCAGCTCGCCACCGCCGCCCTCCAGCTCGACATGGAAGCGGCAGACCACGATGTATTCGCGCGGGCTGATGATGTTGGCGAAGTGCGGGTTGACCTCCGAGTTGAGGTACTCGAACTCCACCGGCATCACCGGCGCCCAGGCCTCGACCAGGTCGGCGAAAGTCTGCTTGAGCAGCAGCTGGATCACGCGCATCTCGGTCGGGGTGAACTCGCGCCCCTCGATGCGGGTGTGGTAGCGGCCGTTGCCGCCGAAGAAATTGTCCACCACGGTGAACACCAGGCGCGGCTCGAAGGCGATCAGCGCGGTGCCGCGCAGCGGCTTCATCTTGACCAGGTTGAGGTTGGTCGGGACCTGCAGGGTGTGCATGTACTCGCCGAAGCGCAGCAGGTCGATGCCGCGCACCGACAGGTCGGCCGAGCGCCGCAGCAGGTTGAACAGGCCGATGCGCAGCGTGCGCGCGAAGCGCTCGTTGATCATCTCCAGGGTCGGCAGCTTGCCGCGGACGATGCGGTCCTGGCTGGCGAAGTCGTAGGCGCGCGCCTCGCCCGGCGCCGGCGGCGGCTCGGTCTCGACCGCGCCCGAGTCCACGCCATGCAGCAGGGCGTCGATCTCGTCCTGCGACAGCAGGTCGGCGCTCATTACTGGGTCACCAGGCTGGTGAAGATCACCGCTTCGACCTTGTCCGCCGCGGACTCGGCCCGGAGCGCGGCACGGACTTCGTCACGCGCCGTCTGCTGCAGCCGCTCCTTGCCAGAACGCTGCGCCAGCTGCCGGGTTTCCTGCTGGCCGAACAGCAGCAGCAGGCGGTTGCGGACCGAGGGCAGGTGCGCCTCGAGCGCGGCCAGGGTGGCCGGGTCGCGCGTCACCACCTGCACGTCGGCCTGCAGGTAGCGGCTGGAGTCGGCATCGGCGAGGTTGACCACGAACGAAGGTTCGATGGCGATGTACTGCGCCGGCAGGCGGGTGGCCTTGGGCTGGGCATCGGCTTCGGCGGCGGCGGCCAGCTGGCGGCCCTGCCACCAGAACCAGCCGGCGGCGCCGGCGGCGGCCAGGACCACGAGGGTCAGCAGCCATGGCCACACGGGCTTCCTGGCTTGGGCGGGCTGGATTGCGGGGGGACTGGCAGGCACGTACGTCGACTCCGGACTTGGATGCCTGGTCGATGCAATCCCCGTGCCGGAACGATGACGGCGTTTTGACGCGGTGGCGCGGAGCGGTCCGGCGGCGTTTTGACGCAGGCCCGTTCACCCGCCCCGGGGGCCGGGCGCCGACGCCAGGGCGTCAGGCGTATTCGTCGAGCAGGCCGCGCCGCTGGACGATGGTGGCAGCCTGCGATCCGGCCGCGGTATCGGCATCGGTGGTGGCAGTGCCCGGGTTGCCGCCGCGTGCCGACTGTCCGCCGCCGGCCTGGCCTTGGCCGACATCGGCCTGGCCCAGCTGCAAACCGTGCTGGCCCAGCAGTTCGCGCAGGCGCGGCAGGCTGGCCTCGATCGCCTGGCGCACCTCGGCGTGGGCGCTGTGGAACTCGGCCCGGACCTGCTCGCCGTCGAGCTCCACGCGCACCTCGATCGGGCCGACGTGTTCGGGGTTGAGGCGGATCTCGGCGTGGCCCAGGCGCTGCTCGGCCATCCACACCAGGCGGGTGCCGAAGCCGTCGTCGAAGCCCTGGGCCGGATCGGCCGGCATCGCCAGCGGCGGCTGCGCGGGCGGCGCAGCCTGCATGCGCTGGACGGCGGTCGCGCCGGCCGCGGCGAGGGGCGCCGGCGTGGCGTCGATGGAGAACGCGGCTCCGGCTTCTTCGCGCGCGGCCGCGCTGGCGGCGGCGCGGGTGGGCTGGCCGGTGGCTTCGGCCATGGCCGCGGCATCCAGCGCAGCGGCGCCGTGATGGGCCTCGGGCGCGAACATCGCGCTGGCCAGGGCGGCCTGCCCGGCGGCAACGGGCGTGGGTGTGGTGGATGCGGCCTGGGCCGCAGGCCCCGCCGCCGCCGTGGCCGCATCGTTGGCCGCAGGCGCGCGCAGCCCGGCCCAGGCGCTGTCGAGCAGGGCGAGCAGCTGGCCGGGAGCGGCCGTATCGGAGGGCGTGGCAGTGTCGCCGTCGGCGGCGCGCGTGGCCACGGGTGGCGCCGGAGCGGGCGGCGGCGATGGCGCGGCAAGCAGGTCGGCGAAGGCCGGTTCGCGCGTCGCCGCGTCCTCGCCGGGGCGGGCGGTCGGCGCGGGCGCGTCGGTGGCGAGGGTGGACTGGGGCGCGGTCCCGGTTTCGAGCGCCGCTCCGGCCTCACCCGGCGCGCCGGACGACACGATCCGGGCCACGGACGGCCCGGCGGTGGCGCCTGCGATCACGACTGGCCCTCGCCGGCGGCCACGGCGGCACTGCGCGCGCGGCGGCCGCCCAGATCGTCCATCTCGCGCTGCACGCGCTGTTCGGCGACCTTCGATTCCTGGGCGCGGTAGCTGTCGGCCAGCTGCTCGAGCACCTTGGTCTCGCGGCTGGCCAGCATCAGCCGGGCGCGCTCCACGTCGCTGAGCTGGCGGCTCTGGTCGACGATGCCGGCCTGTTGCACCACGGCCGCGTTCAGGCGTTCGCGGAAGGCGAGGCGGTTGACCAGCAGGGCCGGCGAGATCGAACTTTCGGACGGCGCCAGCGCGTATTCCTCGGCATAGCGGCGCAGCGCCTCCAGGCGCTGTTCCTGCTCGCCGAGCACGCGCTCGCGGTCGGCGACGTTGCGCGCGACCTCGTCCTGGCGTTGCTGCTTGATCCGGAGCAGTGGATCGAGCCGTTGCGAGCGCATCGACATCAGGACTCCTTAGGATGATGTGGTTGCGAAAGAGGAGGTGGGGCCGTCGTCGAGCAGGGCGGCGAGCGCGGCGCGGCTGGCGGGAACGTCGGCGGCCTCGGCGACATCCTGGCCGAGGAAGGCCTGGATCGCCGGCCAGCGCGCCACGGCCTCGTCGACCACCGGGTCGCTGCCGCGCTGGTAGGCCCCGATCGCGATCAGGTCGCGCTGCGCCGAATGCGCGGCCATCAGCCGCTTGAGCCGGCGGATGCGCTCTCGCCAGGGCGCGTCGGTGATCTCCTGCATCACGCGGCTGACCGAGACCTCGACGTCGATGGCGGGGTACTGGCCGGCATCGGCGATGCGGCGGGTGAGCACGATGTGGCCATCGAGGATCGCGCGTGCGGCGTCGGCGATCGGCTCCTGCTGGTCGTCGCCCTCGGTGAGCACGGTGTAGAAGGCGGTGATCGAGCCGCGCCCGTCGGCGCCGTTGCCGGCGCGCTCGACCAGCTGCGGCAGCTTGGCGAAGACCGATGGCGGGTACCCGCGCGTGGTCGGCGGCTCGCCGACCGACAGGCCGATCTCGCGCTGCGCATGGGCGAAGCGGGTCAGCGAATCCATCAGCAGCAGCACGTGCAGGCCCTGGTCGCGGTAGTACTCGGCGATCGCGGTGGCGCGCAGCGCGCCGTGCAGGCGCGCCAGCGGCGGGCGGTCGGCCGGGGTGGCCACCACCACCGCGCGGCGCAGGCCTTCCTCGCCGAGCGTGCTCTCGACGAAGTCGCGCACTTCGCGGCCGCGTTCGCCGATCAGCCCCACCACGATGATGTCGGCGGCGGTGAAGCGGGTCATCATCCCCAGCAGGGTCGACTTGCCCACGCCCGAGCCGGCGAACAGGCCGATGCGCTGGCCGCGTCCGATCGGCAGCAGGGCGTTGATCGCGCGCACGCCCACGTCCAGCGACTGGGTGATCGGTTCGCGCATCAGCGGGTTGATCGCCGCGCCGGCGAGGCCGACCCACTGCTCGGCGCGGATCGGGCCGCGCCCGTCCAGCGGCACGCCGTCGCTGTCGATCACGCGGCCCAGCAGGCCTTCGCCCACCGCCACCTCGCCGCGGCGCCGCGAGGGCACCACGCGCGCGTTGGGCAGCAGGCCTTCGAGGTCGGCGGTGGGCATGAGGAAGGTGCGGTCGCCGGAGAAGCCGACCACCTCGGCATCCACCCAGCGCCCGCCGGCGGTCTCCACCCGGCAGCGCGAACCCAGCGGCGCGCTGCAGCCGGAGGCCTCCAGGGTCAGGCCGACCGCGCGGCGCAGCACGCCCTCGCGCGCCAGGCCCAGCGAGGGCGGATGCGGATCGGCCTGGCGCAGGCGCTCGGCCAGGCGCAGGTTGCGCGCTTCCTGCCAATGCGCGGCGGCGACGTTGCTCATGCGCCGCGTCCTCCGGCCAGAATGGCTTCGAGCACCGACTGCAGGCGCGAGCCGATGGTGCCGTCGATGCGCACGCTCTCGCTGTGCAGGCGCAGTTCTCCGCGCCCCAGCGCGCTGTCGATGCCCAGGCGCACGCCGTCCAGGCCGGCCAGGTGCGGGGCGAGCACCGCGAAATCGTCGTTGTGCAGGCGCAGTTCCAGTTCGCGGGTATCGCTGCCCACCGCTTCGAGCGCCTCGCGCACCAGGTCGGCCAGCAGGGTCGGATCGACCTGGTAGGCGCGGCCGAGCAGGCTGCCGGCGATGCGCACGGCCAGGTCGGCCAGGGCCTCGCCGACCTCGGCGTCGAGCCGCGCCAGGGGCCGGGTGAAGCTGTCGAGCACGCCCTCGATCTGCGCGACCATGCGCCGCACCTCGGCCTGGCCGGCGGCCAGGCCCTCGGCGTGCCCGCGCGCATAGCCTTCCTCGCGCGCGGTCTGCTCGAGGCCCTGCAGTTCCTCGACGCTCGGCAGGGAAGGCGCGGGTTCCGGCTCGGGCTCGGGCGCGGGCTGCGGTGCCTCGGCCGCGACCGGCTCCAGCCCGGGCGCGATCCAGCGCACCACGCCCCCGCCCAGGCGCGGATCGTCCGCGGCCAGCGCCGGCATGGCGTTCAAATCAGCACCTCGGCCTTGGCCGCGATCTGGATGTCACCGTTGTCGGCCATGCGCCGGACCACGGCCAGGATTTCCTTCTGTGCGGCCTCGACCTCGGCCAGGCGCACCGGTCCGCGCGCTTCCATGTCCTCGACCAGGATCTCGGCCGCGCGCTGCGACATGTTGCCGGTGATCTTCTCGCGCACGCGGTTGTCTGCGCCGCGCAGGGCCAGCGCCAGCTGCTCGCTGGAGACCTCGCGCAGCACCGCCTGCACCGCGCGGTCGTCGAGGTCGGCGAGGTTGTCGAACACGAACATCAGGTCGCGGATGCGCGTGCCCAGGTCGGTGTCGATCTCGCCGATCGCGCCCAGCAGCGCCTCGTCCTGGCCCGAGTCCATGAAGTTGAGGATGTTGGCCGCCACCTTCACCCCGCCCACCGACGAGGACTTGATGTTCTGGCTGCCGGCGAACTGCCGGGCCATCACGTCGTTGAGTTCGTTGAGCGCGTGCGGCGGGATGCCATCGAGCGTGGCCAGGCGCAGCATCACGTCCACGCGGCCGCGCTCGGGCAGGCACTTGAGCACTTCGGCGGCCTGGTCGCCGTCGAGGTGGGCCATCACGATGGCGATGATCTGCGGGTGTTCGTTGCGCACCAGCTCGGCGATGGCGCGCGGGTCCATCCACTTGAGCGTGTCCAGGCCGGTGGTGTTGCGGCCCAGGAGGATGCGGTCGATCAGGCTGCTGGCGCGTTCCTCGCCCAGCGCCTGGGTAAGCACCGCGCGCACGTAGTCGTCCGCGCCGCTGCCCAGGCCGCTGGGCTGGGCCAGCACTTCGACGAACTCGTCGAACACGCGCGAGACCGCCTCGCGGCTGACGCCGCCGATCGAGGTCATCGCCACGCCGAGCTTCTGCACCTCGCGCGCGCCCATGTGCTTGAGCACCTCGGCCGCCTGCTGTTCGCCGAGCGAAAGCAGCACGATCGCCGCGCGCTGCACGCCGGTCAGGTTGGTGGTCGGATCAGCCATCGGAAGCCACCATGTCGCGCACGACCTGGGCCACGCGCTTGGGATCGGTGTTGACCGCGGTGCGCGCGATCTCGAGTTTCTCGTCGAAGTTCATCGCCGCCGTGGGCGGCGGCACGCCCGGACCGGCGACCTGCGCCGGCTGCGGCGCGGCCAGGCTTGCCTGCGGCTCCTCGTCGGGTTCGGCCGGCGGCAGCACCGTGGCGGTGACCACGCGCGGGCCGAGCAGCTGGCGCGTGGCCGGGCGCAGCACCGCGAAGATCAGCATCAGCACCGCCAGCCCGCCGAACACCAGGCGCGCGAACTCGCCCGCGCGCGGATGTTCCCAGAACGGCGGCGCGTCGAGCGGCGCATCCAGCGCGTCGCGCGCGAACGGCGCGTTGACCACCGACACCGCGTCGCCGCGGGTGGCGTCGAAGCCGATCGCCTGCTGCACCAGGGTCTGGATGCGCGCCAGTTCGTCCGCGCTCAGCGGGCGCCCCTGGGGCGCGGCGGCGGCGCCCGCGGCCGGGGCCTGCACGGCGTTGTCCACCAGCACTGCGGCGGTCACCCGACGGATGCGGCCGGGGGCCTGGCGGGTGTGGGTCAGGGTGCGGTCGATCTCGTAGTTGCGCACCGCGCTGCGGTTGCCCGCAGCGGGGGCCTGCGCCGGCGCCGCGGCGGCGGCGATCGCGTCGGGGGTGTTGCTGGCGCTGCCGGGGATGCCGCTGGCGACATCGCCGCCGGCGCCGCCGGATTCGGAGATCTGCTCGCTGCGCACGATCGCCGGCTGCGGGCCGTAGCGCTCGCTGGCTTCCTCGGTCTGGGCGAAATCCATGTCCACGCTGACCTTGGCGCTGACCCGGCCGCGGCCGGTGAGCGGCTCGAGCAGTTCCTCGATGCGCTGCACGTACACCGCTTCCTGGCGGCGCTGCTGCTCGAACTGCTTGGCGCCGATGGCATCGTCGCTGTGCGGGTCGGCGTTGGAGAGCATGCGCCCGGACTGGTCGACCACCGTCACGTGCTCCGGCGGCAGGCCGGGGATGCTGGAGGCCACCAGGTGCACGATCGCATTGACCTGGCCCTGCTCCAGGGTGCTGCCGGCGCGCAGCTGCAGCACCACCGAGGCGCTGGCCGGCTCCCGCTGGCGGGTGAAGGCGCTGGGCTTGGGCAGGGCCAGGTGCACGCGCGCCTCGCGCACGGGGCGCAGGTTGGCGATGGTGCGGGCCAGCTCGATCTCTTGGGCGTGCTGGTAGCGCGCGCTTTCGATGAACTGGCTGGTGCCGAAGCCCTGGTCGCCCTGGATGCTCTCGAAGCCGCCGCCCGGCGCCGCCGGCACGCCGGCCGCGGCCAGCGTCATGCGCGCCGCGCCGAGCTGGTCCATCGGCACGGCCAGTGCGCCGCTGACCGGGTCCAGCCGGAACGGGATGCGCGCGCTGCGCAGCAGCTCCGAGGCCTCGGCGGTGGACTTGGGGTCCAGCCCGCCCTGCACCGGCACGTAGTCGGGCTTCTGGCTCCAGAAGAACAGCCACAGGCCCAGCGCGATGGCCAGGGCCAGCAGGAGCAGCAGGCCGAGCTGGCGCACGGCCGGGATCTCCTGCAGGCGGCCGAGGTCGCGCAGGCTGGCGGTGGCCTTGGGAAGTGCGGTCACGCTCATGGTCGGTGCCGGAAGGTGGTGCGGTGGTCGGGAGGGTGGGAACGCTCGCGCGCCGTCAGATCGGCATGTTCATCACTTCCTGGTACGACTGGACCAGGCGGTTGCGCACCTCGACCGTGGCGCGGAACGCCACCTGCGACTGCTGCATGGCCACCATCACCCGCGCCAGGTCCGCGCGCGGATCGCCCAGTTCGAAGGCCTGCTGCAGCGCGCCGGCGTTGGCCTGCGCGGCACTGACCTTGTCGACCGTCCGCGACAGCGTCTCCACGAAGCCGGCCGGCTGCGGCTGGCCGCCGCCGACGTCGATCGCGTTGGAAGGCGCGATGTCGCGCGCCGCGCCGGTGCGCATTTCGTAGGCGCGGATCTGGGACAGGATGGAGGAGATGGCTTCGGTCATTGCGGGGGGTCAGGCGGTGGGTCTGACCAGGCTCAGGCAAGTCCCGTGCCACGGCCGCGTCAGAAAGCCGCCGCGTCCCCGGTTGCGGTGGCGACGTTGTCGCGGTCGATGCCGTACTTGCGCAGCTTCTCCACCAGGGTGGTGCGGCGCAGGCCCAGCAGCGGCGCGGCATGCGCGACCACGCCGCCGGACTGCTCCAGCGCCGCGCGCAGCAGTTCCAGTTCGATGCTGGCCATGTGCCCGCGCAGGTCGATGCCCTGCGGCGGCAGGGTGGTGGTGGCCGACAGCCGCGCCGGGTCGCCCGCCTGCGCTGGGGCCGGCGCGGCGGGGGGGGCGACCGGTGCCGGTCCTGGCGCGCGCGGCGGATCGAAGACCTCGCCGGCGGCCGCGGCTGCGGCGCGGTAGCGCGCCGGCAGGTCGGCCGCGCGCACGGTGCCGCCCGGATGCAGCACGGCCAGGCGCTCGAGCAGGTTGCTCAGCTCGCGCACGTTGCCCGGCCAGGCGTAGTGGCGCAGCGCGGCGATGGCGTCGGAGGCCAGGCTGACCTGGCCGCGACCGGACTCGGCCAGCTGGCGGGCGATGGCGGCGACCAGGTCGGGCAGGTCCTCGGCGCGTTCGCGCAGCGCCGGCATCTCGATCGGGAACACGTTGAGGCGGTAGAACAGGTCCTCGCGGAACTCGCCGCCGGCGATGCGCTCCTCGAGGTTGCGATGGGTGGCGGCGATCACCCGCACGTCGCACTTGATCGTGGTGGTGCCGCCGACCCGCTCGAAGCAGCGTTCCTGCAGCACGCGCAGCAGCTTGACCTGCATCGGCAGGCTCATGTCGCCGATCTCGTCCAGCAGCAGGGTGCCGCCCTCGGCCATCTCGAAGCGGCCCTTGCGCTGGGTCAGCGCGCCGGTGAAGGAACCCTTCTCGTGGCCGAACAGTTCGCTCTCCAGCAGGTCCGGCGGGATCGCGCCGCAGTTGATCGCCACGAACGGCTTGTCGCGGCGCGCCGAGCGCGCGTGCAGGGCGCGCGCGGCCACTTCCTTGCCGGTGCCCGATTCGCCCAGTACCAGCACGGTGGTGTCGTGCGGGGCCACCTGGTCGATCATGCGGTTGAGCTGCAGCACGCCGGCGCTGCGCCCGGTCGGGCCGAAGCTCGGGATCTCGCGGCGCGCGTCCTCGTCCAGCCGCTTGAGGCTGGCCCGGCGCAGCGCTTCCTGCAGCTGGGTGCGGCGGATCGGGTAGGCCAGCGGCCACACCGCCTGCGGATGCAGGCTGGCGCGCCAGGCGGCGTCGGGTGCGTGCCCGGGCAGTTCGAGCACGGGCGGGTGCAGGGACTGGCTGGCCAGCCAGGCGGTGAACGCGTGCCAGGCCGCGGCGTCGCCGACGTCGCCGGCCACGATCGCCACCCAGTCGCTGCCGCGCGCGCGCGACAGGTCGATGTCGGCGGCGTCGTCGACGATGCGCGGGGTGAAGTCCATGAACTCCAGCAGGGTGGCCACGCGCTCGGCGCGGGCCTCGTCGCGGTCGACGACCAGGATGCGGGATTCGCTCATGGGGTGGCTCCCTTGTCCTCGCCGACGCCGGCCAGCGCCTCCAGCAGGGGCAGGACCTCGTGGATGTAGGCCAGCTTGCTGACGAAGGCGTCGGCGCCGGCGCGCAGGGCGTGCTCGCGGTGCTCGCCGTCGTCGAAGTGGCTGGCGATGACGATGTAGGGCGGATCGTCCTGGGCCTTGATCAGGCGCGTGGCCTGCAGCCCGCCCATCTCCGGCATGGCCAGGTCCATCAGCACCACGTCCGGGCGCAGGACCTCGCACTGGGCGATGGCCTCCACGCCGTTGCTGGCGGTGCCGGCCACGGTCAGCCAGGGCAGGCGGCGCAGGTGGCGCATCGCCGCGGAGATGAAACCGGCATGGTCGTCGACCAGCAGGACCGAGATCGTCCGCATCACACGCACTCCTGTCTTGCCTGGCGCGGGGCCAGGCGCTGGCCGGCCCGGGCCGGGCCGATCGCCAGCTGGTCACGGTACTTGGCCACGGTGCGGCGCGCGATGCGCACGCCCTGGCGGGCCAGCAGGCCGGCAATCACGTCGTCGGCCAGCGGCGCGGTCGGCGGCTCCGAATCGATCAGGCGCTTGACCATGGCCCGCACCGCGCTGCCGGCGATGCCGGCGCCTTCCAGTCGCACGGCGAACATGCGCTTGAGCTCGAAGGTGCCGCGCGGGGTCTGGATGTACTTGCCGCTGACGATGCGCGAGACCGTGGATTCGTGCACGCCGATGGCCTCGGCCACCTCGCGCAGGGTCAGCGGCAGGATCGCCTCCGGGCCTTGGTCGAGGAAGGCGCTCTGGCGCTCGACCAGCACCTGGGCGGTGCGCAGCAGGGTGTCGTTGCGCATGGTCACGCCGCGCACCAGCCAGCGCGCCTCCTCCAGCAGGCCGCGCAGCGCGACATGCTGGCTGCCGGCGAGCGCGCGCTCGCAGTGTTCGGCGAGGCGCAGCCGCGGCGCGCCGCGGCGGTTGAGCGCCACGCGCCAGGCGCCGCCGGCGCGCCAGGCCACCACGTCCGGGACCACGTGCGCGTCGGTGTCCAGCGCCGGGGCCTGCACCGGGTGCGGGCGCAGGCCGCGGATCATGGCCAGCGCGGCGGCCACCTCAGCCGCGCCCGCGCCGGTCGCCGCGGCGATCGCCGCCGCGTCGCCGGCCGCCAGCAGGTCCATGTGCGAGGCCAGCACGCGCAGGGCCAGGGCGCGGATCGCCTCCTCGGGCAGGGCGCGCAGCTGCGCGGCCAGGCACTCGGCCGGGTCGGCGGCGGCCATGCCCGGCCAGTCGCCATGCAGCAGGCGCAGGCGCAGCACGCCCACGTCGGCCGCGCGCGCCGGGAAGGCGGCGCGGGCGGCGGCGAGCAGCGCGTCGAGCGGCTGCTCCAGGTAGCCGCGATCGTCGCAGTGGTCGAGCCACCAGCCGGCGATCGCCAGATCGTCGTGGTTCCAGTGCAGGGAGAGCAGGCGCAGCAGGCGCAGGCGCGGATCGCTCGATTCGCCCTCGGCGATGCGCGCCGCCGCATCCTCGTCGCCGGAGACGCCGGCGCTGCCGCCGGAGAGGAAGGCAGGCTCGGGCAGTTCGTCCCAGGCGGCGACTTCGAGCTGGTCGGCGTCGGGCGCGGCCTCGTCGGCCTCGGCGTCGGCGACGTCCTCCTGCTCCAGCAACGGATTGCGTTCCAGTGCCTGCCGAAGTTCCTGTTCCAGCTGCGGCGCGGTGAGCTGCAGCAGGCGGATGGACTGCAGCAGCTGCGGGGTCAGGTTGACCCCCTGGGACAGGCCAGTGCGCAGGTTGGCTTTCATCGACGGACTCCGTGCGCCGGCACGGAACCGGCATGGGAGGCCATCGTGAGCGTGCCGTGACGGAATCCGAATCGGGGCAACCCCGGCCCCGGATCAGGGAGTTCCCGGCGGCTTGTCGGGGAAACCCCGACATCGCGTCGTGATTCCGACGCGGGGCTGCATGCAAGTGACGCGCAGCGGCGATTTGTGCCGGACTCAGGGCCGGTCGTACAGGCGCATGGCGATGCGCAGCAGCTCGCCGGCGTTGCGGCAGCCCAGTGCCTCCATGATCCGTGCCCGGTGCGTTTCCACGGTCTTGACGCTGATGCCCAGGTCGCCGGCGATCTGCTTGGTGGTGCGTCCGGCGCCGATGGCGTCGAGGATTTCGCGCTGGCGGCGCGGCAGCGCATCGACGTTGCCCTCGCCGCGGGCGCCGCGGTAGCCCTGCAACTGCGGTGCCGAGACCTGCGGGCTGAGGAACACGCGCCCGGCCGCGGCCGCGCGCACCGCGATCTCCAGTTCCGCCGGCGCCGCGTCCTTGACCACGAAGCCGACGGCGCCGCGCGCCAGGGCCTCGCGCACGTGCAGCGCGTCGTCGTGCATGGACATGATCACCACGGCCGAGTCCGGGCATTGCTGGCGCAGCTCGGCCAGCGCGTCGAAGCCGCTGCGGCCGGGCATGGACAGGTCGAGCAGGACGATGTCGGGCAGGGTCTCGCGGGTCCGCACCACCGCCTCGTCCGCGCTGCTGGCCTCGGCCACCACCTCGATGTCGCCGAAGGAGTCGAGCAGCCGGCGCAGGCCGGCCCTTACCAGCGTATGGTCATCGCAGATCAGGACTTTCAGCAACGCATCACACCCCAAGCCACAGCGAAGCCACCATAGCGGCCACCCCCCGGCGCTTGCGCGCGTTACGCGCGGATGTGTGACAGGTTACTCAGAACGCGGGGCGCGGGCGACGGCTTTCCGCCACGGCGCGGCGGTGGATGCGGAACAGGTGCCGCTCCAGCGCGCCCTCAAGTGCCGGGCTGAGGGGTTCGAAGCGCAGCCACACGCGCAGGCCGTCCCCGGCCGGCTCGCGCGCCAGCACCGTGGCCGGCAGCAGCAGGGTCGAGGGCAGCCAGTCGGCCGGCCGCACCCGGAACAGGCCGACGCCGTCGGCAGGCGCGGACTCCAGCACCAGGCAGGCGCCGCGCGCCGACCAGCGCAGTTCGCGCACGGGGTCCTCGTCCTGGCGCGCCAGTCCGGCGACCAGGGCGGTGAGCAGGTCGAGCTTGGCCTCGATCCGGGCCATGGACTGGTCGCCGCCCTCGGGTTCCTCCGGGCGCGGGCCGTCCTCGACCACCGCCAGCGCACGCAGCAGCGCCTCGCCGCTGGCGGCCAGCTGGGAAGGCGCCAGGCCGTTCGACGCCACGAAGGCGGCCGGTCGCCGCTCCTCGCAGGCGACGGTCTCGTCGAACAGCAGGGCCTCGGCCAGGGACGGGCTCATGCCAGCGCCCTGGCCCAGGCGCGCGCGCCGCGCTGGTCCTGGCCAAGCTTGGCCAGCGCACGGCCGGCCTCGTCGCGGGCCTGGCGGAGTTCCCCGGCCAGCGCCTGCTGCCGCGCCAGCAGTTCGCGCCAGGGCGCGGTCGACGCGTCGTCGAAGGCGCGCGCGTCGCGCGGGAACGCGGCGAGCACCGCCCCGGCGTGCGCCTGCAGCAGGCCGCCCGCGGCGGTCCAGTCCTCGGCCGCGATCGCGGCGCGGACCGCATCCACCGGCAGGGCCGGCGTCATCCGCCGGTCCCGCCCGGGCCGATCGCCAGCCAGGCCGACTCGATGTCGCCGAGCAGGTCGTCGACTTCCCGCAGCGGCGCCGGATCGTTGCCGGCGTTGGCCGCGACCAGTCGCCGCTGCGCGTAGTCGTAGAGCGCCTGCAGGCCGTCGGCGATCTCCCCGCCGGCCTCCATGTTCAACGCGCCGTTGAGGCCGCCGATGATCGCGCTCGCGTCGCTGATCGCCTTGGACTTGCGCGGCAGGTCGCCGCGTTCCAGGCAGGCGGCGGCCAGGCGCGCGCGCTCACGCGCACCGGCGAGCAGCAGTGCGATCAGCTGGTGCGGACTGGCTTCCAGCGTGGCGCTGGCCACGTCGGTCTGCCGGTACTGGTTGGCAAGGAGGCGGGCGTTCATGTCAATCCGATTTGCGGGTGGCCAGTTGCTGGGTGAGGAAGTCGCTGCTGGTCTGGAGCGAGGACAGGAGCACATCGAGCGCGGTGAACTGCGCGCGGTAGCGCGATTCGGCCTGGCTCATGCGGAAATCGAGCGCGCTGCGCTGGGTGGCCAGCGCCTTGTTGCGGTCGGCCAGGCTCTTGCTGCGTCCTTCGAGCAGGCCGTCGTTGCCGACCAGGCGATCGACCACGCCGCCGACCTTGCCTGCCATGCCTTCGGCGGAGAACAGCCGGGCGGCCATCGCGGGATCGGCGGCCATGCCCTTGTCGAAGGCCGCATCGTCGAGCTTGAGCGTGCCGTCCTTGTTGATGGTGATGCCCATCGCCTTGAGTTCGGCGACGTTGTCGCTGACGATGTCGCGCAGTTCGCGAGTGGTGTTGCGCACCATGGCATCGCCGTTGAGCGCGGCTGCGGTCCTGGCTTCCAGGTTGTAGGCCGACACCTGGCCGATCGCGCCCAGCGCGGCGTTGTAGGCGCCGATGAAATTCTTGGCCGCGGTGCGCTGCAGGCTGGCGTCGCCTTCGATGCGCAGCTCGCGCACGACGCCTGGCTCGGCCTTGGTCAGGGTCAGGCTGACCTTGTCGATCGCATCGGCGATGGTGTTGGAGGAACTGGTGCGCTCGATGCCGTCGACGCGGATGCGCGCGTCCGCCGCCGGCAGCAGCTGGCTCAGTCCGGAGGGCCCGTCCGGGTCCCAGCCCAGTGCCGACAGCCCGCCGTCGCCGCCGCTGGCGCTGATCCGCATCGCGCCGGCGCTGCCGGTGTCCATCGCGTTGAGGACCAGGTGCGGGCCGTCGTCGCCGGTGACGATGCTGGCGCTGACCGTCTTGCCGGCGGCCGCGGCATTGATCGCATCGCGGATGTGCGCCAGCGTGTTGTCAGGCGCGGCGATCTCGATGGTCAGCGTGGTGTCCCCGGCGCTGATGGTGAGCGTCCCGGTGCCCACGGGAGCATCGGCGTCGAAGGCGCCGGAGGTGAGCTTCTGCGCGCTGGCCAGCGCCAGCACCTCGATCTGGTGGCGGCCGGCGGCGGCGCCGGCGCTGGTGGTCGCGGCGAAGTTGGCTTCCGTCGGCAGGATCGCCTTGCGCGCCTGCAGGTTGTCGCTCGAGGTCAGTGCGCCGGTGGCGGTGCCCAGTGCGGAAAAGGCGTTGCGCAAGGTGCCGATCGCCGAGATCTGCGCATTGACCTGGCGTTCGTTGCGGGCGATCCGCGCCTCGGGCTGCGCCCGGTCGGCGGCGACCAGCTGCGCCACCATGGTGATCACGTCGAGCTTGCCGGCGCTGCCGATGCTGGTGCTCATCGCGTGGAGGCTCCCCGCGTGCGGGCCGGACGGGCATGGGCCGGGCGTTCATGGCGCTGGCGATGCATGGCGGACTCCTCGGCGGACGGCACTGATGCGGCGATGGCGGGGCGGTGTGGCGGCAGGGGCTGCGCAAGCCGCGCGGTGGCGACGTCCGCGGCTTGCGCAGCGCCTGCGTTGCTGCGATGACGGTGTTGGACCGGGCGGAGCCAGGCGCGACGCGTTGCACGCGTCGCGCCCGCCCCGACCGCAGGTGGAACGCGGCGCGGGCCGCGTTCCAGCCGGGCTCAGCGCAGCAGGCTGAGCACGCCCGAGGTGGCCTGGTTGGCCTGCGCCAGCATCGCGGTGCCGGCCTGCTGCAGGATCTGGTTGCGCGAGAGCTGCGCCGATTCCTTGGCGAAGTCCGCGTCCTGGATCCGGCTGCGCGCAGCCGACAGGTTTTCCGACGAGGTCGACAGGT
>Ga0233375_1000680_pt1 | contig 17281 bp, 17 predicted proteins | sample ElkDunMinimDraft_10_FD_191539 | JGI IMG/M metagenome (GOLD analysis project Ga0233375, IMG submission 191539) | Fecal eukaryotic communites from dung pellets of Tule Elk in California, USA - Elk Dung E16 | ecosystem: Host-associated > Mammals > Digestive system > Large intestine > Fecal | place... | reverse complement strand
TGAACGCTTTAGCGGCAGGGTGCGCGTCGGGCTCGAGCAGAAGCTCGACGCCCTCCGGCTCCGCGGCGCCGACGACAGTCAGCCACCGGTACTCGCCGAGCGAGATGTCCGTCTTGGGGATGAAGTCGAGCATGTCGGTGTAGAAGGCGAGCGCCTTGGTCTGGTCATCGACCAGCACACTCGTGACGTTGATTCTGGGCATCGGTGCTACTCCTTCGGTTTGTGCAGTGGCCAGCGGTCGACGATCGAGCGCAGCGGCTCGGTGTCCAGGTGATGGATCTTCGTGCGCCCCTCACGGCGCGAGCGGACCAGACCCGCGTCTTCCAGCACCGCCAGATGCTGCGAGATGGCCTGACGCGTCGACGTGCTGCCGTGCCGCATCGCCAGGCGCGAGCAGATCTCGAACAGCGACTGACCGTCACGCTCTGTCAGCTCGTCGAGGATCGTCCGCCGGGTCGGGTCCGCCAACGCCTTGAAGACATCACCCATACGGTGATGATAGGCAAGCGAACACTTGCATGTCTAGAGTCCCTGCTGCGCGCCGACCACCACCGAACCCGCAGCCTCCCGCGTCGCCACCGTCGCGGCTGTGCTGGGCGTGCGTGCGGGCCCGGAGCGTCGGGTGAGCATCCACACCACCACGGTCGCGAGGACGATCACGGCAGCCGGCCCGAGCGTCAACAGTCCGTCCTCGACCGCGCCGGCCGAACGATCCGCCGCAGCCTGCAGGTCCTGCCGCAGTGCTGCCTGCAGCGTGAACGCCAGCGTGTTGAGGCCGGCATGCAGCACGATGGCGACCTCCAGGCCGCCCGTCCGCCAGGTGATCAGCGCCGTCCCGACCGCGAAGATGAGGTACCAGAGGTTCAGCCACATGTCCGTCGCCAGATGGATGACGGCGAACACCGCGCTGGAGACCAGGATGCCGACGACAAGACCCGCCCGCGCCCCGCGCGCCCATCCACCGGCGACGCGGAAGACGAGGCCACGCAGTCCGTACTCCTCCCCCGCGGCCTGCAGCGGCGTGAGCAGAAGCGTGGCGACGATGAACCAGAGCACGTCGGTGTTCGTCCAGACCGGGCTCTCCGGGATCGGGCCCAGGGATTGCAGCGTCATGAGCACGATCCACGCCGGGACGACGAGCACGAGCGCGCGGCCGAAGATGTCGAACCGGAAGCGCGAGATCACCGAGGTCAGCGATGCTCCCCTCACGCCGTACAGCCAGCGCTGCAGCAGCATGCTCCACGGGATCAGGAACGCCACAGATACCATGTGCACGGCCTGCGCGAGGGGCAGACTCATCTCGCGCTCGTCGCCGCGTATCGCGGCATCCACCGCCCCCACAGCGGCGTTCAGAAGCAGGCTGAAGCCCACCATTCCGCCGATGAGCAGCACGATCGTGAGGATGCCGCGACCGATGCGACGCTTCTCTCCAGCGAGAACGCGGTGGTACTCCACATCCGCCGGGACGGTGTCGATGCGCTCGTTCATGAGCGCAGGAAGCCGGTCAGTGCGGCGTTGACCTCGGCGGCGTGCGTCCAGAGCAGACCGTGCGGCGCCCCCTCGATCTCGACGTACTCGGCCTCGGGGAACGCGGCGTGGAAGCGACGCGCGGTGGCGTCGATCGGAAGGATGTTGTCCGCGGTCCCATGCAGGATCAGCGCCGGCTTGCCACTGGCGCGCACGGCCTCCACGTCGGCGCGGAAGTCCTCGATCCAGGATGCCACGACGGCGTAGGCCGCGACGGGGGCGCTGGAGACCGCGACGTTCCAGCTCGCCGTGACCGCTTCCGCGCTGATCCGCGTGCCGAGGTTGTCGTCGGCGTTGTAGAAGTCCGAGAAGAACTGCGTGAACCAGGCGTACCGGTCACCCCGCGCGGCATCCTCGATGCCGTCGAAGACCTGCTGCGGCACGCCGTCGGGGTTGTCGTCGCGGGCGACGAGGAACGGCTCGAGCGAGGCGAGGAAGGCCAGCTTCGCCACACGGTCGTGCCCATACCGTGCGACGTACCGGGCGAGTTCCCCGGTGCCCATGGAGAAGCCGACCAGCACGGCGTCGCGCAGGTCCAGCGTCTCCAGGATCGTGTTCAGGTCGGCCGCGAACGTGTCGTAGTCATAGCCGGAACCGGCTTTCGACGAGTGCCCGAATCCACGGCGGTCGTAGGTGATGACCCGGTAGCCGGCGGCCAGCAGCTCGCGTGTCTGACGCTCCCAGCTGTGCCCGTTCAGCGGGTAGCCGTGGATGAGGACCACCGGCTGGCCGGCGCCCTGGTCCTCGTAGTACAGCTCGACGGGGGTGCTGTTCTCGTCACCGACAGTGATGTATCCCATTTTCTCGCCTTTCTGTGTCGCCCGACCCGATGCCGGGCGCTCACGACAAGAGAAACCTGTGTGGTCGCCACACGGTCAAGCGTCTGTCGGCCGCCAGGGACCGGCCTCCTCGCCTGCCGCTTGGCCCTGTTGTGAGAACACGGCCTTGGCTTGACCCTGTTGCGAGAACACGGCCTTGGCTTGATCCAGAGGCGAGAGCACGCCGACCAGGCCCTGTCCGGTCGCGCCTCGCCGCATCCGAACCGACCCGAGGAGCACCCCATGCCCACCGTCCACCACCGCACCATCCGCGTCGATGACCTCGAGGTCTTCTACCGGGAAGCAGGCCCCGCCGACGCTCCCGTCCTCCTGCTGCTGCACGGATACCCGACGAGCTCGCACATGTTCCGGCATCTGATCCCGGCGCTCGCCGACCGATACCGCGTCATCGCGCCCGACCACATCGGCTTCGGTCGCTCGTCCGCTCCCGCAGTCGACGACTTCCCGTACACGTTCGACGCGCTCGCCGACGTCACCGCCCGGTTCCTCGAAGAGGTCGGCGTCACGCGATACACCGTCTATGTGCAGGATTATGGCGCGCCGGTCGCCTGGCGACTGGCGCTGCGCGATCCGGCCGCGATCGAGGGGATCATCTCGCAGAACGGCAACGCCTACGAGGAGGGTTTCGTCGAGAACTTCTGGGCGCCGATCTGGGCGTATGCAGCCGCCCCCTCCCCCGAGAACGAGAGCGCCCTGCGCCCGGCGCTCGAACGGGCAGCCGTCGAATGGCAGTACACACACGGTGTGCCCGACCCGACGACGGTCGATCCGGATGCCTGGGAGCACGACATCGCCCTCTTGCGCCGGCCCGGAGTGGACCGAGCCCAGCTGCACCTCTTCGGCGACTACGCCACCAACCGCGAGCTCTACCCCCGCCTGCACACGTGGCTCCGCGAGACGCAGGTGCCCGTGCTCGCCGTGTGGGGCCGCAACGACGAGATCTTCGATGCCGCAGGGGCCGAGGCCTTCCGTCGCGATGTGCCGAACGCCCGCGTCGAACTGCTCGACGCGGGACACTTCCTCCTCGAGTCGAACCTCGACGACGTCGTGGAGATCATTCGCGACTGGCTCGGCGGCTTCTGACGCTCTCCGCGGGCAGGTCGAGGACATCTCGGACGCCGCGCACCGGAGCGGCGATCCACCCAACGGGGAAGCCTCCGATCCCGTCCAGGTTCAGAAGAGCTGGCGCCAGTTCGCCTTCGCGAGATCGAGCAGCTCGTCGCCGCGGCCGGACATGACGGTGCGGATCGCGTAGAGCGCGAACCCCTTGACCTGTGCGGCCTCAATCGCGGGCGGCATGGAGAGCTCCTGCCGTTCGGTGACGACGTCGAGCAGGGCCGGCCCGTCGTGGTCGAGGACCTCGCGAAGAGCATCCGCGAGGTCCTCACTGCGCTCCACGCGACGCGCGAAAATCCCCATCGCCTCGGCGATCGCCGCGAAGCTGGGGTTGGCCAGCCCTGTTCCGTAGGTGACGAATCCGGCCGCCTTCATCTCCAGCTCGATGAAGTTCAGGGAGGAGTTGTTCACCACGATCGTCTTCACCGGCAGCGCGTTCTGGGTGAGGGTGAGGAGTTCGCCGAGCATCATCGAGAGTCCCCCGTCGCCGGCGAGGGCGACGACCTGGCGGTCTGGATGCGAGACCTGCGCGCCGATCCCGTGCAGCAGCGCGTTCGCCATGGACCCGTGGGTGAACGAGCCGATCAGGCGCCGTCCCGCCGTCATGGACAGATAGCGGGCGGCCCAGACCGTCGGCGAGCCGACGTCAGCGGTGAAGATCGCGTCGTCGGCGGCCTGCTCGTTCAGGAGGCGGGTCAGGTACTGCGGATGAATGGGACGCGTGCGCTTCGCCGGCACGGCCAGCTCATCGAGCTTCGCCCGTGTCTTGCGGTAATGGGCGGTGGCATCGTCCAGGTGTCGCCGATCATCGCGCACGGCAAGTCGCGGCAGCAGCGCCGCGGCGGTCGCGCCGGCGTCGCCGACGAGCCCGAGGTCGAGCGGATGCCGTCTGCCGAGCTGCGACCCACGGATGTCGACCTGGATGGTCGTGGCGTGCTCGGGGTAGAACTGCTCATACGGGAAGTCGCTGCCAAGTACGAGCAGAGCATCTGCGGCATCCATGGCGCGGTAGCCGGAGGCGAAACCGAGCAGACCCGTCATCCCCACATCGAACGGGTTGTCGTGCTCGATGAACTCTTTGCCCCGGAGGGCATGCACGATCGGTGCGGCCAGCCGGTCGGCGAGAGCCACGACCTCATCATGCGCACCCTCGACCCCCGCTCCGGCGAGGATCGTGACCTTCCGCGCGGCGTTCAACAGTGCGGCGGCCTTGTCGAGCTCGGCATCGCTGGGCACGATCACCGGATGCGAGCGCTCGATCACGACGGCACGGTTGTCGCCGACCTCCGCAAGCGCGACGTCCCCGGGAATGACGAGCACGGCGACTCCGCGCTGCTCGATCGCCGCCCGCATCGCTATCTCGAGCAGCCGCGGCATCTGCTCGGGGTCGGCGACGTACTCGACGTAGACGCTGCACTCGCGGAACAGCTCCTGTGGATGCGTCTCCTGGAAGTACCCGGTGCCGATCTGCGCCGTCGGGATGTGCGCGGCGATCGCGAGCACGGGGACACGCGAACGATTGGCGTCGAACAGTCCGTTGATGAGGTGCAGATTGCCGGGTCCACACGAGGCCGCGACGACTGCCAACTGGCCCGTGAGCGCGGCATCCGCAGCCGCAGCGAACGCCGCTGACTCCTCATGCCGCACGTGCAGCCAGCGGATCGTGCCGTCCCGACGAAGCGCATCCGTGAACGCGTTCAGCGAATCTCCGGGAAGACCATAGACGCGATCGATCCCGTTGGCACGCAGAGTCTTCACGATGTTCCCAGCGACAGTGGCCATGACAGATCATTCCTTCAGGGGTGAGAGTTTGTGCGGTTTTGGAGGACGGCGGCGCTTGGTCGCCACCGGTTGTCGTGGAGCTCGGCGAAGCGCCAGGCGATACGCGTGGCATCCGGACCGGCGGTGTCGGTGAAGATCCCCTCGCTGTCGGGGGTCGACCACGCGTGGGCCAGCTCGTCCGCGAAGACGTACTCGATGAGCACATCGCCCTCGAGGGTGCGGAATCTGGTGTGTTCGTAGCCGTACCGCTCACCGGCGGGAGGGTGCGTGACGGTCTCGGCGACGAGGGCGAGGCTGTCGTTGGGCAGCCCGTCGTCGACGAGGTCGTGGAGTGCGATCCAGTGTTCGACCAATCGTTCGCCGACGATAGACGGCACCACGTCGTCCCGCCCGCCCTGCACGACGAGGAGGGGAACCGGCTGGGCTCGGTCACCCATCTGCTCCCAGGCCGACCGGGCGGTGGCGGTGGGCGGGGTGGCGTCCGGGTCGTCGGGATCGACCCGGTCGAGTCCGTATTCGCCTCCGGCGACGGAGGTGACGGTCGCGAACACATCCGCGTAGGTGATGCCGAGGATGACCGCCGTCCCCGCACCCGACGATGCACCCGAGACATGGATCCTGTCCGGGTCGGCGCCGTAGGTCTCCACGATCTCTCGCGCCACGCCGGCCAGGAGCGCCGGCTCCCCCGCATCTCGGACCTGGTGACGCGGCTCCGCGGAGTTCCAGCAGTTGAGCGCGTTCGCGAAGAGCCGCTGCGTCGGATAGACGACGATGAAGCCTTCGCGGTCGGCGAGGGCGTTGAACTGCGTGGATGCCTTCATCGAGTTCCAGCCGAATCCGGTCATGCCGCATCCGTGGAGAGCCATCATGACCGGAAGCTGCGTGGAGCCATCGTGCTGCGGAGGCAGGTGCACCTGGTAGTGCTGGCGTTCCCCGCTCGGCGACACGTGGACGTGATTGCGGTCGGCGTCGCCGCTCCACCAGGGCAACCCGAACTGGAAGACGAACGCGAGCACCACGGCGACGGTCACGAGGGAGCCGAAGGCGCCGCCGAGGACCCACGGCCATCGACGCCGGCGACGATCACGGTGCGCGGGCATCTCACGCCACTCCTTCCTCGGCCTTGACCTCACCTGCAGCGATCGCGGTGACAAGTTCGGCGTGATCGATGTGGGTCTGATCCGCATACGCGCGCGCAAAGCGGAGGATCTCCTCTTCGAAGGCGACTCCTCGCCCGATGTGTTCGACGATCGCTGCCGGGTCGCCGCTGCGGGCGTGCGCCTTCGCGAGAGTGCGACCGCACGCCTTGGCGAACTGAGGGAGGTACCCCGCGATCTGGGCTCCCTTGGGGATGATCTTCATGTCGCGGTACTGACGCACGTAGTAGTCGGTGCCGTCGACGCGCATGTGGCCGAGGAAGATGTCGGCGGCGGACTGCATGAGGCGCTGACCGACGACGACCCGCTCGCCGTGGTTCGAGAACGCGCTCGGGCCCAGGAACTCCTCGTAGACCGATGCGGCGGCCTGCTTCGCCTGCAGGAACAGTGGCTGCCGTCCGCTGTCGCCTTCCAGGAGATGCAGCCAGACGCGCATTCCGACGCTCCCGACGCCGACGATCTGCCGGACCGAGTCGCTGCGGGTGAATCGGCCGACGAGCCGCCGCAGATGGGGCGGGATGGAGGCGAGGTACGTGTCGTAGACCTGCCGATAGGCACGGATGCGCTCTTCCTCGCTCATCCCTTCGTCGATGCGCTTCATCGGCTCGAGCAGGATCCTGTGCTGTCCGTTTTCTTCGGCGACCAGCTTCTTCGCCGAGCCGTGGTGGGTCTGCGTGCGCGACTGCTTCTCGATGGCGCGCGTGGCGGCATGGGCGGAGTCCGAGGTCAGCCCCTTCAGCGGCACATCGGCCGTGACCTGGTCGTACCAGACGTCGAGCTCTCCCATGCGGGCATACCGGCGCATCGCCTTGCGGTATCCCACCAGGACTGCGGCTGCGGCATCCTCCCCGCAGGTGCCGCCGAGTCGCTCCGCGTCGGCGAGCACGTGCACGCTGGTGACGAGGCGCTTCAGATCCCATTCGAAGGGCCCCGGGAGAGTTTCGTCGAAATCGCGCGCGTCGAACAGCAGGCGCCGCTCCGGTGAGGCCCACAGCCCGAAATTGAGGATGTGGGCATCGCCGCACATCTGCACCGTGAGCCCCGAGTGCGGCGCACTGGCCAGATCGGCCGCCATGACAGCTGCGGCGCCGCGCAGGTACGCCCACGGGGAGGATGCCATGCGCGCATACCTCAGAGGCAGAAGCCGAGCGTCGCGGATCGCTTCTTGCGCACGCAGCCGATCGAAAGCTCGCACCTGCCGGACGGCGGGGTGCCATGCGACCGTCCGAGAGGGGGCGCTGCCGAGGGTGGTCATCGGCCGCGCTCCTCGGCGATGGAGTTGGCGCCGTCGATCGTGATGAGCTGCCCGGTGACGTACGAGGCGCCCTCGCCGGCGAGAGACGCGATCACGTATGCCACCTCGTCTGCGGTGCCGGAGCGGCCGACGGGTGTGGCCGCTCCCATGCGCCGTTCGCGCTCAGAGGCGGATGCCGTGTCGATCCACCCCGGAGCGACGGCGTTCACCGTGATGCCGGCCGCGGCCATATCGATCGCCGCCGCACGCGTCAGTCCGACGATCCCGGCCTTCGCCGCGTGGTAGGCGACGTCGCCTCCGTATGCGGCCACGGGGCCCGACACCGAGGACACGTTGACGATGCGCCCGTAGCCGGCGGCCTGCATGGGGCCCGTCACCGCGCGGGTCATCAGAAACGTCGTGGTCAGGTTGCGATCGAGCGAGGCGTGCCAGTGGCCGAGGACTGTTCGGCCCATTCCGCCCGGTGCGTACGAGTCGGACACGGCCGTCATCCCGGCGTTGTTGACGAGGATGTCCACTCCCCCGAACAGATCCCGCGCGCACGCGACGACCGCGTCCGCGGCGCCCTGCTCGGTGAGGTCGGCGACCACCCCTTCCGCTCGGATCCCGGCGTCGCGCAGCTCTGCGACCCGGTCGAAGATGCGATCCGTCGTCGACGTGATCACCAGATCATTTCCGGCGGCGCCGAGAAGGCGGGCCGACGCGAACCCGATGCCCCGAACGCTTCCCGCGCCGGTGACGATCGCGACGCGCTGTCTTCGAGTTGTCATGGTGGGTCTCCTCTGCATTCGACCGTCTAAACGGGCGGGACGACGTCGACACGGTGAGTCAAAGCCGTGTGGTCGCCACAGGGTCAACCGTCGGTTTTCGTCGAGCCAGGCGAGGCCTCGGTACCTGGCAGCGCGATCTTCAGTTGCGCGACACCTCACCGGGCGCGGGGACGTCAGCGCCCGGTTTCATACTCGAGAAGGTTCAGGTCGGCGCATTGCTGCAGGTATCCGGAGACTCTGGCCGCATGCGACTCATCCTGCAGTCGATTGCCACGAGTCTTGAGCCATTGACCGAAGCCGTTGCCGCAGCACCCATGCGAACCTGACGCTCGGTGCGAGACACACCACCCGCCGGCGAGACACCGGCCAGCACCCCGCACACCCAGGACAGTCCGACGCGCCCCCAAAACCGGGCGCGTTTCGCATTTCCGGGCACAGAGCACCACGCGGCACCTCCCGAACACGTCGCGAGATCCTCGAACAGGCGGAAAACGAAAGGCACCGGCTCGAAGCCAGTGCCTTTCTGGTTTGTCGGCCGTTTTGCAATCAGTATTGCCAACAGCCCACCGGTCGGGATGACAGGATTTGAACCTGCGACCGCGTGGAGGATTCGGGTGATTTCCGAACCCCACCGGATGTCTTGAGAACCCTCGCGTTCCCTTGTGTTTACGGGGAACCGGGCGGTTCGAATGGTCCGAGTGTAACCGGTTGGCTCGGGTCGTCCCTGGGTGATTGAGGTGGGAAAGTGATGACCTCCGGCGAGCCAGCCGCGCCCGTCCGCATGGACCCGGGAGTCGATCACCCGCACCGGGCCGCCAGCCAATGCCGCCTCGCCAAGGCGCCAGCCTCGCTCCACGCAAAGGTGCGACCCAGCATCCGCCACCTGCTGGACGGAATGACGGGGGTGCCCGCCTTCGTGCAGATGGCCGTCTGGACGTGCTCGCCATGAACGACCTCGCCCGCGCGCTATATCCCGAGCACAACGACGCCGAGCCGGTGAACTTCGTCCGGAACATGGCCCCTCCGATCACGCATCGCCTTCGCGCTCACTCCACAGGGCTGGAAGGCCACCAGTTCCAAGGCGACCACCTACTGAGCCCGAACACGCCGAGCGCGTTCTCCCAGTACCCCGGCAGTGTTGCCGCAGCTGGGCGGTAACCCGGGCACATGCGGGGTTGTTGGCGTCTTCAGCGGGTCAGGACTGCGCATGCCGCCGGTCGCCCCCCCCCTGCCGGCCGCCAGGCTCATCGGTGGATCGAGGTTAAGTAACCGGTGACTCTTTGGCGGCGAGCTCTTCGGCCAATTCCATGCAACGCACGCGAGCCGGCGAGAAGTCGTAGGGCATCTTTCCGACGGCTTCGACTACGCTCATGGCGCCTTCGCCCCTGCGCCGACTTCGGCCGGGCTCGTCCTCATCTTCTTCCGCGGCAGCAGGGTGCAGAGCGTCCCAGGAATCGATGATTTCCGCCAGATTGGAGTCTTCGATGACGGCATTCAGCATCAGTTCGAAGGCGTGCCGTTCGGCAGCCACCTGTGCCACGCGGGGGTCGTCGACAGCGATCGTGTCGTCGAGCGCTTCCTCTGCGGCATCAACGCGATCAGACTCCTCCCGCAAACCCGGATGAGTGGCCAGGGCGATGTAACGGGTGGCGTTGACAGCCGCACCGAGTGGGCCGAAGATCCGCTCCATGACCAAGAGGCTGTCCAAGTCCGCCTGGCGCAGGGAGCCCGCGGGCAGGCTTGTGAGGCGGCTGGTGACAAAGTCAGAGAGCAGACCCATCCGGCCGCCTTGGTTGCGCATGCGCTGCACCGCAGTCCGCTGCCGCTGCACCTCCGCTTCTTGGGCGGCGAGGGTTTTCTCCACGCGTTCGAGAACGCCCTCGATATCGAAGTCGCTATCGGCACCGGCAGGAGCCGAGCGAGCAAAGGCTTCACGGATGTCAGCCAAGGGGATCCCGACGTCGGCCATCTTGCGGATCCACAGGAGCCGGATCATCTCGTCGTAGCCGTAGCGGCGGTGTCCGTCACCGGCCCGCTCGGGCTCGGGGAGCAGGCCGATCTCGTGGTAATGACGAATCGCCCGCGGCGTGGTGCCGACTAACGAAGCGGCGTCACCGATCTTGACCTCACGCGGCGGGATGAAGGACGAATACATGGCTGGAGCCTTCCTCAGCGGGGCGGGACATAGGTCCACCGAATCACATGACGCTACGGAAGATGCAAGCGACCGCTGATCGGGGTCGCCGTCCCGGGTCGCCTCGGGCGAGGCGGTGGAGAACCGTGAGCTGCGTGAGCGGGCGAAGCTGCTCGAGCGCCGCGGACACTCCCTCGATTCCTGGGCGGGCAGTGTGCGATAGAGGGACCGCTACGTGCGCCGGCAACAACCTCGGTGTTCGTCGCGCCCATGAGTGTGGGTGGATTCGCCGGTAGAACTCATCGGCGCGTTGCGTTGAGATCCGCCGATTCGAGTCACACGCGCCCCTGAGCAGCTCTGGAGTTTGCCCTCGGCCAATTACTATCGCCCGAGAGCCGGTCCCCCACCGACCGCATAACCCCACCCGCCACCGCCAGTCCAAGGTTCAGGCGAAGTTGCGTCAGAGGCCCCGCCCGCAGAAATGCCCGATGACCGCCATCGCAACGGGCACCGAATCAGTCAGCGCGGCTCCACCGCCGTCCGATCGTCCACAGGCGTCTGCCGAGGTCGAGCCGCGAGCATCCCGTCCCGGTAGCGCCGTTCGTACGCCCGCACCCGCGCCAACCGGACGACAGTGATCGGTCCGTTGACCACGGACTTGAGCGCGTTCCACAGGCACAGCAGTACGAGCAGGTTGACCCACCCTGGCCCGCCGCCCGCGACCCATTGCGCGAGCACTGCGGCGATCACGCTGTAGACGACAGCGAGAAGCATCGTGGGGGCGCCCCACTTGAGGCCGCGGCGGGTGTGCGTGGCGCGGATCAGGATGTTCGTCGGCATGGTCCGCTGGAAGAACGCGTAGATGCGACTCACGATCAGCAGTTGGAACATCGTCCAGGCCTCTCATTCAGGCGTGGGGCTGGTGCTGCGCTCAGGGTACGCCCGCCTCTCGGCGCGCACATAGAGCCTCCACTAGCGGATGCCGGCGGCCCATCCCCCGAGCCCCGGTAGGTGATCATAAGTGAGGTCAGCCCGGCGCTCTGCGCAACCTCAACGGAGCGCAGTGTCACGAGTCGCGACGTTCGAATCCCCTGCACGTGGATCACCCAGGGCGCATCGGGCGAGTCGCCCCGGAAGAGCCACGCCGGCGCCAAGGTGCCGTCGCGCAGTGGCACCGTGACGTCTTCCCAATCGGGATCGATCTCCGCGGGCCCGCTCATGACATGGCCGGTCCACTGGGCTTCGAACGGCTCCGCACTGATCGGGGCCGTCGTCTTGAGCACCGGGCGAATGACGCTGTGCTCCGGGCACAAGGACGCCACCGAGACGCTGAACACGTACGCACACCTCTGGCCGGATCGCGTCGCGGAGGTCATCGCCGCAGTCGAACTGCGCCGCGCGCAGCACTCGCCGCGACCGCGCCGCGCGCGGCCTAACGCTGCACCGCATGCGTCATGTTGTCTGCATGTTGTCTGCCGGGCGTCGAGCGCCGATTCGGGGACAAAGAAAAAGGGCCGGATCCCCGCATTTCTGCGAGAATCCGACCCTATAACCGTGGGCTGTTGGCACAACAACCCCTGGCGCAGATCGCGGTGGTGATCAGTACCCGCTTTTCCTGTAATCCGTTCCACATTTTCCTGCACGGGCTTGCGTGCCGACGACCGACCGCTCGGAACGCGAACGCGAACCCTGGCCGGCTCGAGGGCCGCAGACTGTCCGTCTCGCCGGTACCATCACCGTCTGCTGGCACGTGCAGGTACGCTTCCGCCTACTCGTGTGATGCGCGCGGGACTTGCACGGGGCGGCCTGGGTGAAGCGCGTGGAGACGACTTCACCGATGAGCCGCGGCGTTGAGCATCGTGAGTCCCCGAAGTGCGTCAGTGATACAGCCGGATGGATCGGCGAGATCGCTCCGCAGCGCCCACCAGCTGAGCGCCTCCATGATCGTCGTGTGGATCGCGGTTCCCCCGGCTACTGCCACCAACGAATCAGTCGCCTCGCCACGGCGGGACGATACGAACCGGATGATGGCATGACGCCAGCCTTCGAACGTCGTTGAACGGTTCGTTCGGAGCTCCGGCGTGAGGGCGATCAATCGCAGCCGCGCCCGCATGATGGTGAGGTCTTCGACGTTACGGGCGAACACACTGGCTACGGCATCCGCAATGGCGTCGACCGTGGGCCGACTGTCGTCGGTGTCACGCAGCTCAGCGGTGAGGGCGTCGACCGAGACCTCGATCCCTCCCCAGACGATGTCAGCCTTGGCCGGGAAGTAGCGGTGCAGCGTTCGCACGCTCATCCCCACTTCAGTGGCGAGCGACCCCATCGACGTCTGCTCGTACCCCGTGCGCTCGAGGATTTCTAGGAGCCGGCCGCGCAACGCCTCAGGGTCCGCCTTCGGAGGTCGACCGGTTCTGCTTCTGTTTTGCTCCACCCGCTCACGCTACTCAGTTGGCACCGCTCGGGTTTTGTCATACCCTGCCATAACTGGACTTTTCAACGACGGAGGTCACCATGTCTTTCCCCTTCCCCGACGTGTCAGCGCAGTCGATCGCGGACCTCGTTTCTCTCAGCGGGCGCGCTGCGCTGGTCACCGGCGGGGCGCAAGGGCTGGGCCGTGCGATCGCCGAACGTCTGGCAGAAGCGGGCGCGAACATTGCACTGGCGGACCTCAATATCGGCGTCGCTCAGGGCGCGGCGGAAGCGATCAGTGCACGCCACGGCATCACGGCGGTGGCCGTGCGTATGGATGTCACCGACGAAGGCTCGGTGGCGGAAGCGGCGCGGGCGGCAGCGGCGAAGCTTGGCGCACTGAACATCTGGGTGAACAACGCAGGTGTGTTCCCGAGCGTGCCGGTGTCCGCGACGAGCGTCGAGGCGTGGGATCAAGTCTTCGCGGTCAACGCGCGCGGTGTCTTCCTCGGCTCCCGAGAAGCGGTCAACCAGATGTCATCCGGCGGAGGCGGCGTCATCGTCAACATCGTTTCGACGGCTGGCTTCCAGGCCCCAGCGCCGGGGCTCTCCGCCTACGTGGGGTCGAAGCATGCCGTGCGCGGGATGACGAAGGCGATGGCCCTCGAGTTCGCGCCGCTCGGTATCCGGGTGCTCGGTGTTGCACCGAGCTATGTCCCCACGGAGGGGAACATCGCGATGGCGACGGCCATGATGGAGCAGGCTGCTGCTGCCGGTATCGAAATCCCTCCCTTGGATGTGATGAACCAGAGCCTGATCGGCCGCACCGGAACGCCGGACGACATCGCGAGGGTCGTCCTGTTCGCTGCCAGCGACCTTGCGATGATCATGACCGGGAGCGTCCTGCTGGCCGACGCGGGCGAGACGATCTGACGTGGCGGAGAAAGCAGAGCAGCACTCGCAGTTCGACGTCATCGTGGTCGGATTCGGGGTGGCCGGCGCCGCAGCCGCGATCGAGGCCGCAGACCGGGGTGCACGCGTCCTCGTCCTCGACCGTTCGTACGGTGGCGGCGCGAGCGCCCTGTCAGGCGGCGTTGTCTACGCGGGCGGCGGGACGGCCTACCAGAGCGCCGCCGGGTATGACGACACCCCGGAAAATCTGTACGCATACCTACGGCAGGAAGTGGGCGACGCCGTCGATGACGCCACACTGCGCCGGTTCTGCGAGCAGAGCCCTGCGATGATCCCCTGGCTCGAGGAGCAGGGGGCAACGTTCGGCAGCGCCGTAGCCCCCTACAAGACGTCGTATCCGACCGACAAGCATTACCTCTACTTCTCCGGGAACGAGAAGGCGTATCCGTACCGAAACTCCGCGACACCCACTCCCCGTGGGCACCGCGTCGTCGCCAAAGGTCTCGCCTCGGGCAAGGTGCTCTGGAAGCGGCTGGCTGAATCTGCTCGACGAAAGGGCGTGGAGTTTATACCGATCGCGAAAGTCACCGACCTCCTCATCGAAGACGGCACCGTGAGCGGGGTGAAGTTCCGCGTCCTGGAGCAGACACACCCGGACGCCGCGCGCCACCGTCGCATGACGCAGCGGACCGCGAAGATCGGCAACTGGGCACCGGATCTCGTCAAGGGAACCACCGACCGGATCGAGGGCATCTGGAACGCCGGCTCGGTGAACCGCGAGGCCCGCGCATCCGCGGTCATCCTCACCGCAGGCGGCTTCATCTACAACAAGGACTGGGTGGCGGAACACGCCCCCGGCTTCAGGAAGATCTCGCCGCTCGGGACACCCGCGGACGACGGCAGCGGTATCCAGCTGGGAATGAACGCGGGGGGTTCGACCGCGAAGATGGGGAACGTCACCGCATGGCGGTTCCTGTCCCCACCCAGCGCGCTCATCGAAGGCGTCACCGTCGGTCTCGACGGTCGCCGCATCGCGAACGAAGACCTCTACGGCGCAACGCACGGCAACGTGCTCATGCGCGAGTTCGGCGGAAAGGGCTGGGCGGTATGCGATGCCGACACGTGGAAGAAGGCGCGGACACAGTTCTGGACCCAGACCCAGATCTTCCACAAGCTCACCGCCACGTTCCTCTTCACGATCGGGCACAAGCGCGCCCGCACCATCGACGCGCTCGCTGCGAAGATCGGCGTCGATGCCGCAGGACTCCGTGAGACCATCGCCGCATACAACACCGGCATCACCTCCGGCGCAGGCGATCCCGCCCACAAGGAACCGGACGTGTGCCACCCGGTCACCAAGGCGCCCTTCTACGCGTTCAACATCTCCGATGACGCCTCCGCCTTCTCGCCGATCCCCGGGCTGACCCTCGGTGGACTGACGGTCGACGGACAGAGCGGACTCGTGGCGCGTGCCGACGGCTCCGCCATCCCCGGCCTGTACGCCGCCGGACGAACCGCTGTGGGCATCTGCTCGAACAGCTACATCAGCGGGCTCTCACTCGCCGACTGCATCTTCAGCGGAAGGCGTGCCGGCGCGCACGCAGCGCAATCCGTCTCCAACACCGACACGAACGCAGGGACCGGCGCATGATCATCACGGTGAATCGGCCTGGGTTTCGTTCCTATCGGATTGTTTGTCCGGCAGATGCCGGTTGGGCTGATTCCAGGTCAGCGTAGTACGCGTTCTCGACCTCGAGCGGGGTGCGCAAGTCGAGCTCTCCGTGGAGGCGCTGGTTGTTCCACCACCACACCCACTCGAGCGTTGCGAGCTCGACCTGCTCGACCATCCGCCAGGGGCCCCGCTGGCGTATCAGCTCCGTCTTGTAGAGGTTGTTGACCGCCTCGGCCATCGCGTTGTCGAACGAGTCCCCGACCGTGCCGGTCGATGGGACGGCGCCGAGCTCGACGATCCTCTCGGTGTAGACCATCGCGGTGTAGTTCGACCCGTGGTCGGCGTGATGGATCAGCCCGGTGAGATCCCCGCCGGCGCCCCACGCCGCCATATCGAGCGCCTGCATCGGCAGGATCTCCGACCGCAGAGTCGAGGCAACGTTCCAGCCGACGATGCGCCGTGAGTAGACGTCGGTGACGAACGCGACGTAGCCGAACCCGGACCACGTCGCGACGTAGGTCACGTCGCACACCCACAGCCGCCGCGGCGCCGGGGCGGTGAAACGGCGGTTGACCAGGTCGCTCGGCAGTGCCGCGGTCTTGTCGGAGCGTGTGGTGAACACCCGCTTCGACTTCTTGACGCCGCGGACCCCGGCCAGGCGCATGAGCCGTTCGGTCTGGTCACGACCGATGTCCCAGCCTTGCCGGCGCATCAGCGCGTGCATCTTCCGGCGCCCGTACACGCCGTAGTTCTCCGCATGCAGCCTGGCGACCTCCGGCACCAGCAGGTCATCGCGCAGCTGCCTGGCTGATGGGACGCGGCCGACGGCGGAGCGGTATCCGCGGGAGGTGAGGAAGCCCTGCACTGCCGGTCGGAGGACCCGGCAGATGAGCTCGACCCCGAAACGATCCCGGTACTCATCGATGAACCGGACCATCTCGGTCAGGGGCGGTCGAGCTCCTTCGCGAAAAACACGCTCGCAGCCTTGAGAATCTCGTTCGCTTTCCGCAACTCCGAGACCTCCTTCTGCAGCCGCTTGATCTCCGCCGCCGCATCGGTTGTCAGCCCGGGGTTCACGCCCGCGTCGACCTCGGCCCGGCGCTGCCACAGCCGCAGCGTCTCGGGGCTCATCCCCAGCAGCCCGGCAACATGGCGGACTGCGCTCATCATCGTCGGGTGCGACGGCCGCGTCTCCGCGAGCATCCGCAGCGCCCGCTCACGCATCTCCGGCGAGTACTTCCTGTTCATCGTCTTCCATCCTTGCTTGAAGAACGGAACGAAACCCAGGCCGATTCAGATCCCACCATCCCGCCTCGCGGATCTCAGTCGGCAGCCGCAGGTTCCGACGACCCACTTGTCCCGATGAAGACCTGACTCACCGCAGGAGCAGCATCACCAGCCGGTGAAGAAACCGGCACACCCACGCTCACCCAGGACAATCGAACGCGCCCGAAAACCGGGCGCGTTCGCCATTTCCCGGATGCGAACCGCCGAAGTAGCCGATCCCACCGCTCCGGACGCCACCACCACAACAGAAAACAAGAAGGGCACCGGCTTCACGCCAGTGCCCTTCTTGTTTATCGACCGTTTTGCCAACAGTTCTGCCAACGGCCCACCGGTCGGGATGACAGGATTTGAACCTGCGACCCCTTGACCCCCAGTCAAGTGCGCTACCAAGCTGCGCCACATCCCGGTCTTCTGCCGT
>Ga0233375_1000679_pt1 | contig 17292 bp, 13 predicted proteins | sample ElkDunMinimDraft_10_FD_191539 | JGI IMG/M metagenome (GOLD analysis project Ga0233375, IMG submission 191539) | Fecal eukaryotic communites from dung pellets of Tule Elk in California, USA - Elk Dung E16 | ecosystem: Host-associated > Mammals > Digestive system > Large intestine > Fecal | place... | reverse complement strand
GCTCCTTGACCTCGCCGGCGACCACGGCGAACCCCTTGCCCGCCTCGCCTGCCCGCGCCGCCTCGATCGTCGCGTTCAGGGCCAGCAGGTTGGTCTGCTCCGCGATCGACGTGATCACCTTGACCACGTTGCCGATCTCCTGGCTGGATGCGCCGAGCTTCGCGACCTGGTCGTTGGTCGCGGCGGCGACGCCGGAGGCCTGGGCGGCGACCCGCGCCGCCTCTTCGGCGTTCTGCGCGATCTCCCGCATGGACGCGCCCATCTCCTCCGACCCCGCGGCGACCGCCTGGACGCTGCGGCTGACCTGCTCCGCGGCGGAGGCGACCACGCCGGCCTGCACGCTGGTCTCCTGCGATCCGGCGGCCACCTGCACGTTCGCCGCGGACAGCTCCTCCGCGGACGCCGCCACCGCGTCCGCGGTCTGCGCGACTCCCGCGAGGGTCGCCCGCACGGCGCCCTGCGCGACGGTCAGCGCCTGCGCCATCTGGCTCACCTCGTCGTTCCCGGAGACGTGCGCCTCGACGGTGAAGTCGCCGTGGGCCATCGCGGAGATGGCGCCGCGCACCTCGAGCACCGAGGCGCGCAGCCGGCGGGCCACGGCGATCCCGAGGGCGACGGTGACGATGACCGCGGTCACGACGGCCGCGATGAGGACCACGCGGGCTTGCGAGGTGCGGGCCTGGCTGGTCTCGGCGATCGCGGTCACGTAGGCGTCGACCTCGTTGTGCACGAGCTCGAGCTCTGCTTCGTAGGCGTTGACCAGGGGCTGGCCCACCTGCTCCGAGAGGCGGGTGAAGAGCGCGGGGTCGTCCGAGAGGGCGGCGGGGACGAGCTGCGCGTCCCGGGCGGCCTCCCACGCCGCGTACGCCTCGACGAAGCGGGGCCAGCTCGCGATCTGCGCCGAGGAGGACCCGGAGAACGCGTCGATGGCCTGGTGGAGCACCGTGTCGTTCGCGTCCTGCCGGGCGAGCCACACCCTGATGAGCCCCGGGTCCTCGAGCGCGGCGAGCTGGGCCACGACGAGTCGTGCCGTGACCTCGCTCTTCTCGATGACGCTGTGCAGCTCCACGGTGGTCGTCTGGGTGTCGACGAGGTGCTGCATGTCGTCCGTGGCGTACCGCAGGTTGGCCATGGCGAGCCATCCGGCGCCCAGCGAGATCACGCCGAGCAGCAGGACGACCGACAGGATCTGCGTCTGGACCGACCTGTGCGTGAAGCCCAGTGATGCACGGCCCTTGGTGGGGGCAGTGAGGTCGGTCGGAACGGTGGTGCGCATGGGGGTCCTCCGATTGGCGCCGCTAGGCGGCCCATCGGCTGGCGCGCTGTGGTTCTGAGGTCCGGTGTGCGGCATCAGCCCGAGAACGGGCGTTTATCACCCGAGCGGGTGGCCTCGAGGTGTGCCGAGGATCGGCCCGTAGCATCGCCCCGTGCCTCCCCGATCTCCTTTGCCGGCCCGCCACGGCCTGAGCGCCGCCTGGCTGCGCACCCCCGATCGGGACCGCTCCCGCGCGGACGAGTGGGACACGATGGGCGCCTGGTTGCGGCACCGGCTGCCCGAGCACGTGGATGTGGCGGACATGCTCGCGCAGCAGCGCTTCGTGGGTGAGGACGGCCGCGCCGTGCGGGAGGACGACCCCTTCGTCAACCACCAGTTCGTGTGGTTCCACCGCGACCTGCGCGAGGACGAGGCCGAGGTCACGGCGCCCATCCACGTGGTGCACCGCGACGACCGCCTGGTGGTGGTCGACAAGCCCGCGTTCCTCTCCTCGATCCCGCGGGGCAGGCACGTGCTGCAGAGCGTCGTCGTGCGCCTGCGCGCGGAGCTGGGCCTGCCCGACCTGTCGCCGTTGCACCGCCTGGACCGGGTGACCTCCGGACTGCTGATGCTCGCCACCGAGCCACGATGGCGGGGGCCGTACCAGTCCTTGTTCGAGCACCGTGCGGTCGACAAGACGTACTGGGCGTTGGCGCCGCTGAGCCCAGGCCTGGACTTCCCGGTCGTGGTGCGCAACCACATCCACAAGGAGCGCGGCGCGTGGCAGGCCCAGGTGGTCCCCAGCGCGCCGGTCAACGCCGAGACGCTGATCGAGCTGGAGTCGGAGGTGGAGGGCCGCGGCGTCTACCGCCTGAGCCCTCGCACGGGACGCACCCACCAGCTCCGGCTGCACCTGCACGGGCTCGGCATCCCGATCATCGACGACCCGCTGTACCCGGTGGTGCGCGACGTCCCGGTGGACGACTTCAGCAGGCCCCTGCAATTGCTCGCGGGGGAGATCGCGTTCACGGACCCCGTCGACGGCAGCCGACGCGAGTTCCGGAGCGTGCGGCGCCTGCCGCTGATCGCGGGGGAGTGAGTCCCCATACCGCGGATGTGCGCGGAGATCCGCTGCCCGGCTGCGAGGATGAGGCTTGGATCCGCGATGGCGCGGGACCGTTGGGAGCGAGGAGCCCGCATGGCGATCTCTGCCGGGACGAGCGAGTACGACCGGTTCGGACCCTGGATCGACGAGGTGCGCGTGGAGGACGACGTCCCGCGCCTGTACCGGGACCACCCGATCGACCTGGGCGCCGCGCGCCTGGTGCTGAAGGTGCCCCGCAACATCACGCGGCGTGACGCGACCCCGGACATGGACCTGTACGACCACCTGCTCGTGCTGGGCGCCGGCCAGCTCACGGTGCTCAGCAGGCGCGTCGCCCCTCGCGAGCGCCGTGGGCCCGTCCCGTCCGGGTACGACGCGCGCACGGTGGCCATCGACGAGGTGGTCGCGATCCGTGACGTGGTGAGCATGCTCGACGGCCGCCTGACGATCCTCACGCGCGACGGCCAGGAACTGTCCCTGGGGTACAACGGGTCCGGGCGCCGGAGCATCGCCCAGCTCGTCGACGCGCTGCGCGGCGACGTCCGTCCGGCGCAGTCGGGTGGCTACGGGTGGTCGGGCGGCTACGGCGACGCCCTCGCGACGGCCGCGGCAGAGCAGGCCGGCGAGCGGTCCCCGCTGGCCCTCGACCGTGAGGACATGTCGCTGGTCGGCGACTACGCCAGCATCGCGGGCCGGCTCCCCGGCCTGGTCCCCTGGGCATGGCACGGCCGCCGGCTCGTCGCGCCCCGGGGTGCGGGGGCGTCGGGCGCGGCTCGGCGCGCTCTCCACGTCCTCTCGCCCATGACCCTGCACGGCGCGGTCGTCGCCGGGGACGACGTCGCCCTCGAGGTCTTCGGCCGGCATGGGTGGCTGGTGCGCGGCAAGGCGCCTGTCCACTCCGCGTCGCGCCTGCTGGTGCCGTTCGGCGCCCTCGACGCGGTCCAGATCGACCCGCACGACGGCTACCACGGCGCCGTCGAGGCGACGCTCGTGCTGGGCGACGCCCGCGTCTCGCTCGTCCTCCCCGAGGATTCCGCGGCGCACGGGCTGTTCGAGCGGGGCTCGGCGCTCATGGCGTGACCGTCGCGCCCCCGGATGCGGATCCCGCGACCCGCTCCTACCGTCCGAGGAGCCAGCACCGTGCTGGCGGGACGGACGAACGGAGGGCGCGATGAAGACCGCAGCGATGCTGGAGGCGTACCCGGCGCAGATCACCCTCGATCGCGGGCTGCTGACCAGGGCGATCGAGACGATCACGGCGTGCGCCCAAGCCTGCACGGCGTGCGCCGACGCGTGTCTGGGCGAGGAGATGGTGGCCGACCTGCGCGCCTGCATCACCTCCGACCTCGACTGCGCCGACGTCTGCGGCGCCACAGCCCGCGTCCTGTCGCGCCGCACAGGCTCCGACGTGGACGTGGCGCGTGCCCAGCTGGAGGCCTGCGTCGCCGCGTGCCGTGCCTGCGGGGACGAGTGCGAGCGGCACGCGGGCATGCACGAGCACTGCCGGGTGTGCGCCGAGGCGTGCCGTGAGTGCGAGGCGGCGTGCCGGGACCTCCTCGCCGCGATCGCCTGAGCGGTCCACGCCGACGGGGCCGCGTCACCACCGCCCGCCAGGAGGCGGGCGGTGTGGGCCCCGCCTACGCTCGTCAGCACGCAGTCTCAGAGCCAAAGAGGTGGAGGAACAATATGAAGGGCAAGGCGGCATTTGTTCTCGGAGCCGGACTCGGGTACCTGTTCGGCACCCCCTCTGGGCGGGAGAAGCTGGGCTCCGCCCGGTCCAAGCTGATGGACTCGTGGAACGACCCCCGCGTCCAGGAGAAGGTCGGCGACATCCGCGAGAAGGTGACCCCTGGGTCCTCCGACGACGACCCGTGGGCCTCGACCACCGACAGCACGGACACCACGGACACCACGGGCAGCAGCACCCCGACGGCGTCCACGACGACCCCCACGCCAGAGACCCCCGACCTGGGCGGCGCCGGCGCCGACTACCGGCCCACCGCTCCCTGATCGACCATGGTCGCGCGCACGTCGTTGTGGCTCGACCGGCTCGACGCCCGGGGGGCGGCGACCGATGGTGGCGCCGGTCCCTCGGCCGAGCTGGCGGACCCGCATGACGTGGTGGTCGTCGGCGCCGGCCTGACCGGGCTCACCACCGCGCTGCTGCTCGCCCGGGCGGGCTGGTCGGTGCTGGTGGTGGAGTCCCGCCGGGTCGGCGCCGGCACCACCGGGCGCTCCACGGCGAAGGTGAGCCTGCTGCAGGGCACCCGGCTGTCCTCGATCGCGAGCCGGCACCCGGAGCCCGTGCAGGCGTCCTACGTCGAGGGCAGCCGCGAGGGCAAGGACTGGCTGCTCCGCTACTGCGACGAGCACGACGTGCCGTACCAGCGGCGCCCCGCGGTGACGTACGCGACCACAGGTCCCGGGTTGGCGAAGGTCGAGGCGGAGATGGCCGTCGCGGACCGGCTCGGCCTGCCCGTGGTCTGGCGCGACGACCTCGAGCTGCCGGTCGCGACGCTGGGCGCCGTCGAGCTGGCCGACCAGGCGCAGCTCGACCCGATGAGCGTGCTCGCGGCGCTCGCGGAGGACGTCGTCGCCCGCGGCGGCCGCATCGTCGACCATGCCCGCGTGCTCGGGGTGCACCGTGAGCCAGGCGGGAAGTGCCTGGTGCGCACCACCCGGGGCGACACCCGCAGCTCGACGGTGGTGCTGGCCACCGGCATGCCGATCCTCGACCGGGGCGGCTTCTTCGCCCGGCTCAAGCCGAGCCGCTCGTACGCCCTGGCGTTCCGGACCGCGGGCGAGCTGCCGGTGGGGATGTACCTCTCCGCGGACGGCGACACCCGCTCGGTCCGGACCACCCCGACCGTGCCTGGAGACTCAGGCGCGGACGCCGGCGAGACGCTGCTGGTGGGCGGCGCCGGCCACGTCACCGGGCGCAGCGCGCCGACGAGCGCGCACCTGCGCCGGCTGACCCGGTGGACGGAGCGGCACTTCCCCGGCGCCGTGGGCACCCACGCGTGGTCCGCGCAGGACTACGCGTCGGCGGACGGGCTCCCACTCGTGGGACGCGTGACGCCGGCCAACGGCCACGTGCTGGTCGCGAGCGGGTACGACAAGTGGGGGATGACGTCGGCGGTGGCGGCCGCCCTGGTGATGGCCGCCGACCTGCTGGGCGACCACCCGCCGGGCTGGGCGGACGACTGGCGGCCGTGGCGGCCCCGCGAGCTCGCCGTCGGCGCGGGGACCGCGGCGAAGTGGAACGTGGGCGTCGGCGCCCGGCTCGCCTCGGACTGGCTCCGCCCATGGCCGGCCGTGGCCGAGCGGCCCACCCCGCCCGAGGGGCAGGGCAGGGTCGAGCGGTCCCAGTTCCGGCGCCCGGAAGCCGTCTGCACGGTGGGCGGGGTGACCCGCCGCGTCTCGGCGGTGTGCACGCACATGGGCGGCATCGTCACGTGGAACGACGCGGAGCGGTCATGGGACTGCCCGCTGCACGGGTCGCGCTTCGACGCGACGGGGTCGCCGCTCGAAGGGCCGGCGGTGAAGCCGCTCGAGCCGACCGAGCCGGCCAAGCCGCCGCGCCGGCGAGAGGTCCCGGGGGCGGCAGCGGCCGCGTCCGACTAGACGCCCGAGGTCGCGAGCACCCGGTCCGCGATCCGCGCGCTCAGCTCGTCGGCGGAGCCGGTCGCGTCGAGCGTGAATCCCGCCTCGGTGGGCAGCAACGGCTCCAGGGTGGCGAGCTGGGACGCGAGCAGCGTGGGCGGCATGAAGTGGCCGGTGCGCTGGCCCATCCGCTGGGCGAGGATCTCGGCCGTGAGGTTCAGGTGCACGAACACCACCGGGCCGCCCTCGCGGAGCACGTCGCGGTAGGCGACCTTGAGCGCCGAGCAGGTCAGCACGCTCGGCTCCCCGGCGCTGGTCTGCGCGGCCAGCCAGTCCCGCAGGGACCGCAGCCACGGGGCCCGGTCCACGTCCGTCAGGGGGGTGCCGGCTGCCATCTTCGCCACGTTGGCCGCCGGGTGCAGGTCGTCGGCCTCCAGGAAGGGGCGCTGCAGCCGATCGGCGACGAGCCGGGCGACGGTGGTCTTGCCGGAGCCGGAGACTCCCATGACCACCACGTGCTGGACGTCCGCCATCGGCCTCAGATCCTCCTCGGTGCGGCCCGCGGGGCTGCGGGCCAGGGCCTCGGGCCCTCAGACCGCGATCGTACCGAGCCGCCACCGCCCGCCAGCGTCACGGCCCGCCGGCGCCCCGGCCCGCCAGCGCGCCAGCGCGGCAGCCCCCGTCAGTCGCGGTGCTGCGCCGCGGGCTGCCGCGGCTCGGGGAGCGCGCCAGGGTCGGTGGCGATGTCGACCAGCGCCGGCCCGTCGTGGGAGAACGCGTGTCGCAGCGCGGGCCGCAGCTCCGCGGGACGGGTCACCCGCACCGCGTCGATCCCGATGGCGCGGGCGATCGCCGCGTAGTCGACGGCGGGGGAGTCGACGCCGACCAACGGGCGCCCCTCGGCCTGCATCTCGAGCCGCACGTAGCCCAAGGTCGCGTTGTCGGTCACGACCACCTTGACCGGCAGGTGGTGCTGCACGAGCGTGATGAGCTCGCCCAGCAGCATCGACAGGCCGCCGTCGCCGGACAGCGCCACGACGTGCCGGGAGGGCAGGTCGCCCTCCTGTTGGGCGAACGCGGCGGCGATGGCGTGCGGCACGGCGTTCGCCATCGACCCGTGGTGGAAGGACCCGATGATCCGGCGACGCGCGCCGGCGTGCAGGTACCTGGCGGCCCACCAGCAGTTCAGGCCGGTGTCCACCGTGAAGACGGTGTCGTCGGGCGCCTCCTCGTCCAGGGCCGTCACCGCCTCCTCGGGGCGCACCGGGTCACCGGCCTCGGCGTGCGCCTGCGTGGAGCCGATCAGCGACGTCATGGCCCGCTCGTGCGAGTCGAGCATCGCGTCGAGGAAGCCGTGGTCGGGCTTCTCGTCGACCAGCTCGAGCAGGGCGGCGACCGTCAGCCCGACGTCCCCCACCACTCCGTGGTCCAGCCGGGTGCGTCGCCCGATCCGGCGCGGGTCGGAGTCGACCTGCGCGGTCGGCACCTCGGCGGGGAGGTACGAGTCGTAGGGGAAGTCCGTGCCGAGCATGAGCAGCAGGTCGGCGCCGTGCATCGCGTCGTGGCAGGCGCCGTAGCCCAGGTGCCCGGTCATTCCCACGTCGAACGGGTTGTCGTACTGGATCCACTCCTTGCCGCGCAGCGTGTGCCCCACGGGCGCCTTGAGCCTCCCGGCGAGCGCCACCACGGCGTCGTGCGCGTGCGCCGCACCGGCCCCCGCGAAGATCGTCACCCGCCGGGCGGCGTTGATCGCCTCGGCGAGCTCGCGCACCTGCGCGGCGTCGGGCGCCACCGGCGGCCTGGTGGACGGCGCGAGCCCTGGAGGCGGGGCCGACGCGGGCAGGTCGCCCACATCCCCGGGCAGCCCCAGGACGGCGACGCCCGGCGCCCCGTAGGCGTGGTGGATCGCCGCCCTGACCACCCGGGTAGCCTGCGCCGGGTTGAGCACCGCCTGCCGGTAGACCGACGCGTCCTCGAACACCCGGTCGACGTGCGTCTCCTGGAAGTACTCCGTGCCGAGCTCCGAGCTCACGATGGCGGTCGCGATGGCCAGCACCGGCAGGCGACCCCGGTGCGCGTCGTACAGGCCGTTGAGCAGGTGCACGCTGCCCGGCCCCGACGAGCCCGCGCACACCCCGAGCCGGCCGGTCAGCTCCGCCTCGGCCGCCGCGGCGAGGGCGGCCGACTCCTCGTGCCGCACATGGACCCAGCGCAGCGGGGCGCCCTGCTCGGCGGCCCGGTAGACCGCGTCGACGACGGGATTCAGGCTGTCGCCGACGATCCCGTACACGTGCCGCGCCCCCGCGGCCACGAGTTGCGCCACGAGCTGGTCGGCGATGGTGGTCCGGTCGGTCATGGCGCCCTCCTCGGACGACGGCTACCCAGCCATCGTCAGCCCGCGGCGTGGCCCTCGCGCGTCAGGGCGCCGGCGGGAGCGGGACCCCGGTCGCGGCGGCGGCCGCCCGAGGACGGGCCCGCGTCAGGCCAGCGCGTCGAGGGCCGCGTGCAGGTTCACCAGGGCGTCGGCGCGATGCCCGGCGACCCAGTCACCCGTGTAGCCGCGCGGGACCATCTCGACGACCAGCACCAGGCTGATCCACATCCGGTACAGCCACAGGCGGGCGTCACCCGCAGGGGCGCCGAGCGCGAGCTCGCCCCCGGCGGAGCGGTAGCCCTCGAGCAGCGCCGGGGGGACGGGCCCGAGTCCTCGCTGGTCGGCGCCGACGAGCTCGAGCAGCGGGTCGCCCCACAGTGCCCGCTCGGTGTCGATGACCCCCACCAGGGAGCCCGTGGCCGGGTCGACGAACAGGTTGCCGGCCCACAGGTCCGTGTGGACGAGCACCGGGTCGCGCACCTCGGCGAGCGCGGCGGCGTGCCGGCGCAGCACCCCGCGGACCCGGTCGGCGGGGAGGTCGACGCGCCACGCCTCGGCGTCGTCGAGGAGGGCGCCGACCATCGCGGCGAACGCGTCGGGCCAGGTCGGGGCGTGCAGACCGGCGGCCGTGTTGGGGTACCCGAACCGGTCGCCGCGCACGGTGTGCAGCCGGGCCATGAACGCCCCCAGCTCGCGCTGCACGACGCGGTCCGTCGCGTCGTCCAGTGCGCCGAGGTCGACCAGCGGCGTGCCGTCGAGGTGCGACACGACCAGCACGTCGCTCGGCAGCACCCTGCGCGTGAGGTCGGTCAGCAGCACCCGCGGCATGAGCAGGTCGGGGCGGTCGGCCGCGAGCCGGTACACGAGAGCCTCGGTGCGCAGCAGGTCCAGCTCGTGCCGCAGCAGCCTCTCGGTGGCGGTGGGCGCCGTCTTGACCACCACGCGCTCGCCGTCCGCGAGCGTCGCGCGGTAGGTCGTGGCGAACATCCCGCCGGTGAGCAGCTCGGCGTGCGTGAGCCGCCCGACGGGGGCCAGCACCGTCGTCAACGCCTGGAGGGTGGCGTCGTCGAGCGGGGCGGGGGCATGGTCGAGCACCCCCGCAGGCTAGTGGCCCGAGAGCTCCGTGGTCGTCGAGCCCGGCTCGGCCTCGACGTCGGGGAGGTCCTCGTGGCCGACGACGTCCACCGTGCCCGCGCGCAGCACGCGCAGCGACCCGACGGCGGCCAGCACCGCGAGCACCGCCGCGCCGAGCACCACCAGGAACCCGCCGTGCGACCCGCGGGCGTCGATGGCCATCCCCGCGACGGAGGCGCCCACCGAGACGCCGACGCCGAGGGCGGTGCCGATCCAGGTCAGCCCCTCGGTCAGGCGCTCGCGGGGGACGAAGTGCTGCACCAACGCGTTGCCGTTGATGATCGTGGGGGAGATGGCGAAGCCCACGACGAACATCACCAGGGCGAGCACCGTCATGGACTGCACCAGCACGAACAGCGACGTGCCGAGCGCGATGACCACCGTGCCGGCGATGAACCGCTTCCACAGCGCCATCGTCCAGTGCCGCAGCCCGTAGAGCAGCCCCGAGATCAGCGACCCGAGCGCGAACACGGCGAGCACCACGCCCGCGAGGTCCGGGCGCCCTTGCTCGTCCGCGAACGCGACCGTCGCCACGTCGGTGGCCCCGAAGATGGTGCCGACGGCCACGAAGACGATGGCCAGGACGACCACGCCGCCTGAGCGCAGCACCGACCTCTGCCGTGGCGCGTCGGCGTGCCGCACCGTCGGCGCCGGCTGGGTGGCCCGCTGGCTCAGGAACCAGAAGCCGCCGCCGATCATGCCGATCACCGCGACCAGCAGGCCCGCTGCCGGCGACACGTTGGCCGCGAGGATGGTCGCCACCACGGGGCCGACCACGAAGACCAGCTCGTCGAGTGCCGACTCGAGCGAGTACGCGGTGTGCACGTCCCGCGGCGCGGTGAGCAGGTTGGACCAGCGGGCGCGGACCAGGGCGCCGAACGACCCGATCGTCGCCCCGGTGAGCGCCGCCGTGGCGTAGAGCCACGGGGTGGGGGCGTGGGACAGCGCGGCGGTCACGATGCCGATCAGGCCGAGCGAGGAGACCGTGATGGCGGGGCGCATGACGCGCGCCTGGCCGTGACGGTCGACGAGCCGGGCGAGCTGCGGGGAGCAGATCGCCTGAGCGAGGACGTAGACCGCGGACACGCGACCGGCCAGGCCGTACGAGTGGTACAGCGCCTCGACCATGAGGACGATCCCGATGCCTGCCATGGACATGGGCAGGCGTGCGATCACACCAGAGGAGGAGAAGGCCAGCGCGCCGGGCCGCGAGAGGATCTTGCGGTACGGGCTGAGCACCGGCTGATTCTCTCACCGCGCGCCGACACCGACGGACGGCCAAGCGGGCGACCCGAGCGGGCGACCCGAGCGGGCGACCTGTGCGGACGTCCGCACAGGCCGCCGCCCGGCGGTGCGACGGGTCAGGCCAGCGCGTCGTTCACCACGGACCGCGCCTGCTCCTGCACCTCCACCAGGTGCTCCGGGCTGACGAAGGACTCCGCGTAGATCTTGTAGACGTTCTCCGTGCCGGAGGGCCGGGCCGCGAACCACGCGTCGTCGGTGGTGACCTTGAGGCCGCCGATGGCCGCGCCGTTGCCGGGCGCGGTGGTCAGCTTCGCGGTGATCGCCTCGCCGGCGAGCGTCGTCGCGGTGACCTGCTCGGGCGACAGCTTCGCCAGGCGGGCCTTCTGCTCGAGCGTGGCGGGGGCGTCGACCCGGGCGTACCAGGACTCGCCGTAGCGCTGCACGAGGTCGGCGTGGTGCTGGGAGGGGGAGCGGCCCGTCGTGGCCAGCATCTCCGACGCGAGCAGCGCGAGGATGATCCCGTCCTTGTCGGTGGTCCACACCCGGCCGTCCTGGCGCAGGAACGACGCGCCCGCGGACTCCTCGCCGCCGAACCCGACCGACCCGTCGAGCAGGCCGGGCACGAACCACTTGAAGCCCACCGGGACCTCGAGCAGGCGGCGGTCGAGCCCGCCCGCGACCCGGTCGATCAGGGAGGACGACACCAGCGTCTTGCCGATGGCCGCGTCGCCGGGCCAGCCGGGGCGGGCGCCCGAGTACAGGTACTCGATCGCCACGGCCAGGTAGTGGTTCGGGTTCATCAGCCCGGCGTCGGGCGTCACGATGCCGTGCCGGTCGGAGTCGGCGTCGTTGCCCGTCGCGATGTCGTACGGGGCGCCGTCGGCCATGGTCCGCACCAGCGAGGCCATCGCGTACGGCGACGAGCAGTCCATCCGGATCTTGCCGTCCCAGTCGAGGGTCATGAACCCCCACTGCGGGTCCACGGCGGGGTTCACCACGGTCAGGTCCAACCCGTACCGCTCGCCGATGGCGCCCCAGTACTCGACCGCGGCGCCGCCCAGCGGGTCCGCCCCGATCCGCACCCCGGCGTCCCGGATCGCGTCGAGGTCGACCACGTTGGACAGGTCGTCGACGTACGCGCCCAGGTAGTCGTGCAGGTGGGTCGTCTCGGCGGCGAGCGCCGCCGCCAGCGGGACGCGGCGGACCTGCCCGACGCCCGAGCGGAGCAGCTCGTTCGCCCGGGCCGCGATCCAGGCGGTGGCCTCGGACCCGGCCGGGCCGCCGGTGGGCGGGTTGTACTTGAAGCCGCCGTCGCGCGGGGGGTTGTGCGAGGGCGTCACCACGATGCCGTCCGCCAGGCCAGGGCCCTCGGTGCGCACGCCGTCCATGCTGGTGGCGCCGTTGTGCAGCAGGATCGCGTGCGACACCGCCGGGGTGGGCGTCCACGAGTCGCGCGCGTCGACGAACAGCTCGACGCCCGCGGCCGCGAGCACCTCCACGGCCGTCTGCCACGCCGGCAGCGACAGCGCGTGCGTGTCCCGGCCGATGAACAGGGGGCCGTCGGTGCCCTGGCCGCGGCGGTACTCCACGATCGCGGCGGTGGTGGCGATGATGTGCGCCTCGTTGAAGGCGCCGTCGAGGGACGAGCCGCGGTGGCCGCTGGTGCCGAACACGACCTGCTGAGCAGGATCGTCCAGGTTCGGGGCGCGGTCGTAGTACGCGCTGACCAGCGCGTCCACGTCGACGAGATCGGCAGGCTGGGCGAGAGTTCCGGCGCGCGGGTCCATGCGAGCGATCCTGCCATCGACGACGCCGCAGGTCATCCGCTCGCGCGGCCCTCCCTCCCCGGGCGGGCGCCGCAGCCGCAGCGGGTAATCTCGTCGACCATGGCCACTGGTTCTGTCGATTTCGTCCTGCGCCCCTTCGAGGGGCTCCCCGGTGAGCCCGACTGGGTCGCCCTCAAGGAGGTCGTGCCCGCCGCGACCGCTCCCGCCCGCACCACCGCCGAGCACGGCTCCCGCGAGGTGCTCCTCACGACCGTCCTGCCGATGGGCTGGCCGGCGCTGCACCGCGACGACGGCGTGGTGCTGCTCGCGCTGCAGTCGCAGGGCGGCTCGGGCGACGCGAGCCGCGACCTCGCGGCAGTGCTGCTCGCCGCGCTGGACGTCGAGCCCGGCACCGCGGTCGAGCCCGAGGGCCTGCCCGGCCCCGGCCCGCGCCTGCAGGACGTGCTGGACCTGACGGTCCCGTTCGAGGTCACCGTCGAGGAGAGCTTCGGTTACTGGCTCGCTCCCGGCACCGAGCGCACCGCCGACCTCGCCGCCGCCATCGAGGAGGCCGACTCGGGCATCATCCCGACGGTCAAGCTCAGCTCGGTCGAGTCCGCGTACTGGTGCCGCATGGGCTCGCGCGAGTTCCTGCGCTGGGCGCAGCCGCACGACGAGCAGAAGGTCCTCGACGCCCTCTCGCGGCTCCACGCGAAGCGTGAGTCGGGCTTCGACGGCGCCAAGTTCGTCGGCTACTTCCGCTCGAGCGGCATCGTGGTCCCGGTCTGGGAGCTGGCCCGCGGCACCGAGGCCGAGGACATCGAGGGCGCCGTCGCCGAGTTCCTGCCCCGTTTCGAGGCGGCCCTGGCGGACGAGACCCCGCTCGACGCGAACGCCCGCCGGGCCCGTGCCGGGCTTGTCGCCCGGCAGGTCACGCTGCGCTGAGCACCCCCGCCGGTCGCCTCCGCGCGACCGGCGCCGTGGGGTCCTCGCGCCGATGACGGCGAGGACCCCGCGGTCTGGGTAGGCTGGCAGTCGTGATGCGCAAGGGCGGCAAGGCTGCCGAGGTCGAGACGAACGCGCAGGCTGCGCGCCTGGACGCCGCCTCGGAGCCCGCGACGGCGGACGAGGTCCCCACGGACGACGCGGCCCCCGTGCCCGCGCCCGACCCGGGGAAGCCGGCCCGAGCGCCGCGCCGCCGGGTCTCCCGCCGCACGCTGGGCTCGAGCGAGCCGCTCAGCAGCCCCACCACCAAGGTCCCCGGCGCCCGGTCGCGCCAGCGGGTCGCCGTGGTGATCCCCGCGAAGGACGAGTCCCGGCGCATCGCCGCGACGGTCCGCTCCGCGCGCGCCATCCCGCACGTGGACCTCGTCCTGGTGGTCGACGACGGCTCCGAGGACAACACCCAGCACGTGGCCCGCGAGGCCGGCGCCGTCGTGGTGCGCCACTCGCACAACCGCGGCAAGGCCGCCGCGATGGAGACGGGCGCGGCTGTCGTCGCGATGCGCGACGCGCCCGACCGCCTGCCCCGCCTGCTGCTGTTCATCGACGGCGACCTGGGCGAGACCGCCGTCAACACGGCGCCCCTCGTGCCGCCGGTGCTCGAGGGCACCGCGGACGTCTCGATCGCGCTGCTGCCCCCGCAGCCCGGCGCCGGTGGGCGCGGGATCGTCGTGGGCGCCGCCCGACGCGCCATCGCGGCGATGACGGGCTGGACGCCCACCCAGCCGTTGTCCGGCATGCGGTGCCTGACCCGGGAGGCCTTCGAGGCCGCGACGCCGCTGGCCCGCGGCTGGGGCGTCGAGACGGGCATGACCATCGACCTGCTGCGCCAGGGGTTCGTGGCGGTCGAGGTGCCCTGCGACCTGCGGCACCGGCCCTCGGGCGCCGACCTCAAGGGTCAGCTGCACCGCGCGGCGCAGTACCGGGACGTGCAGCTCGCGGTCAACGCGCGGCGGGTCCGGCGCGTGGCCGGGGCGATCCGCTCGACCGTCAACCCGCCGCGGGGCTCGACGGACTGACCTCGTCGGCGCCGTCGCCGCCGCCTCCGATGGGCGTGCGTGGCGTGCCCGTCCCCTGCGGCCGCAGCAGCAGCATCCAGTTCGCGCACGCCGCGATCAGCAGCGGCACCGTGATCGCGATGCCGATCGCCGGGATGACCACCCCGGAGTCGTTCACCGCGAAGCCGATGCCCAGCGTGACGGCCAGGGACACGAGCCCTGCCCGCAGCATCGGCGCGTCCGTGCCGAGCCGGGTGAGCGGCGCCCCGGAGGACAGCCAGCCGTAGGCCCCGCCGTCGGGAGCCCCCGCGGCGGTGCGCAGCGGGCGGCCCAGCACCAGGACCACCACGACGAGGCCGCCGATGGCGAGCAGCGTCAACTCGTTGCTGAACAGGATGTCCACGTTCTGCTTGAGCTTGCGCACGACCACGGGCCACAGGCCGCCGTCCAGCACGGTCTCCACGAACCGGCCCAGGTGCGTGCGCGAGTCGGCGGGCCGCAGCCAGTCGAGCACCGCGAACCCTGTGACGGTCACCGCCCCCGCCGCCAGCACGGTGAGCGCGCGCCACCAGTTGAGCCGCACCCCGGCGGCGAGCAGGGCCAGCACCGCGAAGCCGGGCACCAGCGCGGGCGGGCCGCCGAAGTCGGCGCCGATGCTCGGCAGGCCGTCCAGCAGTGTCGCGGCGATCCCGATGGCCACGACCACGCCCACTGCGGCGGCGCGGCGGCCGCGGGCGACGAGCGGGTTCGTGACGGCCACCGTGAGCAGCACCGACGCGGTGGCGAACAGGGCGAACGCCGTGTTGTTGAAGCCGTAGAACCGGCCGGCGACGAGCGAGCGCGTGCCCATGAGCGACTCGAGCTGCAGGGTGGCTCCGGTCGCGATGTCGATCGCGATGACCACCGCGGTGATCGCCGCGACCACGCCCAGCGGGCCGAGCAGCCAGTTGCGCCACCGCGGCAGCAGCGCGACGGCGGTGATGACGGCCACCCAGGCCACGATGAGCGCCGTCAACGCGTACGACGGCGGGTCGACCCGCCACCACGGGCTCATGTTCGCCAGGAACGTCGAGACCGGGATCGCCGCCACCGCGATGCCCGCGATGCGCAGCTGCTTGAGGACGATCGCGGCGTCGGTGCTCGCGGCGAGGGCACGGCGGCTCTTGCGGGGAGCCCAGCGGTCCAGGGCGCGGCCCCACCAGTCCAGCACCCGGCCGTTGAGGCCGATGGTCACCAACCCGTACAGGATCAAGTTGATGGTCACGAAGATCACGTAGAACGTGGGGACCAGCGGCGTCACCGCGAGCACGTGGTCGTTGTCGTCCACGAGCTGCGCGACCCGCTTGCTCGCCAGCGCCGGCCCGGGGGTCGTGGTGATGGTGGTGCCCACCAGGGAGCCCTGCGGCGCGTCCTCGCGCAGGCCCAGCGCGGTGAGCAGCGTGGGGGTCACGTCGGTGGTCTGCAGGTACCCGGGCTGACGGGTGGACCGGGTGGCCAGCAGCGCGTCGGCGTAGTCGCCGTCGCCGTTCGCCTGCGGCCCGCTCGCGGCCGCGAGCTGCAGCTGGGGGCGCCGGGACGAGTCGGCCAACGAGGCGACGAGCACGGTGGTCTCGGCGCCGAACTCCTCGACGCCGGACAGCACCGCTCCCACTCGAGCGTCGATGGCCCGCGCCTGCTCGGCGTGCGTCGGCTCGGTGACGGCGTCCGGCCCGGTGAGCTCCGGGACCTCGACGTCGGGGGACGGGTCGTCCGTGGGCAGCGCGATGATCCGGTCTGTGGTCCCCTGGCCCGGGTCGCGGATGGAGCCCACGTCGACGACCACGAGCTGGGCCTCGCCCTTGAGCGCGTTGAGCACCGCCGTCTCCAACGCCGCCATGGTCCACGGGCGGCTCTGGTGCTGGCCCACCGGCACGCCGTCGGCGCCGGCCAGCGCGATGGCCGCACCCGGCCCGATGCCCACGGCTGCAGTCCCGCTGGCCGCGAGCGTGTCGCCCAGCAGCCCCAGGTGGGACGCGTAGTCGCCCTCGTCGGCCGCCTGCAGGTAGTCGTCCCACGCGGGCGTCGCCTGGTCGGGCGCCGGGTCCCGCAGCGTGCGGCACGTGCGGTCGTCCGCCTCGAGGTCGGCGGCGCGGGCGCCCGCCGAGACGGCCAGCCACCCGTCGGCGGGGCAGTTCGACGAATGGGCTGACCTGGCGGCGATGTTCCCGACCGCCCCGTTCCGCGACAGCGACCACAGCGCGGGCGTGGTCAGCGTGCCCACGTCGTCCCAGCGCAGGCCCGACGTGCCGATCAGCACCACCGGCGCCGCGTCCCGTCCGGGGGCCGCCTGGTTCGACGCGCTGGTCGACGCGCTGGACGACGCGCTGGACGGTGCGGGGGCGGACGTGGGCAGCACGGCAGCGGCCGGTCCGGCGAGCCCGAGCATCAGCACGAGCGCCGCCACCACAGCCGTCATCGCGGGGGCGAGGACGCGGCGGGGAGTCAGGGCGCGGGGGAGCGTCGGCACCGGGCCAGCCTACGGTCGCACTAGGCTCGTCCCGTCGCGCGCAGGCGCCGGACGCCGTGGTGCGCCCGCGGGGCGCACGGTATCCGCACGAGCCCGTCACACACCGTCGCGCGGCAGCGCACGGCATGAGCACCGACCGGAGGACGTCCATGCCCGTCCCGCGCTACGCGTACCTCGGCCCCGCCGGCACGTTCACCGAGGCCGCGCTGCGCCAGGTGGCCTCCCCGGACGAGGCCCGGTACCTGCCGCAGACGGACGTGGTCTCCGCGATCGAGGCGGTTCGCTCCGACCGGGCCGACTTCGC
>Ga0233375_1000675_pt1 | contig 17325 bp, 18 predicted proteins | sample ElkDunMinimDraft_10_FD_191539 | JGI IMG/M metagenome (GOLD analysis project Ga0233375, IMG submission 191539) | Fecal eukaryotic communites from dung pellets of Tule Elk in California, USA - Elk Dung E16 | ecosystem: Host-associated > Mammals > Digestive system > Large intestine > Fecal | place... | reverse complement strand
CGCGTGGTCCGGCGCGATCCTGGTCGTCACGGCCGCGATGCTGCTGTTCGGCGAGATCGACGAACGACAGATCAACCACGCCTTCCGCGTCGCCGAGCCGTCATGGCTCTGGTACGGCGCCGCAGCGGTCGTCTTCGTCGTCGGCCTCGTCGCGCAGCTGGGCCTGACCTCGCGCCGACCGGCCCAGAGCGTCGGCGGTTAAGATAGGCGCGGCCTCGGCTCGTACGAGGCCTTGCCGGTGTAGCTCAGTTGGTAGAGCGCCTCACTTGTAATGAGGATGTCGCGGGTTCGACTCCTGTCACCGGCCCTCGAATTGGCGGTCGGCCCTCGGCGCCATCACCCGCGTGGTGGTGCTGCTCTTCGCGATGGCGTCGATTGAAAAGGCCCGTGACGCGTTGCCTCCACATCGCCGGGTACCTGGACACAGCAGTCCGCACCCATCTTCTGGAGGCCAGGTGACGAGAGGTTCGCGTGCAAGCAGCACCGAGGTCTCCCGCCCTGGAGTGCCCGGCCTCGACTGGCATCCAGGGGGCGAGTTCACCGTGGGTGGTGAGGACGAGCTGCTCCTCGTCGACCACCGAGGGCAGATGCTCGGACCGGCCGCGGCGCCGCTGACGGCCACTCTAAGTAACCGCGGAACCCGCGGCACCCTCAAGGGCGAGATCTTCGTCGACGAGCTCGAGCTCGAGACGCCCGTGTGCTCGGATGCCGAGGAAGTGCACCAGTCGCTGCAACACCTACGGCGATCACTGATCACCGAGGGCGTCCGGCCGATGGCGGTCGGTCTCCACCCAAGCGCCGGCTTCGGCTCCGCGGACATCGCGACGTCTCGACGATACGACCGGATCAGCGACGAGTTCGCCGGGCTGCTACGTGCGCCGACCGCGGCCTTCCAGGTGCACGTCGGCGTGCCGGACCCGACCACCGCCCTGACGGTCTACCGCGGACTGCGCAACCGGCTGTCCGTCTTCCGTGCGCTCGCGGCAGGATCGCCGTACTGGCACGCCCGCGACTCCGGACTCGCCTGCGTCCGTCCAGCCATCCTCAGGTCGTACCCGCGGACGACCATGCCGCCCGCGCTCCCCAGCTGGGAGGAGTACGTCGAGGCGATCGAGCTCGCCGTGTGGGCGCACGAGGTGCCCGACTACAGCTATGTGTGCTGGGAGCTCCGCCCCCAACCTCGACTCGGGACGATCGAGGTGCGGGTCATGGACGCGCAGTCGTCGCTCGCCCGCGCCGCCGGACTGACTGCCCTGGTTCAGGGTCTGGCACGTCACGCCGTGGAATCGGCTGATCCCCAGGACCTCCCGGACGAGGTCGTCCTCGCCAACGACCTCCGAGCATGCCGCTACGGGCTCGAAGCGTCGATCGTCGATGCGGACCGATCACGACGACCCATGCGTGCGGTCGCGGCACGCGCGCTCGACGACGCACGCAAACAACTGGCACCTGACGGTTTGGACGGACCCCTCGACGCCGTGGAGGCGATTCTCGTCGAGCCCCCTGAATACGTCCGCCAGCGAGCCTTGTACGAGCGAGAAGGGATGCCAGCAGTGCTGGCATCCCTCGCGACGCGCACGGCGGACGTCGACGGCTGAAAGAAGGGGTCGGGGACGACAGAGGCCGTCCCCCCGGATCCGGGGGGACGGCCTCCCTGTCAGTGCCCAGCGCCGCTCAGTGGCGGTGCGTCTCGTCCAACGGGTCGACGTCGCCGGTCGGCTTCACGTCGCCCCGCCAAGCGCCGGTCTCGGCGCCTCGGGACTCGATGTACTCCTTGAAGCGCTTGAGGTCTCCCTCGACGCGACGCTCGACGATGTTCAGCACGTCGCCGGCCTTCTCGACGATGCCTTCCGGCTTGTACTCCATCTCGAGCGTGACCTGCGTCGACCGGCCCATGTCGTCGGGGGTGAACGACACGGTGCCGGCGTTGGTGGTTCCGTCCACCGCACGCCACGTCACGCGCGCGTCGGGCGTCTGGTCGACGATCTCGGCATCCCACTCGCGGGTGACGCCGGCGATCTCCGCCTTCCAGTGCAGGCGCTTGGCATCGAGCTGGGTGACCGACTCCACGCCCTCCATGAACCGGGGGAAAGACTCGAACTGCGTCCACTGGTCGTACGCGGTACGCACCGGGACGGCGACGTCGATGGTCTTCTGGATGGTGCTCATGTCGGTTGCTGCTCCCTTCTGTGGATGTGGACGAGCAGTACCCGACACGAGCCGAGTCACACGGGCTCCCCGCCGCTGATGCGCTCACGACAACCCAGATGTCGCAATTGTCCTAGGCTCGAATCGACAGCAGCCGGATCCAGTGAAGGTGCCGACATGATCCTTCGGCGTACTGGCCTCATTTCGTGCCTCGGTCTGACCCTCGTCGTGGGTGTGGGAGCCGCCTCGGCCGACGTAGCCAGCACCGCTGCGCCGACCGCGGCCAGGGCTCCCGGTGCCGGCCGGTCCGCAGACGACGCCGTCAACCGCGTCGTCGCGATCTCGGTGGACGGCCTCAACCCGCGGGCGATCCGCGTGCTGGGCCGGTCCCGCACCCCGAACTTCCACCGGCTGATGCGGGAGGGCGCCGTCACTTTGAACGCCCGCACGGCGCGCGAGCAGACCCGTACGCTGCCGAACCACACGAGCATGCTGACCGGCCGCCGGATCGATGCGCGCCGGGGAGGGCATGGCGTCACGTTCAACTCCGACACCGGGACGACCGTGCACCGCGCCGCGGGTCACCGTGTCGCCAGCGTGTTCGACGTGGTCCACGGCCACGGTGGCTCGACCGCGCTGTTCACCGCCAAGACCAAGTTCGCCCTCTACCAGCGCACCTGGCACGCGACGATCGACCGCTTCACCGTCGACACCGACAACTCTCGGCTCGTGTCCTCGGTGACCGCAGAGCTTCGACGAGCGCCGCGCACCTTCACCTTCCTCCACCTCTCCCTGCCGGACCAGGTCGGGCACTCCCGCGGCTTCATGGGCGCGGCGTACCTGCGCGCGGTCCGCAGGACCGACCGGTTGCTCGGACGGATCCTGTCGACCGTGCGTTCACGACCGTCGCTGCGCAAGCACACCCTGCTCGTGCTCACCGCCGACCACGGCGGCAGAGGAACCTCGCACGGCAACGCCCGCAGGCTGGCCAACTACCGCGTGCCGTTCATGGTGTGGGGGCCTGGAGTCGCCGCGGGCAAGAACCTCTACCGCCTCAGCCCGCGCTACCGCAGTCCCGGCTCTGCCCGTACGAGGTACGGCGGGCGGCAGCCGATCCGCAACGGCGACCTCGCCAACCTCGTCACCGACGTCCTCGACCTGCCCCGCGTTCCCGGGTCACACCTCAACGCCCGACGCGGTCTCCACACCTTCCGCTGACGCGGCCCTGCTCGTTGGGCCGCCGCGTGCTTGAGCGCTTCGTACGCGGGTACCGAACCGCTCACCAAGTCGCGGCGTGGAAGGGCGCCGCGGCGTACGAGGACGAGGAGGACGACGATGCCACCCAGGAAGAAGGCCGGGGACACCGGCGGCACACGGGTCACCGACGACAGCCTGCGGGTGCGGCAGCTCACGCACTACCAGTTCAGCTGGACCGCGAACGACGGTGGCGAGCAGGGGCTGTGGACGCTCCAGCTGGTGCTCGACGAGGGCGCGTGGGAAGAGGTCCTCACACTGAGTGCCGAGGACGCCGACGTGCTCCAGGACATCCTGACGAACACGAGCAACGTCTTCTACGACATCGATCGTCGCGTGCTGATGTTCGGCGTCACCAAGACCGGCAGCTGACACTGCAGGCTCAGGCGACGGGCTCTCCCCCGGGGCCGTCGTCCTGGGCGGTGCGATCGCGGATCCATCCGCGGCGCACACCCTCGTCCACCAACATGCCGGTCGCCGCTCCGAGGGACGTCGACCCCGCGACCACGCCGGACTCGCGCGCACGGATCGTGGCGAGGTTCGCCCCTGGCATGCGCCACGTCCCGCCCTCGTTGAACCAGTTGAGCACCATCGGCTCCAGCCGGTCGATCGCCTTGCAGAACCGTGCCTCCGGCGTCTGGCCCGCCTCGAACTCGTCCCACAGCTCCCGCATCTCGCGCGCCTGGTCGTCCGGCAGCACCGGGAACAGGCGGTCGGCCGCAGCCTCCTCGCGCTCGCGTTGATCGAGGCGCGAGGCCGCGTCGAAGACGGGGCTGTCTCCGGCGTAGATCTCGACCAGGTCGTGGATCACGACGAGCTTCACCGCGTGGCCGACGTCGATCGGCTCGTTCGCGTACTCCGCAAGCAGCACGACCATCAGCGCGAGGTGCCACGAGTGCTCGGCATCGTTCTCCCGCCGGTCGGCGGCCGCCAGGGGAGAGGCACGCAGGATCGTCTTGAGCTTGTCGGCCTCGGCGATGAAGGCCAGCTGTGCGGCCAGCCGCTCCTCGATGCCTTCCGGGAACGGGTTGCGTGCGCTGATCAGGTCGTCTTCCACGATTTCGAGACTCTCACGCGATGAGTTGTGGCGTCGCTCTCGGTCAGACCTCCAGATGCGCAGAGCTCGAGGAGAGGCAATGGCGACCACAGGACGACGAGCGACCACGATCCCTGACACCCAGATCCTTCGGCCGGACGACGACGAGTACGACGCCGCCCGCCTTGTCTGGAACGCGATGGTGGACCGTCGGCCGGCGATGATCGTGCGGTGCCGAGACACCGACGAGGTGGCGGCGGCCGTCCTGCTGGCCAGGAGCGAGGGCCTCGAGATCGGCGTCCGGTGCGGGGGTCACAGCGTGGTCGGGCACGCGGTCCCCGAGGGAGGGCTCATGATCGACCTCACCCCGATGCGCGCCGTGCGGGTGGCACCCGCCCGCCGCAGGGCGTGGGTCCAAGGCGGCGCCCTGCTCGGAGCCCTCGACGCCGCCACCCAGCCGTACGGGCTGGCGACGACGGCGGGCAACGTCTCGCACACCGGCGTCGGTGGTCTCACCCTCGGCGGCGGGATGGGGTGGCTCGCTCGCCAGTACGGCCTGACCTGCGACAACGTCGAGTCCTTCGAGATGGTGACCGCCACGGGCGAGGTCGTTCGGGCGTCGTCCGACGAGAACCCGGAGCTCTACTGGGGTCTGCGTGGCGGTGGGGGCAACTTCGGCATCGTCACGGAGTTCGAGCTGCGCCTGCACGAGACGGGGACCCAGACCCTCACCGTCGAGCTCGACTTCCCCGTCGGCGAGCCAGCGGACGCCGTCGCCCGCTGGCGCGATCTGAGCACCACCGCACCGCGGCGCGCGACGTACGAGGCGACCGTGGCAGCCGGAGTGGTGACGCTCGGCTTCGTGTGGGTGGGTGACCCGGAGGAGGGGCGCGCTCACGCCCGTGGGCTCGAGGTGCTCGGCCGACCGCTCGACCAGCGGATGGTGGAGATGTCCTACCTCGACCTGCAACGCCGCGACGACAGCGTCGACGGCCACGCCCTGCGGCGGTACTGGAAGGGCCACTACCTCCGTGACCTGCCGGAAGCGGCGATCGAGGCCCTGCTGTCCCACGACCCGACCGTGGCCGCGAGCCTCCAGTCCTACGGGGGCGCGATCGACGACGTGCCCGACGACGCGACCGCCTACAGCCAGCGCGGCACCGTCTTCGAGTACGTCGCGGCGGCGCGCTGGACCGACCCGGGGGCCGACGAGGAGCGGATGGCCGCCGCGCGCGCAAGCGCCGCACGCCTTGATCGGTTCGCCAGCGGTGTCTACGTCAACGTGCTCGGCGACGAGGGCGCGACCGGCGTACGACGGGCGTACCCGCCGGCGACGCTCGCGCGGCTCACGGCGCTCAAGGACACGTACGACCCCGACAACATCTTCCACCTGAACGCGAACATCCCACCGAGTGCGGCGTCCCGGGGGGCCCGTCGATGAGCGATCAGGACTTCCTCGGACGGACCCGCTCCTCCTACGACGCGATCGCCGACGAGTACGCGGCGTGGATCCGCGAGCTGAAGGACAGCCCCTGGGACACGGCCGTGCTCGGCGCGTTCGCGGAGCGGGTGGCCGGCCGCGGGCCGGTGCTGGACGCGGGGTGTGGCGAGGGGCGGATCGCTGCGCACCTCGCCGCGCTCGGGGTCGACGTCCGAGGCATCGACCTGAGCCCCGCGATGGTCGCGAACGCACGGGCCGGTCACCCGCACCTGCGGTTCGACGTCGGCAGCATCACCGCACTGCCGTTCGAGGACGAGCGGTACGTGGGCGTGCTCGCGTGGTACTCGCTCATCCACGTCCCGCCCGCGGAGCTGCCCGGTGTGGTCGCCGAGCTCGTCCGCGTGCTGCAACCGGGCGGCTGCCTGCTCGTCGCGTTCCAGACCGACGCCGAGACCTTCCGGCCGACCGAGCTCAGGGGGATCCCGGTCGCGCTCGAGTTCCACCGACCCGACGTCACGGCGTTCGCCACCCTCCTGGGCGAGCACGGCGTCGACGTCGACGCGACGACCGTCCGCGCGCCCGATGCCGACGCCGGTGAGAGCACGCGTCAGGCGTACGTGCTCGCGCGCAAACGCACCTGACCCGTCTGCTCTTCGTGCCGCGGCGGACGGTGCGGCCTGCTTCCGCACTGCATCGTCTGACGGCATGTGTTAGGACCGAGGAAGGGCCGCTTCAACGGAATGCCTCCCCCGGGGTCCCTGATCCACCGTTCGCGCCGATGCTCGGCGCGCCGAGTCTGGAGGAAGAGATGGCGCGGTCGCAGTCCGGGAACCGTCAGGTGAACCCTCTGTTCGCACGTCCGGGGGAGGAGACGACGTACTCCCGCACGGTGCTTCAAGACGACGCGATGCTGCCGGAGACGGCGTACCAGCTCGTCCACGACGAGGTCATGCTCGACGGCAACGCACGACTCAACCTGGCGACATTCGTGGGCACCTGGATGGGCCCGTACGCCGAGAAGCTGTACTCGGAGACGTTCGACAAGAACATGATCGACAAGGACGAGTACCCCGCGACCGCGGCCATCGAGGATCGCTGCTGGCGGATCCTGGCGGACCTCTGGAACGCGCCCGATCCCGACAACGCGATCGGCACCTCCACGATCGGGTCGTCAGAGGCGTGCATGCTGGCTGGTCTGGCCTTCAAGCGCCGCTGGCAGAACGCCCGCAAAACCGCGGGCAAGCCAGCGGCCCAGCCCAACCTCGTGATGAGCTCGGCGGTCCAGGTGGTGTGGGAGAAGTTCTGCAACTACTGGGACGTCGAGGCGCGCTACGTCCCGATCTCCGAGGAGCACAAGACCCTCGACGGGCACGACCTCGACAAGTACGTGGACGAGAACACGATCGGCGTCGTCGTCATCATGGGCGTCACCTACACGGGGATGTACGAGCCCGTGACGAAGGTCGCCGCGGCGCTCGACGAGATCCAGAAGAGCACCGGCCTCGACATCCCGATCCACGTGGACGGCGCGTCCGGCGGCATGATCGCGCCGTTCCTCCAGGAGGATCTCGAGTGGGACTTCCGCGTCGAGCGGGTCCACTCGATCAACACCTCGGGGCACAAGTACGGTCTCGTCTACCCGGGGCTCGGCTGGGTCATCTGGCGCTCGCGCGACCTCCTCCCCGACGACCTGATCTTCTACGTGAGCTACCTCGGCGGCGACATGCCGACGTTCGCGCTCAACTTCTCGCGTCCGGGCGCGCAGGTCCTGCTGCAGTACTTCAACTTCCTGCGCCTCGGCCGCACGGGATACCGCGAGGTGCAGCAAGCGTCGCAGGACACCGCGAAGCACCTCGCTGACGGCATCGCGAAGCACGGAGCGTTCGAGCTGTGGAACGACGGCAGCGACATCCCCGTCTTCGCCTGGCGGCTCAAGCAGGACTTCACGGACAAATGGACCCTGTACGACCTGTCTGACCGCCTGCGCACGTACGGGTGGCAGGTGCCGGCGTACCCGATGCCGGACGACCTGGCCGACCTCACGGTCCAGCGCATCGTGGTGCGCAACGGTCTGAGCATCGACCTGGCCGACAAGCTGCTCGGCGACATCGCCGACGCGACCAAGGACCTCGAGAGTCTGCCCGCTCCGATTCCCCACGCCGTGGCCAAGCGTGGGTTCCACCACTGAGGCCACGATGAGCGACACGCGAAGCGCCTCCGGCCAGAGGGTCGCCCGGGCGTACCTCTCGATGTTCCAGGTGGCGATCCTGACGGTCGTCGCGGTTGCCAGCCTGCGCAGCCTGCCGACGATGTCGACGTACGGGCTGGGAAGCATCACGCTCTACGTGATTCCGGCCGTGCTGTTCCTCGTGCCCACGGCGCTGGTTGCGGCGGAGCTCGCCACCGGCTGGCGCGGTGGGGTGTACGTGTGGGTCCGCGAGGCGTTCGGGAACAGGTGGGGATTCCAGGCCATCTGGCTCCAGTGGGTCCAGAACGTGGTCTGGTATCCGGTTCAGCTCGCGTTCATCGCGGCCAGCATCGCGTTCGTGTTCGGAGACCAGAAGCTCGCCAACTCCGGCCTGTACACAGCGATCATGATCGTCGTCTTCTACTGGATCTCGACGCTGCTCAACCTCCGCGGAGGCGGACTCTTCGCGAAGGTCGGTTCTTGGGGTGGTGTGATCGGCACCCTGATCCCCGGGGTCATCCTCATCGTGCTCGGGGCGGTGTGGCTGATCGCCGGCAACAAGAGTCAGGTCCCGATGGAGGCGGGCGACGTCATCCCGCCGTTCACCGGTCTCGCGAGCATCGTGCTGATCGTCAGCAACTTCCTCGCATACGCGGGCATGGAGGTCAACGCCGTCCACGCCGACGACATGAAGCAACCGGGCAAGCAGTATCCGCGTGCCATCTTCGTCGCGGCGGGCCTGATCCTTCTCGTGTTCATCCTGCCGACCCTCGCGATCGCGTTCGTCGTCCCGAAGAGCCAGCTCGGTCTCACGACCGGCATCAACATCGCGTTCCAGGCCTACTTCGAGCACTGGAACATCGGATGGGCGACCGCGATCATCTCCGCGGCGATCGCACTCGGCGCGCTGGCGTCGGTCATCACCTGGATCGCCGGTCCGAGCAAGGGGCTGCTCGCCGCTGCGCGTACGGGCCTGCTGCCACCGTGGCTCCAGAAGCAGAACAAGGCCGGCGTGCAGGTCGGGATCCTCGTCTCGCAGGGCGTGATCGTGACGATCCTCGCCGGGCTGTTCGTCGTGATCCCCAACGTCAGCGCAGCGTTCTTCACGCTGGTCGACATGGCCGCGGCGCTCTATCTGATCATGTACATGCTGATGTTCGCCTCCGCGATCACGCTGCGGAGGAAGGCCCCGAACGTCAAGCGCGACTACCGGGTGCCGATGATGCCGTTGGTGGCTGGAGTGGGGTTCTTCGCCTCTCTGGCGGCGTTCCTGCTGGGGTTCATCCCGCCCTCCGGACTGGCAGGGATCCCGTCGAGCGCCTATCCGTGGGTGATGGGCGCCGTCATCATCGTCCTCGGTATTCCGCCGCTGCTCTTCTACGCCTTCCGAAAACCGTCGTGGGACCAGCGCGACAAGACGCAGAGCGCGACGGAAGGGGAGAGCCGTGCGTGATCTCCTGAAGAAGTGCGCGCTGCTCGTCGCGGTCGTGGGGCTGGCTGCCGGTTGCGGGTCGACCAACGAGGACACGGAGGATGCGCTGGCCGGGGACTTCACCCAGGCTGCCGTCGACTCCGGCGTGGCGCCGGAGATGACGACCGGGCTGGCCAAGTCCCTGTACGGCGACGACGGGGGCGCGGTCTGCGCGGCGCTGGACGACCAGCCTGACGACGTCGCGCTGCCGTGGGCATGGACACGGACGCACCGGATGCCGAGCGAGCACGTGAAGGAGCTCGTCGACTACGACCGCGTCGTCGTGGACGTCTACTGCCCCGACAAGGAGGGGACGTTCAACGCCCTCCTGGACGACCTGAACTACGACCCAGACTGAGGGCGGCGCCGTCCCTCGAGGACACCGGCGAAGGCGAGCATCGTGATGCCGGCGAGCGGGACGACGAGGAGCCCGACCCGCAGGCTGGTGGCGTCCGCGACGAGGCCGACGATCGGAGGGGAGACGAGGAAGCCGATCCGCATGAGCCACGTCAGCAGCGTGAGGCCGGTGCCGGGCTTGAACCCGGGCAGCTCGTCAGCGCCGTGCATCGCGGCGGGGATCACGGTCGCGACGCCGAAGCCCGCCGCGGCGAACCCTGCGATGGTCCCCGGCACGGTGGGGAGCGCCAGCGCAGCACCCATGCCCACGGCGGTGATGAGGCCTCCGACCCGCACGACGGCGCGCTGCCCGAACCGGTCGACGAGGCGGTCGCCGAGGACACGTCCGACGAACTGCGCCCCGACGAGCGCGACGTACCCGAACGCCGCGATCGAGCCGGCGGCTCCGAGCGAGTCGCTCAGGTAGACCGCGGCCCACGTGCTGCCCGCGTCCTCGACCAGCGCGCCGGCGATGCCGAGGAGGACGAGCGCGCCGAGCACCAGGAGCGTGCGGGGAGTGGGGCCGCCCCCGCGGGAGAGGCGTCGCACCGCGGAGCCAGCGCCCGCCTCGGTGGGCTCGAGAGGGTCGGCCTCCGGACCGCGGAGGAGGAAGGGGAACGCCGCGACCGCGACGAGGGCGAACAGCGCGGAGGACAGCCCGAGGTGCACCGCGCGCGAGAGGCCCAGCGCGACCGCCCCGGCCCCCATGAGGCCGCCGAGCACCGCGCCCGCGGACCACACCGCGTGGAAGGAGTTCAGGATCGAGCGGCCGTAACGCCGCTGCACCCGCAGCCCGTGGGCGTTCTGCGCCACGTCGGTGATGGCATCCATCGCCCCGAGGAGGAACAGCGCCGCCGCGAACGACGCGAGGGTGGGGGCGAGACCGATCGCGAACGCGCCGACCCCGGTGAGGATGGTGCCGACGACAGCGACCCGGGACGACCGGAAGCGGCGGATCAGCACGCCGGCCGCCAGGCCCGCCACGAGCGAGCCGACAGGCAGGGCGGCGATCGCGAAGCCGTACGAGGCGTTCGTGAGGTCGAGGTCGTCCTTGACGCCGGGATAGCGCGGGAGCACGTTCGCGAAGATCGCGCCGTTCGTCAGGAAGAGGACGGCCACGGCGACCCGCGCGCGGCGGAGCGTCTGGTCTGGGGAGGTCACCGGACGACGCTAGTCGATGGCCGTGCGGGGTGTCGTCAGCGGCGAGCGACGCGAGGCCGCGCGCGTGACCGGTACGCCGACGGCGTCGTGCCGTACTGCCGCACGAACGCCTGACGCATCACCTCGGCCGACCGGAACCCGCAACGGCGCGCGATCGTCGCGAGCGGCTCGGGAGTCTCCTCGAGCAGGTGGGCAGCCGCCTCCAGTCGCACGCCCCGGACGTACTGAGCAGGCGTCGTCCCGACCTCGGCGGCGAAGACGCGCCCGAGGTGACGCACGCTCACGCCGGCCACGTCCGCGAGCGCCGCGGCATCGGCAGGGGCAGCGAGGTCGGACGCGACGTGCTCCGTGACCCGACGGACGACGGCGTTGTCCGTCGCCGGGGCCGCGGTGTGGATGCTCATCTGTGACTGGCTGCCCGGGCGCTGGAGGTAGGTGACCAGATAACGCGAGACGGTGCGCGCGAGCTCGGCGCCGTGGTCCTCCTCGATGAACGCCAACGTCAGGTCGAGGGCGCTCGTGACGCCGGCGGCGGTCGAGATCGCGCCGTCCCGGATGAAGATCGGGTCGGGGTCGACGACGACCTCCGGGTGGCGGCGCGCCAGCCGCGCCGCGAACTGCCAGTGGGTCGTGGCCCTCCGCCCGTCGAGGAGGTCGGCCGCAGCCAGGATCGTCGCCCCTGTGCAGACCGACGCCGTCCGACGGGCCGTGCCCGCGAGGCGGCGTACGTGGTCACGGACCAGCATGCTCTCGGCCGCGCGCTCGTGGCCCGTGCCGCCGGAGACGATGACGGTGTCGACCGGGGTGGGGACGTGCTCGAGTGCTCCGTCGGCGGCGAGCGTCAGGCCGGAGCCGCACACGGCCGGAAGGCCACCCGGCGTGACGACAAGGGTGCGGTACGGCACCTCGAGGGGCCCGTTCATGTTCGCCATCATCAGCGGGGTGGTGATGCAGGCGATGTCGAGAAGCTCGGCATGCTCGTACGCGACGACGACGACGGTGCGTTCGGCCATGATCGAGTGTAGGCCGAACGACACGGATCCCAGGATCTCGGACACAAGACGTCGTCAGCGGCCCGAGAGGGCTGCCGGGTCCGTAGCGTCCGGGACATGACCAGCCGCACCGACGAGGGCCACGGCGTCCGCTCCGCACAGGACCGCCTGCTCTGGGTGCTCCGGCGCTGGCCGACCGCACTCGGCCTCGCGACCGGCGCGTTCATCGTGTCCGACATGTCGGACGGTACGGAAGCCGCACTGGTCCTCGTCGTCGCAGCGCTGGCCTACCTCGCGACCGCGGTGCTCGAGCGGCAAGGGTTGATCTGGGCGGTCGTCGCGGCCGAGATGGTCGTGGTCGTCGTCCTGCAGAGCCTCGACGTCGACCCCGTCCCGGTGCTCGCGGTCGCCGCGGTCGTCCTCGCGCTGGTCGGCGCCGTACGGCGGAGGTGGGGACCGTCCCGCTTCGAGACGCTCTACCCGTGGTTGACGGGTCTCTTCCTCGTCGCCGGGCTCGTCGGGGCGTACGCCAGCCCGGTGCTCGCCGGCGTCGTCGTCGGTGTGGCACTGATCGGTCACGCCGTGTGGGACGCGGTCCACTGGCGCGAGGACGCGGTGGTCAGCCGTCCGTTCGCCGAGTGGTGCGGAACGCTGGACTTCGTGCTGGGGGTCGGCGTGCTCGTGGTCGTGCTCGGCTGAGCGCGATCGCGACGGCTCACACGCGCTCGGTGCGGACCAGCACGCCGATCTTGTCGATGCGGTGCTCGGGGTTGTCGAACTGGTCGGCCCAGAAGTTGCCCTGCGCGTGGTCCTCAGGCGTCGCGCATGTGGAGAGCGTGATGTGGGCGCGTTCGGGCTGACGACCGGGGTGACCCGGGACGGCGGCGCGTTGCGCCGCGAGCGAGCGCGCGGAGCGGAACGAGGTCGAGCGCGTGCTCACGACCTGGTACGTCCAGCGTGTGCCGCCGGCGGTCACGTGCACGCGGTCGCCGCGCTCGAGGTCCGGCAGGTCGAGGAACGCCCGCGTGGACGAGAGCCGGTGCGCGGTCACTTGGTAGTTGCCGATCCCGCCGGCGCCGGCGCCGCCGCGCGGTCCGTGCGGGCTTGCGGCGTGACCGCGGTTCTGGATCCGGGTTCCGGCGGCGTCGTCGGTCTTGCCTCGATAGGCGATCACGCGCAGGTCGCGGATGCCGAGCGCCGGGATGGAGAGGAGGGCATCACGAGGCGGTGCGGGAGATGCCGAGGCAGTGGTGGGGGAAGGCACAGGCGTGGGGGAGGGAGCGCGCGTCGCGGAAGGCGCGGTCGACGCAGATCGCTCAGCCTGCGGTGTGGTCGCGCGCTTGACGATCGGGGCACCGCTACATCCCACGAGCAGGAGTGCGGCCGCGCCCAGGAGGCCTGTGCGGTTGATCAGTGCCACAGGGTGACACCGATCGACCGCACAGTGAGTCCGCGTGCCGTCATCTCACGACGGTAGGACGTAATCCGTCAGTCCGTCGAGGGTGTCGCCCGCGCACGGTCATGCTCACCGCCTGCTCGTGCAGGAACGGCAGCATCGACGGCCCGGCCGACGCTGCGGTCGCGTCGGGCACGGTCAGTGCCTCGCCAGCTCCGGCACGTGGGCGGGCCTCACCATCGCGAACAGGTCCTTGGGATCGTCCGGCTCGGCGACCAGGTCGAGCATCGCCTCGTACGAGGTGCCCCGTACGGCGTCGCGGACGAAGCGCAGCGCGACGAAGTCCTCGATCGCGAAGCCCACCGAGTCGAACACCGTGATGTCCTCGCTCGACGTACGACCGGGCGCGTCGCCGGTGAGGACCTGCCACAGCTCGGTGACCGGGAACTCCGGCCCGAAGGCCTGGATCTCGCCCTCGACCCGCGTCTGCTCGGGGTACTCGACGAAGACCGACGCCCGCTCGAGGATCGCCTGGTCGAGCTCCGTCTTGCCGGGGCAGTCGCCCCCGATCGCGTTGACGTGAACCCCGGGTGCCACGTCGGCGTCGCGCAGGACGGTCGCGTTGGTCTTGTCGGCGGTGCAGGTCGTGATGACGTCGGCGCCACGCGCCGCATCGGCGGCGCTGGTGGCGACGGTGATGGCGAAGCCGAGCGGCTCCAGGTTGCGGACGAGCTTGCGCATCGCCTCCGGGTCGGTGTCCCAGACGCGCAGGCGCTCGATGCCGAGGGCCGCCCGGAAGCCGAGCGCCTGGAACTCCGCCTGCGAGCCGGTCCCGATCATCGCCATCGTCGAGGAGTCGCGGCGTGCCAGCCAGCGGGCCGCCATCGCGGAGGTCGCCGCCGTCCGGAGCGCGGTGAGCAGCGTCATCTCTGCCATGAACGTGGGGTAGCCGTTGTGCACCTGGGCGAGCACGCCGAACGCCGTGACCGTCTGGAAGCCGCGCAGGGGGTTGCTCGGGTGGCCGTTCACGTACTTGAAGCCGTACTCGTCGCCGTCGCTGGTCGGCATCAGCTCCATCACGCCTTCACGCGTGTGGACGGCGTGGCGCGGAGACTTGTCGAACTGCGGCCACCGGCGGAAGTCGGCCTCCAGGGCCGTCACCATGTCGCGGATGATGCGCTCGGCTCCCTGCTCCGCGATCCAGCGGCGCATGCTGGCCACGTCCACGAAGGAGACTGCTGTGTTGGCGCCCGTCGTCATGCTCGTACCTCCAGAGTGCAGCACTTCACGCTTCCGCCGCCCTTGAGCAGCTCGCTCAGATCGACGCCGACCGGGTTGAACCCGCGCTCGCGCAGCCGCTCGTGCAGCGCGACGGCCCGGTCGGTGAGGACGACGTTGTGACCGTCGGAGACCGCATTGAGCCCGAGAACGCTCGCGTCGGCATCGGTGGCGATGATCGCGTCGGGGAACAGCTGGCGCAGCACCGCGTTGCTCGCGCTGCTGAACGCCGGCGGGTAGTAGGCGATCGTCCGGTCGTCGAGAGCGGCCATCGCGGTGTCGAGATGGTAGAAGCGGGGATCGACGAGCTCCAGCGAGATGACCGGTGCCCCGAAGAACTCGCGCACCTCGTGGTGGGCGGCGACCGAGGTCCGGAAGCCGGTGCCCGCGAGGATCAGCCGTCCGACGACGAGGAAGTCGCCCTCACCCTCGTTGGTCGACCCGGTCTGGATCGTCGGGCGGATCCCGACCTCGTCGAACCAGGCGTGGTACGCCGCGCCCTCGGGTCGACGCTGCGCGTACGTGAAGCTCGCGGCGACCGCCTTGCCGTCGTAGACCACGCCGCCGTTCGCGGCGTACACCATGTCCGGGAGGCCCTCGACCGGGGAGATCAGGTCGACGCGGTGACCGAGACCCTCGTACGTGGAGCGCAGGGTCTCCCACTGCGCGACCGCGAGCGCGGTGTCCACCGGCATGCTCGGGTCCATCCACGGGTTGATCGCGTAGGTCACGTCGAAGTGCTCCGGTCGGCACATCAAGAAGCGGCGAGGTGTCGCTTCGCGGGGCCTCGGATGTGCCGTCTGCTGCCCGGTCGTGGGCAGCACAGCCCCGGTCATGATCGTCATCTACCACCTCCGTGTCGTCAGGTGTCCCGAACGTATGTCGGCACCCGTTGCACGGCCGATGGCAATCCGTTGCGAAGACCTGCCCTAGACCAACGATGTGTTGTTGTCCCGCGACCGTAGTGCCACGGGATCGATCTCGTCACCGCCGAAGTAGGCCTGGCGTACCGCCTCGCGGTCGGCACGCAGGTCGGCGGCGCTGCCGGACAGCGCCACGCGGCCGTGGTGGAGGACGACGGCACGGTCGGTCACCGACAGTGCGAGGTCCACGTGCTGCTCCACGAGCAGGACCGCGACCCACGACTCGTCGGCGAGCGCGCGGACGATCGGGAGCAGCTCCTGGACCGCGAGGGGCGCCAGCCCGAGGCTCAGCTCGTCGACGAGCAGCACTCGCGGCCGCGCCAACAGCGCCTTGGCCAGCGCGAGCATCTGCTGCTCACCGCCCGACAGAAGACCGACGCGTCGGTTCACCAGCGGCGCCAACCGGGGCAGCCGATCGAGGACGGCATCGAGGTCGCGGGCGCGGTGCCGCCGCGCCAGCGAGAGGTTCTCGCGGACGGTGAGCTCGTGGAAGATCGCGCGGCTGTCGGGGACGAGGACGACGCCCCCGCGCGCGCTCTTCTCGACCTTCCTGGGGAGGGGACGCCCGAACGCCCGCACCTCGCCGGCAGTCGGGCTGAGCAGACCGACCGCCGTCAGCAGGACCGTGGTCTTGCCCGCGCCGTTCGGACCGAGCAGCGCGACCACCTCACCCGCCTTGACCGACAGGTCGAGGTCGCGCACGGCAGCCGCGTGCCCGTACCCCGCGGTCACGCCCTTCAGCTCCAGTGCACTCATGCCGCCGGCTCCTCTCCCAGGTAGGCCGCCACGACCGCGGCGTCGCTGCGGATCTCGTCAGGGGGTCCGCATGCGATGACGCGTCCGAAGTCGAGCACGTACACGCGGTCGCAGACGTTGAGCACGAGGTTCATGTCGTGGTCGATGAGGAGCACCGCACGTCCGGTCGCGGCCATCGTGCGCACGACCTCGCCGAACGCCTCGCTCTCGTCGGTGTCGAGACCGGCCGCGGGCTCGTCGAGGAGGACGACACTGCTGTCGCCGGCCAGCGCCCGCGCGACGCCGACGAGTCGTTGACGGCCCAGGCTCAGCTGGTCGGGGAGGCGGCCCGTGTCGTCTGCGAGTCCGAGCATCTCGAGCGTCGGGTCGGTGCCGACCCGGGCCGACCTGCCGAGGACGTCGGCGAGCAGCCCGCGCCACCCCCGGCGCTGCGTGGCGACGGCGATGTTGTCCGCGACGGTGAGGTCGGCGAACAGCTCGCCGGCTTGCCACGTACGGGCGAGCCCGGCGCGGCGCCGTCGGTGCGGCGAGAGGGAGTCGAGCCGGCGGCCGTCGAGGAGCACCTCGCCCTCGGACGGGGTGAAGCCGGTGACGGCGTCGACCAGCGAGGTCTTGCCGGCGCCGTTCGGCCCGATCAGGCCGACGACCTCGCCGCGGGAGATCGTGAGGTCGACGCTGTCGTTCGCCACGACGCCGCCGTAGCGGACGGTCAGGTCGCGGACCTCGAACAGCGGGTCCGGGCGGGCCGGTACGGCGTCAGCGGTGGGCACGAGAGCTCCTCAGGTGGATGAGGTGGGCAGACGCCTGGCGGACGCTGCCGGTGATGCCGACGGGGTTCAGCACCGCCGTGACGACCAGAGCGATCGCCGCGATGAGGCTGTAGAG
>Ga0233375_1000674_pt1 | contig 17354 bp, 18 predicted proteins | sample ElkDunMinimDraft_10_FD_191539 | JGI IMG/M metagenome (GOLD analysis project Ga0233375, IMG submission 191539) | Fecal eukaryotic communites from dung pellets of Tule Elk in California, USA - Elk Dung E16 | ecosystem: Host-associated > Mammals > Digestive system > Large intestine > Fecal | place... | reverse complement strand
GGTCGCGGGCGGCCGTGGCGCACCGGGGGGAGTGCCGTACGGGCCGCCCGTCCCCAGGACGACCGTGTCGTCGGTGGAGCCCGTGACCCAGGCGTCCGCGTCACGTGGCGTGCGGTGGACCGTCGCCCCCGTCGCGTCGAGGAGGTGGACGGCGTCCGGCGCGACGAGGGCGGCGTGGTCGCCGACCGTGAGCAGCTCCAACCGCTCCGGCACCCCTCCGGGCTCGGGCTCCGGGGGCGGCGGGCCGGGCACGGCGGTGCGCCACGCGACGGTCCCGTCGCGTCGGACGGCCCGGACCTCGGCACCGTCGGACGTGCGGCCGGCCAGCAGCACCAGGTCACCGAACGCTGCGTACGACTCCGCGACCGGCGCCGCGGCGGCCTCGTCCGTGAGGTCGGTGACCACCGTGCCGTCGCGCGTGTCGAGCAGGACGACGCGGGTGACGGTCGCGGGGATCCGGCGGAACGACCCGTCCTCGTCGACCCACACGGAGTTCTCGGCGGTGCACAGCATCACGTCCGCAGCGTTGCCGTCGTCGGTGCCCGGCCAGCAGTAGGCCGAGCCGCGCCCGGCCGTGGTCGTCCCCGCCGGCAGCTCCATCGTGTCGGCGGCCGTCAGCAGGTCGACCTCCCACACCGTCCTGCCCGTGGCCAGGTCGACCGCGCGCGCGACGACGGTGCCGTCGGGTCGCCCCACAGCCCCCGCCAGGTCGCCGGCGGTGGTCCGGACCTGACCCGACGGGATGTCCTCGTCGCTGGTCCACAGGACCTGCGGCGGCCCGTCGAGCGGTGCGAGGACGTTCGGGAGCGCGGCGAGGGAGGCGATCCGGTCGCGCTCGCGCGCGGTGACGACGCCCTGCCCGACGACGCCGACGAGCACGAGGGCCGCGAGCAGGCCGACCCCGAGCGTGGTGGCCCGGCGCCGGCGCGCGCGTGCGGCGTCGTCGCGCCCCGCCCCGGACGGTGGGCCGTCCGCGGGTCCCCCCGCCGGGCCGGCCGACGCGCCCTCGTCCGGGCCGTCCTCCTCGACGAGGTCGACCTCCTGCTTCGGGCCACGGCGTCCCATCGGCGCAGGGTAACCGGACATCGGCCGCGGACGGGCCGATCTCATCCCATCTCACCCACGGCACCCGACCGCGTCGCCACGTCGGTCGGCGGGCCGCGCACCCCAGGGACCCTGACATACCGGATGGCACGGCGGGGCCGGACCGCGGGAACGTCGCGGGCCGGCCCCTCCGCCGGACCGCGACGTGGTGGTCAGGTGCCCGCACCCCCGCCGATCACTTCACCGCCCCCGCGGTCAGCCCGGCGACGAACTGCCGCTGCAGCAGCAGGAACCCGATGACGACCGGGATGGACACGACGAGCGAGGCCGCCATGATCTCGTTCCAGTAGACGTTGGTCTGCGTCGAGTACTGCCGGATGCCGACGGCGAGCGTGCGGTTCGCCTCGGTGGTCATGACGGAGGCGAACAGCACCTCGCCCCACGCCGTCATGAACGCGTAGATCGCCACCGCGATCACCCCCGGCCGCGCCGCCGGCAGGACGACCCGGAACAGCGCGCCGATGGGGGAGCAGCCGTCCACGCGTGCGGCCTCGTCCAGCTCCTGCGGAATGTTGTCGAGGTACCCCGAGAGCATCCAGATGGAGAACGGCAGCGAGAACGTCAGGTACGTGATGATCAGCCCGATGCGGGTGCCGACGAACTGGAAGCCCGTCTGCTGCTCGATGTTGACGAAGATGATGAACAGCGGCAGCAGGAACAGCACACCGGGGAACATCTGCGTCGACAGCACGGTGGTGGTGAACGCCGTCCGGCCGCGGAACCGGTACCGGGACACCGCGTAGGACGCGAAGACCGCGATCGCGAGGCTCGCCAGCGTGGCGGCGCTCGACACGATGAGGCTGTTCACGAAGTACCGGGCCAGCGGCACCGTGGTCCACATGTCGATGAACGGCTGGAACGTCAGGGTGGTGGGCCACCACGAGAACGCCCCGCGCACGTCCTGCAGCGGTTTGAGCGACGACGTGATCATGACGTAGAGCGGCAGGGCCGTGACCGCCGCGAGCACGACGACCACGACCGTGCGGAACGTCCTGAACGCCCGGGTCTCATGCACGGCGCGACCTCCGGTTCAGGGCGATCAGGTAGATGCCGGTGACGAGCAGCAGGAAGAGCAGCAGCAGCACCGACATCGCCGCACCGGCGCCGAAGTTCCACGTGAGGAACGAGGCGTTGTAGATGTGGAACGAGATGAGGTCGCCCGCGGGTGGTTGCGACGTCCCGAACAGCACGTACGGGGTGTTGAAGTCGTTGAACACCCACAGGAACATCACCAGCACCAGCACCAGGTTCACCGGGCGCAGCATCGGCAGCGTGATGGACCACCAGGACCGGAACGCGTGCGCCCCGTCCATCGCCGCGGCCTCGTACAGGTCGTCGGGGACCGACTGCAGGCCCGCGGTGAGCATGAGGAACGCGAACGGCCACAGCCGCCAGGTCGCGACGATGACGATCGACGCGAACGCGTGCCCGCCGATGAGCCAGAACGGCCGCTCGTCCAGCACCCCGAGGTCCTCGACCAGCAGCTGGTTGATGACCCCGGTGTCCCGCTGGAGCATGAAGTTCCACGTGACGATGCCCGCGTACACGGGCAGGGCGTAGGGCACGAGGAACAGGGTGCGGAACAGCGACCGGCCGCGGAACGGCCGCTGCAGCGCCACGGCGGCGGCCATGCCCAGGACCCACGCGGTGCCCACCACGAGCACGGTGTACGCGCACGTGATCGCGAAGGAGCTGAGCAGCGCGCGGCCCACCGCACCGTCGAAGTCCAGGGCGACCTGGTAGTTGCGCAGCCCCACGAACGGGGCCGACGTCCAGTCGCGGATGAAGAACCGCGTGAGCTGCGTGAAGCTGATCCAGATGCCCGTGAGCATGGGCACCAGGTGGATGACCACCTCGAGCAGCACCGCCGGTACCAGCAGCGCGTACGGCAGCCACCAGCCGCTCCTGCGGCGGCGACGGCCGGGCGCGGTGCGCGCCGCGGGCACCGGCGGGGCGGTGGACGTGGTCGTGGCCACGGCGTCCTCCTCGCGGGGTGTCGCTGCCGTCAGCCGACCGACGCCTGGACCTGGTCCTGGGCGGTCTGCATGGCCTCGCGCACGTCGTCCTCGGTGACCGTGCCGCCGGTGGCGATCGTGGCGAACATGCGGTTCATCGCCTGCCCGACGGTCGTCTCGAACTGGTCCTCCGCCGGCACCAGGGGCAGCGGGGCGGAGCGCTCGTTGTAGATCTGCGTGAACGTCTCGGCCAGCTCGGGGTCGTCGGTGAAGGCGGCCTTCGCGTCCTTCAGCACGGGCAGCGAGGAGAACGGCTTGCCGAGGGTCGTCTGCACGTCCTCGCTGGTCATGTACTCGACGAGCTGCAGGGCCTCGTCGGGGTGCTCGGTGTTGCCGAAGACCGAGATGTTGATGCCGGCGACGTGGCTGGCCACGTCGCTCTCCGCGTCCGCCGGGGCGGGGAAGGGCACCACGCCGTACGCGTCGGACGCCATGCCGTTGGCCTCGATCGTCGCGTTGGCGTTGTTCTGGTTGAGGATCATCGCGGCCTTGCCGGTGGCGAAGTCCGCCACGGCGAGCGATGCGTTGTCGTACTGCGCGTTGGCCGGGTTGACCACGTCGTCCGCCTGCATGAGGTCGAGGTAGCGCACGATGCCGTCGACCACCCCGTCCTCGGTGAACGTCGGGTTGCCGTCGGCGTCGAACAGCTCGGCGCCGTTCTGCGTGGCGTTGATGAACGCGAAGTGGTTGTTCTCGGTGTAGCTGCCGGCGGCGAGCGCCATGCCGTAGACCCCGGTGGCCGGGTCGGTGAGCGACTGGGCGGCCGAGACCATCTCCTCCCACGTCGTCGGGGGCTGCAGGCCGGCCTCCTCGAACATCGCCTTGTTGTAGTAGAGCCCGTACGCCAGCCCGTACAGCGGCACGGAGGTGGGGTCGGTGTCCGGGGCGCCGCCGGTCTCCAGCGCGGTCTCGACGAACTTGTCCGACCCGCCGATGGCGTCCATCGCGGCGTCGTCGAGCGGCAGGAACGCGCCCGTGGCCTGCAGCGACACGGCCCAGGTGTTGCCGATGTTGACGACGTCGGGCGCCTGGCCGGAGGTGACGGCCGTCTGGATCCGCGTCTGCAAATCGCTCCAGCCGATGACCTCCAGGTCCACGCCGATCCCGGTGTCCTCGGTGAACTGCTCGAGGACGGGCGTGAGGACCTCCTTGTCGTTGTCCAGGCTCGTGCCCTGGTTGCTCGCCCAGTAGGTGAGCGTGACGTCGCCGTCACCGGAGGCGGAGTCGTCGCCGCCCCCGCCGGAGCATGCCGCGAGGAGCAGGACGGGGACGGACGCTGCGGCGAGGTGGCGAAGCTTCACGGGGACTCCCTTGTCGAGTGCCGGGTACTGCCTAACCGGTTCAGTTCGCGGGGACAACGTATCCGCCGTTAGGCCGAACGGGAACCCTTCGTGACGGATTCGTGACAGGAGTCAGCGGCGCCGTCCACTCGCGGGGTGCCGGCGCGGCGATGGGCAGGACCGGTCAGGCGGGGGCGGGTCCCGTGCTCGCGCGCACCCGCAGCTCGCTCGGGCGCGGCCCGGTGTCCCCGTCGGGGGTGCCGGCGATCACCGCGAGCAGCGCCTGCGCGCAGCGGCGCCCGAAGTCCCGCGGGTGGCGGTCCAGCGCCGTGACCGGCGGCGCCCCGATCTCGCACAGCAGCGAGTCGTCCCAGCTCACCACCGACAGCCGGCCGGGCACGTCGACCCCCTCGCGGGCGGCGGCCCGGACCACGCCCAGCGCCATGACGTCGTTCGACGCGACCCACGCGGTGGTCCCCGGCCCGTGCCGCAGCCGCTCGGTCGTCAGCCGCTCCGCCGTCCCCATCGTGTAGTCGCCCTCGACCGTCTCGACGGCCATGCCGGCGCGGTCCGCCGCCGCGCGCATCAGCTGGTCACGCCGCTGCTCGTGCAGCAGGCCCGACGGGCCCGCCAGGTGCACGATCCGCCGGTGGCCCAGGTCGCGCAGGTGCTCGACGACCCGGTCCGCGTCCCCGTGCTCGTCGGGCACGACGGCGGGCAGCGCGGCACCCGGCTCCGCGGCGCCGTTGAGCACCGCCGGCAGGCCCAGGTGCCGCACCAGGGGGATGCGCGGGTCGTCGCGCCGCTGGTCGAAGATCATGACGCCGTCGACCCGCCGCTCACCCGCCCACCGCTCGTACACGGCCAGGTCACGGCCGGGCTCCGTGCCGACCATGCGCAGCAGCAGCCCGTACTCCGCCTCGATCAGCGCCGACTCGATGCCCGACAGCACGAGCATGTAGTACGGCTCGGTGCCCAGCAGGTCGGGGTCCCGCGACAGCACGAGGCCGACGACGCCGGTGCGCGCCCCCGACAGCGTCCGCGCCGACGAGCTGGGGTACCACTGCAGCTCGCGGGCCAGCGCCAGCACCCGCGCCCGCGTCTCCGCGCTCACGCCGGGCCGCCCGTTGAGCGCGTACGAGACCGACGCCTTGGACAGTCCCAGGCGCTGCGCGAGATCGCCGATGGTCACGCGCTCGGCCATGGGGCGATGCTACCGGGGGTCCGGGAGACCGGATCGGCGCGGAGCCTGCGGCCCGGCTGCGGCGGAGGGACCTCGCTCCCGGTGCCACGGACCGGTGTCCGGACCGCTCGCCGCCGGCACCCGACCCGCGGCAGACTCCTGGCATGACCCCCAGGACCGCCACCCCCGCGCGGCTCGCCCGCGCGTTCGCCGCCGGCGCGCTCGCGGTCAACGCCGTCCCGCACGGCGTCGCCGGGTTGTCGGGCCGGCGGTTCACGTCGCCGTTCGCGCGACCGCCCGGGCGGGGCGACTCCCCGGCGCCCGTCAACGTGGTGTGGAGCGCCGTCAACGCCGGCGGCGCCGTGCTCCTCGCCAGGGGCACCCTGGCGGACGGCCGGGGAGCCGCGGCGTTCGGCGGGGGAGCCGTCGCGGTGGGGCTGCTGCTGTCGTGGTACTTCGAGCGGGTGCGTGGCTGAGGTGCGCGACACCGGGTGCGGGACGACGTCCCGCACCGTGGCGAGCGTCCGCGTCGTCGTGGGGTCCGCGGTGCTCGGGGTGCTCGCCGCGTCCTACGCCGAGCAGCGGGCGGCCGGGCGCGGGGCGCTCGTCGACTTCCTCGGGTACTTCACCAACCTGACGAGCCTGGCCACCGGCGTGCTCCTGGTCGCGACGGGCGCCCTCGCGCTCACCGGCCGGCGCGTCCCGGCGTGGCTGACGGTCGCCCGCGCCGTGGCGACGGCGTGCCTGCTGGTCGTCGCGCTGGTGTCCAACGTGCTCGCACCGGGTGCGGGCGGGGCGTCGCCGTGGGTGACCGCCGTCCTGCACGTCGTGTTCCCGTGCCTCGTCGTGCTCGACTGGCTGGTCGTGGCCGACCGCCCGTCGCTGCCGTGGCACCGGCTGTGGCTCGTGCTGCCGTACCCCGTGCTCTGGCTGGGCGTCGTGCTGACCCGCCGCCGCACCGACGGCTGGGTGCCGTACGGGTTCCTGCTGCCCGAGCGGGGGCTCGGGTCGCTCGTGCTGCACGTGGTCGGGCTGCTGATCGGTCTGCTCGGGGCCGGGGCGCTGGTGTGGGCGGTCAGCGGGACCCGGGGGCTGTGGCCGAGGCGTCCGCCCGCGACGACCTGACGGGCCGACCGGCCGCGCCGTCCGACCGCTACGGTCACCGGATGGGACTGCGACAGCTCGCGTGGCGCGCGTGCTACGAGCTGCTCGGCGCGCGCGTGCGGCAGCCGGCGTGGACGTTCATGAACTACGGGTTCGCACCGCTCGACCCCACCGTGGCGCCGCTCGCGCTCGACCCGGCCGACGAGCCCGACCGCTACGGCGTCCAGCTCTACGCGCACGTCCTCGACGGCGTCGCCGTCGCCGGTGCCGACGTCCTGGAGATCGGGTCCGGGCGCGGCGGGGGAACGTCGTGGGTCGCCCGCGCGCTGGCGCCCGCGACGACGACCGGTGTCGACCTGGCCGCGTCCGCGGTGCGGCTCAGCCGGCGGCAGCGCCGCGGCCCGGGGCTGCGGTTCGTGCAGGGGGACGCGCTCGCGCTGCCGTTCGCCGACGCGTCGTTCGACGTCGTCCTCAACGTCGAGTCGTCGCACTGCTACCCCTCGACCGAGAGGTTCGTCGCCGAGGTGCACCGGGTGCTGCGCCCGGGCGGCACGTTCGCCTGGGCCGACTTCCGCCCCGCTGCCGAGGTCGCGACGACCCGGGCGCAGCTGCGCTCGAGCGGGCTCGTCCCGGTCCGTGAGGACGACGTCACCGCCGAGGTCGTGCACGCGCTCGGTCTGGACGGTGCGCGGCGCGCGGAGCTGGTGCGGACGTGGATCCCGCGCGTCGCGCAGCGGGCGTTCCGTCCGTTCGCGGCCCTCGACGGGACGGGCCCGCACGAGCGCTTCGCCACGGGCGCGACGCGGTACCTGTCGGCGCAGCTGGTGCGGGTGGGCTGAGCCCGGCGGCCGCGGCTGTGGCTGCAGGGCGGCTCCGCGTCGACAGGCCGGTCCCCGACGGCTCCGCCCGCAGGAGCGGGAGCCGGGGGTCAGGCACGCAGGAGGTCCTCGACCGGGCCGAGGTCGACGACGCCGCTGCCGGCTGCACGCTCGCCGCGGGCCGGCGCCAGCGCACCACCCGTGCCGGGCACTTCCTGGCCGAGGAGGCGCCGCGGGAGGTCGTGGCGACGCTGCGCGCGCGCTGACTCACAGCAGCGTGATCAGCCCCAGCACCCCGACCGCGGTGCCCAGCGCCAGCGACACGGCGACGAGCACCAGGTGGACCGTGAAGAAGCGGGTGACGCGGCCGTCGGCGTCGCGCGCCCGCGGGTCGGCGGACACGCGCTGCCAGAACCGGGGCCACACGACGAGGTTCCACACCCCGGCCACGAGCAGGACCACAGACCAGACGACAGGGAGCTCCACGGCCACGATCGTGGCACACGGGGTCCGACGGTCGGGACCGGCGTTCGGCTCCCGTCGCGCGGGCGGCGCCGCTCAGCGCTCGCGGGCCTGCAGCCGGACGTTCGGCAGCTCGGGTGCGGGCAGCGCCGGCCCGTCGTAGCCCTGCACCTCGCCGAACCGGCCGAGCCCGTCGGTGCCCCCGGCGATCGCGGCCTGCCACTGCGCGCGGGCCTCGACGACCTCGTCGTGCGTGCGCCCGACGAAGTTCCACCACATGAGCACCGGCTCGGTGAACGGCGTGCCACCGATGAGCACGGCGCGCACCGGGGTGTCGCCGGCCTCCAGCGCGAGCACGTCCCGGCCGGGCGGGGCGTAGGCCAACCACGACGGCGCCACGTCGTGCCCCTCGAAGCGGAGGTCCCCGGTGTCGACCAGGACACCGTGCTCGAACGACGCGTCGACCGGGAGCGTCACGCGGGCGCCGGCGGGCAGGTCGACCTGTGCGGCGACCAGCGGGGTGTGGGCGCGCGCCGGCGACGCGACGCCACCCAGTGCGCCCATGAACACCCGGACGACGGCACCGTCGAGCGTGAACGTCGGGACGTCGGCGACGTGGTCGAACGCGCGCTCACCGTGCCGTGCGGACTCCGGCAGGGCCGTCCACAGCTGCACGCCGTGCAGCACGGGGCGGTCCGGGAACAGCGCGGGCGTCGCCTCCTCGCTGTGGCAGATGCCGCGCCCGGCCGTCATGAGGTTGAGCTGCCCGGGCTCGACCACCTGCTCCGAGCCCAGCGCGTCGCGGTGCAGCACGGCACCCTCGAACAGCCACGTGACCGTCTGCAGCCCGGTGTGCGGGTGCGGGGGCACGTCCATGCCGCCGGTCGCCGCGACGTCGTCGGGCCCGTAGTGGTCCGCGAAGCAGAACGGGCCGACCAGCGAGCGCGCCCGCGACGGCAGCGTGCGGCGCACCGTCATCGCCCGCGGGCCGCCCAGCGGCACGTCGCGGGGCTCGACGAGCTCCACGTCGGCGGCCGGGCCGGCGGCGCACACCTGCTCGTCGGGGTGCGGGTCCAGGTTGGTCACGCGGTCAGGCTACGGGCGGCGCGCCGCTGGGGGGCGACCGGCGCGGGTCGGTACGGTCGCGCGCATGTCCGGGTCGGAGGTGCTGCGTCGCGCCGGTGCACGCTGGGACGACGGGCCGGGCGCCGGGGAGTGGATCGCGCCCCTGCTCGGCGAGCTCGGCGCGAGCGTGGGGGACGCGGTGCCGCTCGGGTACGAGGCGTACGCGGTGGTGCCGCTGTTCCCCCAGGGTGCGGAGCACGACGACGAGCCGGTCGACGGGTACGTGGCGCTGGCACGGCTGCTCGACGCGCTCGCGCCGGCCACCGGGGACCAGCCCGTGCACTGCGGGCTGTGGGAGGGATTCGGCTTCCTGTTCGACCACGGCGCCGACCCCCGCCACGCGCCCGGCATGGGCGTCGGCATCGGGTGGGACCCGGCCGGTCCCGTACCGGACGCCGCCGAGATCGCCCGTGCGCGGGCCGAGGGGGAGGAGGCGATGGCCGCACGCCGCCTCGAGCGCCCCGCCGCCGAGCCGCTGGACCTGCCCCACCGGGCCTACCACCTGTGGACGGGACCGCTGCGCGCCGCACTCGCGCTGCGGGACCTGCCCGGTGACGCACCGTCGCTGATCTGGCCCGAGGACCGGTCCTGGTTCGTCGGCGTGCCGATCTACACCCGCGAGGTCGCGGTGGGGGCGTCGGGGGCCGTCGTCGACGCGCTCCTGGCGGACCGAGGGCTCGACGCGCGCCGTGCCGTGCCCGGCGACGTGCTCGACATCGACGACTGACCGGGACCCGACGCGGCCGCACCCGCACGCCCGACCCCGATGAGTCCGGGCCGTCGCGGCGGTCAGACCCGGGACCGCACCCGACCGGAGGTACCCCCATGGCGACCGTCGTCTCGACCCTGTTCATCTCGCTCGACGGGGTGGCGGAGATCGACCCCGAGTGGCACTTCCCGTACTTCGACGAGCAGATGGGCGCAGCCGTCGGGGAGGACTACGAGGACGTCGACGTGCTGGTCCTGGGCCGTGTCACGTACGACTCGTTCGCCGGGGCGTGGCCGGACCGGGAGGCGGCCGGGGGTGAGGACGCGGCGTTCGCCAAGGACCTCGGTGACGTGCGCAAGCTCGTCGCGACCCGCGGCGAGCAGGACCTCGGGTGGCGCAACGTCGAGCGCACCGCGGACGTGGTCGGCGCCGTCCGGGCGCTGAAGGACGACGCGGCGACGGGCAAGGTGCTGGTCGCCGGCTCGATCTCGGTGGTCCGTCAGCTGCTCGACGCGGGCCTGCTCGACGAGCTGCGGCTGTTCGTCCACCCCGTCGCGGCGCGCACGGGGGAGCGGCTGTTCGCCGCGGCCGGCACGTACCAGCCGTTCGCGCTGCTGCGCTGCGTGGCGCTGCCGCGCGGGGTGCTGCGGGTGGTCTACGCCCCGGCCGCGCTGCCGAGCGAGGCCACGTACGACGACGCGAAGGAGCACCTGCCGGAGTCGTGAGCGACCGGCCCTGCTCCCGGCCGGCAGCGGGCCGGGATCAGACCCGGAGCAGCGTCGCCCGCAGGTGGCCCGCGTACCCGCCCGGGGTGCGGCCCGCCGCGCGACCCGACGTGCGCACGTCGACCGCGTCGGACGCGACGACGCGCGCACCGGTCGCGCGCAGCCGCGCCACCAGGTCGACGTCCTCGTGCTCCGGTGCGGGCACGAACCCGCCCGCCCGCAGGTACGCCGACGCCCGCACGCCGAGGTTGGCGCCGTGGACGTGGCCGTTGGGCCGGCCGGGCACGTGGGCCGCGCGCCACGCGGCCCACTGCGCCGGAGTGAGGTCGGCGGGGTCGGGGTGCACCGTCCCCACCACGACGTCGGCCCCCGTGTCCGCCAGGCGCACGTGCTGGACCAGCCAGTCCGCGGTGACCACCGAGTCGGCGTCGGTGCAGGCCAGCCACGTGGCCGCCGGGTCGGTGGGTCCGGCGGCGAGGGCCGCGGCCACACCGGTGCGGCGGGCGCGGCCCACGTCGCCCGCGTCGAGGTGCAGGACCCGCACACCGCTGTCGGCCCCGGCGGCCACCCGCGCCCCCACGTGCCGCGCGACGACCTCCGCGCTGCCGTCCCGGCAGGCGTCGAGCACGACCACGACGTCCACGGTGCAGCCGCCCCGGGCCAGCAGCGCGTCGCGCGCCGCACCCAGCGCCGCCAGGCACCGGCCCAGCAGCACCTCCTCGTCGCGCACCGGTACGACGACGGCCACGTGCGTCACGGGTGCGGCGCTCACCGCAGCCCCGTGCGCTCGGCGACGGACCGCGGGTCGTGGCTCCACACGTCCAGCAGCAGGTCGGTCTCGCGGTGCTCGACGAGGTGCGCCAGCCCCGCGTCCTGCGCGGCCCGCGCCAGGGCGCGGTGCACGGCGTCCCCGGACAGCGGGTAGTCCGCCACGGGGTGCCGCCAGTGGCAGGCCAGCAGCGTCCCGCCGCCCGCGAGCCGGGTCAGCAGGTCGGGCAGCGCCCGGGTCAGGTCGGCCCGCGACAGGTAGTAGCCGACCTCGGAGAGCACGACCAGGTCGAACGGCCCGCCGGGCAGCGCGTCGTCGCCCGTCCCGCCCAGCGCGCCGCGCACGAGGTCGACGTGCGGGGCGTCGAGCAGGCGCTCGCGGGCGCGCTCCAGGGCGGCGTCGGTCACGTCGGTGCCCGTGAGCGCGTCGCACCTGGTCGCGAGCTCGGCCGTGAGGACGCCGATCGAGCACCCGACCTCCAGGGCGCGCGCGTACCGGGCGTCGGGCAGCGCCGCGAGCGTCAGCGCACGCTTGCGCGCCTCGTACGGGCGGTCGGTGAAGCCCCACGGGTCGGCGTGCCGGGCGTAGGTCGCGTCGAAGTACGTGGCCGGCAGGCTCGCGCGCTCGACCGTGCCGTCGCCGTGCGCAGCGGCCCGGTGCACGACGAACGGCTCGACGTCCCGGTCGAACGTCCGCAGGAACCGCGGGTGCAGCACCGGTGCGTCCGCCGGGTGCTCGGACAGCGGCTGCACCTGCGTCTCGTGGGCCGCGACCGCCCGCTGCTTGAGGAGGACCGCGTGGTCGGACAGCGGCAGCACCCGCAGGTCGTCCCACGGCACGGCGGGGTGGTCGGGCGTCGCCCAGTGCCACAGCCACAGCGGCGCCTCGACGAGCGTGCAGCCCAGCTCGTCGGCGAGCGCGGCGCAGACCTCCGCGAGGACACGGTGGTCCCGGTGGCCGTCGCCGCGCCACGTGGTGACGAGCGTGCGGACCGGCGCGCCGGCGGTCAGGAGCGTGCGCAGGTCGCCGGTCACGCGCTCGCGGACCTCCCGCAGGGTCCCGTCCACGTGGCCCAGCAGGGTCACGGCGGACGCCGGCGACAGGATCTCGACCGCCGCGCGCACCTCGTCGACCCGGCGCCGCGCCAGCATGGTCGGGTCGAGCGTCGGGGAGCCGGGGTGCGAGCCGCTGCCGTCCGTGACGACGACGACGTCGGCCGGGCGCCCGACCGCGGCGAGCTCGGCCAGCAGCCCACCGGCGGTGAGGGTCTCGTCGTCGGGGTGCGCCGCGACCAGCACGGTGCGCCCCTCGCGCGGCAGGGGCCAGGCCGCCAGCGCGGCCAGCGGCTCGTCCCAGACGTGCGGCGCGGTGCCCGGTGCGCGGCCGTCGAACGTCACCACGGGGCGTCGTCCCGGCCCGCCAGCGTCGCGCCCAGGGAGGCGTCGTCGCGCTCGGCGTGCTGCTGGCGGACGTAGACCTGCAGGTCCGCGACGCGCTTGGCGTGCACGGCGTCCAGCGCGAGGGGTGCCGGGCCGAGCGCGTGGCCGACGCGCGTCAGGACGTCCTCGCACGTGCGGGCCACGGTGGCCCGCGTGCGCTTGGCGACCACCGGGCCGGGGACGCGGTCGACCTCGCCGTCCACGACGCGGGCCGCCTCCTCGAGCGCCCTGCGGGCGTCCTGCAGCGCGACGTCCACGGCCCCCAGGTGCATCGCGACCAGGCGGTCGTCGCTCGTCGCGGCCCGCCGCCACAGCGTGCGGGCCAGGGCCACCGCACCGCCGTACCAGCACGCCGCGACGCCGGTCCCGCCCCACCAGAACCCCGGCCGCTCCAGGTACCAGCCCGGCGCGCCGACCGGCGTCGCCGGGACGTCGTCGAACGCCACGGGCGTCGACGGGATCTCGGCCAGCCCGCGGGACGCCCAGGGCTGGTCGACCAGGGAGACGCCCGCGTCCCGCAGGTCCACCGCGAACAGGCCGCGTCCGCCGCCCGGCAGGTGCGCGGTGACCAGGGCGGCGTCGAGGCGGTCCGCCAGCGAGCACCAGGGCTTGACCCCCGTCAGGCGCCAGCGGTCCGGCCGCGGCGCGCCGGGGTCGGCCCCGCCCTCGGGCACCGCCTCCAGCCGTGCGCCCGGCCCCTCGGCCGCGAACACCCCCCACGTGCGGTCGGCGGCGGCCGGGAGCCCGGCCTGCTCGCGGATCGCGACCGCGTCGAGGTGCGGCTCGACCGCACGGGCGACGGCGAGGTCGTGCGCGGCCAGCGTCGCGAGCAGGGACCACAGGCGGGCGGTGGCGCCGGCGCCCGGCCGCAGGTCCGCGGGCCAGGTGCGCACGGTCGCCAGCGCGTCGTCGGGGTCGGTGGGGAGTGCGTCCGGCAGCCACGGCGTCACGTCGCCGATCTGCACGGGGGCGACGATGCGGGGCACGGGCGTCCTCGGGAGGGGTGGGGCGGTCCTGCAGATCATCACCGCCGGGGGCCCGGGCGGCGACCGGAACGGGTGCCCCGGTGCGGTAGCCGCCGCGCGAGCGCCCCACGACGCAGGCGGCGGCCACCGGGCACCGGTGCCGGACCGTGTCCCGCCCGGGGCTGGTGCCCGGCCGCGGGGGCGGTGAGGATGGTCCGGGACCGTGCAGGGGGTGCGCGTGCAGGACGTCGTCGTGATCGGTGCGGGCATGGCCGGGCTGCTGGCCGCCGCCGCCCTGGCGCGCGACGGGCGGACCGTCACCCTGCTGGACCGCGACCTGCTGCCCGACGTGCCGCAGCCCCGGCCCGGCGTCCCGCAGGGTCGTCAGCCCCACCTGCTGCTGCACCGCGGGCTGTCCGCCGTCGAGGACCTGCTGCCCGGCTTCCGGGACGAGCTGCAGGCTGCCGGCGCCGTCGCGGTCGACACCGGTGACCTGGCGTGGTGGGGACCGCCGGGCTGGGCCCCGCGGGCACGCCAGCTCGAGGTGCTGCTCGCGTCGCGGCCCCTGGTCGAGCACCTCGTGCGCCGCCGGGTGTCGGCGCTGCCCGGCGTGCGGGTGGTCGCCGCGGTGCGCGGGGCGGGGCTGCGCCGGGGCGAGGAGGGCGGGCCGCGGTGGTGGGTGGACACCGTCGAGGCGGGCTGGGCGGACACCCCGGACGGCGGACCGGGCGACGCCGACGGGCGGCACGCGTGGCCCGCGGACCTCGTCGTCGACGCATCCGGGCGCGCCTCGCGGCTGCCGGTGTGGCTGCGGGCGCTCGGTCTGCCCGCGGCGCGCGTCGAGGAGGTCGACGCCCACGTCGGCTACGCCACCGTCCGCGTGCGGCTGCCCGCCGACGCGCTGGGTGCCGCCGGCGTGGTGCTGCTGCAGCAGCGGGGCCGCGGGGGCGGGCTCGCGCTGCCCGCCGAGGGCGGCTGGTGGACCGTCACGGCCGTCGGGGCCGGCGCCCTGCGCCCGCCGCGCGACCTGCCCGGCCTGCGCGCCTACCTCGCCGGGCTGCCCGACGACGCCCTCGCCCGCGTCGCCGCGGCCGGTGCCGTCGACGGGGACGTGGCGTCGCACCGCCAGACCGGCAACCGCCGGCACCGGTACGACCGCGTGCGCGGCTGGCCCGACGGGCTCGTCGCGGTCGGGGACGCGCTGTGCGCGTTCGACCCGGTGTACGGGCAGGGCATCACCGTGGCGGCGCTGGAGGCGCAGGCGCTGCGGGCCGCCGACGCCCGCGGTGACCTGACGGCGCCCGGGGGAGCGGCGCGCCTGCTGCGGGAGTGCGTGCGGCTCGGCGCGGTGCCCTGGCGGATCGCGACCGGCGAGGACCGGGCGCTGGCCGGGCTGCCCGGTCCCCGGTCGCCGGTGTCGGCGCTCGCGGGGCGGTGGATCGGGGAGCTCACCCGCATGGCCGCGCACGGGGACACGGTCGCCCAGGCCGGTCTGTCGCGGGTCTACCACCTGGTCGCGCCGCCGACGAGCCTGTTCCGGCCGTCCCTCCTGGTCCGCGGCCTGCGCGCCCGCCTGCGGGGGTACGGCCCGCCGGTGCCGCGGCCCGCGCTGCTGCCGGTGGACGAGGCGGACCGGTGAGGTGGTCGGCGGCGGACGGTAGCGTCGTCGCCCGTGGACACCCGGGTCGCCGCGTACGCCGTCGTCGTCGACGAGGGGCGGATGCTGCTCGTGCACTGGTCGGAGGGTGCGCTGCGGGGGTGGTCCCTGCCCGGGGGCGGTCTGGAGCCCGGGGAGCACCCCGAGGCCGCTGTCGTCCGGGAGGTCCGCGAGGAGACCGGGTACGACGTCGTGGTCGACGGGCTGACCGGCGTCGAGTCCGTCGTCTACCCCTCGGCGGAGCGGGCCCACCCGGACCTGCCCGACCTGCACGCCCTGGGCATCCTGTACCGCGCGCACGTCGTCGGCGGCGCGCTGGCGCACGAGGTCGACGGCTCCACCGACGAGGCCGTCTGGGTACCGCTGGACGACGTCGACGCCCTGGACCGCGTGCCCCTGGTCGACGCCGCCCGCCGTGCGGCCGGGCTGCTCGTGCGGGACTGACGTGCCGTCCTACCGCATCACCGCGTCCGTGGGGCTGCTGCGCCCCGGCACGTCCGCGCCCGACGTGCTGCCCGAGGCGGTCGCCGCCGCCCGCGCGCTCGCCACCGTCGAGGCGTTCGACGTCGGCGTCGTGCGGGGGCAGGCGCGCGTGACCGTCCGCTTCGAGGCCGACCACGACACCGCCGCCCGCCGGGTCGGCCGGGCCGTGCTGGAGCGCCTGGACGACCTCGCCGAGATCGCCGACGGGCAGCTCGTGCGCCGCTACGGCAACCGCTGGTACCCGCCGCGCAAGCCGGGCCACCGCGACTGACCGCGCGCCGGTCCGGCCCGTCGGTCGGGTGACACGGCGGGGTGGCGGTGGTCCGGTCGGGGACGGCCGGGCAGGCTGGGGGCGTGGCCTCCCTGGACGACGTCGTCGACGACCTGTACGGCGGGGCGCTCGACGACTTCGTCGCGCGCCGTGACGCCGCCGTCCGCGCGGCGAAGGCGGCCAAGGACAAGGCCACCGCCGCGCGGATCGCGTCGCTGCGCAAGCCGACGGTCGCCGCGTGGGCGGTGAACCTGCTGGTCCGGGACGACCCGTCGCTCGCCGACGCGCTGCGCGACCTGGGCGAGGGCATGCGCGACGCCGAGCGCTCGCTGGACGGGCCCGCCCTGCGCGAGCTGGGCAAGCAGCGACGCGCACTCGTCTCCGGCCTGGTCGCGCGGGCGCGACGGCTCGCGGCCGCGGGTGGCCAGAAGCTCTCGACGGCCGCGTCGCAGGAGGTCGAGCAGACGCTGACGGCGGCGCTCGCGGACCCGCGTGTGGCCGACGCGGTGGCGGCCGGCACGCTCACGCACGGCACCGAGCACGTCGGCTTCGGCTCCGCGGACGCGTCCCCCGAGGGTGAGCGTGCCGGGGTGGTCCCGGAGTCGGGCACCAGCCCCGCACGCTCCCGGTCCGAGGGCACCGGTGCGACGCGCGGTGCCGGGACGCGTCCCGGGGTGCGCGCGGGCGGGCGGCCCGGTGCGGCGGCGTCATCGGCGGCGCGGGCCGACCGCGGGGACGACGCCCCCGGCACGTCCGACGACGCCGCCGCCTCGTCCGACGACGCCGCCGGCTCGGGTGGAGGTCGGACGCGTCCGTCGTCCACGACGTCGGCCAAGGCCGCGGCCGAGGAGCGGGAGCGTGCACGCCGGGCGCAGGAGGCGGAGCGGCTGCGGCACCGGCACGAGCACGCGGTCGCGGCGCGCGAGGCCGCCGAGGCGGACCTGGACCGGGCGCGGACCCGGCACGAGGACGTCGCCACCGCGGAGCAGGCGGCGGTCGCGACGCTGGAGGACGCGGAGCGCGAGCAGCAGGACGCGTACGCCGCCGAGCAGCAGCTCGTCGAGGCCCTCGCGGACGTGCGCCGTCGCCTCGCCGACGCCCGCGCCGCACTGCCGCGTGCCGACGAGGCGCTCGTGGCGGCCCGCACGCGGGCGCGCGACCAGGAGAAGGCCGTGCGGGCGGCGGCGCGGGAACTCGAGCGCGCCACGAAGGCCGCTGAGCGTGCCCGCGACCAGGAGCAGCGCG
>Ga0233375_1000672_pt1 | contig 17371 bp, 14 predicted proteins | sample ElkDunMinimDraft_10_FD_191539 | JGI IMG/M metagenome (GOLD analysis project Ga0233375, IMG submission 191539) | Fecal eukaryotic communites from dung pellets of Tule Elk in California, USA - Elk Dung E16 | ecosystem: Host-associated > Mammals > Digestive system > Large intestine > Fecal | place... | reverse complement strand
GTCGACCAGGGCGACGTAGTCCACCGCGTCGTCGTCCGACAGCCGCTCGTCGAGCACCGCGCGTGCGGCCGCGACGACCGCGTCGGGGTGCTGCCCGGCGTCCGCGGCCCGCTGCCCCGCGGCGAGGGCCGCCGACAGGCCCAGCGCGCGGGCCCGCTCGGCGTCCGACAGGTAGGCGTTGCGGCTCGACCGCGCCAGCCCGTCGTCCTCGCGCACCGTGGCGTGCACGGCGACGTCGACCGGGACATCGAGGTCAGCGACCATGCGCCGCACCGCGACGACCTGCTGCGCGTCCTTCTGGCCGAAGACCGCGACGTCGGGGTGCGTCAGGTGCAGGAGCTTGAGGACGACCGTCAGCACGCCGTCGAGGTGCCCGGGGCGGGACTCCCCCTCCAGCACCTGGCCTACGCGGCCCGCGGTGACGCGCACCGTCGGGTCGCCGTCGGGGTAGACGACGTCGACGCCCGGCGCGAAGACCACGTCCTGCGGGCGCAGCAGGCCGGGGCCCGACAGCAGCGCGAGGTCGCGCTCGAGGTCACGCGGGTAGCGCGCGAGATCCTCGGAAGGACCGAACTGCAGCGGGTTGACGAAGATGGTCACGACGACGACCTCGGCCAGCGAGCGCGCGTGCTCCACGAGCGCCAGGTGCCCGGCGTGCAGCGCGCCCATGGTCATGACGACGGCGCGTCGGTACGGGCGGCGGCCGGTGTCCGCCTCGGGACGCGGCAGCGTCGCGGCGTCCTGAGCGGCGAGTGCCGCCGCGAGGCCGGCGCGGTCACGCACCAGGGCGGGGTGGGTGGAGCTCATGCGTCCTCCTGCGGCGGGGTGCCGCCGTCGTCGTCCGTCGGCCCGGGGGTGCCCGGTGCCGACGTGCCGGTGTCGTCCTGCTGCAACGCGGGCGGGGCCGGGTTGATGCCCGCGAGCGCGTCGAGCACGCGTTGGGCGGCGTCCGCGCCGACGAGCCCGGCGCTCAGGGCGCGCGCCGTCGCCGCACGGGACAGGGCACCGTAGACCACCGGCACGTCCACCGCCCCGCTCGTCGCACCGAGCGCCGACAGCACCGCGACGTGGTCCGCGACCGTGCCCGCGTCACCGCGGCGCACCGGGCCGGTGAGCGCGCAGACCGCACCCGCACCACCGTCGCCGGCGCCGTCCTCGGCGCGCAGCGCACTGTCGAGCGCGGCCTCCAGGAGCGGGCGCAGCACGCGGCCCGGCTCCTCGACGCCCGCGGCCCGCAGCGCCTGGGCCGCCTGCGCGACGAGCACCACCAGGTGGTTCGCCCCGTGCGCGAGGCCCGCGTGGTAGAGCGGACGCTGCGCCTCGTCGACGACGACGGGCTCACCGCCGATCTCGACGACGAGCGCCTGCCCGATGGGCAGCACGGGCGCCGGCGCGGTGACGGCGAACGCGCAGCCGACGATCCGCGACAGGTCGAGGGACGTGCCGGTGAACGTCATCGCCGGGTGCAGCGCGAGCGGGATGACCCCGCGGCCGCGTGCAGGCGCCAGGACGTCGGTGCCGAAGCGGCCGGACGTGTGCACGACGATCTGCCCCGCCTGCCACGCGCCGGTGTCCGCGAGCCCCTGCACCAGGGGCGCGAGCGCGTCGTCCGGGACCGCGAGCAGCACGAGCTCCGCGCGACGCACGACCTCCGGGACCTCGAGCACCGGGACACCGGGCAGCAGCACGGCCGCGCGCTCGCGCGACGCCTCCGAGACCGCCGAGACCCCGACGACGGGGTGCCCGGCGCCGCCCAGCGCGCTGCCGAGGACGGCACCCACCCGCCCGGCGCCGACGACCCCGACGCCGAGCCGACCGGGACGCGAGCCCGGACCGGCGGTCACGGTCGCGGCTCCGCGGCGTCGGACGCGGTGCCCTGCACGACGGGCGGGCGGGGCGGCTGCGCGCCCGCGACCTCACCGGCGCCGCCCAGGTCGGCCGTGGCCGTCCGCATCCACAGCTCCGGCCCCGCGCCGGCGCGTGCCTCGCGCGCGCGCCGAGCCTGCTCCTCGAGGAGCGCCGCGGCGACGTGCTGGTCGAGGTGCGCGACGCTCGGCGACACCGGCCCGGGGGTCGAGTGCACGACGAACGACGCGAGCCGCAGCCGTCGCTGCAGGGGGCCCTGCGTGAGCGCGAGGCTCTGCGTGCGCTCGTGCGGGACGACCACGACGGTCCGCCACCACCGGCCCGAGCGCATGATCAGCGCGGTGCGGGTCACGAGCACACCGTGACGGCGCCGGCTCAGGGGGTCGACCCAGCGCGCACGGTGCGGCGCGGGCGTGAACCCGCCGTCGTCGTCGACCCCGGTGAGCGCCGCGTCGATCGTCGCGAGCGGGTCGTCGACCCCGAGGTCCGGCAGCACGAGCCACAGCGCGATCGCGGCCTCGGCGCGCGTCGCGACGGGGTGCAGGACGGACTCCGTCTGCGACTCGGCGCCGTAGCCCGCGACGTTGATGTCGACCTGCCACCAGTCGGGACGCCGCCACAACGGTCCCTGCCGGATGCGCACGGCCTGCACACGCCCGGGCGGGACGGTCTGCGTGCGGGCCTCGGTCAGGCCGTGACGCAGCCGGATGCCGTCCGGGGAGGCGGCGGCACGGAACGTGGCACCGGTGTTGATGCGGCCCCAGACGTACCCGCCCGCACCGATCAGCGCCGGCACGAGGACGAACATGCCGCTGACGTCACCGAGGAGGATGCTGCCCACGACCGCGCCGACGACCACGAGGAGCAGGAACCACGGGGTGACCGAGCGCAGGATCGAGCCGATGAGCCGCGGCATCGGCAGCTCGTAGACCTGACGCTCGGGGGCCGCCTCGTACACGGGCGCCGCGAGCGGTGCTGCGGGAGCCGGTGCCGTCGGCGCGTCCGGGCCCACGGCGTCCGGCGGTGCACCGGTCGCGGCCGCGGCGGGCACCTGCTGCGGGCCGACACCGGCCGCGAGCGCGAGGATCCGGGTGCGCAGCTCGGTCGCCTCGGTCTCCCGCAGGAACGCGAGCTGGACCGCGGACCCCGTGCCGCCCGCGACCTCGAGGTTGAGCTGGGCGAGTCCCAGCAGCCGGGCCAGCAGCGGCTGGACGACGTCGACCGCCTGCAGCCGGTCCAGGCGCGCCTGCCGCTGCTGACGGAACAGCAGACCCGTGCGCAGGTGCACGGCCTCGTCCGTCACGGCGTACCGCATGACGCGCCACGCGAGCGCGGAGTACACGAACCCCACCGCACCGACGAGCAGGATGACGCCGAGTGCGACGATCCAGGCGCGCCCCGGCCCCAGCAGCTCGACGATGTCGCGCAGCATGTCCGACATCTGGAAGCCGATCACCGCGATGAACGCGACGAGCACCTTCCAGCCCCGCAGGGCCGGCGTCACCGGGTGCAGCCGGCGCCAGTCGTACCCCTCCTCGCCCGCGGACTCCGGGACGGGGTGCAGCGGCGTGCTCACAGCCCCGCCAGCCGTGCCTCACCGCGGGACGCGAGCCGGTCGCGCAGGCGCGCCGCCTCGGCCGGCGGCAGTCCGGGGATCGTCGCGTCCGTGCCGGGCGCCGCGGTGTGCAGCTGCACGGTCGCGATGCCGCACCGGCGCGCGAGCGGCCCCGAGCTCACGTCGACGTACTGCATGCGGCCGTACGGCACGACGACGAGCTGGCGCATCAGGATGCCGCGACGGATCAGCAGGTCGTCGGCGCGCTCGGCGTAGCCCAGCGCCCGCACCTGCCGTCGCACGAGGAACCCGGCCCACGCCAGGACGAGGGCGAGCCCCGCCGCGGTGAGCCACAGCCACAGCAGCGCGAAGCCCGCGGCGAGCGCGACCATCGGCAGGAGCAGCACGACGGCCCAGATGCCCAGCACCACGAGCCGAGCCGTCGCCAGGCGCGGCGACACCGCGGTCCAGACGACGTCGTGCAGGTCGAACGGGTCGACGTCGACCGTCGCGTCGTGCGCCTCGGGGTTCGTGGTCATGGGGTCCATCCTCCCGCACCGTGCGGCCGGCCAGGTCCGTCCGGCGGACGGTCCGCGGACGGCGCGCGGGTCGTCAGCCCGCCGACGGGTCGGGCTCGGCGCCGCGGTTCAGCGTCGGCTCCTCGGCGTCCGGCGGCGGGATCCGGCACCAGTGCTCGACGACCAGCCCGGTGACGGCCAGCGCGACCGCGCCCAGCACCGCGACGCCCGCCGCGGCGGCCCGCGTCGGGTTGCCCGGGACGTCGGCGTCGGTCAGCAGCGACAGCGCCTGCCCGCCGTACCAGCCGGTGAGCAGCGCGCCGGTGTAGCACGACGCCTTCGCGAGCACCGCGGTCCGTGCGGCACGCACCGGGTCGAGCGTGGGCCGCTTGCCGCGCTGGTACTGGCGCACGGCCCAGCCCATCGAGAGCACGACCCCGGCGATCAGCAGCTCGACCGCGACCACGAGCCACGGCACGTCGGGCGGCGTGGCCGCACCCCGCCCGACCACCAGCCGCATCACCCACCACGTGACGGCGGCGACGCCGACCGCGAGCAGCAGCAGCGTGCGCCAGCGGGTCGCGGTCACGGCAGGTGCGCCTCGCCGGCGCTCGCGGCCGCCGAACCGTCCGGCTCGGCGTTCGCGGCGGGCACGGGCGCGGTCAGCCAGTCGAGCGCCATCCACCGCACACCGTCGCGGTCCGGCGCCGTCGCGGCGAGCTGCGCGACCGGTCCGCCCCCCAGGCCCGGCAGCAGCGCCTCGGGGTCCACCTGCGCCCACGGCTCCAGCACGAACGCGCGCTGGTGCGCGCGCGGGTGCGGCAGCTCGAGGTCGTCGGTCACGGCCAGGGTGTCCCCGTACACGATGATGTCGATGTCGAGCGTGCGCGGCCCCCAGCGCTCGTGACGCTCGCGGCCGTGCCGGTCCTCGACGCCGTGCACCGCCCGCAGCAGGTCACGCGCCGCGAGGGTCGTGCGCGTCAGGAGGACCGCGTTGAGGTAGTCGGGCTGCTCGGGGCCGAGCGCGGCCGTGCGGGCGAGCGGCGAGACGGCGACCACCTCGATCCCCGGCGTGGCCGCGAGGTCGGCGACGGCCTGGCGCAGGGTGTCCTGCGCGGGACCGAGGTTCGCACCCAGGGCGAGCACCGCCCGCACGGCCTGGGTCGGCGGCTCGTCGAGCGCGTCGAGCTCGAGCTCGCCCTCGACGACGTCGGACCCCGGTGCCGTCAGCTCGGCGCGCGGGCCGTCCGGCACCGGGGCCATCAGCTCCGTGCGCGGGCCGTCGAGCGCGTCGGGCGACACGGGACGCGCGGGCCACGCGGGCGCCCCGGCGGCCACCGTCGGCATCACACCGGTCGGGACCGCACCGGTCGGCGCGGGTCCGACGACGACGACGCCGGCACCGTCGGGACCCTCGTCGTGGCCGAGGCGCGGGACGTCCGCCGGCGCCTGCGGCGGCCCTGCCGGCACGGGCCCGGACGTCGTCGGCAGCGGCGCGGTGCGCGGGTGCGGCCCGCTGTCGGTGCGCCGGACCTGGCCCGTCGCGGGCCGGTACGGCTCGGCGGCCGGCAGCTTGGTGCGGTCCCGCCGGATCGACACGACGACGTCGCCGAACGGCACCGTGATCGGCGCCTGCGGCTTGTGCAGCGCGACGTCGACGGCCTGCACGTGCGGGCGGGCGAGCACGGTCGCCGCGATCCGCTCCGCGACCGTCTCGATGAGGTCGGCCGGCTCACCGGACAGCACGGCGGCCACGAGCTGGGCCACCTCGCCGTAGTCGACGGTGTGCGCGAGGTCGTCCCCCGCGGCGGCGCGGCGCGTGTCCAGGTGCACCACCACGTCCGCGACGAACGTCTGGCCCTCACGCCGCTCGTGCGCGAACACCCCGTGGTACCCGGTCGCGCTGATGCCGGACAGCCGGATCTGGTCCAGCCGGCGCCCGCCGTCGTCGTGCACGTCGTCCTGCGCGTTCACCGTGCTCCTCCCTGTACGGCACGCTGCGTCGCGCGCCGTGACGTCCTGTGGCCCTGCTGCCCCGCGTCGCCCTGCGCCTCGCGCCAGCGCGCCGCGACCCGCACGGCTGCGGCCGACGCCCTGACCTCGTGCACGCGTACCGCCCAGGCCCCGGCCGCCGCCGCCAGCGCCGTGACCGCGGCGGTCGCGTCGTCACGCGCGCTCGGCGCCGCGGGGGACCCGTCGGGCCCGGCGAGCAGGTGCCCGAGGAACCGCTTGCGGCTGGCGCCCACCAGCACGGGGTACCCGTCCGCCACGAGCTCGGGCAGGTGCGCCAGCAGCGGCCAGTTGCTCTCCCCCGTCTTCGCGAAGCCCAGACCCGGGTCGAGCACGACCTGGCCGTCGTCGACGCCGGCGGCCCGCAGCGCGTCGACCCGCTGCGCGAGCTCGCGCCGCACGTCGGCGACCACGTCGTCGTACGCGTCGTGCGCGTCCATCACGTCGGCGTGACCACGCCAGTGCATCGCGACGTAGGCCACGCCCGTGCGCGCGACGACCGGCGCCATGTCCGGGTCCGCCATGCCGCCCGACACGTCGTTGACCAGCACGGCTCCCGCGTCGACCGCACCGGCCGCCACGACCGCGCGGGTCGTGTCGACGCTCACGGTGGCCCCCCGCGCCACGAGACGCTCGACCACGGGCAGGACGCGCGCGAGCTCCTCGTCGACGGGCACCCGGGCCGCCCCCGGACGCGTCGACTCACCGCCCACGTCGAGCAGGTCGGCACCCTCGTCCAGCAGCGCGAGCCCCCGCCGGACCGCGGCGTCCGCGTCGAACCAGCGGCCGCCGTCGGAGAACGAGTCGGGCGTGACGTTGACGACGCCCATCACGAGCGTGCGCGACGGCGTCCGCAGCGCGGGCGGCAGCGCCGCGAGCCGCGCCCCGTCCGGGCCCGCTCCCTGCGCACCGTCCCGCTCGTCCACGTCGGCCTCGTCAGCGTCCGGTGACCAGGCTCATCGCCTCGGCCCGCGTGGCGACGTCCCGCATCTGCCCGCGCACGGCGGAGGTGACGGTGCGCGAGCCCGGCTTGCGCACGCCGCGCATCGACATGCACAGGTGCTCGCACTCGACGACGACCAGCACGCCCTTGGGGTCCAGCACCTCGACGAGCGCGTCGGCGACCTGCGACGTCAGCCGCTCCTGCACCTGCGGGCGGCGCGCGTACACGTCCACGAGCCGCGCGAGCTTCGACAGCCCCGTGATGCGACCGTCCGCGCCGGGGATGTAGCCGACGTGCGCGACGCCGTGGAACGGCACCAGGTGGTGCTCGCAGGTCGAGTACACCTCGATGTCACGCACCAGGACCATCTCCTCGTGACCGAGGTCGAAGGTCGTGGTGAGCACGTCGCGGGCGTCCATCGTGAGGCCCGCGAAGATCTCGCGGTACGCACGCGCCACGCGCGCCGGCGTCTCGCGCAGACCCTCGCGGTCCGGGTCCTCGCCGACCGCGATCAGCAGCTCGCGCACGGCGCGGGCCGCACGCGTCTCGTCGTACGGGCCGACCGACCGCCCGCCGTCGTCGCGCGTCCGGGAGATCGTGGAGGGTGCCGCGTCCGGGCTCGTGTCGGTCACGTCAGCGCGGCCCGTCCATGTCCGGCGTCCCGTCCGGCGGCAGCTCGACGACGGCACCGGCGGGGTGCTCCGGGTGGGCCGCGGCGGCCTCGTCCTGGGGCACCACGGGGTGGCCGTTCAGCGCGGCCTTCTCGGCCGGCGTCAGGACGGGCCCACGGTCGGAGACCGCGCGCTCCTCACCGGACAGCCACACGTCACGCGGGGGCCGCTTGACGATCGGGGCGAAGATCTCGGCCAGCTGCTCCTGGTTGAGGGTCTCCTTCTCGAGCAGCTCGAGGACGAGCGCGTCGAGCACGTCGCGGTACTCGACGAGGACGTCACGCGCCTCGTCGTGCGCCCGCTCGATGAGCGCGCGGACCTCGAGGTCGATCGACGCGGCCACGTCCTCGGAGTAGTCCCGCTGGTGGCCGACGTCGCGGCCGAGGAACATCTCGCTCGACTCCTGGCCGAGCTTGATCGCGCCGATCCGCGCGCTCATGCCGTACTGCGTGACCATCTTGCGGGCCGTCGACGTGGCCTTCTCGATGTCGTTGCTCGCCCCGGTCGTGGGGTCGTGGAACACGAGCTCCTCGGCGACGCGCCCGCCCATCGCGTACGCGAGCTGGTCGAGCAGCTCGTTGCGCGTCGTGGAGTACTTGTCCTCCATCGGCATGACCATCGTGTAGCCCAGCGCGCGCCCGCGCGGCAGGATCGTCACCTTCGTCACCGGGTCCGTGTACCGCATAGCGGCCGCCACCAGGGCGTGACCGCCCTCGTGGTACGCGGTGATCTTCAGCTCCTTGACGTTCATCACGCGCGTGCGCTTCTGCGGGCCGGCGATGACGCGGTCGATCGCCTCGTCCAGCGCGGCGTCGTCGATGACCTGCCCGCCGCGGCGGGCCGTGAGCAGCGCGGCCTCGTTGAGCACGTTGGCCAGGTCGGCGCCGCTGAAGCCCGGGGTGCGGCGCGCGACGACCGCGAGGTCGACGCCCGGCGCCATCGGCTTGCCCTGGGAGTGCACGGCCAGGATGCGCTCGCGGCCCTTGAGGTCCGGCGGCTCCACCGCGACCTGGCGGTCGAAGCGGCCGGGCCGCAGCAGCGCGGGGTCGAGGATGTCGGGGCGGTTGGTCGCCGCGATGAGGATGACGTTCGTCTTGACGTCGAACCCGTCCATCTCGACGAGCATCTGGTTGAGGGTCTGCTCGCGCTCGTCGTGCCCGCCGCCCAGACCGGCGCCGCGGTGACGCCCGACAGCGTCGATCTCGTCGACGAAGATGATGGCCGGCGAGTTCTCCTTGGCCTGCTGGAACAGGTCACGCACGCGGCTCGCGCCGACGCCGACGAACATCTCGACGAAGTCGGAGCCGGAGATCGAGTAGAACGGCACGCCGGCCTCACCCGCGACGGCACGGGCGAGCAGGGTCTTGCCGGTCCCGGGCGGGCCGTACAGCAGCACGCCCTTGGGGATCTTGGCGCCGACGGCCTGGAACTTGGCCGGCTCGGCGAGGAACTCCTTGATCTCCTGCAGCTCCTCGACCGCCTCGTCGACACCCGCCACGTCCGCGAACGTGACCTTGGGCGACTCCTTGCTCACCAGCTTCGCCTTGGACTTGCCGAAGCTCATGACCTTCGAGCCGCCGCCCTGCATGTTCGACATGAGGAACCAGAACAGGCCCAGGATGATGATGAACGGCAGGACCAGCGTCAGCAGGCTGCCCCACCACGACGGCTGCGGGACCTTCGACGTGAAGCCCTGCGCCGGTGCGGCGTCCGTGATCGCGTCGACCACCTGCGGGCCCTGCGGCGTGACGTAGAAGAAGTAGACCTGCTTGCCGAGGTCACCCTCCTCGTCCGGGTCGGGGTCGTAGGCCTCGGTGAGCGTGAGGTCGACGCGCTGCGTCCCCTCCGTCACCATGGCCTGGTCGACCTTGCCGTCCTCGAGCAGCTGCAGGCCCGCGGACGTGTCGATCTGCTGGGCGGCCGGCACCTGGAGCATGCCGAAGGCCGCGAGCAGGATCGCGACGGCAAGGGCGACCCAGATGAACGGGCCGCGGAAGAGACGCTTGAAGTTCATGGGCGATCGGGGCGCTGCCCCTCATCCTCCGCTCGCAGGGACACTGCCCTTGAAAGTACACGCTGGACCTGTCCGGTCCCCCGGGTGTTCGCCCAGGGCACAGGTACCCCGAACCGGCCCCGCGCCCGGCTCAGTGCTGGTAGACGTGCGGCGCCAGCGTCCCCACGAACGGCAGGTTCCGGTAGCGCTCGGCGTAGTCCAGCCCGTACCCCACGACGAACTCCGTCGGGATGTCGAAGCCCACGTACCGCACCGGCACCTCGACCTTCGCCGCCTCGGGCTTGCGCAGCATCGTCGCGATCTCGACCGACGCCGGCCCGCGCGAGCGCAGGTTCGACAGCAGCCACGACAGCGTCAGGCCCGAGTCGATGATGTCCTCGACGATGAGGACGTGCCGGCCGATGAGGTCGGTGTCGAGGTCCTTGAGGATCCGCACGACACCGGACGACTTGGTGCCCGACCCGTAGGACGACACCGCCATCCAGTCCATCTCCACGTTGCCGTGCAGCCGCCGCGCCAGGTCCGCCATGACCATGACGGCGCCCTTCAGCACCCCGACGAGCAGCAGCGGCTCGCCCGCGTAGTCGGCGTCGATCTGCGCCGCCATCTCGTCGAGACGCGTGTGGAGCTGCTCCTCGCTCAGCAGCACCCGCTCGAGGTCGTCACCCATGTCCGCCGCGTCCACCGCTCACTCCCGGTTGCTGGTCGTCGTGCTCGTCGGGCGTGGCCCGCGGACCCCCTGCGGGCGGCCCCCGCCCCCGTCGGCCGCCGTGATCGGCAGGCCGAGGTAGAGCCTGCCACACGCACGTGACGCGATCCGGCCGCCCGGCAGGTGCACGGCGCCCTGACCGCGCCAGTCCGTCACGAGCGCGTCCACCGCCAGCACGTGCACGCGCGCGAGCGCCCCGGGCGGGCAGCCGGCGCGCACGGCCGCGTCGTGCAGAACACGCCGCCGCACGCCGGCGGGGGCCTCGCCCAGCGGCGCCACGTCGAGCTCGAGCCCGTCGGGACGGGCAGCGGCCGTCGGCGTGAGCAGCGACGACGCGAGCACGTCGGCCGCTGCGGCGTCCAGCGCGTCGGCCGCGTCCGCCAGCGCGTCGGCCGTGCGGGCCAGCGCCTGCGCGACGCCCGGGCCGAGGACGGCCTCCAGGACGGGCAGGACCTCGCTCCGCACGCGGCTGCGCAGCGGGAGGTCGTCCGCGGCGTCGCGCGGCCGGTCGAGCGCGTCGTGCGCCGCTCCGTGAGGGCCGCCGTGCGGCGCGGCACCCGGCGCGCCGTGCACACCTCGTCCCGGCCCGGCGCCGACCGGCGGGGGCACGGGGCGACCGTTCGTCGGGTCGTGCCACGGGACCAGGCGCTGCGCGGCGCACGCGGCCTCGGTGTCCGCGCGACGCAGCCCGAGCAGGGGGCGGCGCAGGCGCCCGCGCACAGGCCGCATGCCCGCCAGGGCGCGCTCCCCCGAGCCGCGTGCGAGCGCGAGCAGGACCGTCTCGGCCTGGTCGTCGAGGGTGTGCCCGAGGAGCACCGCGGCCGCGTCCTCCTCGTCGGCGACGGCCTCGAGCGCCGCGTACCGGGCCGCGCGCGCTGCCGCCTCGGGACCGCCGTCGGTACCGACGGCGACCCGCACGACGCGGACCGGGTCGAGCCCGAGCGCGCGGCACGCGTCCGCGGCCGCACGCGCCACGTCGCCGGACCCGGCCTGCAGCCCGTGGTCGACGACGACGGCACCGGCCCGCCAGGCGCCACCCTCCCGCGCCCGGGCCTGCCACGCGAGCCCCGCCGCGAGGGCGAGGGAGTCCGCGCCGCCCGAGCAGGCCACCAGGACCGTCGCCCCCGGCGCGACGTCCTCGAGCGCGCGCCGCACCGCGACACGCACCGCGGCGACGGCGGGCGCCGGCCCGCTCACCGCCTCATCCGTGCACCCTGCGCACCCAGGCGGCGGGGTCGCCGATCTCCACGGCGCTCGGCAGCGCGTCGGGTCCGCTCCACACGGCGTTCAGCCCGTCGAGGCCGACCCTGCCCCGCACGGCCCGCACGAACGCCGCACCGTCGCGGTACTGCGCGAGCTTGAGGTCCATGCCCAGGACGCGACGCACGATCCGGTCCACCCCCGTGGCGCGCGCCGACGCGTCGCGGCGGCGCTCGAACGCGCGGCGGATCGCGCGCACGGTGGGCACGACCGACGGCCCGACCTCGTCCATCATGACGTCGGCGTGCCCCTCGAGCAGCGCCATGACCGCACCGACCTCGTCGAACACCTGACGCTGGTGCTCGGTCAGCAGCGACAGGACGCCGCCGTCGCCGCCGCTCACCGCGCGCACGACGGCGCCCAGGAGGTCGTCCAGTCGCGGCAGCGACGCGTGGTGCTGCGACTCGTCGGGGGCCAGGTCGGACAGGTCGGCCAGCAGCTCGGCGGACCGCGCCCGCACGTGGTCGGCCAGCCACGGGGCCGCGGCGAACTGCAGCGCGTGCGTCTGCTCGTGCAGCGCCACCCAGAGCCGGAAGTCGCGCCCGTCGACCCCGAGCTGACGCTCGGTCGCCAGGACGTTCGGCGCCACGAGCAGCAGCCGCCCGGCCTGCCCGGGCGCGGCCGTGAACGGGTCGTACTGGCCGATGACCTTGCCGGACAGCAGCGCCAGCACACCGCCGACCTGGGCGGCCGCGGCCAGCCGGGCCGCGTCGGGGACGTGCACGGGCGTGCCGTCGCGACGCGTCGCCAGGGGCGCGGCCATGACCGCGAACATCTCGGCGTTGGCCGCGGCCCAGCGGGGCCGGTCGACGACGTGGACCCGCGAGATCTCCGCGGCGGCGCGACCGTCGGCGGGCGTCATGCCCGTCGCGTCGACGACGTGCCCGGCCGCGGTGGCGGCGGCCGTCCGCAGGTCCTCGACGAGCTCGACGAGGGTCTGCCTGTCGGCGACCGGGCCCGGGGCCGCGACGCGGCCTGCGAGGCGCGCGGCCGCACGCCAGTCGACGGGGCCGGGAGCGGAGGGCTGCACCGGCCCACGGTAACCCCCGGGCGGCGGCTGTGCGGAGGGTGCAGCCCTCGGCGTCAGCGGCAGCCGCAGTCCGCCAGCGCCGACACGAACCCGTCGATCGCCTGGCGGGGCGCCCACTGGCCGCCGTCGGGCGTCTGGTCGGCCATCACGGCGAACACGAGCTGACGACGCTGGTCGTCCAGGACCGTGCCGGCCAACGAGGTCACGTGCGGCAGGGACCCCGTCTTGGCGCGCACGAGACCCCGCGCGTCGGACCTGGTGTACCGGTCGTGCAGCGTGCCGGACAGTCCTGCGACGGGCATGCCGACGGCGACGTCGCGCAGCTCCGGGTGCGCCGCGTCGGTCGTGAGCCGCACGACGTCGGCCAGCATCGCCGGTGACAGTGACGACCCGTCGGCCAGGCCCGAGGCGTCGACGAGCCGCGCCCCGGACACGTCCACCCCCAGCTGCGCCACCTGGTGGAGCACGGCCTGCGTGCCGCCGTCGAAGCTCGGCGGCAGGCCACCGTCGAGCGCGACGAGCCGCGACACGACCTCGGTGACGGTGTTGTCCGACGTCTCCAGGAAGTAGTGGACGATGTCGACGACGGGCGCCGACTCGACGCGCGCGAGCTCGATGGCGTCGCCGGCCGTCGTCGTGCGTGCCGGGGAGCCCTGGACGCCCACGCCCAGCTCCCCCAGCCGCTGGGCGAAGACCTTGGCCGCCTGGATCGACGGGTCGGGCGAGCGCGGCGCGTACTCGCCCTCGCGCAGCCTGCCGACGTCGACACCGAGCGCTGTCACCGGTGCCACGAAGCCCTCACCGACGTTGGCGGGGTCCCAGCCGGGGCTGGTCGACGGGCCGGTGAACAGCGAGTCGTCGACGAGCAGCCGCACGCTCGAGACTCCCTGCAACGCCAGGGCGGAGGCCGTGCGCGCCGCGAGGTCCGCGAGGCCCGCGTGGCCGAGCGTCGCCGACGGGTCGCCCGCACCGGCGGCGAGCATCATGTCGCCCCCGCCGACGATCGCGATCGTGCCGTCGTCGACGCGCACGACCCGCGTGGCGAGCGTGGCCGCGGGGTCGAGCGCGGTCAGCGCCGCGACGCCCGTGAGGACCTTGGCGGTGGACGCCGGGACGCGCCCGGCGTCGGGCTGGTGGCCCGCCAGCACCTCACCGGTGAGCTGGTCGACGACCACGACCCCGACCGACGGGCCGAGGCGTGCGTCCGTGACGAGCCCGTCGACGAGCGCCTGGACCTGCGCGGACGCGGGCAGCGGCACCTGCGGGTCCAGGTCGCCCAGCGCACGCGGGACCGTCGTCGGCTCGACCGCGCCCGGCGCCGTCGGGAACGGCGCGGGGTCCGCGACCGGCGGTGCGAGCGTCACGATGCCGGGCACGACGTCGTACGCGTCGGCCGTCGCGTACCCGCCTGCGGCGAGGACGACGACGAGCGTCCCCACCCCTGCGACCCGTGTCGCTGTGGCCATCGTCACCCCCGTCGTCATGGCGGTGTCCGGTACCGCCCCATCGGTGCGTCAGACTACTGTCCGAGACGACGGCGCCCAGGGAGACGACGCGCCCGCAGGTCGATCGACCCATCGCCGACGGGCGGGGACGCGTGGAGGGAAGTTACACAGTGGAGTTCGACGTCACGATCGAGATCCCCAAGGGGCAGCGCAACAAGTACGAGGTCGACCACGCGACGGGGCGGATCCGCCTCGACCGCATGCTCTTCACCTCGACGCGCTACCCCGACGACTACGGGTTCATCGAGGGGACCCTCGGCGAGGACGGCGACCCGCTGGACGCGCTCGTGCTGCTCGAGGAGCCCACGTTCCCGGGCTGCCTGATCCGGTGCCGCGCGCTGGGCATGTTCCGCATGCGGGACGAGGCCGGCGGCGACGACAAGGTGCTGTGCGTCCCGACGGGCGACCAGCGCGCCGCGTGGCGCCAGGACATCGACGACGTGTCCGACTTCCACCGCCTGGAGATCCAGCACTTCTTCGAGGTCTACAAGGACCTCGAGCCCGGCAAGTCCGTCGAGGGCGCGCACTGGACGGGCCGCGCCGAGGCGGAGGCCGAGATCGAGCGGTCGCGCCAGCGCGCGATCGACCAGGGCTACCACCACTGACCACTCGGCCGTGCCCCGCTGCGCATCACGCGGAGCGGGGCACGGTCGCGTCTGCGGGTCGGTGCGGCGGGCGACGCGTCAGGGACGTCCGGCGTACGGCATGGTCTTGGACCAGCGCATCGGCGTGACGCGCAGGGGCACACCGGGCCGCGACGCCTCGACGATCTGGCCGTTCCCGGCCCACATCGCCACGTGGTAGATCGAGCTCGGGTCGTTGGCGTTCTCCGCCCAGAAGACCAGGTCGCCCGGCCGCAGCTGGTCGTAGCTGATCTTGAGGACCTGCGTGTACTGGTCCCTCGACGTCCGGTTGAGGTTCACGCCCGCCGCGCGCCACGCACCGCTGGTCAGACCCGAGCAGTCGTAGGCGTCCGGGCCCGACCCGCCGTAGAGGTACGGGAGCCCGACCTTCGACTGCGCCCACGCGACCGCAGCGCCACCCGAGGCCGCCGAGCCGCGTGACGTGCCGCTGCCCAGGCCGTGCGGTGTCGAGGGAGCAGGCGGTGGGGCCGGTGCCGGGGCGGGCGCGGGTGCAGGTGCGGGTGCCGGGGCGGGAGCCGGTGCAGGTGCCGGTGCAGGTGCCGGTGCAGGTGCCGGTGCCGGTGCCGGCCTCCCGGGCGGCGGGGCTGCTGCACCACCGCCGGACGACGCACCACCCGACCCGGCGGCGGGCGGCGCGTGCTGCGCCTGGGCGGCCGCGTCGGCACGCGCCCGTCGCTCGGCGTCGAGGGCGTCCTGCCGGGCCCGCTCCACCTCGGCGCTGGTCTGGCGGGCCGCTGCGAGCGCCGAGATGAGGCCGTCCCGCTCCGCCTGACCGGCGGCGAGCGAGGACTCGGTCTCGGACTGCGTGGCCTCGGCCGTCGCCAGCGCGTCCTGCGCCGTGCCGGCGGCCTCGTCGGCCTCGTGCGCGGCCTCGACCGAGCGACGCTCCATCGTCTCGGCGACGAGCAGCGCGGCCTGGTACTCCTGGACCGCGTCGTCCGCCTTGCCGGTGGCCTGGTTCAGCTGGGTCGTGCGGCGCGCGACGTCCTGGAAGCCGTCGGCCGACAGCGCGGCCTCGAGCAGGTCGGCGGAACCGCCGGTGCGCGCCAGCTGACGCGCGAACGTCACGAGCTTGCGACGGGCCTGCTCGGCCTGCCCCGCCGCCTCGTCCGCACGGACCGCCGTGTCCTGCGCCCGCAGCCGGGCGGCGTCGGCGTCGACGACCGCCTGGGTGTAGGTCTCGGCGGCGACCTGGACGGCGATCTCGGCGGCCTCGGCCGACGACGCGAGCTCGGCGAGCCGGACCTCCATCTGGGCGACCGACTGCTGCGCACGCCCGACGGCCGCGCGCGCGTCGCGCACGTCGTCGGAGGACGGCGAGGCGGCGGCGGGGGTGACGGCGAGGCCGAGCGCGAGCAGGCCGACGGGGAGCACGACCAGGCGGCGCGGCACGCGACGCAGGTGCGAGGGCCGGGTAGCGGCCGCTCGCTCGTCGCCGGTCGCCGGGGCAGCCGACCGGGGTCCTGGTGTCACGTCCGCGTCACGCACTCTGGGCACGCTACCTGTGGGATTCCCACAAGAGAACACCTGTCACACACGTCCCAGAAGTCACACCGTTGTGGTTCGGGAGCAACCCGGACAGACCCCTTCGGCTGTTCGGGTGAGGCAGGCCGGGGGACGCCACCGAGGGCCCTCGCTTCGATCTCGCCGGCGGCGCACCCACGCGTCTCTCATCATGAGATGGCGGTATCGAAGGGCGGGACGGCCCCGTACCGTCATCCCCATGTCCCGCCGAATGTGTCGCTGACCAGCGCACCTTCTCCCCTGCCCAGCGGCCGGCAGCCCCGACGACGGGGCCCGCGGCCGCGGCACGGCGCGGGCTCGTACGTGCGCATCCCCTGACCCCCCGTGGGGCGGGCGTCGACGGCGCGCTCCTCGGGTGACACCCTTCCCCCACTCGCCACCGAGGAGCAGACCATGAGCAACGAGAGCTGGAGCTTCGAGACCCGCCAGGTCCACGCAGGTCAGACCCCCGACCCCGCCACCGGGGCCCGCGCACTGCCGATCTACCAGACGACCTCGTTCGTCTTCGACTCCGCCGAGCAGGCCGCCGACCGCTTCGCCCTCAAGGAGCTCGGCCCCATCTACACGCGCATCAACAACCCGACCCAGGAGGTCGTGGAGAACCGCATCGCGAGCCTCGAGGGCGGCGTCGGCGCGCTCCTCGTGGCGTCCGGCCAGGCGGCCGAGACCCTCGCGATCCTCAACATCGCCGAGGCGGGCGACCACGTCGTCGCCAGCCCGTCGCTCTACGGCGGCACCTACAACCTGCTGCGCCACACGCTGCCGCGCCTCGGCATCGAGACGACGTTCGTCACCGACCCGCACGACGCCCAGGCGTGGCGCGACGCGATCCGCCCGAACACCAAGCTCTTCTTCGCCGAGACGATCCCCAACCCCCGCTCCGACGTGCTCGATATCGAGCTGGTCGCCGAGGTCGCCCACACGCACGGTGTGCCGCTCGTCGTCGACAACACCGTCGCGACGCCCTACCTCATCAACCCGCTGCAGTGGGGTGCCGACGTGGTCGTGCACTCGGCCACCAAGTACCTCGGCGGGCACGGCACCGCGATCGGCGGCGTGATCGTCGACGGCGGCACGTTCGACTACGCCCAGCACCCCGACCGGTACCCGAGCTACAACACG
>Ga0233375_1000670_pt1 | contig 17453 bp, 12 predicted proteins | sample ElkDunMinimDraft_10_FD_191539 | JGI IMG/M metagenome (GOLD analysis project Ga0233375, IMG submission 191539) | Fecal eukaryotic communites from dung pellets of Tule Elk in California, USA - Elk Dung E16 | ecosystem: Host-associated > Mammals > Digestive system > Large intestine > Fecal | place... | reverse complement strand
CACCAACGGCGGTATGGGCCTGCTCTGGTACACCGCCTCGGAGCTCGAGGAGTACTCGCTCAAGCTCGACTGGAAGCTCGTCAAGGACGACAACGGCGGCGTGTTCGTCGGCTTCCCGAACCCCGGCAACGACCCCTGGGTCGCGGTCAACCAGGGGTACGAGATCCAGATCGACGCGAGCGACGCGGCCGACCGCACCACGGGAGCGATCTACACGTTCCAGGGTGCGGACGCAGCTGCCGTGAGCGCGGCCCTCAAGCCCGTCGGCCAGTGGAACGCGTACGACATCCGCGTGGAGGGCGACCGCATCCGGATCTACCTCAACGACGTGCTCGTCAACGACTTCACGAGCACCGACCCGGCGCGCGACCTGTCGAGCGGGTTCATCGGCATCCAGAACCACGGCAACGGTGAGACGGTCTCCTACCGCAACATCCGCGTCAAGGACCTGGGGGCCCAGCCCGAGCCCGAGCTCGCGGTGTCGGTGACGGTCCAGCCCAAGTGCGTCGCGGGCAAGGTCTCGCTGAGCGTGCGGGCCGTCAACGACGACACGGTGCCCGTCGACGTCGTGCTCAGCACGCCGTTCGGCAAGAAGACCATGACCGGCGTCCTGCCGGGCAAGTCGGCTCAGCAGTCGTTCTCGACGCGCTCGGCCTCGGTCGAGGCCGGGAGCGCGACGGTGACGGCGAGCGCCGGGGGCGAGGAGGTCGTGGTCGAGACGGCCTACGACGCGTCGACCTGCGGCTGACGTGACAGCCCGTCCCTGAGTGCGTGGTTCGGCTGCGACACGCCCGGCGTGTCGCAGCCGAACCACGCACGCACCACGACAGGCGCAGCCTCGTCCGCCGCGGCGCGGCGTCTGTCCCCCTCGGGGCGTCGACGACGACGTCCCGCCCTGTCGTCGGAAGGTGGTCGGCCCATGCTCGCGCGCCTGGGACGGGTCGTGGCCCGGTACCGCATCGCGGTCCTCGCGGTGTGGGGCTCGCTGGCCCTGCTGGGCGCGGTGATCGGTGGCGGGGTCTTCGACCGCACGAGCACGGTCGACAGCCTGCCGCCCGGCGCGCCGTCGGCCCGGGCGCAGGCGCTGCTCGACGAGCTCGACCCGCAGGGCCAGACGCTCACCGCGGTCGTCGGCGGGGTCGACTTCTTCACGCCCGCGCTCGTCGCGAGCGGGAGCCGCGTGATGCACGAGGTCCGTGAGATCCCGGGCGTCGTGGAGGTCTCGGACGCCTTCACGTCCGGTGGCCTGATCTCGGACGACGGCACCGGTTCGCTCGTCGTGGTGGAGCTCGACCACGACCTCACGGACGAGCAGGCGCTCGAGGTCGGGGACCGTGTGGCCGCGGCCCTGCGGACCATCGACGCACCGGAGGTCGTGGTGGGCGGGGAGCTCATGGCCGAGCGGACGTTCGCCGACATCGCCACGGCCGACGCCGTGGTGGGGGAGTCGGTCGCCCTCGCGGTGCTGTGCGTCGTCCTCGTGCTCGTGCTGGGCGGGCTGCGGGCCGGGCTCGTGCCGATCGTGGCCGCGCTCGCGTCGATCGCCGCCTCCCTGCTGGCGCTGAGCGCGCTGGCGGGCGCGATGCCCGTGAGCGAGTTCGCCGTCAACGTCGTGACCCTCCTGGGACTCGGTCTGGCGGTCGACTACAGCCTCCTGGTGATCGTGCGCTTCCGGGAGGAGCGTGACGCGGCGCCCGGGGCCGGCCTCGACGGGCTGCTCGCCCGGACCGTGACGACCGCGGGCCGGGCGGTCCTCGTCTCGGGGCTCGCGGTCGCCTCCGCGCTCGGTGGGCTGCTGGTGCTCGCGGACCCGCTGCTGGCGAGCATGGCGCTGGGCGGCCTGCTCGTGGTCGCCCTCACGACTCTCGCGGGGCTCACGCTCGTGCCGGCACTGGTCGCGGTGCTGCACGCGTCGATCCCCGCGGCCCGGACCCGGACCTGGGCCCGGCGTCGCACGGTGCCGGGCGCGGGTCTGCTCGCGCGGTCCGCGGCGTTCGCGCAGCGCCGCCCCGTGGCCGTGACGCTCGGGTCGACCGCGATCCTGCTCGTCCTCAGCGCGCCGCTGGCCTCGCTCGCCCTGGGCGCCTCCGACGCGCGCTCCCTGCCACCGGGGACGCCCGAGCGGGTCGCGCAGGAACGGATCGAGCAGGACTTCGAGATCCTGGGCGTCCAGCCCGTCGAGCTCGTGCTGGGGGCGCCCGTCGAGGATGCCGAGGTCCGGTCGTTCCTCGACACGGTCTACGCGCTGCCCGGGGTCGAGGACGTCGAGCACCTCACCGACTTCCCGCCCGACGTGACGGTCGCCGAGGTCACCCCGGCGGGTACCGCGACGGGAGCGCAGGCGCAGGCGGTGGTCCGCGCCGTGCGCGAGCTCGACGTCCCGTTCTCGGTGCAGGTCGCAGGCCCTGCGGCCGAGCTCGTCGACGCGACCGCACTGTCGCGCGACCGACTGCCCTGGGCGTTCGCCGCGGTGGTGCTGCCCGCGATGCTCCTGCTGGGCTGGCTCACCCGCTCGGTCGTGGTGCCCGTCAAGGCGGTGCTGCTGAACCTGCTGGCCCTGACGGCCTCGTTGGGCGTGCTGGTCGCGGTCTTCCAGTGGGGCTGGGGCGCGCGGCTGCTGGGCTTCGAGCCCACGGGCACCATCGACGCCACGAGTCCCGCGCTGCTGTTCGTCTTCCTGTTCGGCCTGTCGATGGACTACGAGGTGTTCCTGCTCGCACGCATCGCGGAGGAGTGGCGCCGTCGGACGGGGGACGACCGCCGCGCGAACGACCGCGCGGTCCTGGCGGGCATCGTGGCGTCCGGTCCGGTCGTCACGGTCGCGGCCGTGTCGATCGGGATCGTGTTCGCGGGCTTCGCGCTGGGTGACCTCGTGGCCATGAAGGAGATCGGGGTGGGCATGGCCGTCGCGGTGCTCCTCGACGTGACGATCGTGCGCGGCCTGCTCCTGCCCGCCTCGATGTCGCTCCTGGGGCGCTGGAACTGGTGGTTCCCGGGTGGGCGCACGCGCGCCGGCCGCGGCGCCGGGCCCCACGAGGTGCGGGGCGAGGAGGCCTCGCCGCGCACCCTCGTGGGCACCGGGTCATCAGCAGGCGTGGGCCGGGGCTGACGGCAGGGCCAGCAGGAACCCGGGTGCCCTGAGCCCTGCACCGGCGAAGGCAGCGGCGACGGCGTCCGCCACGGCCCGGGTGCGGTCGGCCGGGACGAGCGCGATCGCCGACCCGCCGAACCCGCCGCCCGTCATGCGGGCCCCCAGGGCACCGGCGTCGCGCGCGGCCTCGACCGCGACGTCGAGCTCTGTCGCGGAGACCTCGTAGTCGTCGCGCAGGGACGCGTGGGACGCGTCGAGCAGCGGCCCGACGTCGGAGGCTCGCCCGGCGCGCAGCAGCGACACCAGGTCCTGGGTCCGCGCGATCTCGGTCACCACGTGCCGGACGCGGCGGCGCGAGACGTCGTCGGGCAGGCGGTCGAGCGCCGCGCCCAGGGCCTCGGCGAACGCCGGCTCGGCCCGCGGGGCTCCTGCCGCCGCAGCGACGACCGAGTCCGCGAGCTCGCGCAGGTTCGCCAGGCCCAGGGTCGCTGCGGCTGCCTCGCACGTCGCCCGTCGCTGGGCGTACTGGCCGTCCACCAGGGCGTGCTCGGCCCGGGTGTCGATCACGAGCAGCGCGAGCCCCTCGGCCGCGAGGTCGAACGGGATCTGCTCGACGGCGCGCGCCGGGTCGAGCCCTGGGCGGCAGTCGAGCAGCAGCGCGTGACCGGGTGCGCACCGCAGCGAGGCGGACTGGTCCATGCCGCCCGTCGGTGCGCCCGCGACCTCGTTCTCGGCACGGACCGCGGCGGCCGCGAGGGTCGCACGCCCCGCGTCGGTGGCCGCGAGACCCAGGCCGGCCACGTCGTCGATGCCGACCGCGACCGAGCACTCGAGCGCCGCCGACGACGACAGGCCCGCACCGTAGGGCACGCACGAGTCGATCACGGCGTCGAAGCCGCGCACCTGCGCCGCCGACCCGCCCGTCGCCTCGAGGTGCTGCCCGAGCGCCCACGCGACCCCGGCCACGTACGCGGGCCAGCCGGTCACGGCTCCCGGCGCGACGTCCTCGAGCCGCCCGGTCCACGCGGCGCCGGGCTCCTGGGCCGAGGCGAGGCGCACGACCGAGTCCGCCCGGGGGCGCAGCGCGACGTACGTGCGGTGGGGGAGCGCAATGGGCAGACACAGCCCCGCGTTGTAGTCGGTGTGCTCGCCGATGATGTTGACGCGCCCGGGGGCGGCGTAGACCCGGACCTCGGGGACGCCGTCGCCCGCGTCCCCGCCCTCCGGGCCGTCCGCGGGGTACGCCGCCGCGAAGGCCTGCCGGACGCGGTCCGCGCCGACGTCGTCGGGCCAGGACTCGACCCACTGCGCCGCCGGGGCCGCGGCCGGGGTCGGGGCGAGCGCCTGCAGGCGCGCCGCGATCTGCTCGGGCGTGGTGTCGCTGACCCACGCGCCCATGCCCGACTCCGAGCCCGCGAGGTACTTGAGCCTGCCCGGCGCGCGCAGCACCGAGAAGACCTGCAGGTGCAGGCGCGAGAGCTCGCGCCCCTCGCGCACCGGGGCCTGGTGCCAGGCCGCGATGTAGGGCAGGGGGACGGGCGCGCCGTCGGGGCCCTCGAAGAACAGGTCGAGGCGGCGCAGCAGCTCGAGGTAGGTCACCGCGAGGTCGTCGCGCTCGGCGCCTGAGAGCGCCGGCAGGTCGGGCACGTCGCGGCGCGGCGCCAGGTGCACCTCGACGGGCCAGCGGGCCGCGAAGGGCACGTAGGCGACCCAGTGCTCGGTCGCCAGGACGATCCGGCGGCCGTCGGCGAGCTCGGCGGCGAGGACGTCGCGCAGCAGATGGCCGCCCGTGCGCTCGTGGTGCGCGCGGGCCTGGGCGAGCATCGCGCGGGACCTGGGCGTGACGTACGGGTAGCCGTAGATCTGGCCGTGCGGGTGGTGGAGCGTGACACCGATCTCCTGGCCGCGGTTCTCGAAGCAGAAGACCTGCTCGACGCCCGGCTCGTGACCGAGGGCCTCGGTGCGGTCGGCCCACGCGTCGATGATGGTGCGCACGCGCCGCGGCGTCAGCGCGCCGAACGAGGACGAGTGGTCGCTCGAGAAGACGATGACCTCGCAGCGGCCCGACGCCGGCGCGCGGGTCTGGAGAGTGTCCTGGTCGTGGAGCGCGTCAGGGGAGCCGGCGAGCCCGGGCACGGACTGCAACGACGGGAAGCGGTTCTCGAAGACGACGACGTCGTAGTCGGTGTCCGGCACCTCGCCGTCCGAGTAGGGCGCCCCGGGCGTGGCCGGGCACAGGGGGCACGAGTCCGCCGCGGGCAGGAACGTGCGGTTCATGCGGTGCGCGGCCAGGGGGATCCAGTCACCGGTGAGCGGGTCGAGACGCATCTCGGGACCGGTGTAGGGGTGCTCGTGACCGTCGGGGCCGGTCACGGGCGCGAAGCGGTCGCCGAGCGGGCGCGGGTCGTCGAGCCGGCGCGTGCGCTCGCCCGAGACGTACGCGGGCGAGTCGTCGAAGTAGACGAGCTCGCGGCCGTCGGCCAGTCGGGTCGGGGTGCGGCGCAGGTGCTGGTTCATCGGGAGGTACGACCGTCCTGGGGTGCGGTGGTGGAGGGGTTCGGTGTGGGCGGGGTCGGGTGGGCCGCGTCGTCGCGCGCGGCGACCACGACCTGTCCGACGACGGCGCGCACGGCCTCCTGGTCGGCGACCGGGAGGGCGTCGTCGGTCACGAGGACGTCGACCTGCTCGAGCCGGGCGAAGACGCTCAGGCCGGTGGTGCTCCACTTGGTGTGGTCGGCGAGCACGACCGAGCGCCCGGCGATCGCGACGAGCGCGCGGTTGGTCGCGGCCTCGTCCAGGTTCGGCGTCGTCAGCCCGGCCTCGATGCTCACGCCGTGCGCGCCCAGGAAAGCCTGGTCGACCCGCAGGCTCGCGAGCGCGGCCTCGGTGAGCGGGCCGACCAACGCGTCCGACGGCGTGCGGGAGCCCCCGGTGAGCACGGCCTCGAGCCGGGGGTCGTCCGCGCGGTGCAGGGCTTCGGCGACCGGGAGCGAGTTCGTCACGACGGTGAGCGGTCGCAGGGTGCTGTCCGCCGCGATCTCCACGGCGAGGAGGTACGTCGTGGTGCCCGCGGACAGGGCGATCGAGGACCCGGGGGCCACGAGCAGCGCGGCGGTCCGCGCGATCGCGCGCTTCTCGTCGAGCGCGAGCGCGCTCTTGGCCTCGAACCCCGGCTCGTGGGACGTGGCCTGCGGCAGGACCGCGCCACCGTGGACCTTGCGGAGCAGGCCCTGGTCGGCGAGCTCGAGCAGGTCGCGGCGGACCGTCATGTCGGAGACGCCCAGCTCGTGGGTGAGGTCGGCGATCCGGACCGCGCCGTGGTCGCGGAGGCCCGCGAGGATGCGTTCGTGGCGTTGGGAGGCGAGCATGGAGCCATGGTGACATATTCCAACAGAAACGAACAATAGTGAACGCGCGGGGCGCTGTCCGCACGCGGGGCGGACGGACCCCTGCCCTCCGGCCTACGGACGACGACGGCCGCTCACCCGGACGGGTGACCGGCCGTCAGTCGGTGCTCTCGCCGGGTCAGATGCCCCCGCGCAGCGCCGCGATCGGCTCGATCGCCGCTGCCTTGAGCGCGGGATAGGTGCCCGCGAGCAGCCCGATCACGCCACCCAGGAGTGCCGAGCCGATCGCCATGCGGATGTCGAGGATGGGCGTCCACTCCTGGGCGACCGAGACGATCACGACCGTGAACACCCCGAGCGAAGCCCCGACGAGGCCCCCGAGCAGCCCGATGACCACGGACTCCACCACGAACTGCCCGGCGATGTCCCGTCTGGTCGCGCCGAGCGCACGACGCAGACCGATCTCGCCGACGCGCTCCATGACGGACAGCAGCGTGACGTTCGCGATCCCGAGCCCGCCCACGAGCAGGGCGATACCGCCCAGGGCCAGGAAGATCGCGTTGATGTCCGCCTGGACGTCCTCCTGCAGGGAGGACCCGCTCGCGGGTGCCTGGGCCTTGAAGGACTCGGGCGCGTTGGGGTCGAGCGCGATCGGCGCCTGCTCGGCGACCAGGGAGCCGGCGCCCGTCCGGATGTGGACCTGCAGCTCCTCGGGTGCCGCGACGAGGAAGTCCTGCCGCGCCGTACCGAGCGGCAGGACCACCGCGTCGAGGAGGTCCGTCCGTCGCTTCACGTCGCCGAAGATCCCGATCACGGTGTAGGCGTCCTCGCCGATGAAGATCGACGGCTGGCTGTCCACGCGGTTGACCCCGAGCTGCTCCGCTGCACGCTCTCCGAGCACCACGACCCGGTCGTTGCGTGCGTCGTGGCCGCTGTCGAAGAAGCGTCCCACCACGACCTGTCCCCGCACGGCGTCGAGCAGGCCCTCTGAGCCCGCGACGACCTCGGGGCTCGTCCTGCCGGCGACCGACGGGTCGTTGACCGGTACGGCCGTGACCTGTCGGCCCTCGACGTCGACCGGAGCGACGAGGCCCGCCGCGACGACCCCGTTGATCTGCATGACGCGCTCCGCACCGTCCCAGGGGATGCGGCCCGTGGGGCGGGCCTGGTCGCCGGTTCCGGCCTTCGCCGGGGTGATGACGACCTGGGTCGCGGCGACGGCGTCGAACTGCCGGCTGATCTGGCCCGCGGCGGTCTGCGCGAGCCCCACCGTGATGACGACCGAGGCGATGCCCAGGACCGTCCCGAGGATCGTCAGGACCAGGCGGCCGGGGCGGGCGCCGATCCCGTGCGCGGCTTCCGCGAAGAGGTCGCGGGCGTTGAACCGGTCACGAGCCCGACCCTGGTAGACCCGTGCCTTGGCCGCCCGCGGGCCGCCCGAGCGCGTGTCGACCGGGCCCGCTGCGTCGCTCGCGTCACCCGTGCCGGACGCGCCGACCGTGCCGGACGCGCCGACCGTGCCGACCGTGCCGCCGTGCCCGGCTCGGCCCGGCAGGCGGGCCCGCAGCGCGTCGAAGGCCCTCATCGGTCGAGCTCCGTGAGCCGGCCGTCGGCGATGCGCACCCGGCGCTGGGCCCGCGCCGAGACTGCGGGGTCGTGGGTGATGACGACCAGCGTGAGGCCGTCGGCGTGCAGCTCGTCGAACAGCTCCATGATCTCGACCGAGTTGGTCGAGTCCAGGTTGCCCGTCGGTTCGTCGGCGAGGAGCAGGTGCGGGCTCGCGACCACGGCACGGGCCACCGCGACGCGCTGGCGCTCCCCGCCCGAGAGGGTGGTCGGTGTGAAGTCGACCCGGTGCGACAGCTTGACCCGGTCCAGGGCAGCGCGTGCCCGTTCCTGCCGCTCTGCCCGGGGCACGCCGCTGTACAGGGTCGCGAGGAGCACGTTGTCGAGCACCGTGCGGTGCGGGAGGAGGTGGAAGGACTGGAAGACGAAGCCGATCCGCCCGCCCCGCAGGGCCGAGCGGACCGACTCGGAGGCACGCCCGGTCGCCACGCCGTCGAGGAGGTAGTCCCCCGAGGTCGGCCGGTCCAGCAGCCCCAGGAGGTTGAGCAGCGTGGACTTGCCGGACCCGGACGGCCCGATGACGGACACGTAGTCGCCGGGGTCGATCCGCAGGTTGACCGACGTCAGCGCGTCCACGACGGGCGGGCCGGGAAAGCTCCGCGTCACGTCCACCAGCTCGACGACCGCGGGCTGGGTGCCCGCCGGGACAGCACCGGGCCCCGTGGCCTCCTGCTCGGTCGGTGCGGGCGTCGGCTGGTGCCCGACGAGGACCGGCGCGGGTGGACCGGCCGGCTCGTCCAGACCGAGCCAGTCGAGGCTCCCCGTCACTTGCCCACCACCACCTTGTCACCGGGCTCGAGGGGGTCGTCGGACGAGACGATCTCGACGAACCCGCCGGCCGCGAGCCCGGTCTTGACGGGCACCAGGTCGGTCGCCCGGTCCTCGTCCTTCCCGGTTCTCCCGTCGCGGGCGTCGCCGCGCAGGACCTCGACCCGCGACTCGCCGCCCGGTCCGGCGGTCAGTGCCGCGAGAGGCACGGCGAGGACCTCGCCGGCCGTCGAGCTCACCGGGATGGTGAGCCGGACGTTGCTGCCCTGCAGGAGGGTGATCTGCTCGGGCGTGAGCGTGTCCGGTGCGAGCAGGACCGTGAAGCGGGCGCCCTTCTTCGCGTCGGCTCCGGGTTCCCCGCCCTCGGCGTCGGCCTTGCGGGCCTCGATCGAGGTCACGGTCGCCGAAGCCTGCGAGTCGTCCGGCAGCACGAAGCTCGCGGTGGCGCCCGGGGCCAGCAGCTCGGCGTCGGAGGCGCCCGCCGACGCCTCGATGACGAGCGTCGCCCCGGAGACCGCCATGACGGGGCCGGAGATCGTGGCGCCACGCTCCACGAGCACCTCGTCGACGCGTCGCGGCAGGCCCGAGAGGAACAGGACCTCGCTCGCGGGCAGCGCGGTCAGCGTCTCCGTGCGGGCCTCACCCAGCGCCTTCTTGGCGTCGTCGAGCTGGCGCTGCGCGTTCGTGACCGCAGCCGTCTGTGCCGCGACGTCCCGGGGCTTGTCGAGGGCGGCGCGCTGCGCCCGCGCGAGCGTGAGCGCGTCCTGCGCCCCGGCGACGTCGCCGGGCTGGGGCGCGGCGCCGGGCTCGGCCGCGGGGTCGGGCGTGCCGGCCTGCGCGGCGGCGAGGTTCCGTTCGGCCTCCCGGACGGCGTTGTCCGCCGTGAGCCTCTCGACCTCGGTCGCACCGCCCGCGGACGTCGAGAGCTCTGCGCGGGCCGAGGTGAGCGCCTGCTCGGCGTCCTTGACCCCTCGCGTCGCGGCCTCCACGCCGTCCTCGGCCTCGTCGTCGCTCGATGGCGAGGGATAGCCGACGTTCGCGTAGAGCCTGTCGACGGCGCTCGCCGTCGCGGCGTCGTAGACGTTGCTGTCGGCCCTGCCCGGGTCGATCCCGACAGCGGTGAGCGCTGCCTTGAGCTGGGCGACGTCCGGTCCCGAGACCCCGACGCGCAGGGTCCGGTACGCCGGGAGGTCGCCGGGCAGCACGATGACCGGGCGACCCGAGACCTCCAGGGCGATCGACGTCTGCCCGAGCTCTGCGCCCAGCACCGGGACCTGCCCGGTCACGACCGCCGGACCGCCGAGGTCGGCCGTCTCGACCTTGACCTGGACGGCGTCGTCGTACGTGACGTCGCCGCGCAGCGTCACGTCGTTCGCGATGACCTTCTTCTCCACGGGGACCGTGATGAGCCCGGCGTCGGGCGCCTTCGCGTCGGCGGCCGCCTGGGCGGGCGAGACGACCAGGCGGCTCACGATGATGCCCGTCAGCAGGCTCAGCACGGCGATCGCCGCGACGAGCCAGATCAGGCGGTGACCCCGCAGCCCGGTACCGGGCGTCGCCGCGAGGGCACCCTCCCCGGCCGCCGGGCCCTCGGCCCCGGCCGCCCCTCCGCCGGCCCCGCGACCACGCGGACGCGGGAGCCTCACTTCTCGAACTCCGCGTAGGCCGCGGTGACGCGGTCCAGCAGGTCCTTGTTCTCGTCGACGAACGCCTGCTCGAGCTCGAACGTGACCGTGCGGTAGACGTCCTGGTACCCGACCTTCTCCTGGCACGCCTGGTCGGCGACCGCCGTGTCCTTCTCCTCCTCCTGGAGCGTGGACAGCTTCTCGTCGATCTCGGCCTGCTCGGCCTCGCTGGGTCCCTCCGGGCTCTGGTTCTCGTACAGCGAGTTGGACGCCTCCATGAAGGAGTCCATGGCTTCCTGCGGCGTCGCGTGGTCGAACCCTGCGTCCGCCATGCAGTCGGACCACTTCGCCGTCACCTCGTCCATCTTCGGGGACTTGGCGATGTCCTCGTAGAGCTTGGAGCTGGCGTCGCTGAACGCGATCATGTCCTCGGACTCCCACAGCTCCTGCTCACCGCCGCTCGCCTCGTTCTGGGCCGCCCCCCAGCAACCCATCTCCGCCGTCTCCATGGGCGGTATCTCACCGTTCTCGTCGGGTTCCGCGGCGGCCATGTCACCGTGCAGGGCCGCGTAGTAGGCGTTCAGCTCGGTCTCGGACATCGACTCGGTGTAAGCCTGGTTGGGGTCGACGTACGACTCCATCTCCGCCTGCTCCTCCGCGGACGGCTCCTGGACGATGGTCATGCCGTAGCCGTACTCGGCGGCGTACTCCTCCGGGTCGCGCTCCTCGTCCATGGTGACCATGCCCGCGCTCTGGTCGACCGGTGTGTACTCGAAGCCCTGCTCGGCCATGCACGCGGCGACGAGCTCCTCGGCCTTGCGGTTCTGCTCCTCGAACTTCTTCTGCTGCGCCTCGGGGTCGAGGTCACCGCTGATCGACTTGTAGAACGAGGTCAGCGGGCTGTCCTCGTCGGCCGCGGGCGCGTCGGTGCCCCCGCAGGCGGTCAGCAGGAGAGCTCCGGTGAGGCTCATGGCCGCGATCAGGGACTGGCGGTTCGAGGGTCGACGCATGGTGGTTTCCTTCGTTCGGCGGGTGGTGGCAGGGCTGCGGGAGGAGGTGCGCGAGCCGTCGGCGCAGCGCGCGGACCGGGGCGGGTGCGCGCGGTGCGCGAGGGGTCGCTCGGGGCCGTCCACGACGGCGCTGTGCTCGACGGCGGTGTGCTCGACGGGGTCGCTCGCCCGCGTGCGCGCTGCGGCGCCGTCGGCGGCGGCTCCAGCGGTAAGGGCGTCGGCGGCAATGGCGGCGGCGGCAATGGCGGCGGCGGCGCCGGCGGCGGTGGCGCGGCGCGGGGGCCCAGCCCCGGAGGTCGGCGGCTGAGCGGATGACGGTACCTTCATGCGGTGTCCCCCCTAGGACATTCGTGTCGACACTGCGCGCGGCCTCGCCCGCGGTCCTTCGTCAGGCTCCTCGGGGGCGTGCGCGGCGTCGCGGCACGCCCCCCTGGAGCGTCGGGTCAGTAGCGGATGGCGTCGATCACCTTGACCCGGACCGCGACGAGCGCGGGGATCAGCCCGGCGAGAGCGCCCACGCTGACTGCCGCGACCATGCCGGTCAGCGCGGCCGAGACCGGGAAGCCGGGCCGGTCCTCGACCGAGGAGCCCATGAGGGTGTCGAGCGGGATGTTGTGCAGGATCACGATCGCGAGCGCGACCCCGACGACACCGGCCACGACGGTGGCCACGACGCTCTCCATGAGCACCGAGAAGAAGACCCGCCCGGACGACGCGCCGAAGCTGCGCCGGATGCCGATCTCGCGGATGCGGTACCGCACCGTCACGAGGGCGATGTTGACCAGGCCGAGCCCTCCCAGGAGCAGCGCGACCGTGCTGACCCCGAGGATGACCCACTTCATGGCGCCGTCGAGCATGCTCATGTCCGGGTTGTCCAGGCGGGACACGTCGACCTGCGCCCCGGTGATCGCACCCGCGAGGTCGCGACGGATCGCCTCGGTGAGCGCCTCGACAGACCCGGTCGGCACCCACAGCTCGAGGCTCGGCGGGCCGCTGTTCATGAGGGCTTCCGGAGTCGTCCACCGCAGCTGCGACGCGACGAGGATGTAGGCGCTGGGTGGCTCGTCGGGCCAGCTGTCCGGATAGGAACCGATGACGGTCGCGAGCACCGGGTTCTCACCGCCGACCATGACCGTGGGATGGTCCTCGATGCCCTGGCCCAGCTCGTCCAGGAACGCCTGGTTCACCACGATCGACGGCGAGAGGTTGTCCTCGTCGGCCTCGGTGAACCACCTGCCCCCGTCGAGGACGAACCGGTGCATGGTGGCCCAGTCCGCGCCGACGGCCCTCGTCTCGGTCTGCCTGGTCCCGCTCGGGAAGCGGAAGGGCGTCTGCGCCCACATGACCATCGAGGAGTGCTCGACCTCGTAGCGGGCCGCGATGTCGTCGTACGCCGCGACGTACTCCTCGATGGGGGGCATCTCCTGTCCGGCCGGGTAGGCCGAGACGTTGAGGGTCGCGGGACGGCCGGTCCAGCGCTCGTTGCTCTCGGCCGACACCTGGCGCAGCATGTCGCCGGCCGCGGTGATGGTCGTGATCGCGCAGACCGCCACGGCGACGCCGATCAGGGCGAGCAGCACGCGGAGCTTGTGGACCCGGAGCTCGTCCCAGGCCTCGGCCAGGGCGCCGAAGAGCCCGGTCACGAGGCCACCACCGGCTCGTCGAGCAGGCCGTCCACGCCCGTGCGAGGACGGGTCCGCCCGCCCGGTCCGGACCCTGCCGCGGCAGCGGACGTGGCCGGGCCGAGCGTGACGGCGACATGCTCCGCCTGGTGGTCCTCGCCGTCGGGCACCTGCTCGAGACCCGAGCCGAGACCCTCGAGGGAGCCCGCGCTGCGGGCTCCGATCGCGATGGGAGCGAGCACGCCCTCGGCGAGCCGGAAGTGCCGCTGGGCGCGCGACGCGACCGCGAGATCGTGCGTGATGGCGATCAGGGCGGACCCGTTCTCCCGGGCGATGGTGTCGAGCAGGTCCATGACCTCCCCACCCGTGTCCACGTCGAGCGCCCCCGTCGGCTCGTCGGCCAGGATGACGCGAGGACCGCGCACGAGCGCACGGGCGATCGCGACGCGCTGCTGCTCGCCGCCCGAGAGCTTCTCGGGCATGGTGTCGAGGCGGTCGCCGAGGCCGACGCGCTCGAGCATCTCCGCGGCGAGCCGCTTGCGGGCCCAGAACTGCTTGCCCTGGGCGTAGAGCAGGGGAGCGGCGACGTTCTCGAGGGCCGTGCGCGCCTGGAGCAGGTTGAACTGCTGGAACACGAAGCCGAAGTCCGCGCCGCGCCGGCGCGCGCGGACCCGACCCGAGAGGCGGCCGATGGGCACGCCGTCGAGCAGGAAGTCGCCGGCCGTAGGGGTGTCGAGCAGCCCCAGGATGTTGAGGAGGGTCGACTTGCCGGTCCCGGACCGGCCGACGATCGAGACGTGCTCGCCCGCGTCGACCGTCAGGTCGATGCCGCGCAGGATCTCCAGGACCCGGTCGTCGGGCAGCCGGACCGACCGCGTGACGCCGTGCAGCTCGAGCAGGCTCATCCGGCCGAGCCTCCGTACATCATGCCCTCGTCGACGGGCGCGACGTCCTGGCCCGGCACGAACTCCAGGACCACGTCGCCCTCGGCGACGCCCTCGACGATCTGCACCTGCGTGCCGTCCGTGATGCCCAGCTTCACGGCGGTCTCGACGGGCTCGGCGCCCTCCTCGCCGACGAGCCAGACGTTGCCCGTCTCGACCGATCCCTGGACCGCGGTGATGGGGACGAGCAGCGCGTCCTGCGCCGACCCGGCGGTGACCTCGAGCTTGGCGGCGAGACCAGCGAAGACGGTGACGCCCGCGGGGACCGCGCAGGTGATGGACGCCGACGGCGTCGCCCCCGCCTCGGCGCCCGTGGGGTCGCCCCCACCGGCGCCCGGGCCCTCGGCCGGTGCGGCGGCGGCCGTGCCCATGCGCAGCGCGGTGCACGTGAAGGGCGCGGGCCCGCCCGTGACCGTCACGGTCGCCTCGGTGGGGATGGTCAGGAGGCGGAACTGCTGCTCGGGCAGCATCGACGCGGACACCGACAGGGTGCCGGGGGAGACCGTGGCGAACGTGTCGCCCACCGCGACCTCCTGGTCCTTGATCGCGGTGAACGTCCCGATCGTCCCGGCGGTCGTGGCCTTCATGGTGCTCGTGGTGATCTTGGGCTTGCGCTCGGTCACGGTCTCCTCGCCCGTCTCCTTGTCCTTGGTGACGAGCGGTTCCTGCGGCGTCTCGAGGGTGACCTCGAGCAGCGGGGCGCCGACCGCGACGACGTCGCCCACCTTGGCGCGCACCGCCGTGACCTTGCCGAGCTGCGTGACCTTCTCCGCGCTGGCGGGGTCCGCGACGACCTGGCCCGTGAGGGTCACGGTGTTGGTGATGGGCCCCTTGGCCACGGCCACCTGCGGCAAGGTGACCACCGCCGACGGTGTGACGGCGTCGCCCTCGGCCTGGGGCGCGGACCGGAAGGCGATGACCACGAGGGTCACGGCCATCACCGCCCAGATCACGATGCGAAGGGCAGGGAAGATGATCCGGCGGGTGACTCCCACGGCAGGTCTCCAGGTGAATCCGATGGGCAGCAAGCCCAAGGTCTTGGCATGCTCCGGGAAGCCTAGGGGGGCCGGTTGGGCCCGCGTATCCACCTCAGGTATGAGATGTCTGCGCAGATGATCACGAGCAGGTGTTGATCCTGCCGTGACGCGTCTGTCGGTGCCCCCCTGGACGACCGGCACTGGTCGCGCTCCTGACGAAACGATGTCGGCACCATACACCCGGCCGCAGTGTGCCGGTCGCGGCCCGCCGCAGACCAGACGGCCGCGAGGTCCCGGCCCCAGGGGGCGGGACCTCGCGGCCGTCGTGCTGCGCGGGGGGCGAGGCTGCGGGTCAGACCGGGGAGAGCCCCAGGCGACGGCCCGCCAGGCCGCGGCTGCGGCTCGCCAGGTGACGTGCCACGCCTCGCAGGGCCACGGCCGCAGGGGAGTCGGGGTCGGTGAGCGTGACGGGTGTCCCCGCGTCCCCGGCCTCGCGCAGCGACATGTCGAGGGGGACCTGCCCGAGCAGCTCGACGGGCCCGCCCGTGGCGGCCGTGAGGTTCGCCGCGACCTTCGCGCCGCCGCCCGCGCCGAACAGCTCGAGCCGCGAACCGTCGGGCTGCTCGAGCCACGACATGTTCTCGACGACGCCCACCACGCCCTGCTGGGTCTGCGTCGCGATCGAGCCCGCACGCTCGGCGACCTCGGCGGCGGCGACCTGCGGGGTCGTCACGACGAGGATCTCGCTGGTCGGCAGGAGCTGGGCGACCGAGATCGCGATGTCCCCCGTGCCGGGCGGCAGGTCGAGCAGCAGGACGTCGAGGTCTCCCCAGTACACGTCCGCGAGGAACTGCTGGAGCGCCCGGTGGAGCATGGGCCCGCGCCAGATCACGGGCTGGCCCTGCGGGACGAACATGCCGATCGAGACGACCTTGACCCCGTGCGCGACGGGCGGCAGGAGCATGTTGTCGACCCGGGTGGGCTGACGGTCGACGCCGAGCATGCGGGGGATCGAGAAGCCGTAGATGTCGGCGTCCACGACGCCCACGGCGAGCCCGTCCGCGGCGAGGGCCACCGCGAGGTTCGCCGTCACCGAGGACTTGCCGACGCCCCCCTTGCCCGACGCGACCGCGTAGACCTTGGTCAGCGAGCCGGGCTTCGCGAAGGGGATCTCGGGCTCGCCCACGCCGCCGCGCAGCATGGTGCGCAGCGCGGTGCGCTGCTCGGCGCTCATGACCCCGAGCTCGACGCTCACCTCGCCGACACCCGGCACGGTCCGCGCAGCGGCCGTGACGTCCTTGACGAGCGTCGACTTCATGGGGCACCCCGCGACCGTGAGGTCGACGCCGACCTCGACCCGCGCGCCGCTCGCCGGGCCGGTCTCGTCGGCGGGCGCCGTGACCGCGACCGAACGGACCATCCCGAGCTCGGTGATGGGGCGCCGGATCTCCGGGTCCATCACCTGGGTCAGTGCCGTCCGGACCAGGTCCTCGAGAACGTCGGTCGTGGGTGTTGCGGAGCCGCCAGCCATGGCCCCATCCTAAGCGGCCCGTTAGCGTTCGAGGATGGATGCCCTGGCCTCGATCGCGCGTGACTCCGCTCTCTTCCTCGACGCGGTGCGCGCCGCGCCTCCCGGGGCGCGCGTTCCGGCCTGCCCCGAGTGGGGCGTCGCGGACCTGACCTACCACCTGGCCGAGGTGCAGGCGTTCTGGGGCGCCGTCGTCGGGCCGGCGGAGGGCAAGGGCCTCGACGCCGACGACGTCGCGCCCCTCGCGCGCCCGGCCGACGACGCGGCGCTGCCCACGCTCGCCGCGACCGCCACGGCCCGCCTGCTCGCGGCGCTCGCCGGCCGCGACCCGTCCGAGCCCTGCTGGTCCTGGCACGACGCGGGGCGCACGGTGGGGTGGGTGGCCCGGCGTCAGGCCCACGAGGCGCTCGTGCACCGGGTCGACGCCGAGCAGGCCGCGGGCCGGGACGTCACGGGCGCGGACCCCGAGGTCGCGGCCGACGGCGTCGACGAGGTCCTGCGGGTCATGCTCGACGGGGTCCCGTCCTGGGGCACCTTCACGCCCGACGGGAGCACGGTGTCGGTCGCGGTCGACGGCCCGGGCGAGACGCCCCGCTCGTGGGGGCTCGCGTTCGGGCGCCTCACGGGCACGGGCCCCGAGTCGGGGACCGCCTACGACCTGGACTCGGCGCAGCTCGTGGACCTGCCCGGGTCCACGACGACCCAGGTGTCGGGACCCGCGTGGGGGCTCGACCTGTGGCTCTGGGGACGGGGCGAGCGGGACGGGCTGGCCGTGCACGGCGACCCGGCCCTCGCCGACCGGCTGCGCCGAGTGGCCGCCCAGGAGACGCGGTAGCCACCGTCCGGTCCTACGGCTCCGGTGAGGGCTCGGGCGCTCGACGTGCCGTCGCGGCACGCCGCCCGTCACGGTGCGCA
>Ga0233375_1000667_pt1 | contig 17522 bp, 18 predicted proteins | sample ElkDunMinimDraft_10_FD_191539 | JGI IMG/M metagenome (GOLD analysis project Ga0233375, IMG submission 191539) | Fecal eukaryotic communites from dung pellets of Tule Elk in California, USA - Elk Dung E16 | ecosystem: Host-associated > Mammals > Digestive system > Large intestine > Fecal | place... | reverse complement strand
ACCCTCACGCTCCGCGGTGACAACAACCCCGTCGACGACCCCGAGCCCTACGTGGTCGAGGACGCCCTCGTGCCGATGGTGCGCGTCCCGGGCGCGCGGGACGCGATCGAGGTGCTGCGGCGCCCGGCCGTGGGTATCCCGGTCGTGGTCGCGGCGTGCGCGCTCGTCGGGTTCGCCCTCATGCCGTCGTCGCGCAAGCGCCCCGAGCAGGACGAGGGCACGGGTACGTCGACCACCCCGGCGGCGGGTGCGCCAGACGCGCGGTGACGCCACCGCCGGGCGGCGGTACCGGCTCCGGTGTCCGACCCTGTCCGTTTGACCGGCCCCAGATGTTGGTTTGAGCCCGAACGTGCCCGAAACATGTTGACTTGGCGCGAGCCAAATGCGAATATTGGCGCATGTACGCACCAGAGCGACATCAAGAGCTCCTCAACAAGGCCCGGACGGAGGGCCGCGTCGACGTCGCCACCGTCGCGGCCGAGCTCGACGTCACGGCCGAGACCATCCGTCGGGACCTGACCGCGCTCGAGCGCCTGGGGCTCGTCCGCCGGGTGCACGGCGGCGCGATCCCCATCGAACGGCTCGGGATCGAGCCCGGGATCGCGGACCGCGAGCGGCTGCTCGCCGGGGAGAAGGAGCGCATCGCCAAGGCCGCGCTCGCCGAGGTCCCCGACGGCGGTGCCATCATCCTCGACGCCGGCACCACCACGGTGCGGCTGGCCGAGATGCTGCCGCAGGACCGCGAGCTGACCGTCGTGACGCACGCCCTGCCCGTGGCCACCGTGCTCGCCGCCCGCGCCAACGTGACGCTGCACCTGCTCGGCGGCACCATCCGAGGACGGACCCTCGCCGGGGTCGGCGCCTGGACGGAACGCTCGCTGACCGAGGTCCGCGCCGACGTCACGTTCCTGGGCACGAACGGCATCACCCTCGAGGACGGTCTGACGACCCCCGACCTGGCAGAGGCCGCGGTCAAGCGCGCGCTCGTCGCCGCGGGCCGGCGCGTCGTCGTCCTCGCCGACCACACCAAGGTCGGCCGCCACGACCTCGCCCGCGTGGCCGACCTCGCCCAGATCGACGTCCTCGTGACCGACACGGGTCTCGACGAGGAGACCGCGGACGCGCTCGAGGCCGCAGGCCCCCGCGTCGTGCGCGCCTGACCCGACACCCTCACCGCTCGACCGGCTCTGCCACCTTTCGAAGGAGAAAACCATGCAGGTCTTCCGTTTCTATGCCCCCGGTGACGTCCGTCTGGAGGACGCCCCCGAGCCCACGCCGGGCCCGGGCGAGGTGAAGGTGCGCGTCCGCGCCTGCTCGATGTGCGGGACCGACGTCAAGATCTCGCAGGCCGGGCACCTGCGCATCCGTCCGCCGCGCGTGATGGGTCACGAGATCGCGGGCGAGGTCGTCGAGACCGGCGACGGCGTCGAGGGGTGGGCCCCGGGCGACCGCGTCCAGGTCATCGCGGCCATCCCGTGCGGGACGTGCGAGTTCTGCCGGGCCGGGACCATGACGATCTGCCCCCACCAGGTCTCGATGGGCTACGACTTCGACGGGGGGTTCGCCGCGTACGCCATCGTGCCCCGCGAGGTGCTCGCGGTCGACGGGCTCAACCGGATCCCCGACGGGGTCACCTATGCCGAGGCGTCGGTCGCCGAGCCGTTCGCGTGCGCGATCAACGCGCAGGAGCTCATCGACGTGCACGACGGCGACGTCGTGGTCGTCGTGGGGTCCGGGCCGATCGGCTGCCTGCACGTCCGCCTCGCCCGAGCGCGCGGAGCCAGCGAGGTCTACCTCGTCGAGCTGAGCCGCGAGCGCCTCGACCTGGCCGCTGCGGTGGTCAAGCCCGACGCCGCGATCTGCTCCCAGGAGGAGGACCCGGTCGAGGCGGTGCTCGAGCTGACCGGTGGACGGGGAGCCTCGGTCGTCATCACGGCCGCGGCCTCGGGCGCGGCACAGGAGCAGGCGCTGCGGATGCTGGCCCCGAGGGGGCGCTTCAGCCTCTTCGGCGGGCTGCCCAAGGACCGACCGACCATCACGCTCGACTCCAACGTCGTGCACTACAAGGAGCTCATGCTCATGGGCGCCAACGGGTCGAGCCCGGCCCAGAACAAGCAGGCGCTCGCCCTCATCGCCGACGGCAGCGTCCCCGTGGCGGACCTCATCACGCACCTGCTGCCTCTCGACCGGGTCGCCGAGGGCATCGACATCGTCCGCTCGGGGAGCGGCATCAAGGTCACCATCGAGCCCTGACGGCTCGAGCACCGTGGGATCAACGACGATCTGAGGACGGAGAACAAGAGTTCATGAGCACGAAGACGGTTGCGGCACCCCAGGTGTCGCGCGGCAAGGCCGCGCAGGTCCGCCTGCAGAAGTTCGGCACGTTCCTGTCGGGCATGGTCATGCCCAACCTCCCCGCGTTCCTCGCGTGGGGACTCATCACCGCACTGTTCATCGGGGTGGGGTGGCTGCCCAACGGCATCCTGGGCGGGTTCGGCGACGCCGACCTGCCCGGGGCGTGGCAGGGTGCCGCGACCCAGCTCGTGGAGGCCGAGGACGGGACGACGTTCCACCAGTACCTCGGGCTCGTCGGCCCGATGGTCACCTACCTGCTCCCGCTGCTCATCGCGAACAGCGGCGGGCGGATCGTGTACGGCGAGCGGGGTGGCGTCGTCGCGACGATCGCGACCCTCGGCGTCATCGTGGGCAGCACGGTCCCGATGTTCCTCGGGGCGATGATCGTGGGGCCGCTCGCGGCGTGGGTCATGAAGAAGGTCGACTCGATCTGGGACGGCAAGATCAAGCCCGGCTTCGAGATGCTCGTCAACATGTTCTCGTCGGCGATCGTCGGCGGGGCGCTGTCCGTGGCCGCGTTCTTCGGCATCGCGCCGGTCGTGACACGGATCTCGGACGTCCTCGGCAAGATCGTCGAGCTCCTCGCGGACAACCACCTGCTGCCGCTCATGAGCGTCGTCGTCGAGCCCGCGAAGGTGCTCTTCCTCAACAACGCGATCGGCAACGGCGTGCTCGTGCCCCTCGGTGCGCAGCAGGTCGTGGACAGCGGGAAGTCGCTGCTGTTCCTCGTGGAGGCGAACCCCGGCCCGGGCCTCGGGATCCTCCTGGCCTACACGCTCTTCGGGATCGGCGCCGCGAGGTCGACCGCGCCCGGTGCGATCGCCGTCCAGTTCTTCGGGGGCATCCACGAGGTGTACTTCCCGTTCGTCCTCATGAAGCCCCTGCTCATCGTCGCCGCGATCCTCGGTGGGGCCACGGGCATCGCCACCAACGTGGTGTTCGGCTCGGGCCTCGTGGGTCCCGCCGCCCCCGGGAGCATCTTCGCGGTGCTCGCGCAGACGGAGCGGTCGAGCTACGTCGGGGTGATCCTGTCCGTGGTCCTCTCGGCGGCCGTGTCGTTCGCGGTGGCTGCGGTCATCCTGCGCGCGACCCGCCGTCGGGACCTGGCGCTCGCGGCGGCGGGCGAGATGGACGGGCTCGAGGCCGCGATCGCGCAGACCGAGGCGAACAAGGGGCGCTCGAGCAGCGCGCTGAACGCGCTGCGGGCGGAGTCGGACGTGGCCCACGCAGCCGAGGGGCACGCAGCCGAGGGGCATGCCCCCCGGACGCGCCCGATCGAGACGATCGTCTTCGCGTGCGACGCGGGCATGGGGTCGAGCGTCATGGGGGCGAGCGTGCTGCGCGACAAGCTGCGCCGCGCCGGCGTCGAGGGCGTGACCGTGACCAACACGGCGGTCGCCGAGCTGTCGGACGACGTCGACGTCGTGATCAGCCAGCGCAACCTCACCGACCGGGCCCGCCACCGGGCGCCGGGGGCGGACCACCGGTCCGTGGACAACTTCATGAAGAGCCCGGTGTACGACGACGTCGTCGCCGCGGTGCAGGAGAGCCGTCGGCAGGCGGCGGGACAGGAGGCGACGCCGTGAGCGACGTGCTGGTCGAGGAGAGGGTCCTGCTGGGCGGCACCGCCCGGTCGCGGGACGACGCCGTGCGCGAGGTGGGACGGATGCTCGTCGACGCGGGCGCGGTCCTGCCCGGCTACGTCGACGGGATGCTCGAGCGTGAGCAGACCGCCCCGACGTACATGGGCAACTTCCTCGCGATCCCGCACGGGACCCTCGGCGCGAAGGAGCAGATCCTGCGCACCGCGGTCGCGCTGGTCCGCTACGACGAGCCCGTCGACTGGGACGGGCAGCCCGTGCGGGTCGTCGTCGGGATCGCGGGCGCGGGTGACGAGCACCTCGAGGTCCTCGGCCGCATCGCGCTCGTCTTCTCGGACGACGACCGGGTGGCGAGCGTCCTCGGGGCGCGCGACGCCAGGGCGGTCCTGGCCGCGTTCGAGCCTGCGCACCCGGCATGATCGTCACCGTCACCCCCAACCCGAGCCTGGACCGCACGTACGACGTCGGGCAGCTCGTCGTGGGCGAGGTCAACCGGGCGGTGCGCACGCACCTCGACCCGGGGGGCAAGGGCATCAACGTGTCCCGCACGCTGGTGCGCCACGCTCGCCCCACGGTGGCCGTGCTCCCCGTCGGCGGCTCGGACGGCGCCGAGCTGGTGGGCGCGCTGGACGCGCTCGGGGTGCCGACGCACACGGTCGCGGTGGGCGGGGGGACCCGCTCCAACGTGGCCGTGGTCGACGGTGCCGGGGTGACGACGAAGATCAACGCGGCGGGCCCGGCCCTCGGGCCGGGCGAGGTCGCGGCGCTCGTGGCCGCCGTCGAGCACGAGGTGGACCGGGCCGGCGAGGACGTCTGGGTCGTCCTCGCCGGTTCGGTCCCCGCCGGCGCCCAGGGGCTGTACCCCCGGCTCGTCGAGGTCGCCCGCTCGCGGGGCGCCTCGGTCGCGGTCGACGCGTCGGGCGCTGACCTGGCGGGGGTCGTCGCCAGCGGCGGCACGACGCTGCTCAAGCCCAACCTCGAGGAGCTGTCGGAGCTGCTGGGCGAGTCGCCCGTGACGGTCGGTGAGATCGTCGCGTGCGCCCGCCGCCTCCTCGCCCGCGGGCACCGCCAGGTCCTCGTCTCGCTGGGTCCCGACGGTGCGCTCCTGGTCGACGCGGCCGCCTCGTGGTGGGCGGGCGGCGCGCCGCTCGTCCCGCGCAGCACCGTGGGCGCGGGCGACTGCACGCTCGCGGGGTTCCTCGGCGCGACGGGCGACGACGGCGCGCGCCTGCGGACCGCCGTCGCCTGGGGGAGGGCGGCGACGAGCCTGCCCGGCTCGGCCGTGCCCGCACCGCTGGACGTGCGCGAGGACGAGGTCGACGTCGTCCGAGACCCGGACCCCGCCGTCCGCCCCGAGCAGCTCGCCGCGCGAGCTGCCTCATCCACACCGAGAAGCACACAGGGAGAGCATCATGTCTGAGCGCACCGTCGCGGTCGGATCAGCACAGGGCCTGCACGCACGGCCCGCGTCGATCTTCACCGAGGCAGCGAAGAAGTCCCCCGTCAAGGTCACCGTCGGGCGGCCGGGCGGTGCCCCGGTCGACGCGGTGAGCATGCTCCTGGTCATGACCCTCATGGTCAAGCAGGGCGAGGAGGTCGTGCTCCGCGCCGAGGGCGCCGGTGCGCAGGAGGCCCTCGACGAGCTCGCCGAGCTGCTCGCCCGCGACCTGGACGCCGCGCCGTGAGCGTCGTCGAGGCCACGCGGCTCGAAGGGGTCGGCGTGGGGCGCGGCCTCGTCGTCGGACCGGTGGTGCGCGTGCATCCCGCCCCGGCCGTCCCGGCGGACGGCGGTCCGGCCGACGCCGACGCCGGCGCAGCCCTGGACGCGGTCGCCGCCGTGCTCGCCGAGAGAGCGGACGCGGCGAGCGGCGCGCTGGCCGACGTGCTGCGGGCGACGGTCGGCATGGCCACGGACCCGGCCCTGCGGGACGAGGTCGCGCGCAGGGTCGCGGCAGGCGACCGTCCGGCCCAGGCGGTCGACCGCGCCGTCGAGCACTTCGCACAGATGTTCCTCGGCGCCGGCGGGGCGCTCGCCGAGCGGGTCACCGACCTGCGCAGCGTCCGGGACCGGGTCGTCGCGCGCCTCCTGGGCCAGGCCGAGCCCGGGGTGCCGGTGCTCGCGCGGCCCAGCGTCGTCGTCGCCCACGACCTGGCGCCCGCGGACACGGCGACCCTGGCGGTCGACCAGGTGCTCGCGATCGTCACCGCCCACGGGGGGCCGACGGGGCACACGGCCATCATCGCGCGACAGCTCGGCATCCCGTGCGTGGTGCGGGTCTCGGGCGCGGCCGTCCTCACGGACGGCGAGGAGGTCGCCGTCGACGCCGCCGCAGGCACCGTCGACCGCGCGCCGGGGGACGAGCAGCGCGAGCAGGCGCGGGTGCGCGCGGCCGCCGCCGAAGAGCTCGAGCAGGACACCTCGCCCGGCCGGACGTCGGACGGCCACCCGGTCTCCTTGCTCGCCAACGTCGGATCGCCCGCGGACGCCGAACGTGCCACGGGCGTCGAGGGGTCGGGCCTCTTCCGGACCGAGGTGCTGTTCCTGGGGCACGCCACCGCCCCGACGCTCGAGGAGCAGACGGCTGCGTACTCGGCCGTGCTCCGCGCGTTCGGCGGGCGCAAGGTCGTGGTCCGCACGCTCGACGCGGGGGCGGACAAGCCGCTCGCCTTCGCCGACCAGCCCGGCGAGGAGAACCCGGCCCTCGGAGTGCGGGGCTATCGGCTCGTGCGCCGCGAGCCCGACCTGCTGCGCACCCAGCTCGCCGCGCTGGCCGCGGCCGCCGACGCGACGGGAGTCGACCCGTGGGTCATGGCGCCCATGGTCGCGACCGTGCCCGAGACCGAGGACTTCGTCGGGCTGGCGCGGGCCGCCGGGCTGCGCGGACCGGTCGGGGTCATGGTCGAGGTGCCGTCGGCCGCGCTGCGTGCCGCCGACCTGCTGGTCGCCGCGGACTTCGTCTCGCTCGGGACGAACGACCTCGCGCAGTACACCATGGCGGCCGACCGGCTCCGGGGGACGCTCGTGGACCTCCTCGACCCGTGGCAGCCGGCCGTGCTGGACCTCGTGGCCGCGACGGCCCGTGCGGCGACGTCCGTGGCCAAGCCCGCGGGGGTCTGCGGGGAGTCCGCCGCCGACCCGCTGATGGCGCTCGTCCTGGTCGGTCTGGGCGTGACCAGCCTGTCCATGAGCGCCGGTGCGGTGCCTGCGGTCCGGTACGCGCTGCGGCACCACGACCTGGCGTGCTGCGTGCGGCTCGCGGGGCGCGCGCTGGCAGCCCGGACGGCCGAGGAGGCGTACGCCGTGGTCCGGGACGGCGTGGACGACGAGGTGCTCGCGACGCTCGGGCTGTGACCGCGCCCGGCCCGCCCCGCGCCCGGCCCGCCCCGCGCCCGGCCCGCCTCCCGCCCAGCCCGGCCCGGGCGGGGGGCAGGCCGGGCGGAGGTCAGGCCGGGGCGAGCACGACGACGACGAGCGCGCCCAGCACGAAGTGCGGTCCGAGCGGGATCGACGAGCCGCGGCCCGCACGACGGGCCAGGAGCAGCACGAGCGTCGCGATCCCTGCCGAGACCCAGGACGCGACGAACCACACCACCGGTCCGGACCCGCCGTCCCACGCGCACAGCGCCGCGAGCGGGGGGACGAGCTTGACGTCACCGAACCCGAGTCCCGCGGGGGCGAGGAGGTGCAGCAGCGCGGCGCCCGCAGCAGCCGCGAGGCCGACGGCCACGACCCGGCCCGCTCGCGCACCGTCGCCCTCGGCGAGGGCGGTGACGAGCACCGCGGCCCCCAGGAGCGGGTACACGGGCAGGACGAGGACGTCGGGGAGGCGGTGCGTGCGAGCGTCGACGCCTGCGGCCAGCGCGGTGGGCACGAGCACGACGAGCAGCGCCGCGAGCTGCCCGGGGGTGAGCGCAGGGACGGCCGTGGCCGCCCCCAGGAGGACCCGCGCCACGACGGCCGCGCACGCGAGCGCCGCGAACGCGGTGCACGCCCGCGGGTGGGCCGCGACCTCGCGGGCCGCGTCGGCGGCGACGTGGTGCGGCGGACGGCGCCAGACGCGCGTCGTGCGGGCCGCGGGCCGGTGCGACGCGGTCGTGGTGCGCTCCCCGGCGCTCGTCATGCGGGGCGGGGGAACGAGCCGGGGAGCGCGAGCACGGTCCCGGCGGTGAGCCCCCAGCGGGCGAACGCGCCCGCGGGGGCCTCGAGGACGGCCCGCGTGCCGCGCGGCGCGCCCAGGAACGCCCGCGGGCGCAGCACGCCCGTGCGCAGGACCTCGCCGTCGCGCGCGACGAACGCGACGTCCAGGTCGGAGCGCATCCCGACGCCGTGCACGGAGGTGCACGGGACCAGGAGCATCGCCTCGGGCAGCGGGCTGCGGCCGAGCATCCCGCGCAGGCGCGAGAGGTAGGTGTCGGCGACGTCGGTGACGGCCACGGGCCGGCCGTCGAGGACGAGAGGGGCGGTGTGCACGAGGGCTCCTTTCCTGTCCGGTCGGACATGCGATGCTGCCCGACCGGGCGGCTACGGGCGTCGATACCCGGCCATACCCCCACAGTATCGACCAACTGCCTGTCTGTATGGCATTGTATATCTGTGTTTGAGTCCGAATAGGTGAATGGCCACCGTTTCGCACACCGATCGCGAGGAAACAACGTTGTTGATCCCGGTCCGATCGGACGACGCCACGTCGTCCGCCCAGGAATGGTCCCCTGCCGTCGTCGAGGACCTCCTCGACGCCGTACGCAGCGCGCCCGACGACGTGCTCCTCGTGTGCGACGCCCCGGCCGCACGCCGCGTCGCCAACGCCGTGCGCGCGCTCAGCGGGACCCCGGTCGCCGTGCTGCTCCTCGAACGACCCGTGACGCGCTGGTCCCTGCACGTCACGGCCCTCGCGGGGCTCGCGGCGCACGACCTCGCGTTCGCCCCCGCGGTCGTGCGTGCCGTGGACGAGGTCGTGCGCACCCGCGTCGTCCTGTCGGGGGTGGGCGCGCTCGCCGACCCGAGCCCCGGCATCGGGCTGCACCTGCTCTCCTGGTGGCCCTCCACGCGGTTCCTCGTCGACCTGGACCGGGCCGAGGTGCTCCGGACCAGCCAGATGCCCGCGGTCGAGGCCGCGCGCGTCGTGGTCGCCCACAGCGACAAGGAGGTGCTGCTCGGTGCCGACCGGGCCCTGCCCTCGCGGCGGACCGAGGTCGCGGGCGGTGCCTGGCGCGCGCGGCGATGGCTCGAGGTGAGCGAGGGCCCGGACGACCTGGCCACGCTCGCGGGCAGCGTCGTGACCGGTGCCCGCACGCGGCCGTGCGTCGTGTGCGCGCGCCCCGTGGTCGACGACGCGTGCCCGTTCTGCGGCGTGCTGCACGCGGACCCCTGGGCGCTCGACCGGCCCCTCCCGACCCCCCACCCCGAAGGAGTCCGCCTGTGAATCCCCGCCAGCGACGAGGCCTCGTGCTGATCGTCCTGACGAGCCTGGCCGCCGTCACCGTGTTCCTGGGCGTCATGACGTACGTCGCCGACGTCGGGTCGAAGGTCGGCCCGACCGTCGAGGTCCTGCGCCTGACCCGCGACGTCGGTGCCCACGAGACCGTGACCGAGGACATGCTCGCCTCGGCCGAGGTCCCCGAACGGTGGGTCTCCGGCTCGACGCTGCTCGCCGACGAGCGCACCGACCTCGTCGGGACGGTCACGAGCTCGAGCTTCCGGGCCGGCGCGACCGTCCAGACGGGCATGCTGGTCCCGCCGCCCGCGCTCGAGCCGGGGTACCGCGAGATCGCCGTGATCGTCGACGCCGAGACCGGGGTGGCCGGGAAGGTGGGACCGGGCGACCGGGTCGACATCATCGCGACCGTGGGCGGGACGGACACCGAGCCCGCGAGCTCCCGCGTGTGGATCTCCAACGCCCAGGTCATCGACGTCGGGGTGGCCCGCGACGTGGAGGACGAGAGCCGGACCGGTTTCGACACCACCCGCGGGGTGCCCGTGACGTTCGCCCTGACCACGAACGACGCGCTCAAGGTCGCGTTCGTGGAGAGCTTCTCCGTCAAGCTGCGCCTCGCGCTGCGCGGCACCGGGGACACCAGCGAGATCTCCGAGGACCAGTGGGTCTACACCGCGACGGGGGAGCAGGGATGAACGTCAAGGCGATCCTGGTCACGACGGACCGTGCGGTCCACGAGCGCACGCAGAACCTCCTGCTGGAGAGCGGCAGCGTGGAGCTCGTGCGCGTCACGTCCGACGTCGACGACGTCGTGGACGTCGTGGGCCGCAGCGGGGACGTGGGCGTGGTCCTCGTCGACGAGACGGTCCTCGACGGGCAGGGCCACGCTCTGGCCCGCCGGCTCGGTGCGATGCTGCCGCTGCTCGGGCTCGTCATGCTCGTCGAGGAGGCCGGCCCGGACGAGCTGGTCGCCGCCATGGACGTCGGGGCTCGCTCCGTCGTCTCGCGCGCGGCACCGCTCGACGAGCTGGTCTCGCGCCTGGAGTCCGTGGCCGCGTGGACCGCGGCCGCGACCGACGCCGTGGGCCGCAGCGAGCACGGCGGCCACCGCGGCCGGGTCGTGGCCGTCGCCGGCGCCAAGGGCGGGGTCGGCACGAGCGTCGTCACGCTCCTGCTCGCTCTCGCCCAGCGCGGTGAGGGAGTCGTCACGGCCGTCGACTTCGACCTCGCCGCGGGCGACCTCGCGGGCTACCTCGGGGTGTCGATGCGCAAGTCCGTCGTCGACCTCGCGCTGCTGGGCGAGGACGTGAGCGGCCGCAGCCTGCGCGAGACCACGTACCCCGTGCCCGGGGGGCTGCGGCTCGTGCCGGCCCCCGAGGAGGGAGAGCACGCCGAGGCCATGTCGCCCGAGACGGCGCGCGCCGTCGTGCACGCGCTGCGCTACGAGTCCGACCTCGCGGTGGTCGACGTCGGCTCCGGGCTGGACGACCCGCGCGCCGCGGTCCTCGAGCACGCCGACCGCGTCGTGCTCGTCCTGACCCCCGACCTGCCGGCGCTGCGCGCGGCGCGCCGCACCCTGGACCAGTGGGAACGGCTCGCGGTGCGCAAGCGCACGGACGTGGCGATCGTCGTGAACCGGCGCACCCGCAACGACGAGGTCACCCCGCAGGTCGTCCAGCGCGTGCTCGGCCGTCCCGTCGACGCGGTCGTGCCCGACGGCGGTGCGCCGTTCGAGGCGGCCGTCAACGCGGTCGAGCTGGTCACGGCGCGCACGGCCGCGCACACGGCGGTCGCGGCCGCGTCGGCCGCCGTCGTGCGCCACGCCGCCGACGACGAGGCCGCTCGGCGCGCGGAACCCGTCGCGCCCTCCCGCCGCCAGCGCCCGAGCCGGGCCGAGCGGCGTCGAGGTGAGCCACGGTCGCGCCGACGCGCCGGCGCCGGGGACCGGGCTGCTGCTCCCGAGCGGACCGGCGGCGCCGACGGTCCGGCGACGGCCGACGGTCCGGCGACGGCCGACGTGGACGCGGCCCGGGACGCGGCCCGGGAGGTCGAGCCCGCTGCGGGTGGTCGCGAGGCTGGCCAGGCCGCGGTCGAGACACCCGTGGTCGTGCTCCTGGCCCTCACCGTCTTCCTCCTGTGCGCGCAGGGCGTGCTGTGGGCGGGCGGGCTGATCGTCGCGCGCGGAGCAGCGGACGAGGGGGCGCGGCACGTCGGGATCGTCGGCATCCCGGCCGTGGACGACCACGAGGAGCGGGCGCGCATCGAGCGCCTCGTCGCGTCCCGGGTGCCGGCGCCGTGGGACCGGGAGGTCGAGGTCGACCTCGACGGTGACGAGGTCGTGGTCACGCTCGGGTCTCCCACGGTGGTCCCGGGCGTGCACCTGGCTGCGGACGTCCGGGTCACCGTCTTCGAGGAGCCGTCATGAGGGCGCGCGAGCACCGGGGGTCGTCCGCCGGGCCGGGCCGCGAGGCGGGACAGGTCGCCGTCGACCTCGTGGGCGTCGTCGTCCTCGTGCTGCTCGCCGCGGTGCTGTGCGTCCAGGGCGTGGTCGTCTCCCAGGTCCACTCCACGACGCAGGCCGCGGTGCGGGACGCCGCACGCGCCGCGGCCGAGTCGGGCGGTGGCCGGGCCGCCTTGGACGCTCGCCTGCCCGACTGGATCCAGGTCGAGCGGTACGCCGTCTCCAGAGGACCGCACGACGTCGAGGTGGACGTGGCCGTGCGGCTGCCCCTGCTCGGGCCGTCGGTGACCCTGGACGGCCTGCTCGTCGAGCGGTCCGCGACCTTCCCGAGGATGGACTCATGAGCCTGCGCGACCGCCTGGCCGACGGCGGCCCCCGACCCCGGACGCACGAAGAGCCCGACCTGGTGGCCCGCTACCGCGCGCGGCTGCTCGAGGAGATCAACGTCGAGGAGGTCTCACGGCTCGGCACCGTGCAGCGCCGCGCACGCCTGGAACGGGTCCTGCTCTCGGTGCTGGTCTCCGAAGGTCCCGTGCTGTCCCCGCGCGAGCGCTCGACGCTCGTGCGGCGCATCGTCGACGAGGTGCTGGGGCTCGGCGTCCTCGAGCCGCTGCTCGCCGACGAGACCATCACCGAGATCATGGTGAACGGGCCCTCGGAGGTCTACGTCGAGCGGCGCGGGCGCCTCGAGCGCCTCGACGTGCGCTTCGCGTCCGAGGAGCAGCTCCTGCAGACGATCGACCGCATCGTCTCGAGCGTCAACCGCCGCGTCGACGAGTCGTCCCCCATGGTGGACGCGCGCCTGCCCACCGGGGAGCGCGTCAACGTCGTGGTCCCGCCGCTCGCGATCGACGGGCCGAGCCTGACCATCCGCCGCTTCCCCCGGCCGTTCCGCATGCCCGAGCTCGTCGCACGCGACAGCCTCGACGCCGTGACCGCGCGGCTGCTCACGGCGTGCGTGCGGGCGCGGCTCAACCTCATCGTGTCCGGCGGCACCGGCACCGGCAAGACGACGTTCCTCAACGCGCTGTCCGGGGCCATCCCGGACGACGAGCGGATCGTCACGGTCGAGGACGCCGCAGAGCTCTCGCTGCAGCAGCCGCACGTCGTGCGGCTGGAGTCCAGGCCGCCGAACATCGAGGGTCGCGGGGCCGTCACGATCCGCGACCTGGTCCGCAACGCGCTGCGCATGCGCCCCGACCGGATCGTGGTGGGCGAGGTCCGCGGAGGAGAGACGCTCGACATGCTCCAGGCGATGAACACGGGCCACGAGGGGTCGATCGCCACGGTGCACGCCAACACCGCGACCGACGCGCTGCGACGGCTCGAGACGCTCGCGACGATGAGCGAGCTCGACCTGCCTGCTGCGACGCTGCGCGACCAGATCAACGGCGCGGTGGACCTCGTCGTGCACCTGAGCAGGTCCGTCGACGGCGTCCGCCGGGTCGCGGAGGTCTGCTGGGTGGCCTCGCAGGGGCGCGACGAGTTCGCGACGATCCCCGTGGTCCGCTTCGACGCGGACCCGCTCGGTCCGGACCGCGTCGTCACGGGCCGGTTCGTCCACCTGGCCGTGCCCGACGGCCTGCGGGCCCGGCTCGCGCTCGCGGGCGAGTCCGTGGTCGCCGCCGCGGACGCCGTCGCCGCCGACGAGGGTGACGCGGCCGCCGCGGACGGTACCGCATGACGGCCGTCGGGGTGCTCGCGCTGACCGCGGTCACGGCCGTCCTCGCCGTGGTGACCGTCGGCTACGGGTACGGCACGGCCGAGCGCCGCGGGGTGCTGATCGACGCCGTCGGGCCCTCCGCCGTCGTCCGCCGGGACGGGCTGCGCCTCGTGGACGCACGGTTCGGCCGGACCCGGCCCGGGGCCCGCCTGGCCGCGCTGCTGGCCGGTGCCGGCTACCCGTCCTGGTCGCCGGCGGCCGTCGTCCTCGTCGTCACCGTGCTCACGGTCGTCGCCTCGCTCGCCGTGGCGCCGCTGGTGGGCCGGGTCGGCGGGGTCGTCGTGGGTGTCGCGGTCGTCGCGAGCGTCGCGCGCTGGCTCGACCGACGCCGCCAGCAGCGGATCGAGCGCGTCATCGCCCAGCTCCCGGAGGTCGCGCGCCTGCTCGCCAACGCGACGCAGGCCGGCCTGGGGCTGCCGCGCGCGCTCGCGCTCACCGCCCACGAGATCGAGGAACCGGCAGCCTCCGAGCTCACCCAGGTGTGCGCCGAGCTCGCGGTCGGGCACGGCATCGAGGGAGCGCTCGCCCGGTTGCGCGAGCGGCTCCCGTCCCGGGAGATCGCCGTCCTGACGCAGACCCTCGTCGTCCAGCACCGCGCCGGAGGGGCGCTCGTGACCGCGCTGACCACGATCTCGGCGACCCTCGACGAACGACGCCAGCTGCGGCGCGAGATCCGCACGGCGACCGTGGGGGCCACGTTCTCCGGGTACGTGGTCATCGTCATCGCCGTGATCGCGGTCCTCATGGTCAACGTCCTGTCCCCGGGCGCGCTCGACGCGATGCTCGGCACCGGCTTCGGCCAGGTGGCGCTCGGGGCCTCGGGCGCGCTGTTCGCCGTGGGCTACGTGCTGGTGCGCCGGCTGTCGAAGGTGACGCTGTGAACGGGCCCGTCATCGCGCTCGCCGCCGCGCTGCTCGTGGTGGTCGCGGGCATCGCGGTGCACCAGCTCACGACGACGGGGCTCGAGCACGCGGAGGAGACCCCGGGTGCCGAGAGGTCGAGGACGCGGGGGCCGCAGCGGTCGCACGGGCTGCTCGACGCGATCGGCGCCCGGTTCGTCGGCCCCCTGACGACCGCGCTGGGACCGCGACGCATGACCGCCCTCGACGCCGTGATCCGGCGGGCGGGGCGGCCGGACGGGATCACACCGGCCGTGTTCGTGCGCCGTCAGGCTGCGTTCGGGGTGCTCGGGGCACTGTGCCTCGGCGTGCTGTGGTACCTGGGCACGCCGTTCCTCGCTGCGGCGCTCGCGGCGATGCTGTGGGCGTGGATGCCCGTCTGGCTGTGGGGGGTCGGCGCGCAGCGCCAGCGCGCGATCGACGCCGAGCTGCCCGACTTCCTCGACGTCCTGGGCGTGACGGTCCGTGCAGGGCTCGGCCTGCGCGCCGCGCTCGGGCGCGTGTGCGAGTTCTCGGACGGGCCGCTCGCCCAGGAGATCCGGGGCGCGCTCCACGAGATGTCCCTCGGTGTACCGCGCCGACGCGTGTTCGAGGACCTGCGCGACCGGACGCGCTCGGAGGCGTTCGGCAACTTCGTCGCGGCCCTGCTCCAGGCCGAGGAGCTCGGTGTGCCGATGGCCGACGCGCTCGACGACATCGCGGCCGACGTGCGTCGCGAGCACGCGCAGAAGATCCGCCAGCAGGCGGCCAAGGCCGGTCCCAAGATCTCGCTCGCCGTGACCGTGACCATCGTGCCCGGTGCGCTCGTCCTGCTGGTCTCGGCCGTGCTGCTCGGCAACGCCGACCTGCTCGTCGGACTGTTCTGACGGCCATGACGGTGCCGGAGGAGCTTGCGTGGGAGCGCACGACCGCGGGTGTCGCGCGGCTGCTGTGCCAGCTGCGGCTCGCGGTGCTGCTCCTGTCCCTCGCTCCCGCGGCCGCGCAGGGCGAGGTGCTGGCGATCGTCGCGGGGATCGGCGTCGCCCCGTTCTCGTTCGTCCCCGTGGTCACGTGGCCGCGACGGGGCGGGGTCTACGCGCGCTCGTTCGTCGTCCAGGGGGCCGACGTGCTCGCGGCCGCCGTCGTCACCGTGGCCCTCGTGGGCTCGGCGCCCGTGTTCGCGTACGACGCCGCGACCGTCGCCCTGTGGGGCCTGGCCACGGGCCTGCGCCCCGCGCTGCTCGTCGCGGGCGCGCTCGCCCTCGTCTCGGTCACCTGGGTACGTGACCTCACCGACGTCTCGGGGCTCGTGCTCGCGGCCGCGACCGTCGTCTCGCTCGTGGCCATGGCGTGGGCCGGGGCCGGACTCGGTCGCGGTCTGGCGGTGCTCGCGCGCAGCCAGGAGGACCAGGCCGGCGCCCGGGTGCGGCGCGCGGTCGTCGACCACCGGCTGCGCACGGCCCGCGACCTGCACGACACCGTGGCGGGCGAGATCGCGGGCATCCGGCTGCTCGTCGCCACGCTCGACGACCTCCTGGACCACGAGGGCACCGATCCGCGCGCGCGCCAGGTGGCCCGCCTGCTGGGGGAGGCGGCAGAGACGGCGCACGCGGACACGCGCGGTGCCCTGCGTGCCCTGCGCTCGGGTCGCGACGCCGTCGAGCCCCTGGCCGGGCACGAGCTCGTCGCGTGGGTCGAGGACTGGTCGCGGCGCACGCGCGTCTGCGCGAGCCTCGACCTCGACGCGGGCTACGACGAGGTCGACGTCGCCCGGCGCGGCGCCGTGACCGCGGTGCTGCGCGAGCTGCTGGAGAACGTGCGCCGGCACGCCGACGCCTCGACCGTGCGCGTCCGGGTCCGCCGGGAGGCCGACGCCCGTCCGGCGGGGACGTGGGTGGTCGTCGTGCACGACGACGGTCGCGGACTCCCCGAGGCGTGCTCGCCCGGGCGCACGCCCGCCGCCGAGCCCGGCCACTTCGGGGTCGCGGGCCTGGTGGAGCGCGTCGCGGCGATGGGTGGGACGGCCCGCTGGGCCTCGGGCCCGGGTGCCGGGACCCGGGTGCGGGTCGAGCTGCCGCCGCCCGGGGCAGGTGGGCGAGGGCACGGCCTCGGGCCCGGGGGAGCTGCGTGGAGTCAGGTCAAGGAGAGGGTGCTCGATGGGTAGCGCACGCGTGCAGGACAGGGCGATCTCCGTCCTGGTCGTCGACGACAACACGATCGTCCGGCTCGGGGTGCGGGCCGCGCTCGAGAGCAGCGAGGAGGTCGCCCACGTGCTCGACACCGACGACCTGGCCGAGGCGGTCGAGATCGCACGCCGCGGCGAGGTCGACGCGGTGCTCCTCGACGTGCGCCTCGCGGGCAGCAACGGCCTCGACGCGCTGCCGGACCTGGTCGTGCACGCGAGCGTCCTCATGCTGACCCACACCGACGACCAGGGATCGCTCGGCACCGCGATGGCCCGGGGGGCGAGCGGGTACGTGGTGCACGGCGCGCTCGGCCCCCGCGGCATCGTCGCCGCGCTGCGCACGTGCGTGTCCGGGGGCACGGTCGTCGCGGGGATCGCCGTCCCGTGGGGTGCTGCGGACCCTGCGGGTGCCGCGGGTGCTGCGGGTGCTGCGGGTCACGCAAGCCCCGGCCCTGGCCCGGGCTGGGGGGCAGGGGCGGGGCCCGCGGCAGGACGACCCGGCGGGGCGGCCCGTCGCGGCCTGACCGAGCGGGAGCGCGACGTCATGGAGGCCATCGCCGCAGGGCTCACCAACCGCGAGATCGCCCGCCGCCTGTTCGTCACGGAGAAGACCGTCAAGAACTACGTCAACGCCGTGTTCAGCAAGCTGGGCGTGACGTCGCGCGGCGAGGCCATCGCCCGGTGGCTCGGGACCGTGGACGGTGCGGCATGACCACGGACCCGGGCCCCTGGGCCCCGACGGTCCCGGGCCCGGGCGGGGCCCGGCCGGGGTGCCGGAGCCCTGCCGCCCGGGTCCGCCCGGTTCCTACCGTGGTTCGTGGTGGTGGGGCCGCTGAAGGCCCCGCCCACGACGAGAAGGGCAGTGAGGATCATGGACAGGTTTG
>Ga0233375_1000666_pt1 | contig 17530 bp, 20 predicted proteins | sample ElkDunMinimDraft_10_FD_191539 | JGI IMG/M metagenome (GOLD analysis project Ga0233375, IMG submission 191539) | Fecal eukaryotic communites from dung pellets of Tule Elk in California, USA - Elk Dung E16 | ecosystem: Host-associated > Mammals > Digestive system > Large intestine > Fecal | place... | reverse complement strand
TGGCGCAGCGGCTCGCCGCCGCCGGGTACCGGCCGGTCGCAGTGGAGCTGACCGAGCTGCGCAAGGGCGGTGGCAGCGTCAAGTGCTGCGTCGCCGAACTCCGCCCGGCGCCACCGCAGACCTGATCACCGCGGTCGCGCGCCGGGGGAGCCGGGATCAGCCGAGCGCGGCCAGTTCGTTGACGAGCACGTTGGCGTGCACCCGGCCGTCGCGCTGCACGTTGCGCAGGTACCACTTCTGCTGCGGCGTACGGACCTGGTTGAACTGCCACGACCCGCGCGGGCTGTCGATCTGGCCGATCCGGCCGAGCGCCAGGTTGATCTGCTGCGGGTCGGAGGCGGGCCCGGCCAGCCGGATCGCCTTGTCCAGCACCTGCGCCGCGTCGTACGACGCCATGGCGTACGTGGTCGGCGAGGTGTTGTAGGCCTTGCGGAAGGACGAAACGAAGCGCCGGTTGGCCGCGTTGTTGATGTCGGTGGAGTAGTTCAGGGCGGTCTTGATCCCGGCGCTCTCCCGATCCTTGAGCTCGTCTAGGACGCTGCCCTCGGTGAGGAAGCCCGGACCGTAGATGGTCTTGGTGTAGCCGGCGGCGCGCAGCTGCTTGACGAACTGCACCGCGGCCGTGCCGGAGTAGTAGCAGAAGATCGCGTCCGGGCGCTGCTGCAGGGCGCTGTTGATGGCGCCGCGGAAGGCGGTGCGGCTCGGTTCGAGGTCGCCGGTCGTCCAGACCACGGTGCCGGAGAGGCGGGAGTCGCCGATACCGAAGGCCTCCCGGAAGCCCTCCACGATGCCCATCGTGCGCAGGTCCTCCGGCGCGACGATGACCACCCGGCCGCCGGCCGGCAGCTCCCGGGCGATGTACGGGGCGAGGGCCCGGCTGGGCTCGTCGAGCACGTAGGAGGTGCGCCAGATGTAGACGACGCTCTGCAGGCTCGGTGCGGAGGCGTTCGAGGCGATGAGCGGCACCCGGGCCTGCTCGACGGTGTCGCGCACGGCGCTGAGTGCGGCGGCGCCGGCGATGCCGGTCAGGGCGTGCACATTCTGCTGCAGCAGCCGCTCGACGGCGCTGCGCGCGGAATCCGGAGTCTCGCCCTCATCGGCGGTGATCAGCTCGACCCGCCGGCCGCCGAGGAGCTGGTCCTGCCCGTCGAGGAAGAGCCGGAAGCCGTTGCCCATCTCGTCGCCGACCGGCTTGTGTCCCCCGTTCTGGGGCGTGATCAGGCCGATCTTGATCGGTTGGGCCGCGGTGTCGTCGTCGCCACCCCATCCGCAAGCGCCGGCGAAGCCGGCCACGCCGAGGGCGCCGAGCGCCTTGAGTACCCGTCTGCGGTCCATCTGCGACACCGGTCGTCCCTCCCAAGCGTTTGCCGGGCGGCCTCGCAGCCCCCACGGCGTTGTACCCGTTTTGGCAGGCCGCGTCAACGACTAGCGATCATCGTGCATCGACTGCAACGCGGTGACGACGGTGGACCAGCTGGGGGAAAGCGGATCGATCAGGCCGAAATGCTCGCATTCGGGCAGTTCGATCAATTGGACGTCGGCGTCCGCGGCGCGGGCCGCCGCCACGTAGGAGCGGCTCATCGCCGGCGGCACCTGTTCGTCGCGCAGGCCGTGCACGACCACGGTCCGGACCGGGATCGGCGTCAGCGCCACCGGATCGGTGGCGGCGTACCGCTCGGGGAACTCCTGTGGACCGCCGCCGAGCAGCGCCGCGACGGCACCGTCGTCCAGGTCGTCGCGGTACGCCCGGTCGAGGTCCGCCACCGGGGCCAGCGCCAGCACCCCGGCGACCAGCTCCGGTGCCCGGGCCGCACACCAGAGCGCCAGCTGCCCGCCCGCGGAGTGCCCGAGCAGCAGCACCGGCGCGTCCGCGCGGAACCGGGGCAGCAGCGCCGCGGCCGCCGCCGGTGCGGCGCGGACGGCGTCGAGCGCGTCGTCGAGGGTGCCCGGCCAGCCGCCGCCCGGCGAGCCGGTGCGGCGGTACTCGATCTGGGCCACCGGGTAGCCGAGCGCGGCCAGCGCGGCGGCGAGCGGGCCGGTGTGGGTCCGGTCGTACTCCGCCCGCCAGAACCCGCCGTGCACGACGATCACCAGCGGCCGGGAAGCGCCGCCGTCGACGGCGGCCGGCGCGCGCAGGTCGAGCACCTGGTCCGGATGCGGGCCGTAGGCGACGGTCCGGTCGGCGGGCGGCGCGGGCCGGGTCAGCACTGCACGGGGATCGGGCACGCCGACGACGGTAACCGGTACCGGCGGGCGGAGGTACCGGGTGTTGCGGGAAGATGGCGGGATGACCGAAGCCACACCGTCACCCGAGAAGAACGACGACGACACCACTTCGGCGAGCGGCAGCCGCTCCGGAACCGTCGTGGTGGTCGGGCCGGACGGCCGCCCTCTCGGCACCGTCCAGACCGACGGCGAGTCCGGCGGCAACGAGGACCCGGCCCGCCTCATCGAGCAGCCCGCGAAGGTCATGCGGATCGGCAGCATGATCAAGCAGCTGCTGGAGGAGGTCAAGGCCGCCCCGCTCGACGAGGCGAGCCGGCACCGGCTGCGCGAGATCCACGAGCGCTCGATCGTCGAGCTGGAGGACGGACTCGCGCCGGAGCTGCGCGACGAGCTCAAGCGCATCTCGCTGCCCTTCGCCGAGGAGGCCACGCCGAGCGAGGCGGAGCTGCGGATCGCCCAGGCCCAGCTGGTCGGCTGGCTGGAAGGGCTCTTCCACGGCATCCAGGCCGCGCTGGTCGCGCAGCAGATGGCGGCCCGGATGCAGCTGGAGCAGATGCGTTCCGGCGGCCGGCAGGCACTGCCGAGCGGACCGGGTGGTCTGGTGCCGGGCATCGGCGGCATGCCGGGCGCCCCGGGCCCCGGCGGCAACGACGGCCACAGCACCGGCCAGTACCTCTGACCGGAGCAACGCCCGGCCGGCGCCCGCACAGCGCGGGTCAGCCGGCGGGCAGGCAGCGGTCGAGGTAGGCGGCGACCCCGTCGGCGTGGTTCGCCGCGGTGACCTCGTCGGCGATCGCGAGCACCGCCGGGTGCGCGTTGGCCATGGCCACGGCGCGCCCGGCCCAGCTCAGCATCGGGATGTCGTTCGGCATGTCCCCGAAGGCGAGCACGCCGGCCGGGCCGATACCGCGCTGCTCGCAGTACCAGGCCAGCCCGGCGGCCTTGGTGACCCCGGCGGCGGAGATCTCCACCAGCCCCGAGTTGGAGGAGTGGGTGGCTTCGGCCAGCCCTTCGATCGCCTTCGAGACGAGCTCCACGAAGGCGTCCGGGGTGTGCAGGTCGGAGCGGGCCAGCAGCTTCACCGCGGGCGCGGCGAGCAGCTCCTCGGGGGTGGTCACGGCCCGGACAGCCTCGTGGTCGGCATCCCAGCGGACCGGGTACTCCGCCTCGTGCCGCAGGTGCCGCCCCTCGGCCACCTCGACGGCGAAGCTCACCCCCGGCACCGCCTCGCGCAGCCGGCGGGCCACCTCGCCGAGCAGTTCCGGCGCGAGCGGGTCGGCCCGCACCACCGAATCGGTCAGCGGGTCGTAGACGACCGCCCCGTTGGCGCAGACCGCCGGCAGCGGCGTGCTCAGCTGCGCGTAGACCAGCGGCAGCCAGCGGATCGGCCGGCCGGTCACCAGCACCACCGGGATACCGGCAGCGCTCACCCGCGCCAGCATCTCGTTGGTACGCGCACTGATCGTGTGGTCGTCACCGAGCAGCGTGCCGTCGATGTCGGTGGCCACCAGCCGGGGTACGTCGCTCATCCGCGGGACAGTAGCCGATCGAGGTAGACCGCTACCCCGTCGTCGTCGTTGCGCAGGGTCACGTCGTCGGCGACCGCCCGTACGCTCGGGTGGGCGTTGGAGACGGCGACCCGGCCCCAGCCGGCCCAGGCGAACATCGGCAGGTCGTTGGGCATGTCCCCGAAGACCAGCACCTCGGCCGGGTCGATGCCCAGCGCCCGGGCCACCACGTCCAGGCCGGTCCCCTTGTCCACCCCGGGCGGGGTGATCTCGATGAAGCCCAGCCCGGCCTGGGTCACCGTCGCCTGCTCGGCGGGCACCAGGTCGCGGGCGATCTCCAGCAGGTGGTCGACGTGGTGCGTGCCGGTCCGGACGAACGCCTTGATCGGGTCGGTGGAGAGGCAGTCGGCGCGGCTGCGGACCTCGAACCGCTCCGGGTACGGCCAGGTCGGGTCGAAATCCCCCCAGAGCGGCGCGTCGTGGGTGTCCATCGCCTCGACGAAGACGGTGAGCGGTCCCACCTTCGCCTCCAGCCGGGCCAGGATCTCCGTCAGCGTCGCCGCGGAGAGCCGCTCGTCGCGGAGCACCACCGGCGCTCCCGGCCCGCTCTGGTCGACGACCCGGCCGCCGCCGGCGAGGACCAGGAAGTCGGCGGCGCGGATGTCGTTGCGGGTGAGCTCGGTCAGCCGCGGACCGCGGCCGGTCGCCGCCACCACCGGAATGCCGGCGTTGCGGACCTGGTCCAGAACCTCGTGGGTGTAGGCGGAGACGGTCTCGTCGCTGCGTACGAGGGTGCCGTCGAGGTCGGTGGCGATCAGCTTGGGCAGACCGGTAAGGGGCATCTGGTTCCTCCTCCTACCCGCCGCGCACCGGGGAAAGTGCTGCTCGACCCGGATCGTGCGACGGGCAGCAAGGGTATCTCGCCCGAAATGCACCGGCCACGGCTTCGGCGGTGAACACCGCACGACACGACGTCCGCCGTCGTCCCTTCCGCGGTCGGAGCGCGCGCAGTGCCGGATTCGGTTAGCGTCAGGACATGCCTATCCGTACCGCATCCGCACGTTGGCAGGGCGATCTCGCCGCAGGTTCCGGCACCATCCGCACCGGCAAGGGCGGCTACGAGGGGAACTACTCCTTCAAGTCGCGTTTCGAGGAGGGGGAGGGCACCAACCCCGAGGAGCTGATCGGCGCCGCGCACGCCGGCTGCTTCTCGATGGCCTTCTCGAAGCTGCTCGCCGAGGCCGGCTTCACCCCGACATCGGTCGAGACCACCGCCAAGGTGCACCTGGACAAGACCGACGCCGGGATGACCGTGACCCGCATCGAGCTGGAGACCCTCGGCGAGGTCCCCGGCATCGACGAGACGACCTACCAGAAGCTCGCCGAGGAGGCGAAGGCGAACTGCCCGATCTCCCGGCTGCTCGCCCCGGGCGCGCAGATCTCGCTGAACGCCGGGCTCGCCGCCTGATCCACCACGACCCTGCCGGCCGCCGTCGCGCCGGCAATTGATCCACTGCCCGGTCCCGGTACGACGTGACGTCGTACCGGGATCGGGCACAATTGCCTGCGTGCCGGTGGAGATGAGTCGGGAACGCTTCGAAGAGCTGGTCGGCGAGGCGCTCGACGAGGTGCCCGAGGCCCTGCTGCGGCTGATGGACAACGTGGTGATCCTCGTCGAGGACGAGCCGCCCGCGGGCGAGGCGGAGCTGCTGGGCCTCTACGAGGGGCACGCGCTCACCGAACGGGGCTGGGACTACGCCGGCGTCCTGCCCGACCGGATCTTCATCTACCGCAATCCGACCCTGCGCTGCTGCGACTCGGAGGAGGACGTGGTCGAGGAGGTGGCGGTCACGGTCGTGCACGAGATCGCCCATCACTTCGGCATCGACGACGCCCGGTTGCATGACCTCGGCTGGGCCTGAGCCCTGATTTTCCCCGTTATCGGCAATGATCCGATCACTTGATCGGCGACCCGCAGGAGCACTGATGGCCGCAGCCACCCCAACCGGCGACGATCCTGGCTCGGTGGAGATCTGGCCGATGAAAGACGACGAGGCCGACATCTCCGCAGTCCTGTCGATCTACCAGGAGGGGCTCGACGGGGGCCTGGCGAGCTTCGAGACGCAGGCGCCGGACTGGGAACGTTTCGACGCGGCCCACCTGCCCGCGCACCGGTTCGTCGCGGTGGACGCGGTCAGTGACGCGGTACTGGGCTGGGTCGCCGTCGCCCCGATCTCGGCCCGGGCCGTCTACGCCGGTGTGGTCGAGCACTCCGTCTACGTCGGGGCCGCGGCCCGCGGACGCGGTGTGGGGAAAGCCCTGATGGCAGCCCTGATCGAGTCGGTCACCGCCGCCGGGATCTGGACCCTGCAGGCCGCGGTCTTTCCGGAGAACACCTCGAGCCTGGCCCTGCACCGGGCGGCCGGATTCCGGGTGGTCGGCGTCCGGGAGAGGATCGCCCGCCGCGACGGCGTCTGGCGCGACGTACTGCTGCTGGAACGCCGCAGTCCGGAGATCGACTGACCGTTGCGGGGCCGGGAAGGGCGGTCTTCAGTCCGGCCGGCCGGCCCGCAGCCCTTCCAGCCACCGGGCAGCCTCGGCGTAGTCGGCGTCGGTCAGCCCCGGCGCCACGACCGGCTCGGTGTCGTCGCCGCCGGCCCACCGGTGCCGCGGGTACGACCCGAGGAAACGCAGGTCGGCGCAGACCCGTCGCAGCCCCTGCAGGGCCTCGCCGAGCCGTGCCTCGCCGACGTGTCCGGCGCAGTCGAGGAAGAAGACGTACCGGCCGAGCCCTTCACCGCTGGGACGGGACTCGATCCGGCTCAGGTTCACGCCCCGGACGGCCAACTCGGTCAGGACCGACAGCAGCGCGCCGACCCGGTCGTGGGAGATGTAGACCGCAAGCGACGTGACGTCGTCGCCGGTCGGCGCCGGCGGTGGTCCGGGCCGGGAGACGAGCACGAAACGGGTGACGGCGTCCGGATGGTCGGCGATCCGCTCGGCGAGCCGCACCAGCGACTGCCCGTCGGCGCCGATCGGCGCGCAGATCGCGGCGTCCTGCTCGCCCTTGGCGGCGGCCTGCGCGGCGGCCCCGTTGGAGAGCACGTCGATCACCACCGCCTCCGGCACGTGGCGGCGCAGCCAGCCCCGGCACTGGGTGGAGGCCTGCGGGTGGGCGGCGACGCTGCGTACGGCGGCCAGGTCGATCCCGGGGCGGGCGGCGAGGACGAAGTCGACCGGGATCACCACCTCGCGGACGATCATCAGCGGATCACCGTCGATCATCTCGTCGAGGGTCACGCCGACCGCCCCGCCGACGGAGTTCTCCAGCGGCACCAGAGCGGCGTCCGCCGTGCCGGCGCGCACCGCCTCCAGCGCCTCCGGCACGCTGCGCACCGGCCGGTGCCCGGGCGCGTCGGAGACGAGGCGCAGCGCCTGCTCGGAGAAGGTGCCCTCGGGTCCGAGATAGACGTAGCGGGTCGCGGGGTTTGCCGGCATGTCGTTCAGCCTACGCATCGCCCTCGTCGGCGGTGGCGCCGTCGCAGGCGAGCGCGGCGATCCCCGGGGGCGCCTCGGCGCGGATCTGCGGGGTGCAGAGATCGGTGCCGGCGGTCACCACCCGCAGGGCGTCCGGTTCGCCCCTGGTGATCACCTGGAGGGAGCCGTGGCCGGGTGCGCTCAGGACGGTGAACTGCCAGCCGGCGGCGCAGAGCGGACCCGAGGTGACAGTCACGGCGGTGTCCGGTCCGAGGACGCCGCGAGGTCCGCGCAGCAGCGCCAGCAGGGTCTGGGCGTCGGGCTTTCCGGCGCAGTCGCGGGCCGGCGGCCCGGTGCGCGACGGGGTCGGCGCCGGGGCGCCGCTGGGCTGCCCGCCGGGAACGGCCGGAGCACCCGGAACGGCGGGGCCGGGCGCCGACGGGACGGCCGGCGCGCCCGCGGCGGGAGGCGGGAACGTCGGTGCCGGGCTGATCGTGGGCGTCGGGGTTGCCTGCTCCACACCCGGCGCGGGCGTGATCGGGGCGACCGCCGGGGGCGTGCCGCAGCCCGCGAGCAGGGCCGCCAGCGCCGCCGGGGCGAGCAGCATCGGCAGGGTGGGACGCGGTGCGGTACGACGCGGCATGGGCGGCGATCCTCGATATCGACGAACGTGGAAGTCGATTATCACCGAGGGGGCGAGCAGGGTCAGCAGGAAGCGACAGGTTCGCTGACCCGGTGCCCGGCGTCGCGCAGCGCGGCGATCGCGTCGGCGACGCGTACCGACGGGACGAGCAGGTAGTCGGTGTCGAAGGTCGAGAAGGCCAGGTTGTCGACGCGGGCCTCGGCCAGCGGTACGGCGAGCCGGGCCAGCACGCCGGTGGCGACCACGTCCAGCGGGCCCGGCACGGCCAGGCAGCGCCACGGCGTCTCGACGATCGCGTCGGCGGGTACCTGCCGGGACGGGCAGATGATCGACACTCCCTGCGCGGCTCGGGTGACCGAGACGACGTCGTTGCCGGAGTGCACGTCGAGCAGGCCGGCGGGGATCGGCGCGCCGGTGGGCAACAGGCACACGGCGTACTCGTCCGGTAGCAGCACGATATCCAGCATCAGGGCACCCTACGGGCACGACCCGGCCGAGCCCAACTGATCTGCGGCGATCACCACATAATCGGCGCGAGGTCACACCTCTGCCAGGAAGGTGAGGGAGCCGGCGACCTCGCCGCGGCGGAGCACCGGTGTCGAGATGGCGTCGAGGGTGCGGTCCCGGTCGGCGCCGTTGCCGCGGCAGACCCGCAGCAGCCCGCGGGCCAGCCGGCCGGAGGAGAGGGCGAGCAACGGCGGGATCTTGTCCACCTCCTGCTCGGTGAGGTCGCAGCGGGAGGCGGTGAAGTCCAGCAGGCGCAGGCCGCCGGCGAGCAGGGGGCGGCCGATGACCTGGGCGGGGGAGCCGAGGCCGAGGACCGCGCAGCCGCTGGCCGAGATCGCCGAGACTGTCGTCCGGGCGTCGATCAGCAGGCAGGGCTCCTCGGCGTCCCGGACGGTGCTGCCCCAGTCGCCGAGGCCCCGAGGGCAGGGCGGCACGTCGTCGGCGAGGGTGAGGACCTCCGAGAGTGCGAGCTCGAGATGGGCCACCGCGCCTCCTGTCAGACCTCTGGGCCGTCACACGTCAGCCGTCATGCACGCAGGCGACAACCCGGGTGCCCGCTAGCGTGCCGGCGTCGCATGGTGAACGTGACGTTACCGTGGGCTCGGTCGCTTGTCAGCGGCCGTTCGGCCCTGGGCGTACCACCCGTAGTCGTACGTGGAGGGTTGGCCGTCGGGCTGCCAGGTGGTCGGCCGCTCGGCGACGCGGGAGAGCTTCTGGGCGGTGGCCGCGCTGATCCGGTTCCCGCCGGCGACCAGCAGGCGGTCGAGGTTCTGGTGCGGCGCCACCAGGCAGCCCTTCGGCAGGCCGTAGAAGGTGATTACCCCGGCGCCGACGAAGGTCAGTGCCGGGGTGACGGGGACCTGGAGTCCGACGGCGGCGGAGATGGCCTTGCCGGCCCGTTTGGCGTCGCGTACGGCGTCGGCCACATAGGGCGGCCTTCTGCCGTCGATCTGCACGACGTCGCCGGCGATCATGACCCGTGACCGGCCGTGGTCGACGACGGTGACGGCGAAGACCCCGCCGGGCCCGATGGCCAGGAAGCCCGTCCGGTCCGCGGCTCCGGGCTGGTCGAAGGGGGTGAACTGCTCCGCGAGCGGCTTGACGTGCGGCCACGCGACGACGTGCCACGCGGGCCCGAGGTGCTGGAGCTGGTCGATGGCCCGCGCTCCGGCGGCCTCCATCCGGCGTACGTCACGGTCCACCCGACGGCGTCGGGCCCAGTCGAAGGGGGTGGTCGTGCGCTGCAGCGGGCTCTCGCCCACGTCAGGCAGGAGTCGGTTCTGGGGGCGGGTGGGGAAGATGGACATCTCGGACCTCCGGCAAAAGGTTCCGTTGCGTCAGGGTGCCACTACCCTACGTGCGGCGTGCCGAGGGGGGAACTCGGATCGCAGCATGAGTATGGATCAATGTCGCCGGGGCCGCATCCATCCCCCGGCGCGGGGGCAACCGATGACCTACGCTGCGCTGGTGACCCACTACGTCGACAGCGAGGTCGGACGGCTCGGCACCGTACTGCTGCACCGCCCCGGTCCCGAGTTGGCGCGTCTCACTCCGCGGAACAACGACTCGCTCCTCTTCGACGCCATCCCATGGGTCGCGCGGGCGCAGGAGGAGCACGACGCCTTCGCCGGGGCGCTGCGCGACCACGGCGTCGAGGTCCTCTACGTGGCGGAGCTGCTCGCCGAGACCCTCGCCGTGCCGGCGGCCCGCGAGGAGCTGACCGGCAGCGTCCTCGCCGACCCGCGGCTCGGCGACACGCTGCGCCGCCGGGTCGCCGACCACCTGACCTATCTGGACCCGGCGGCGCTCGCCGAGGTGCTGATCGCCGGGCTCGCCCACGAGGAGCTGCACACCACCCGCTCGCGCCCCGGCGGGCTGGTCTACACCCTGATGGACCGGCACGACTTCGTCATCGACCCGCTGCCGAACCTGCTCTTCACCCGTGACTCGTCGTTCTGGGTGGACGACCGCGCCGGGGTGACCAGCCTGGCGATGCCGGCCCGTCGCCGGGAGACGACCCTGACCAGCGCCATCTACCGGCACCACCCGCGCTTCGTCGGCACCGACTTCGTCTACCGGCCCGACCTCGAGCATCTGGAGGGCGGCGACGTGCTCCTGCTGGCGCCCGGCGTGCTCGCCGTCGGCGTCGGCGAGCGGACCACCCCGGCCGGCGCCGAGCGGCTGGCCCGGCAGGTCTTCGCCGCCGGTCTCGCCCACACGATCCTGGTGGTGCCCGTCGCCCAGGAACGGGCGACCATGCACCTGGACACCGTCTGCACCATGGTCGACGTCGACGCGGTGCTGATGTATCCGAACATCGCCCACAGCCTGATGGCGTACACCGTCGTCGCGGGCGAGGATGGCGAGCCGCAGGTCGACGGCCCGGCGCCCTTCCTGCGGGCGGCGGCCGACGCGATGGACCTGGACGTGCTGCGGGTGATCGACACCGGGCTGGACCCGGTCACCGCCGAGCGGGAGCAGTGGGACGACGGCAACAACACCCTCGCCATCGCCCCCCGCATCTGCGTCGGTTACGAGCGCAACGTCGAGACCAACGCCCAGCTGGAGCGGGCCGGCATCCAGCTCATCCGGATCTCCGGCTCCGAGCTGGGCACCGGCCGCGGTGGCCCGAGATGCATGTCCTGCCCGCTGGTCCGCGAACCGCTCGCCACCGTCCGCCCGGCGTGAGATGTCGCGTCAGCGCAGCGTGAGCTGCCGGCCGAGCAGGCCCTGCCGGGCCCGGCGGGCGGCCGCGTCCAGCGGACCCTCGACGGTCAGCGCCTCGGCGTAACGCTTCGCCACCTCCGTGAGCGGCCCCTCCCAGTGCGCGGCGGGCAGCTCCTCGGGCAGGTCCCAGACCGGCACGAGCCGCCCGTGGGCCCGGAACATCCCGGCGAAACGCGTCCCCTCGCCGAGCGTCAGCGTCCCCGCGGCGGCGAGCCGGGAGAGCGCGTCGAGAGCGGCGTCCTCCCCCTGCGGCAGCACCCAGCGCACGTGCGCCTTCTCCGGCACCCGGCACCAGTACGCGGCCGGCGCCGACTCCATCCGCACCGTCGGGTAGATGGCCGCGTTGGCGCGCTCAAGCGACGCCTGAACGGACGGATCGTCGGTGGCGCCCGGGTCGAGCCAGAACTCGAACCCCGAGTGCATGGTGATCTCCAGCGGCCCGTCGACGAGGATGTCCTGCAGCCGCGGCCCGGGACCGGGCAGCGGCGGGACGGCGACCTGGTTGCCGGGTTCGGTCCGCAGCGCGCAGAGCAGCGCCTCGGCCAGGTCCCGGGAGACGTCACCGGACTGGTCGTGGCGCTGCAGGCCGAGGAAGACCCGCCCGTCCGGCTTGGTCATCGCCGGCGCGGCCATCGGCAGCACGGTGGCGAGGGTGACGGGCCGGTCGCCGTACTCGGCCACCAGCTCCGGGCTCAGCCGCAGCGGGGCCGACGCCGCCGGCACCAGCTCCCGCAGCGCGATCCATTCCGGTTCGTCGGCCAGCCCTTCGAAGGGGCGGGGCGAGAAGAGGTCGATGACCTTCTCGCGCTTGGGTGCGGTACCGGCCGACCGGGAGTTCTTCCGACGCTTGCTCACGGGCAGAGAGCCTAGGCGGTCAACCTGAACGGGGTGGGCGGCGGCCCGCCCGCACCGGGGTACCGGGGGCTCAGGCGGGGATCGGACCGGCGGCCGGGACCAGGCCGGCCCGCCTCGTCTCCGCCGGTGCGACACGCCACCGGGCCCAGACGCTCTGCCCCAGCCCGTCCCGCTCCACCCCCCAGCGGTCGGCGAGCGCGGTGACGATGCGCAGGCCGCGCCCGTCGACGGAGTCGTGACCGACGGTACGCATCAGGGGCGGCCCGGTCGCGCCGCCGTCGGTGACCCGGATCTCGGCCTGCCGGGTGCCCTCGGCCGTCAGCAGCCGCCACGTCACCCGGACCACGCCACCGGGAAGGGCGTCGGCGTGCCGGACGGCGTTGCCGACGAGCTCGGCGAGCGCGGTGACGACGTCGGCCAGCAGCGCCGGCGGGAGCAGTCCGGTGAACTCCTCCGCGAGGCGGTGCCGGGCCGTGCGGGCACCTCGTGCGTCGTGGGGGACCACCACGCACCACGAGCGTTCCACCGTCTCTGCCACGTCGGTCGCCTCCCTGTCGAGGCCGGCTGCCGTGCCGGCTGTTCACCGCCGTCATCGACGGCTCAGCCACTGGGCAGGCGTACCTCCGCGACCGTACCGCCGCCCGGGCGGGGGCGGAGACAGATCCATCCGTTCTGTCGTTCCACGATCCGCCGCACCAGATATAACCCGAGGCCGGTGCCGGGAAACCGCCGGCGGTCACCGGATTCGCCCTGCCAGAACCGGTCGAACGCCCGCTCGACGTGCTCCGGGCGGATCCCCACCCCCCGGTCGGCGACGGTGAAGGTGACCGTCCGCTCGTCGGCCGCCGCCCGGATCCGCACCGGGGTGTCCCAGGCCGAGTACTTCGCCGCGTTCGTCACCAGCTCGGTCAGCACGGTGGCCGGCGTCCCCGGGTCGCCGAGCACCGGCGGCAGACCGGGGGGCAGCTCCAGGGCGATGCGCTCCCGCAGGTCCGCGGGGAGCTCGTCCACCGCGGTACGCAGCGCCGCCGCCAGGTCGTACGACCCGGCCACTGCCCCGGCGGCGGGTTCGGCGGCGTCGGTGGAGGCGAGGAGCCGGTCGACGAGCCGGGCCAGCTCGCCGGCCCGCTGCCCGATCACCTCGGCGGCCCGGCGTCGTTCGGCCTCGTCGAGGGAGTCCCAGTGCCGGGTCAGGGTGTCGGCGTACCCCTTGATCACGGTGACCGGCGTACGCAGCTCGTGGCTGGTCATCGCGAGGAAGAGGTCCCGGTCGTGGGCGCGCAGGTACTGCTCGGTGATGTCGCGGAAGCTGACGATCCGCCGTCCGTCGGGGCCGGGCAGCCGGTTGGTGGTGACGGTGATCCAGTTGCCGTTGGGCAGCTGCTGGTCGGCGACCTCACCCGGCGCCGGTGGCGCGAACGGCAGCGGCTGCTGCAGCACCTCGGCGGCGGGGCGACCGGTGATGGTGGTGGCGGCCGGATTCCAGAGCTGCACCAGCCCGCTGCTGTCCACCACCGCCAGCCCTTCGGTGAGCGCGGCGAGCAGCCGGCCGTCCCCCTGCGCCGGCAGCCCGTTCTGGTCGCCGTACAGGTGCGCGATGCAGGCGGCGAAGTAGGCCAGGATCCGCTCGTGGTCGGCGGCGCGCAGCTCGGGACCGGCCGGGTAGACGGTGTGCAGGCTGCCGACGAGCAGTCCGCCGATCTCGGCGCGGGTAACCAGCATCGGCCCCAGCCCGCGGCCGGTGAATTCGGCGGCGAGATCCGCCGGCAACGAGCCGACCGGTACCAGCCGTACCCGCTCGCCGGCCATCAGCACCGCCGGGTGCGCCTCGGAGGGCGGCACCGGACGTCCCCGGGCCCAGGCGACCGCACCGGTGGCGGCGACGGTACGTCCGCCCTGGGGGCCGTATTCGACGAAGGCCGTACCGATCGCGTCGGTGCTGACCTGGAGTACCTCGAGGAGCCGGCCGAGCACCGGTAGTCCCCATTCGCCGGCGTTGATCATATCGATCACCACGGTATGCCCGGCGATCAGCGAGTCGTAATCGGGGCGAGCGGCCACGGGTCGAGTCTGCCCTCTCGGTCGTGCTTTGGCATCAACCGGTCACGCCGCAACCGGTCACGCCGCAACCGGTCGGCGGCCCAGCCGGTCGGCCCCGAGCCGGTCAGCGCCCCAGCCGGTCCAGGACCAGCCGCGGCCGGTCGGTGATGATCCCCTCGACGCCGCCGTCGAGGACCAGCTCCAGGTCGGCCGGGTCGTTGACGGTCCAGACGTAGACGTCGTTGCCGGCCTGCCGCACCGCGGGCAGCAGTTGCGGACGGGCGCGCAGCAGACCGATGCCGGGTCCGGCGATGCGGGTGCCGAAGGGAAGCCGGCCCAGCTTGAGCCAGCGCGGTACGACCTCCAGCAGCAGCACCGTCGGCAGGGTGGGGGCCAGGGCGTGGACGCGGCGCAGGGCCAGCGGCGAGAAGGACATGACGGTGACGCGGAGCGGATCGCCGTCGCGCGGTTCGGCGAGTTCGTAGCGGCGCAGCAGCTTGACCAGGCGCTGCTCGACCTCGGCGCCGTACCGGGTGGGGTGTTTCGTCTCGATCAGCAGCCGCAGCGGGCGGTCGGCGGCGCGGACCGTGTCGAGCAGCCGGGCCAGGGTCAGCAGCCGGGTCCGGGCCGGGTCGACGGTGACGGGCACCTCGCCGCCGGCCTCCTCGGTGCAGCCGGGATGCCAGGAGCCGAAGTCGAGGGCGTCGAGTTCGGCGAGGGTACGGGCGCTGACCAGGCCCTGGCCGTTGCTGGTGCGGTTCAGGCGCCGGTCGTGGACGCAGACCAGGTGCCCGTCGCGGGTCAGCCGCACGTCGCACTCAAGCCCGTCGACGCCCTCGTCGAGGGCGCGTTCGTACGCGGCGAGGGTGTGCTCGGGCAGCGCCGCGGAGGAGCCGCGGTGCGCGAAGACCAGAGGTTCGGTCATGATCGGGTCGCGGTCAGAGCACGTGTGCGGGTTCGCCGCTCTCGCTGACCATCGGGCGTCCGGCGGCGGCCCAGGCGCGCATGCCACCGTCGACGTTGCGCACCTGCTCCCAGCCGTTGTTGAGCAGGTAGCCCACCACCTGTGCGGAGCGGCCGCCGGAGCGGCAGATGACCGCCACCTCGGCGTCGGCCGGCACTTCGGCGAGCCGGGCGGGCAGCTCCATCATCGGCAGGTGGTGCGCGCCGGGCGCGTGGCCGGCCGCCCACTCGTCGGGTTCGCGTACGTCGAGCAGGTACGCCTGGTCGTCAACGTCGGTGACGGCGATGCTGGGGATCTGGGGTCCGAACACGGTTACCAAGAGTAGAGCGTCGGCGGCGCGGTGGCGATCGACCCACCGTACGGGTCCAGAGACGATCGACCCACCGTGCGGGTTCAGAGGCGATTGACCCAGCGTGGGTTCGCCTCGGCCCATTCCCGCACCCGGTTCTCGCGCAGCGCCGCGAAGAGTCCGTCCCCGGACGGGTCCAGCCGCACGTACGAGATGCCGTACCCCTCCTCCGGGTAGGAGGGGAGCTGGACGCCGGAGATCTGGTCGGAGCGGAGTCCGCGCAGCGAGAAGGCGAGGCTCTCCACCGGTACGCCGTTGGTGTCGACGGTCAGCGCCGAGCCGGCGGCCCGGAGCACCTGGTCGAGCTTGACCGGGTTGCCGACCACGTCCGCGGCGCCGGCACGTTCCATGATCGCGCGGAGCAGCTGCTGCTGGTGGCGCTGGCGGTCGTAGTCGCCGCCGGGCAGGCCGTACCGCTGCCGGGCGAAGTCGAGCGCCTGGGCGCCGTTCATCTCGTGACAGCCGGGGGTGAAGACGGCGTTGGTGTGGATCGAGCGGACCTCGGTGTCGACGCACATCCGCACCCCGCCGAGGAGGTCGACGACCTTCTTGAAGCCCTCGAAGTTGATCAGAGCGGCGCCGTCGAAGCGGAGCCCGGTGAGGTTGGTCAGGGTGGCCGAGAGCAGCTGGGTGCCGCCCTGGTCGGTGCCGCCGGCCTGGAAGGCGGCGTTGATCTTGTCGGTGCCGCCGGGGTAGCCGTTCGGCGCCGAGGGGATCTGCACCAGCAGGTCGCGCGGCACCGAGACCAGGTACGCCCGGTCCATCCCCTTCGGTACGTGGGCGATGATGATCGTGTCGGAGCGCTGGTCGTCGCTGGTCTGCCGGGGGCGCTGGTCGGAGCCGATCAGCAGGTAGTTGAGCGGCCCGGAGGCGGCGCTGGGCTTGCGGCGGGCCTCCGGGTTGAGCAGCTCCTCCTTGGTGAGGGCGCGGTCGTAGCGTTCGACGATCTGCCAGAAGCCGACCCCACCGAGCACGGCGAGAATCAGCAGGACGCCCCCGAGGCGGAGCAGCCGGCGCGGCCAGCGGGAACGCCGGTCCGGTGGCCCGGCGCCGGCCGGCGGACCGGCTGGGCCGGGCTGGCGCCCGCGTGCGGATCTGGACGTGGCGCACTCCCGAGGCCGGAGGGTGAGCACTTCTCACCTGAGGCTACGGGCGCGGCAGCCCGCACCGGCCCCGATCGCGCCGATTGGCGTCCGGGAACTGCCGCCTCGTGCACCGGCAGTGCAGTGGTGGACGCGGGCGGGGCGGTGCGTTATTTGCGGTCGGACAGCACGCTGGGGTTGTTGTAGACGTACTCGGCGAGGGTGTCGGACTTGATGGCCTGGAACATGCCCATGGTGGTCTCGTCCAGGAACTCGAAGGTGATGCCGTCGCCGTTGAAGTTGCCGCCGTTGGTGCGCAGCATGGTCATCTCGCCACCGCCGACGCCGCGCAGACCGTAGACGAAGTCCTCGATGGCGATGTTGCCGGTGTCGAGCACCAGGGACTCGCCGGCGGCCTTGAGTAGCGCCTGGACCTTCATCGGGTTGGAGACGACGCCGCTCTCGGTGGCCTTCTTGGCGATCGCCTTGATCACCTGCTGCTGGTTCTGCTGGCGGCCGTAGTCGGAGTTCTCCATTCCTTTGCGCTGCCGGGAGAAGTCCAGCGCCTGCCAGCCGTTCATCTTCTGGCAGCCCTTCTTGTAGCTCACCGGCTGGTAGGGCTTGCCGCTCTCCCGGGCCTTGGCCAGCGCCATGACGCCCTCGCCCTCCACCCGCATCATGTGCGCGGAGGTGATGGGCTGTTTGACGCAGACCTTGATCCCGTCGAGGGCGTTGACGATGCTGCGGAAGCCACCGAAGTTGATGATCGCGGCGCCGTCGAAGCTGACCCCGGTCAGACCCTTGATGGTCTTGGCCATCAGCTGGGCGCCCCCCTCCCAGCCGCCGCCGTTCTGGGCACCGAAGTGGAAGGCGGAGTTGATCTTGTCCGTGCCGTGGCCTGGGATGTCCGCCTTGGTGTCCCGCGGAATGGAGATCAGATACGCCGCGTCGTGGGTCGCCGGGATGTGCAGCACGATGATGGTGTCGGCCCGCACATCGGAGGCGTCCCAGTCGGCGCGGACATCGACGCCGAGCAGGAGCAGGTCGATCGGGCCCTTGAGGTCGTCACCGCCCTCGGCGCTGGACTTGCCGGCGTCGCCGATCAGGCTGCCGGTCTTGATGTCCTTGGTGGCCTGGTTGATCACCGTCTTG
>Ga0233375_1000665_pt1 | contig 17543 bp, 11 predicted proteins | sample ElkDunMinimDraft_10_FD_191539 | JGI IMG/M metagenome (GOLD analysis project Ga0233375, IMG submission 191539) | Fecal eukaryotic communites from dung pellets of Tule Elk in California, USA - Elk Dung E16 | ecosystem: Host-associated > Mammals > Digestive system > Large intestine > Fecal | place... | reverse complement strand
GCGGCTGCTGGCACGTAGTTAGCCGGCGCTTCTTCTGCAGGTACCGTCACTTTCGCTTCTTCCCTGCTGAAAGAGGTTTACAACCCGAAGGCCGTCATCCCTCACGCGGCGTCGCTGCATCAGGCTTGCGCCCATTGTGCAATATTCCCCACTGCTGCCTCCCGTAGGAGTCTGGGCCGTATCTCAGTCCCAGTGTGGCCGGTCGCCCTCTCAGGCCGGCTACCCGTCGTCGCCTTGGTAGGCCTTCACCCCACCAACAAGCTGATAGGCCGCGAGCCCATCCTTGACCGATAAATCTTTCCAGACGCTACAGATGCCTGTGCGTCTCGTATCCGGTATTAGCCGCCGTTTCCCGCGGTTATTCCAGAGTCAAGGGCAGGTTACTCACGTGTTACTCACCCGTTCGCCACTGATCAGACAGGGCAAGCCCTGTCGTCACCGTTCGACTTGCATGTGTTAAGCACGCCGCCAGCGTTCGTCCTGAGCCAGAATCAAACTCTCCGTAGATGTCTCATGGCACCCTGCCACCGAAGCGGCAAGGAAACCGACACACGAAACAGCCCCACCCGAAAGCAGGGCCAGTTAATTCGGCTGATTCGAAGACGCCACCCACGGGGTGGACAACGCCTCCATGTCAACCAAGACTCACCAACCAGCAACCCCCCACCGAAAGCGGGGAACCACCAGACGATGAACCATCTTGGCATCGACTACTTGGCACACTGTTGAGTTCTCAAGGAACAGACGCGCATCCGTTCGGGCCTTGCAACCCGTCTGGAGGCAACCGTTCTATCTTAGCGGAGTCGCTTCCCTCCGTCAAGTCCCTCTTTCGAGCGACTCGTGGGAGGAGATTCGTCTCCGCCCCGCGCAACACTCTCACGGCGGACGAACCGCCGTGATCGCGAAGTGTGGGTGGCTGCTCCGTCGAGCGGCCGCCGAGGTTCTTCCCTCGGTGTCCGCCTTCCGCCCGGAGGCAGCCGTTGAAACTTAGCCGAGCCGCTTCCTTCCGTCAAACCCGCCGTTGCCGGCTGATCTGGGGTGGATACAGCGCCTCTGCCGGGCATCTCTCCTCGACTGCGATCGTGTCGCCGTCGTGGATGACGCCCTGGTGGCCGCTCCGCGGGACCGGCCTCCGAGGTTCACTCCTCGGTGTCCGTTCCTCCCTGCCGGGCGACGTCCAGAACATTACGAGCGCCCTGCGCCGAGCGTCAAGCGAGCGACCCGTGATCTGAGTCACGAGGGGCTGGCTGCCCGGGGACGGCTCCGGTGGGCGCGGATGCGCGAAGGGCCGGCCCCGCGCGATGACGCGGGGCCGGCCCTCCATGCGCGACGGCGCGCTGCCGTCGGTCGGTCAGTACAAGGCGTTGGCGAGCGACCGCCGGGCGGCGACCACCCGGGGGTCCTCCCCGCCCACGACCTCGAACAGGTCCACGAGCCGCTGGCGGACCGACTCCCGCTCGTCGCCCGCGGTGATCCGCACGACGTCGATGAGGCGCGCGAAGGCGTCCTCCACCTTGCCGCCCAGCACATCGAGGTCCGCGACCAGGAGCTGCGCCGCGACGTCGGACGCGTCCGCGGCGGCGGCGGCGCGGGCAGCGGCGAGATCGGCGTCACGGGTCCGCTCGAGCAGGCCGACCTGGGCCAGCCCGGCGCGCGCCATGTCGTCCCGGGGGTTCTCGCGCAGGGCCTGGGCGTACGCCTCCTGGGCCGCCGCGAGGTCGTCGCGCTCGATCGCGTCGAAGGCGGCCTGGTGCAAGGGCGGCAACGGCGGCTCCTCCTCGGCGGGGGCGTCGGCCGGGGCCTCCTCGGCCAGCGGCGCCGTGCCGGTGATCCCGTTCGCGGCGGCGGCGGCCAGCACCTGGTCCAGCACGCCGCGGACCTGGTCGCCCGGGAGCGCCCCCTGGAACAGCGGGAGCGGCTGGCCGGCGAGCACGGCGACCACCGTCGGCACCGACTGCACCTGGAAGGCCTGCGCGATCTGGGGATTCGCCTCCACGTCGATGCGGGCCAGCAGGAACCTGCCCCCGTACTCCGCGGCGAGCGCCCCGAGGTCCCGGGCCAGGCCGGTGCTCACCTCGCTCCAGGCGGCCCACAGCAGGGCGACGACCGGGAACTGGGTGGAGGACTGGACCAAGGCCGGGAAGCCAGCCTCGTCGACGTCGACCACGTAGGACCCGGCGGCCGGAGGACCGCCTGGAGAGCCCGGCGGCGGCGTGGACGGCCGCGCGAGGGCGGAGAGGTCGATCGCGCCCCGGACATCGAGGGGCGGGCGCTGGCTCGGCGGCTGGCTCATCGTGGGTTCTCCTGCGTAAGCGTCGAGTTCACTCGCCGGTGACGGCGGTGAGTGCGTGCTCGGCGGCGAGCACCTGGACCTGGGGCGTCACCGAGCCTGCGGGCGGCACGTAGAAGACGATGACGTCTGACCACGTCCTGGACAGATTCTTGCCGACGCTGGCCTTGCCAGCCAACGCCACCTCGAACGGGTCGGTGAGCGTGAGGCTGCCCTGGCTGATCGCGAGGGTGGTCACGGTGCTCATCTCGGCGACGACGAGGGCCCCGCCGTCCGCGGTCGACAGCGCGATCACGTCTCCCACGGGCGTGTAGGACTCGGCTGCCGTGCCGACGGCCTGCACGCTGGCCTGCGACTCGGCCCGCCTGCCCTCGATCGTGGTGCGGAAGAAGTCAGGGCCGAACGTCGCCGCGTGCGGGGACGCGTCCCCGTTGGTGAGCACGTCGGCGTACAGGCCCATCAGGTCGGCCGGCTTCACGAGCAGCGACTCGTCGTCGGCGGGGACCGGTTGGCTGCCCACCGCGATGTCGGCGGTCGGCGGCATCTGCACACCGCCGCCCAGGCGGGCCCACCCCCACAGCTTGTAGGGCTCGCGCGGCGAGGCCTGCTGCAGCACCAGGATGCGCGGCGCCTGGAGGTCCTCCGGCTGCTCGGTGACCACCAGCTGGGTCCGGGGCCACTCCGTCGTGTCGGGGACCACGCTCGACTGGGCCGTCACCGGGAGCGCCGTCGGCAGCTTCGCGCCGGCGGTCGCGCTGGCGCGCACGTACTCCGCGCTGCGCATCGCCAACGCCGGGCCGGAGACCCGCTCAGCCAGCAACGCGGGGTCCAGGGCGGCGTCGGCCTGCCCCAGCACCTCCCCCAGCCGTTCCAGCACGGTCTCGGACTGCGCGGCGGTGAGCACCGGGGGCGCCACCGCCTGGGCCGCCTCGGGAGCGGGCTCGGGCAGCGAGCCCGAGCAGGCGCCGAGCGCGAGGCAGCCGGCCAGGACCACGGCGCCCGCGCGCGCGCGGCGGATGGGGGACGTCATCTGCCCTCACTCTCCTCCGGGCCGCGGCCCGGCTCGTCGTCGGCCGGAGCCGTCTCCCCCGGGATGCCCCACGCGCGGCGCCAGGCGTCGGCCCGCGGCGCGCCGCCCTCGGCGGCGCCGACGTGCGACCACGTCGGCTGCGGGGTCGTCACCGGCCACGCGGGACCCGCGGCGGGACCCGGGCGGGCGGCGGCGTCGTCGGGGCGGGCGCCGGTCGGCGGCACGGGACCGCGAGCGGGCTCGGGCGACGTCTCCGGTCGGGAGCCGCGGCCCATCGACCGACGACCGTCACCAGCTCCACGCCGGAGCTCGGCGCGAGACAGCGGCCTCGCGGGACCGTCGGCCTGGGCGGCGTCGTGCGGCTCGGCGGGGACGGCCTCGGGCGAGGGCACGGGACGCTGCGCGCCGCGCGACACCCACCGGCTGCCGAGCGTCGGCAGCTCGCGTCGGCGCCGCGACTCCTCGGGCGCGTCGGCGGGCGCGGCGACGGGGCCTGGCGCCGGGCGCGCGCCCGGTCCGCTGACGTGGGCGGGCGGCGGCACCGCCGCCGCGGCGGGCGCCTCGTCGGCGGGGCGGCCCAGGAGCCACGACGGCCGACGGGACCGGTCCGCCGTCGGCGCCTCGGGCGAGCGGGGCGCGTCAGGCGCGGCCGACGACGGCGCGGCGGGCCGCGCCTGCCCGGCGTCGACCTCGGGACGCCCGGGCGCCGTGCCCCAGGGCGTCCCCCCCGGCGCCGCCGGACGGGTCGCGGGGCTCGACGCGGACGCCGGGCCCGACGCGGACGCGGACGCGGGAGTCGACGGGGATGCGGGAGTCGACGGGGACGGGGATGCCGCCCGCGACGGAGACCCCCAGGCGGCGCCGGGCCGGGCCGCCGAGGCGGACGGCTGCGCGGCGGGTGGCTCGGCGGGGATCGGCGGGCCGGGACGAGCCGGGGGCTCGGGGTTCTCCTGGCGCTCGTCGCGTGCGCGCGCCCCCGGACCAGCGGCCTGGAGCTCGCGCAACTGCCGACGGGTCAGCGCGGTGGTCTCCTGCGAGCCGACCGTCCCCGTGACGGCCGGGATCGCGCCGGTGTGCACCGGGTGCCACTCGGCCTCCGGCGCCCCGCGACGGCTGCGGCGCCACTGCCGCACACCCAGCAGGAGCCCGGCGACCAGCAGGAGCCCGCCGACCGCGAGGGAGGGCACGAGCCACGGGGTGGTCACGGTGCGCGGCCACGACAGGGTGAGCGTGGGCGGCTCGGAACCGACGCTGGCCACGAGCAGGCTCCAGCGCCCGGGCTCGTCGGCCCACGTCAGCGTGGCGGAGCCGTCGCCGCTGGCCTCGGCGACCCACAGGTCGGAGCCACGCGGGTCCGCCGCGGGGACCGCGGGGTCGGCCGCGGCCTCGCCGGCCGCCGCACCGTCTGCCGCCGCACCGTCTGCCGCCGCGGCATCACCCTCGGCCGGCGCCGGCTCGGCTCCATCGGCCGGTGGGGTCTCGGGCTCAGCGGCGTCCTCGGCCGGCGCCGCGGGGGCCGAGCCCTCGACCTCCTCGGTGCGGAGCCGGTCCCAGGCGGCGAGGCCGGTCACGCGCAGGTGCGCGTCCTGCCCCACCCAGCCGGCGACGTCGGTGTCGCGTCCGATCGCGATGGCCACGGGGGTGTCCCCCGAGGCCTCGACCGTCACGGTCACCGGGTCGCCCGCCAGCTCGAGCACGCCGGGGTCGGCGACGAGCAGCTGGGTCCCGTCCTCGGGCGTGGCGGTGGCGACGAGCACGTCGTCGCCGCGCCACACCGTCGCGGACGCGACGCCGAGGCCCATGACGAGCAGGCCAAGGGCGCTGAGAACGGCAGCAGTTAGTCGATGGAGCACGCAGGATCCTCCCGGACGTCGACGGCCAGGGTAGACGAGAGCGCTGAGGGCGACCGGACGAACCCGTCACACCCGGACTGAGCCCGCCGTCCGCCGCCGCGTGGAGGACTCGCCCCGAACCGGCCAGTATCCTGGCGCCCGGACTACCGGCCGACCGCGCCGAGCCTTGATCGAGGCCGTCCCGGAATCGGCGCTCGAGCGCCCAGGAGGATCCCCGTGGCAGAGGACCGTTCACCCTTCCCCGTCGTCAACTTCCGCGGCTACGAACGGGCGCCGGTCGATGCCCGAATCGAGGCCCTCGAGAAGGCGCTGGCTGACGCCCGTGCCCAGGTCGAGGCGCTGGACTCCCGCACCATGCAGGTGTCCGGCGAGCTCTCCGAGGCGCACCGTCAGCTCCGCGAGGCCGAGCGCCCCACGTACTCGGGGCTCGGATCGCGCATCGAGCACCTGCTGCGCTCGGCCGAGGAGCAGTCCTCCGACGTCGTCCAGCAGGCGAACGCGCAGGCCTCCGACGCGCTGGCCCGCGCCAAGCTCGCCGCCGGCCAGCTGCGCGCCCGCGCCGAGAACGAGGTCGCCGAGCTGCTCGCGACGGCCCGCCGTGAGGCGGAGGAGGTCCGCAGCACCGCGAACACCGAGGCCGAGAGCGCGCTCGCCGCCGCCCAGCGCCGCGCCGAGGAGCTGGTCGGCTCCGCCGAGCGCGAGGCCGCCCGCATCCAGAGCGCGATCACCACCGAGGAGAGCGAGCGCCGGAGCACCCTCGAGCGCGAGCTGGGGACGCTGCGCGCCACGGTCGAGCGCGAGGCCACCGAGCTGCGCATCTCGACCGAGCGGGCCGCCACCGAGCTGCGCACCCGCACCGAGGCCGAGACGAGCGCCGAGCGCGCCGAGGCCGAGCGGTACGCCGAGGACCTGCGCCAGACCGCCGAGGCCGAGACCACCGCGCTGCGCCAGCGCGTGGACGCCGAGCTCGCGACGCTGCGCGCCGACGCCGAGCGGTTCGCGGCCATGCAGCGCTCGGTCGCCGCCACCGAGGTCGCCGAGGCGCGCCAGGCCATCGCCGCCGAGGTCACCTCCCTGCGCGCCGAGGCCCACGAGTACGCCGACAACGTCCGCTCGAAGGCGGAGCGCGAGTCGACGGCCCTCGAGCAGCGCGTCGCCGCGGAGGTCACCGCGCTGCGCGCCGAGGCCGAGCAGTACGCCGGCTTCGTGCGGGCCAGCGCCGAGCGCGAGACGGGCGAGCTGCGGGCCGCGACGGCGGACGAGGTCGCCGCCGCCCGGTCCGAGGCCGAGCAGTCGATCACCTCGATGCGCCTCGAGGCCGAGCACTACTCGGTCGAGGTGCGCGCCCAGGCCGAGCGCGAGACCGCGGAGCTGCGCGAGCGCGCCGAGCACGAGACCCAGCACCTGCGGGCCGCCGCGGAGCGGGAGAGCGCCGAGCTGCGCGACACCGCCCAGCGCGAGGCCGCCGAGCTGCGCGAGCTGACCGAGCGGGAGACCGCCGAGCTGCGCGAGACCACGCGTCTGGAGGTCGAGCGCATGCTCACCGAGACGCACCGCACGGTCGCGGAGATGACCGCGTCGGCCAAGGCCAGCGCGGACGCGCTGGTGCGGCAGACCGAGGAGGCGCTGACCGACGCAGAGCTGTCGATCGCCGCCCGCCGGGAGGCCGCCGAGCGCTCCGACGCCGAGCGCCACGAGGTCGCCCGGCAGGAGACCGAGCGCCTGGTCCGGGACGCCGAGGCGCATGCCAGCGAGGCGGAGCAGCGGGTGGCGCGGGCCCTCGAGCAGGCGGAGAAGGTCCGCGTGGACTCGGAGGCGCACGCCAAGGAGCTGCTCACCAACGCCCGCCGCAACGCGGACCGCGTGGTCGCCGAGGCCCGGGAGCACGCCGAGAAGCAGCTCTCGGAGGCCATGACCGAGGCCGAGCGCGAGCGCACCTCCGCGCAGCGCCAGGTCGAGGACCTCAACCGCCAGCGCGAGTCCATCACGTCCTACCTGGACGAGCTGCGGAACCTGCTCGGCAACGACCCGGTGCCCACCCGCAAGACGCTCGAGCAGGCGGAGAAGGCGGAGGCGCAGTTCGCCGCCCAGCAGAGCGACAAGCCGGCCGGCTCCCGACCCGACGCGCCGACCCCGCCGAGCACCGGGACGCTGCGCAGCGTGCGGCCCGTCGGCAAGGTCCGCCCGGCGCCGGTCTCCGCTGCCTCCCAGGCCGCGCCCCGCGACGAGAAGCCCGCGGGCGGGCAGGGCAAGGCCGCCGAGAAGGCAGACGCCCCCGACGCCCCGGCGAAGCCCGCTCCGCAGAAGGCCGCGGCGGCTGACGCCCAGGCCGCCCCGAGCACCAAGGCGTCCGCGGCGAAGGGCTCCGCGCCCGCCAAGGAGCCGGCCCCCGCGAAGGGTGGCACGGAGCCGGCAGCCGCGTCGGCGAAGTCGAAGGCGGGCGCGTCCGACCCGGCGCCGTCGGGCGACGCGTCCCAGGCCTGACCGCACGAGGAGCAGCGAGAGATGAGCACACCGGACCCGGCGAGCTGGCGTGAGCAGCGGCGTGAGGCCGCCGCCGTGCACGCGGAGGCGCTCGAGCGCCGCCAGCTCGCCGAGTCCGCCCGCGCCCGCGGGCTCATCGCCGAGTTCGTCCGCGAGGCGCGGGCCCGCGGTGTCGAGCCGACGCCGTTGCGGGCGCGGAGCTATGACGGCCGGCACCGGTACCGCACCGACCTGCGCGGGTGGTACCTGCGCCGGGACGAGAGCGTGGCGGTGGGCGACGACGGCGAGTTCTACGTGCTGAGCGTCCCCGCGTCGCTGCGGTCCGCGCTGCGCGGCGCCTCGGTGCCCCCGCGCGACCCGCCGCTGGTCATCGGCGCGGGCGGCAAGGACGGCGAGTCGCTCGACCTGCCGGTGGCGTTGGCCCGGGCGCTGGGGGACGACAGAGCCGGCTGACCGCCGCTCAGCCTCGCTCGACCAGCGCGTCGACCCGCTGCGCGAGGTCGCCGAGGGCGGCGCCGACCGCCGAGGGGTCCTCGACGGCGGACATGTGCCCGCTGCGCACCACCACGACGAGCTGTCCGGCGGGCAGGGCCTCCGCCATCGCCTCGGCCACTGCGGGAGGCGTGACCTGGTCCTCGTCGCCGACGAGCACCAGCGCGGGGCCCTCGAAGCCCGCGAGCAGGCCGCTGCGGTCGGGCCGGGCGGCCATCGCCCGCTGGGACCATGCCACGCCCTCGGGCCGCTGCCCCGCGATCCACGCGGTCAACGTGTCGGCGAGCGTCGGTCGGGACGCCCGGGTGGACTCGCCCAGCAGCGTGCCGCCCATGGGCAGGACCTCCTCGACAGCCCCAGCCGTCTCGACGGCGTCGGCGATCCGGAGCCGGTTGGCACGCGCGTCGTCGTCGTCCGCGGTGGCCTTGGTGTCCAGCAGTCCGAGCCCGGCGACCAGGCCGGGGTGGCGTTCGAGCAGCGCGAGCGCGACGTAGCCGCCCATCGACAGCCCGGCGACGACGGCGCTGTCCACGCCACGAGCGGCGAGCGTCCGGGCGACCGCGTCGGCGGCGTCGTCCAACGAGGGCGGCGACGGCAGCGGGAACCCCGCCGAGCCGCCCAGCCCGGGCAGGTCGACGGCCAGGATGGCGCGCTCCCCCGGCGCCTCGGCCGCCGCCGCGTCCCACATGCGCGAGTCCACCGGGAACCCGTGCAGCAGCACCAGCGGGACGGCGTCGGCCGAGCCCTGGCGGAGCTCGCGGACGGCGAGCAGGTCGTCACGCGCGGGGGCCTCGTCGGGCGTCGCGGTCATGGGGTCTCCTCAGGGTCGTCCGGCGGCCGGGGCCGACGTCGGCGGCCGGTCGCGTCGACGGCCGAGGCGACGAGTTCGGCCGAACCGGCGATGCTCGTCGCCGATGAGACTATCCGTGCCGGGCGAGGGCTTCGAGTGCGGCCTCGAGCTGCTGGGCGACGCCGTCGTCGTCGTTCGCGGCGCAGGTCCACGACGCGGCCGCCCGCACCGCGGGGTACGCGTTCGCCACCGCGAAGGACTCCCCCGCCCAGGCGAGCATCGGCAGGTCGTTGGGCGCGTCGCCGAACGCCCAGACGTCCGCGGGCTCGACGCCGTGGCCCGCCGCCCAGTGCGCGAGGGTCGACGCCTTGGTCACCCCGGGCCCGGTGATCTCGGCCAGGCCCGATGCCCCGGAGTCGGCGACGATGGCGCGCTCCGCGAGCGAGGCGTGGACGTTGTCGAGCAGCTCGACGGGCCCGAGCCGGGTGGACCGCACCAGGAGCTTGAAGGTCGACCCCTCGAGCGTGCGCGTCACGTCCCGCGCGGGCGCGGCGTCCCACGGCGGGGCCTCGTCGGCGCCGAAGGCCGGCTCGGCGGCGAGCCCGCGGATGCTCTCGACGGCGAAGGAGGCCCCGGCGACCGACCGCCGCAGGTCCTCGACCAGCTCGGACACCAGCTCCGGGGTCATGCCGCGGTCGAGCAGCACGCGGCGCTCGCGCACGTCGTAGACGGCCGAGCCGTTGGCGCAGATGGCGGCGCCGTGGCCGCCGACGTCCGCCCGCAGCGCGTCCACCCAGCGGGGCGGTCGCGCGGTCACGAAGACCACGCCGATCCCGGCCTCCTCGACGGCGCGCAACGCGTCGCGGGTGCGGTCGGAGAGGACGCCGTCCGATCGCAGCAGCGTGCCGTCGAGGTCGGTGGCGATCAGGCGGGGGGCGCGGAGGTGCACGGGCCCGACCCTAGCCGGGATGCCTGCAGGTGAACGGGGACCCGTGGGTCAGCGGGTCGGACGGCGCCGGCCGCGCGCCGCCCAGCACGCGCTGTGCCAGTGCCGGCGGTCGTCGAGGGCCGCCTCCGGGCCGAACATCCCGTCCGCGGCCCAGGCGACGACGTGCGCGGCGCCCGGGGCGACGAGCTGGTCGCAGCCGGGGCAGCGGTACGGCCGGTCGGACCCGCGCACGTCCTGCACGGTCCACTCGCCGTCGGCCCCGTGCTCGGTGCGGCGCCCGCCGCGCAGGCGGTCGGGGTCCAGGGGGATGTGCTCGGTCCCGTAGGGCCGTTTGCTCGATCGGCGTCCGCTGGGCACCCGTCCATCCTCTCTCACCGGCCGGGCGTCGAGCGCACGCTGCCGGGCACGCGGACGGCCGCCCTCCCCGGTCGGCGGGACCGGGGAGGGCGGCCGGGTCGCGGGGTCAGCCCAGCTCGGGCGCGGACTCGACCGGCGGGATGGCGCCAGTGCGGATCAGCTCGGCGTACCAGTACGAGGAGTCCTTGCGCGTCCGCTCGAGCGTGTCGTAGTCGACCCGCACGATGCCGAAGCGGCGGTCGTAGCCGTAGGCCCACTCGAAGTTGTCGAACAGCGACCACACGAAGTAGCCGCGCACGTCGACGCCCTTGTCCATGGCCACGCCGACCGCGTCGATGTGGTCGTGGAGGTAGCTCACGCGGCGCTCGTCGTGCACGCGGCCGTCGGGGGCGACCTCGTCGTCGAACGCGGCGCCGTTCTCGGTGATCGCGAGCGGCAGGTCCGGGTAGGCGGCGTGCAGGTCGAGCAGCAGCTCGGTGAGCCCCTCGGGGTCGATGTTCCAGCCCATCGCGGTGTGCGGGCCGGGCATGGCCATCCACTCGATGTCGTCGGTGCCCGGCCACGGGCTGAGCGGCGAGGACTTGTGGCCGTCGGGGCCGGGGGTGCCGTCGCCCGGGACCCGCGGCGTCTGCGACTTCCGCACCATGCCGGTCGAGTAGTAGTTGACGCCCAGCACGTCGATGCCCGTGTTGATCGTCTCGAGGTCGCCGTCCTGCACGAAGGACCAGTCGGTGATCTCGGCCGTGTCGGCGAGCACGTCGGCCGGGTAGGCGCCGTCGAGCAGCGGGCCGAGGAAGACCCCGTTCGCGAGGCCGTCGATCCGCCGCTTGGCGTCGACGTCCTCGGGCGAGGCGGACGCGGCGCGCGTCACGTGCAGGTTGAGCGTGATGGACAGCTGCGTCTCGGCGCCGACGATCTCGCGCACGGCGCGGCCGCCGAGCCCGTGGGCGAGGTTGAGGTGGTGCACCGCGGCGAGCGAGTCGGCGTGGTTCTCTCGGCCGGGGGCGTGCACGCCCGAGGCGTACCCGAGGTAGGCCGAGCACCACGGCTCGTTCAGCGTGGTCCAGATCTTCACGCGGTCGCCCAGCGCCTCGGCGACGACCGCCGCGTAGTCGGCGAACCGGTAGGCGGTGTCGCGCGCCGGCCAGCCGCCCGCGTCCTCGAGGGCCTGCGGGAGGTCCCAGTGGTACAGCGTGACGACGGGGTCGATGCCGGCCTCGACGAGCTGGTCGACGAGCCGGGAGTAGAAGTCCAGGCCCTTCTGGTTCACGGCGCCCGAGCCGGTGGGCTGGATGCGCGGCCACGCGACGGAGAAGCGGTACGCGTGCAGGCCGTGGGCCTTCATCAGCGCGACGTCCTCGGCGGTGCGGTGGTAGTGGTCCACGGCCACCGCGCCGGTGTCGCCGTTCAGCACCTTGCCGGGCGTCGCGGAGAAGGTGTCCCAGATCGACGGCCCACGGCCGTCCTCGGCCGCCGCTCCCTCGATCTGGTAGGAGGCGGTGGCGGAGCCCCACAGGAAGTCGGCGGGGAACTGCCTGCCGGACGGGCGCGAGGTGGTCATCGTCGTTCCTTCGTGTGTGGGGCGTCCGGCGCCATCGCAGGCGCCTCCGGACCGCGGCGGGCGGAGCCCGGGGTCGAATCGTTACGATACAACACGGCGTGCGCCTGTGCGAGGCCCCGCCCAGGTGGCGGCCACCCGGGGCAGGGCCTCGCGCAGGAGCTCAGAGCCGCAACTCCAGCAGATCGGCGCCGGGCGCCGCGTCAGCCCGCGGGCCGCCGGCGACATGCGCCGACCACGGCCCCCGGGCGCCCGTCGCCACGACGCGCACGACCCCTCCCTCGCGCGTCACGGTGAAGCGCGCCCCGTCCTCGCCGCCGAGGCCGGGCACCCAGGTGGTCGACGTGTGCCCGTCCTCGAGCTCGAACAGGTGCAGGGTCACGCCGTCGGAGTAGTCGTAGTCCGGCCGGTCCGAGCGGGCGCCCACCGGCAGCACCGTGCCCGGGCGCACCAGCAGGGGCAGCGAGTCGAACCCGTGCCGCTCGCGCACCCACTGCGGGCCGGTGACCTGCTCCCCCGTGAGCAGGTGGGTCCACGTCCCCTCCGGCACGTAGACCTCGACGTCGCCCTCGGCGCTGAACACCGGCGCGACCAGCAGCGCGTCGCCGAGCATGTACTGCGTGTCGACGGTCGCGGCGCCGCGGTCGCCCGGGAACTCGAGGACCATCGGGCGCATCACCGGCACGCCCTCCTGGTGCGCCTGCGCGCCGATCCGCGCCAGGTACGGCATGAGCGCCAGCTTCAGGCGGGTGAACCGCCGCGTGACGTCCACGGCCTCCTCGTCGAAGGCCCACGGCACCCGGTAGGAGTCGGAGCCGTGCAGCCGGCTGTGCGAGGAGAGCAGCCCGAACGGGAGCCACCGCTTGAACACCGCGGCGTCCGGGACGCCCTCGAAGCCCCCGATGTCATGGCTCCAGTAGCCGAACCCCGACATGGCCAACGACAGGCCGCCGCGCAGGGACTCGGCCATCGACACGAACGTCGACTCGCAGTCGCCGCCCCAGTGCACCGGGAACTGCTGGCCCCCGGCGGTCGCCGAGCGTGCGAACAGCACCGCCTCGCCCGCGCCCTTCTCCGCCTCGAGCAGCTCGAAGACCGCCTTGTTGTAGAGGTGCGTGTAGTAGTTGTGCATCCCGGCCGGGTCCGAGCCGTCGTGCCAGACGACGTCCGTGGGGATCCGCTCGCCGAAGTCCGTCTTGAACGCGTCGACTCCCATGTCGAGCAGCGCGCGGAGCTTGCCCTGGTACCACGCGGTGGCCTCGGGGTTGGTGAAGTCCACCAGCGCCATCCCGGCCTGCCACATGTTCCACTGCCACACCGAGCCGTCCGCGTTCTTCACCAGGTAGCCCCGCTCGCGCCCCTCGGCGAACAGCGCCGAGCGCTGCGCGATGTAGGGGTTGATCCAGACGCAGATCTTGAGCCCCTTGGCCTTGAGCCGGGCGAGCATCCCCTCGGGGTCCGGGAACGTCGCCGGGTCCCACACGAAGTCGCACCAGTGGAACTGCCGCATCCAGAAGCAGTCGAAGTGGAAGACCGACAGCGGCAGGTCGCGCTCCGCCATGCCGTCGATGAAGCTCGTGACCGTCGCCTCGTCGTAGCTCGTCGTGAACGACGTGGACAGCCACAGGCCGTACGACCACTCCGGCACGCGCGCCGGGCGCCCGGTGAGGGCGGTGAACTTGCGCAGGATGTCCTTGGGCGTGGGCCCGTAGATCACGAAGTAGCGCAGGGACTGGCCCTCGACGCTGAACTGGGCGCGCGAGACCACCTCGGTGCCGACCTCGAACGAGACCCGCTCCGGCTGGTCCACGAACACCCCGTACCCGGCGTCGGTCAGGTAGAACGGCACGTTCTTGTAGGCCTGGTCCGAGGCGGTGCCGCCGTCCGCGTTCCAGATGTCGACGGTCTGCCCGTTCTTGACCAGCGCGCCGAACCGCTCCCCCAGGCCGTAGACGTGCTCGCCCACGCCCAGCGTGAGCTGCTCGCGGACGAAGTGCCGGCCCTCGGCGTCGGTGACCACGCCCACGCTGCGCGGCGTCGAGGAGGTCAAGGTGCGCCCGTCGGCCTGGAAGTCGACGGTCCACTCCCCCTCCGTCGCGACGCGCGCGGTGAGCGCCCCCGAGCGGAACGTCGCGGCCGCCTCGCCCGACAGGTCGGGCCCGGACACCTTCACGTCCGCGACCGCGCTCGCCAGCTCGAACCGCGGGCCGCGCTCGACCCCGCCCTGGAAGTGCTCGATGGTCACACCGATCACGTCGTCCATCGGCGTGTGGAACGACACCGTGATGAGCGGGCGGTTGAGCGTGTCGCCGCGGGTGGCGAGAGGCCCGGTCGCGGCGTACAGCGTGAGCGTGTCCGTGCCGGCGACCACGTCGTCGACCGCCTGGGGGCGCAGGATGCTGACGCCTGGCAGGACCTGCCAGTAACCGTCGGTGAACTTCATGGGGTCCTCTCGATCAAGGCCACGGCGCCCTCTGCGGGGAGGCGTGCCGTGCTGGTGTGGTCGTCGCCGGTGAGCAGGTCGCGGAACGGCCCGGGCAGGGCCACGACACGCTCGTCCGGGTTCGCGTTGAGCAGGAAGAGCACAGGTCCGCGCCGGACGGCCTCGACGCCCTCCGGAAGGTCGTCGAGCACGCCGCGCACGCCGGCCGCGTGGGCGCACTGCCGCACCACGGCGTCGAGCACCTCCTGCGGGGGCGTGGTGGCCACGTACCAGGCCTGGCCTCCGGAGGGGTGCTGCCGCCGGACGATCGCCGGGCAGCCCTCGAGGTCCGCGCCGGCGAACTGGGCGACGGCCTCGCCGCCCTCGAGGCGCAGCCGCTCGGCCCAGGTGTGCGCCGTGAAGTCCCAGAGCGCCTCCGACACGACGGGCGCCCCGGTGTCCGGGAGCGGGCAGTGCTCCTCGCCGGAGGCGCCCACCAGGTCGGAGAACGGCGCCGGGAACCGCCCGGGGCGCACGTGGCCGTCGCGGTCGGCGACCGCCGAGAAGGGGCCCAGGAGCAGCACGCCGCCACGCTCGACCACCCCGCGGAGCCGCGCGGCGTCGTCGTCCTCCACGAGGTAGAGCTGCGGCGCCACGACCAGGTCGTAGCCGTCCAGGTCCGCGCCGGGGCCGACCACGTCGACGGCGATGCCGGCCTGCCACAGCGGCAGGTAGTACGCGTGCGCCTGCGGCAGGACGCGGAGCCGGTCGGAGGGCTGGGCTGGCTCCTCGGCCGCCCACCAGCTCGACCAGTCGAAGACGATCGCCGCCCGCGCCTCGACGCCGGTCCCGACCACGGGGGCCAGCCGGCGCAACTCGGCGCCGTGCGCCTGGACCGCGCGGTGCAGGCGGGTGTCGGCGCCGGCGTGCGGCAGCAGCGCCGAGTGGAACCGCTCGGCGCCGAAGGCGGAGGCGCGCCACTGGAAGAAGCAGGAGCCGTCCGCGCCGCGGGCGATGGCCCGCAGCGAGTCGAGCCGCATCCGCGCCGGGGACTTCGGCACGTTGTGCGGGCGCCAGTTGACGGCGCCGGCCGCCTGCTCCATGACCATCCACGGCTCGCCGCCCGCCAGCGAGCGCATCAGGTCGTGCGTCAGCGCCAGCGTCGCGGGCGACTGCGGGTCGCCGGGGTCGCCGTAGACGTCGTCGGCGACGACGTCGACCTCGGGCGCCCAGCGCCAGTAGTCGGTGGCGTGGTGGAACCCCATGAAGTTCGTGGTGACGGGGGTCCCGGGCGCGAGGCGCCGGATCAGGTCGCGCTGCTCGCGGTACACCGCGAGCAGCTGGTCGGAGGCGAAGCGACGGTGGTCGAGCACCTGGGTCGGGTTGAGCAGGTAGGGCGCGGCGCGGGGCGGGACGATCTCGTCCCAGTCGTCGTAGCGCTGGCCCCAGAACGCGGTGCCCCACGCCCGGTTGAGCTCGGCGATCGTCCCGTGCCGGCGGCGCAGCCACGCCTGCAGCTCGGCGCCGCACAGGTCGCAGTGGCACACCTGGCCGTACTCGTTGCCGACGTGCCACATCCGCACCGCCGGGTGCGCGCCGTACCGCTCGGCGAGGGCGCGGGCGATCGCGAGCGCCCGCTCCCGGTACACCGGGGAGGAGGGGCAGAAGTGGTTGCGGGAGCCGTGGCTGAGCCGGACCCCGTCCCGGGTGACCGCGCGGGTCTCGGGCCAGCGCAGGCCGAGCCAGGGCGGCGGCGAGGCGGTGGGGGTCGCGAGGTCGACGGCGATCCCCGCCGCGTGCAGCAGGCCCAGCACCTCGTCGAGCCAGCCGAAGTCGTGGTCGCCGGGCCGTGGCTCGATCCGCGCCCAGCTGAAGACTCCCAGGGTGACGAGGTTGACGCCGGCCGTCCGCATGAGGGCGACGTCCTCCCGCCAGACGTCGGGCTCCCACTGCTCGGGGTTGTAGTCGCCGCCGAACAGGATCCCGAGGTCGCGCGTGAGGGCGCCGAGCCCCGGACGCGGCGCAGGCGCCAGCAGCCCGGCGGCCGACGGCCCGTCCTGGGTGGTGCTGTCCACGTGCCCTCTGTCCCTGCCCGCGCCCGCGGGCGAAGGCTCATCGAAGCGGTTCAACACGATAATCCGATCTCACGCGGCGAGTCCAGCGGCGGTCGCGGACATCACCCGTCACAGCGCGGTCGCTCATCATCGAAGCGCTTGCGCACGCGGATGGGCGAACGGCCCCATCCCGTGCACCAGGCACGGCTCCTGCCCCGCTAGGGTGAGCGCAGTCGAGGGGCAGCGGCCCGATCGACCACCCGACGACCAGACCGGAAGGGGGCGCCCCGTGGCGACCATCGACGACGTCGCACGAGCGGCTGGCGTCTCCACGTCGACCGTCTCCTACGTGCTCTCCGGCAAGCGGCCGATCTCCGCGCCCACCCGGCAGCGCGTCGAGCGGAGCATCCGCGACCTCGGGTACCGGCCGCACGCCGGGGCGCGCGCCCTCGCCTCGAGCCGCACCCACGTGCTCGCCCTGATGGCCCCGTTGCGCGCGGACGTCAACGTCAGCGTCATCATGCAGTTCGTCACCGGCGTGGTCACCAGCGCGCGGGCCTTCGAGCACGACGTGCTGCTGCTCACGCAGGACGACGCCGCCGGGCTCGAGCGGGTGGCCGACGGCTCCATGGTCGACGCCCTGATCATGATGGACGTCGAGGCGGACGACCCGCGCGTGCCCGTCCTGGTGGGGCTGCGCCAGCCCGCCGTGCTGATCGGGCTGCCGCAGGACCCCGAGGGCCTGTCGTGCGTCGACCTGGACTTCGAGGCCGCAGGACGGGTCGCGGTCCGGCACCTCGCCGAGCTCGGGCACCGCGAGATCGCCCTGATCGGCTCCCCACGGGCCGTCCTGGAGCGGCACACCTCCTACGCGGACCGGATGCTGCGCGGCTTCACCGGCGAGGCGGCGTCGTTCGGCCTGGACGCGATCACGCAGTCCTGCGAGTCCTCGCACACCGGCGCGGTCGAGGCCGTCGACGCCGTGCTCGCGGCCGTGCCCGGGCTCACCGGCATCGTCGTGCACAACGAGGTGGCGCTCCCCGCGGTCCTCGCCACGCTCCGCGAGCGCGGGCGCCGTGTGCCGGAGGACGTCTCGGTCGTCGCCATCTGCCCCGAGGACGTCGCCGTCGGCCAGCCCACCCCGCTGACCGCCGTGGACATCCCCGCGCACACGATCGGCCGGGTCGCGGTCGAGATGGCGATGGCACGGGTGGAGGGCGAGCAGCCTGCCGAGACGCGCCTGCTGGCGCCCGTGCTGACCGCG
>Ga0233375_1000664_pt1 | contig 17547 bp, 10 predicted proteins | sample ElkDunMinimDraft_10_FD_191539 | JGI IMG/M metagenome (GOLD analysis project Ga0233375, IMG submission 191539) | Fecal eukaryotic communites from dung pellets of Tule Elk in California, USA - Elk Dung E16 | ecosystem: Host-associated > Mammals > Digestive system > Large intestine > Fecal | place... | reverse complement strand
GACGCTGTGGCTGATGCGCCGGCGCGGAGGCGCGGAGGCCGTCTCGTGACCTGGGACGCGCTGCAATCGGCAGCGCTCGATGCGCTGGGGCATGTCCGCTACCGGGTGGAGGTCGCGGCGCCGGTATTGCCCGATGATCCGCTGGTGGATGCGCTGCTGCGCGCCGCCGGCCTCGACCGCGATTCCGAACATGCGCATGCGCTGTTGAACAGTCTCGGTCCGCTGGCCAACCTGCGCTCGGCCTCGGCCAAGCGTGCGCTGTGGCCCCGCCTGCGCCGGTTCCGCCGTCATGGCGGCTGAGCCCGGAGTCGATGGCGGGACGGAGGCCGCGTGGGCCTTGCGGCCGATGCGCGCGACCGACCTCGATGCGGTCATGGCGATCGAAGTGCGCGCCTACCCGTTTCCCTGGACACGGGGCATCTTCGACGACTGCCTGCGCGCGGCGTATCCGGCCTGGCTGTTGAATGTCGACGGCCGCATCGCCGGCTACGGCGTGCTGAGCATCGCTGCCGGTGAGGCCCATGTGCTCAACGTCTGCGTCGACCCCGAGCTGCAGGGTCGCGGCCACGGCCGTCGGTTGTTCCGCGCGCTGGTCGATATTGCCCGCAAGCTCGGCGCGCAGCGTGTCTTTCTGGAAGTGCGGCCGTCGAATCCGGCCGCCGTCGCGCTCTATCACGCCGAGGGCTTCAACGAGATCGGCCGCCGTCCGCGCTATTACCCGGCCCACAACGGTCGCGAGGACGCGATCGTGATGGCGCGCGAACTGTTCGACGACGGCTGACACGCCATCCGTCCCCCGTACCGCGCGCGCCTGCGCCCCGACCGGAGCATCGCCATGGGCGACCAGACCCGAATTCCCGACGAAACCCGAATTGCGCTGCTGATCGACGCCGACAACGCCCCGGCCGCGAAGATCGACGTGATCCTGGCCGAAGTCGCCCGCCACGGCGTCGCCAACGTGCGCCGCGCCTACGGCAACTGGAAGAGCCCGCACCTGGGCAGCTGGGAAAAGGTGCTGCACGAGTACGCGATCCGGCCGATCCAGCAGTTCGCCTACAGCACCGGCAAGAACGCATCGGACATGGCGATGGTCATCGACGCGATGGACCTGATGTATGCGCGCAACCTCGACGGTTTCGCGATCGTCTCCAGTGATGCCGACTTCACTCCACTGGTGATGCGGCTGCGCAGCGATGGCTATGCGGTCTACGGGTTCGGCCAGGAGAAAACCCCGACGCCCTTCGTCAAGGCGTGTTCGACGTTCCTGTACCTGGAGAAGCTGCGGGCGGCTGACGACGTCGACGACGGTGCCACGGTGAGGCCCCGCACCGGCGCGCAGCTGCAGGCCGACCGGGAGCTTGTACAGCTGCTGCGCAATGCGGTATCGGCCGGCGCCGACGATGGCGGCTGGTCGCATCTGGGCGAGGTGGGCAGCCACGTGCGCAACCAGGGCTCGTTCGATGCCCGCAACTACGGCTACCGCAACCTCAGCGCGCTGATCGATGCGATGGGCCTGTTCGAGGTGCGGCGCAACGGCCAGGCGGTGGAGATCCGCGAGAAACCCAAGGCGGCCGCCGCCAAGACCGCCTCGCGGCAGCGCGGGCGCCGGACCAGGCCGGCGGCAACCGACTGACGGCAGGCGCCGTCGCCGGGTTCAGTACAGATCGACCGGGTCCACATCCAGCGACCAGCGTGCGCGACGGGCTTCGGGCAGGGCATGGATGTCCGGGAGCGCGGCATCGAGGATGCCGTGCAGGCGCGGACGCTGGTCGCTGGCGATCAGCAACTGCGCGCGATAGCTGCCGGCCCGCCGCGGCATCGGTGCGACGACCGGGCCGTCGAGGAGCAGGGTCGGCATTCCGGCTGCATCGCGCGTCACATACGTTGCGAGCACCCGCCGCGCGGCCTGGAGGAATGCCATCGGGGGGGCGGCCTGCTGGGATTCGGCGCGCAGCAGGGCAAGCGGCGCGAACGGCGGAAAGCCTGCCGCCTCGCGCTGCGCCAGCTCTCCGGCGGCAAAGGCGTGGTAACCGCCATTGATCAGCGTCAGCAGCAGCGGATGCTCGGGATGGTGGGTCTGCAGCAGCACAAGGCCCGGCTTGTCGGCGCGCCCGGCACGGCCGGCCACCTGGATCAGCAGTTGCGCGAGTTTCTCGCCGGCGCGGAAATCGGCCGAAAACAGGCCCTCGTCGATGCCGACGACGCAGACCAGGGTCAGATTGGGCAGGTCATGGCCCTTGGCCAGCATCTGCGTGCCGATCAGCACGCCCGGCCGGTTGCCGAGCGAGCCGAGCAGGTCTTCGAGCGCATCGCGGCGGCGTGTACTGCCGCGATCGATGCGCAGCACCGGCACGTCCGGCAGGCGCGCGGCGAGCAGTTCCTCGATGCGTTCGGTGCCCACACCCTGCGGCTGCAGGCCGAGGCTTGCGCAGTCGGGACAGGCCGGCGGCGCGCTCGCGCGATGGCCGCAGTGGTGGCACTGCAGGCGGCGCCCGCCCGCATGCACCGTCATCGGATGGGGCCGATCAGGCGTGCTGCAGCGCGGGCAGTGCGCGCTCCAGCCGCAGTCGTGGCACAGCAGCACGGGCGCGTAGCCGCGCCGGTTCTTGAACACCAGCACCTGGCCACCGGCAGCGAGCGCGGACGTGATCGCGGCCAGCAGCTCGGGTGAGAGGCCCGCCTCGAGCGGGCGCTTGCGCACGTCCAGCACGCGTACCACCGGCGGTTTGGCCACCCCCGCACGATGGCTCAGGCGCAGGTGCGCATAGCGTCCGGACACCGCGTTCTGCAGCGATTCCAGCGACGGCGTCGCGCTGCCCAGCAGCACCGGCACATCCAGCGCCTTGCCACGCACCAGCGCGAAGTCACGCGCGTGGTAGCGGATGCCATCCTGCTGCTTGTAGCTGCCGTCATGTTCCTCGTCGACCACGACGAGGCCGGCGTCGGGAAGCGGCACGAACACCGCCGAGCGGGTGCCGACCACCACACGCGCCTCGCCGCGGGCCGCGGCCGCCCAGACCCGCGCCCGTTCGCCGTCGCCGAGCCCCGAATGCAGCGCATGCACCGGTACCCCCAGCCTCGCGCGGAAGCGGGCGAGGGTCTGCGGGGTCAGGCCGATCTCGGGCACCAGCACCAGCGCCTGGCGCCCGCGCGCGAGGCAGTCGGCGATCGCGGCCAGATAGACCTCGGTCTTGCCGCTCCCGGTGACGCCGTCGAGCAACAGCGCGGCGAAGCCGGTGCACGCGGCGACGGCGTCCACGGCCTGGCGCTGCTCGTCATGCAGGGGCGGGCCCGCCTGCGGCGCCGGCGCCAGCTGCGAGGCCGGAATCGCGAATCGCTCCGCAAGGCCGCGCGCAGCGAGGGTCCGCGCTGCTGCACGCCAGCCCTCCATTGTCAGCTCAAGCGCTTCCTCGTCGCGCGGCCCGGCAGCCAGCAATGCCGCCAGCCGCTGCGGTCGGCCCCCGGCCTTGAGTCCGGCGGCCGCGGTGGCCCCTGCCTCCGTCAGCCGCCAGGCCCAGGCATGGGTATCGGGCATTGCGTCTCCCCTGCGCAGCGACGCCGGCAGGGCAGTCGCCAGCACCTCGCCGAGGGGGGCGTGGGTATAGCGTGCGAGCCAGCGCAACGAGGCCGCCAGCTCGCCGGCGAGAAGCGGGGCATCGTCCAGCCACTCGAGGGCCTCGCGAAGAGGCTGCGCAGGGTCCTCGGGCGCGCCGATCTCGGCGACCACGCCCACCAGCTCCCGCGGTCCGAACGGCACCCGGACGCGGCGGCCCGCATCGCCGGGCACGGCGGCCGGCGAGCCCGGGGGCGGGTGGTAGTCGAACAGGCGCGGTAGCGGTACCGGCAGCGCGACGCGCAGGACAGGAGGCGTGGGAGCGGGCACGGTCACCGGCAAAGTCTATCGGGTCGCTCGCCGGCTGTTTGCCCAGTTGCGGCACCAAGCTCTGAAGATTGGAACAAAGGTCGCGCAAGTGCCCGAAAGAAAAGGGATTGGCGCTTATCCACACGATCTGTGGATAAGTCTGTGCATGAAGCTCGTCGAAAGGGACGTTATGCGGTGTTCAGTGGCCCGATCACTGCTTTGGACAAAAAAGTGCCAGGCCTGGAATTCCCATTGAAATCAGGTAGTTGGCCGTGAAACATTGGTTTCATGGCGATCCGCGTTTGGTTGATCTTCAGCCCGATGACACATTTGTGAACCCTGTGAACAACCAGTCCCCTCTAGCACCATCTGTGGAACGTTTCGGGCTCGGCTTGTCAAGGTTTTGGGTGCGCGCAGCGGATCGTTATGATGCGTCGTCGTAAACGCGGGCCAAGATGACCACGCCTTCGCAATCTGCTCCCCAGGGCATGTCCTCCGCCGTCGCCGCATTCCTGCGCGGGATCGAGCGGCGGGCCGCTGCATTCGCCCAGTGGCAGAGCGGAGACATCGAGACCGGCGACGCCGCACTGGCTGTGGCGATGACCGACTTCGCCGCGATGGCGACCCAGACGCCATTCCCGGACTGGCCGCGGCGCTTCTGGGCGCAACTGCTGGCATCGCCGGCCCTGCGCGCACCCGGCGTGCTCGCCGAGGATGGCGATGGCCTGCCGGCGCTGGCCGGCCTGTCGGGCGGGCCGCGGGTCACCGTGTTGTTGCGGATGGTCGCCGGCCTGCCCGAGCACGAGGCCGCCGTCGTGCTGGGCGTGACCCGGGCGACCTATCGCCTGGGCCTGCAACGCGCGCTGCCGCACCGCGAGGACGGCAGCCCCGACCCGCAGGCCTGGAGGCGGATTGCCGAGGCGGCCCAGACGGCGATCCGTCAGCTGCCGCCGGATCGACTTGCGCGACTGGCCGGGCTGCGCGAGGCCGCGCTCCGCGGACAGGTGCCGCCGCTGCGTCGGTTTCCATTGCAGTCCCAGGTGCAGGCACAGGCCCCTGTCAGCGAAGCGGCGGCGCACCGGAGACCGGCGCGCTGGATGTGGCCGGCCCTGATCCTGGTGCTGGTCGCGACCGCTGCTGCGCTGGCGATGACCTGGCGCGACGCCTGGTCCGGGGACGCCGGGGTGGACGACGACACCCCGATCCGGATCGAGGCGCTGCCGGCGCAATCGCCCGCCGCCACCTACGACGACGCGGATGCGCTGCTGATCGAGCCGGACTTCGACCTGCTGGCCGAACCCGATACCGCGGTCTGGCGCTACGACCCGGCATTCTATGCCTGGCTGTCGACTCGCCTGGAGACTCCGATCGACGACACCCGGGACGCCCATCTCGACAGCGTGCAGGAATCACCCGAGGCTGGACTGGAGACCGCCGATGCCGGGCTCTGAGCGCTGGATCCGCTGCATGGGGGCGGCTCTCGGCCTTCTGCTGGCGATGCCGCCAGCGTGGGCTGTGCTGCCGCCGGCCCTGCAGAGCGCCGGGCTTCCCGCCGCCGAGCGTGCGCAGCTGGAAGCGCGCGCCGCGCGGCTTGCCCGGATGACGCCCGCCGAGCGCGCCAGGCTTTCCGCTCGCGTCGCCGCCTGGCAGGCGCTGCCGGCGGCCGAGCGCCAGCGCCGCCGCATTGCCCATGAGGCCGCCGCGACACTGCCGCATGCCGAGCGCGTGCGTCTGCAGCAGGCCGCGACCCACTTCGCGGCGCTGCCCGAGGCTGAGCAGCGCACCCTGCGACTGGAATTCGAACAGCTCGACCAGGGGCTGCGTCGCGGCTGGTTGCTGGGGCCGGTCCTGGGCCTGGACTGGCCGGGCTTGCATCCGCTGTTCTCGGCGATGCCCGAGGCCGAGCGCATGCCGGCATTGCTGGCCCTGCGCGCGACCTCGCCGCAGGCACGCGCGGACCTGGCGGCGCTGGCCCAGCGCACGCCGCCGCACGAACGCGCGGCGTTGCGCCGTGCGTGGCTGGCGGTACCGGTCGAGTCACGGGACGCCTGGCTGCGCGCCCGGGTGGCGGGGGCGCCATGATCGAGTGCCCTGGCGCCCCGGCGACCGTTCGCAGCTGACGCCGGCGCTCCGCGAGTCGTCACGGCTCGGCGGAAGGACACCCGGCGGAGCGGCCGCTGCCGCGCAGACGCCGTCTGCGCCTCGAAGCCGTGCCGGCCTGCGCGCCGTCGCTGCAGCCAGCGCGAGGTGTGCGTCAGCCGGATCCGCAGGCCGAGGTCTGGCTGATCGGAATGGCTCGCGTGCTCCCAGCTCCACTGCGGATCGCCCGCGACGCTGCAGGCCAAACTATGCCGGGTGCGAATCCGCGCCGTGTCGGCTGCGGGAAGCCGCTCGCCGCGCTACAGCGCATAGAGGGCATATCCGGCCATCGGAATCGCCACGCTGAGGAACAGTGCGAAGTACAGCAGGCCCAGGACCCCGAACTTGAGCAGTGTCCGCGGCCACGACTGGCCGTACACGCGCTTCTGCATCAGCAGCAGATAGACCGGCATCGCCCACAGCAGGGCGGTCTGTATGACGTGGACGGTGCCGGCGGCCCAGGGCGCACGCGCCGCAAGCCAGGGCGCCGCGAGGGCGCCGCAGAACACCAGCAGCAGGCCCAGCATCAGCGCTGCGTGGCTGTAGAGGCCGACCACCACATGCTCCAGATAGAGCCTGCGCTGGAACAGGTAGAGCAGCTTGAGCAGCACCGCGAACAGCGGCACCAGGATGAACAGTGCGGTCGGCGCAACACCGAGGACCGCGCGCACGAAGAGTTGTGGCTCCTCGCGCAGGCGCATGACGTTGCGCTCGATGCGCTCACCGATCGGGCCGCCGATGGTCGGCGGGCCTGACATCGGCATGTCGACATCGCCGGACGCGGGCGCCGCCGCGGCTTGTGCGTCACCGGCTGGCGTACCGTCTGCGGGAACCGCATCGGCGCTGGCCGGCGTTGCGCCGTCGGGCGCGAGTGCCGCGATCCGCGCGTCCGCTTGCGCGCGCACTTCCGCCGCGGCGATCTCCAGTTGCGGTGTCATGCCCGGCAATGCGCCGACGGAGCGGCGGGTCTGGGCGATGCCGGCCAGTGCGTCGTCGCGCCTCGTCCGCACCTCGCCGACGCTCCGCGCCTGCGCGAACTCGGTGGCGACATCGTCGGTGCGCACCATCTGGCCCGTCTGGACATCCTGCATCGCGTCTTGGATCACGAACTTCGCGACGAAGAACGTCAGCAGCGTCAGGATCACGAACAGCCGCATCGGCGCGACGTAACGCACACGCTGGCCGTCGAGATAGCGGTTCGCGATACGGCCCGGCACGAACAGGTCGCGCACCGTCCGGAATATCCGGCCGTCGAGATGCCAGAACGACTCGAACACTTCCTCCACCGCGTGTCCGACATGCCGCACGGGGCTGTGCGTGGACTGGCCGCAGGCATGGCAGTAATGGCCGTGGAGCAGGGTGCCGCAGTTTTCGCAGCTGCGCGGCAGCTCGTCGGCAGGCAGGGAGGATCGGGACATACGCGGACGGAATTCCTGACAGAGGCGCGGCCCGACGGCCGCGGACCCGGGAACAAGGGATGAAGTGGGAGGCCGCGGGTCACGCCCCGTGTGCGGCCTGCCGCTAGAATGCACGCTCTTCGCGCCCCGGTGCCAGCGCACGCATCCGTCGTCCGCGCGGCCGAAGTCGCCCGAGCCCCCTGCATGTCTTCCGCTGTCACGCTGCCGCCCCTGGGTCACGAGGTGCGGCGTACCGCCGTTCTGGCCGCTCCGCTGGTCGCAGGTCACGTCGCCACCGGCCTGATCGGCTTCGTCGATTCCGTCATTGCCGGCCACCACGGCACCGCCACGCTGGCCGCCGTGGCGGTGGGCACGGCGATCTTCTGGCTGCCGCTGATGGTGCCGATGGGCACGCTGATGGCGGTGCCGCCCGCGGTCTCCCAGCTCGATGGGCAGGGCCGCCATGCCGAGGTGGGCCCGCTGTTCCGCCAGGCGCTGTGGCTGGCGGCCGGCCTGGGCATCGCGCTGTTCGGTCTGCTGACCCTGCTGGCGGCGGCGCTCGGTCCGTTCGGGATAGCGGCCGACATCGTGCCCGGCGCCACTGCCTTCCTGCATGGCATCCGCTGGGGCGTGCCGGCGCTGACGCTGTACTTCTGCATGCGCTACCTGAGCGACGGCCTGCACTGGACGCTGCCGACGATGGTGTTTGGCTTCGGCGGCCTCATCGTGCTGGTGCCGATGGGCTACGCGCTGGCGTTCGGCTGGGGGCCGTTTCCCGAAGGCGGCGCGGGCGGGCTGGGCCTGGCCTCGGCCATCATGATGTGGACGCAGTCGGCCGCATTCGCGGTGTACCTGGCGTTCTCGAAGCGGTTTGCGCGCTACGCGCTGTTCACCCGGTTCGACCCGCCGCGCTGGCCGGAGATCCGCTCGCTGCTGCGCACCGGCCTGCCGATCGGGGTCACCGTGACGATGGAGGGCAGCCTGTTCGTCGTGACCGCCCTGCTGATCGGGCGGCTCGGCGAAATCGAGGCGGCCGCGCACCAGATCGCGATCAACGTGGCCGCACTGTGCTTCATGGTGCCGTTCGGACTGGCCGAGGCCACCACCGTGCGGGTGGGCAATGCGATCGGGCGGGGCCTGGGCAGCGCCGGCGTCCGCCGTGCCGGCTTCGCGGGCCTGGTTCTCGTGCTGGCGACCCAGACCCTCTCCGGCATCGCCCTGCTGCTCGGGCACGAGCACGTGGTACGCATCTACACGGACGATGCTGCGGTGGCCGCGCTCGCCGGCGCACTGCTGCTCTATGCCGCGGCCTTCCAGTTTCCCGACGGCATCCAGGCCCTGTCGGCCGGCGCGCTGCGCGGGCTCAAGGACACCCGCGTGCCGATGTTCCTCGCTGCCGCCGCGTACTGGGGCGTGGGCATGAGTCTCGGCGCCACGCTCGGCCTGGGGCTGGGCTGGGGACCGAAGGGCATGTGGGTGGGCCTGATCGCCGGGCTCACCGTCGCCGCGGTGCTGCTCGGGGGGCGTTTCCTGCGCAGCAGCCACCGCGTGCCCGCCGTGTACACGGTCCAGCCGTCACGATGACGACCTGCGCATGCGCCGTACCGCCGGCCCGGGTAGTCTGCCGATCTGGACGGGTCATTGATCGCTGCTGTCCGCAGTTGCAACCCGCCTTTCTTCCGATGGAGTCGTTCTACCCATGAGTACTGTGCAGCCCCCGCGCGCGCCGCTGACGCGCTTCATCGTCGGCATCTGGGACGGGATGAACTTCATCCGCCGGCTGACCCTCAACCTGCTGTTCTTCGGGCTGCTGCTGCTTGTCGGATTGCTGGTGCTGATCGCGATCGTCGGCGGCGGCGGGCGGCAGGCGCCGCTGCTCGAACGCACCACGCTGGTCGTCGCCCCGGAAGGACTGCTGGTCGAGCAGTACCGCACCGATCCCTTCATGCGCGCGCTGGCGCAGAGCAGTGGCAGCGGCGTCGGCGAGGTGCAGCTGCGCGACGTGCTGCGCGCGCTGGAGGCGGCGAAGACCAACGACCACATCGAGCGGGTGCTGCTGCGCACCGACCGCATGACGTTCTCCGGCTATGCCTCGATGCGCGAAGTCGCCGACGCGATTGCCGAGGTACGCGCGGCCGGCAAGCAGGTGGTCGCGTTCGGTGAATACTTCGGCCAGCAGCAGTACCTGCTCGCCGCGCAGGCCGACGAGGTCTATCTCGATCCCGAAGGCGGGATGATGCTCGAGGGCATCAGCGGCTATCGCCAGTACTACCACGAGGCGCTGGCCGACAAGCTCGGCGTGGACGTGCATCTGTTCAAGGTCGGCGAATACAAGTCTGCGGCCGAACCCTACATCCTCGACGGTGCTTCGCCCGAGGCGAAGGAGGCCGACCTCTACTGGATGAACGACATCTGGCAGCGGTTCGTGGCCGACATCGGCCGGGTGCGCGGCATCGCCCCCGAGGTGCTCAATGCAGGCATCGACACCCTGCCGCAGGGCATCGTCGCGGCGCAGGGCGATCTGGCCCGCTACGCGTTGTCGCAGCGGCTCGTCGATGGCCTGAAGACGCGCGAGGAAGTGGAGCAGCTGCTGGTCGAGCGCGGCGTTGCCGATGACGACGCCGATGGCGGCTTCCGCCAGGTGTCGATGGACGATTTCCTCGCCCAGGTCGCGCCGGTCGGCGGTGTCGACCGGCGCGCCCAGGTGGCGGTGGTCGTTGCCGAAGGCAACATCACCGGCGGCAACCAGCCTCCGGGCGCGATCGGTGGCGAGTCCACCTCGGCGCTGCTGCGCGAGGCGCGCGAAGACGAACACGTGAAATCGGTGGTGCTGCGGGTGGATTCGGGCGGTGGCGAAGTGTTCGCCTCCGAGCAGATCCGCCGCGAGGTCGTTGCACTCAAGGCCGCCGGCAAGCCGGTCGTGGTGTCGATGGGTGATGTCGCCGCATCGGGTGGCTACTGGATCAGCATGAACGCCGATCGCATCTACGCCGATGCCTCGACGATCACCGGCTCGATCGGCATCTTCGCGGTGGTTCCGACTTTCCCGCGCACGCTGGCCAAGATCGGCGTGCACACCGACGGCGTCGGCACCACGCCGATCGCCGGTGCGTTCGACCTCACCCGCCCCCTGCAGCCCGGAGCCGGGCAGGCGATCCAGGCGATCATCGATCGCGGCTACGGCAACTTCATCGACAAGGTGGCGGACGCGCGCGGCCGTAGCCCGGAAGAGATCGATCTGGTGGCCCGAGGGCGCGTGTGGAGTGGCGACCAGGCGCTCGCGCGCGGCCTGGTCGACGAACTCGGCGGCCTGCGCGTCGCGATCGCCAAGGCCGCCGAACTCGGTGGGCTGGAGAGTGACGGCTGGCGCGTGCGTTACATCGAAAAGTCCGCGACCCCGTTCGGACGCTTCCTGACCGGCTTCGTGAGTGGCCGCCTGGGTGGTGCCCTGGTCGGCCACAGCGACCTCGCCCGTGGACTGCTGGCGCGGGTGGTGCCGCGCGCCGAACAGGATCTGCAGCTGCTCGAGAGCGTGATCACGCCGCAGCCCGGCCGCCCGGTCAAGGCCGTCGCGTACTGCTTCTGCGAGTTCTGAGCCGCATCGGATCCTGAGAACGCGAACGGCCCGCCATTGGCGGGCCGTTTCTTTGGTGCCCGGAGCCTGCGGGCCGCGCCTCGCTCAGCGGCGGACGTCGAGCCGGCCGCTGTCGACGAGCGCTTCGACATCCGCCGTGCCGACCAGATTGAAGTCGCCAGGCACGCTGTGCTTCAGCCGCGCCGCCGCCAGGCCGAACGCCAATGCGCGGGCATCGTCCATTCCAGACAGCACGCCGTGCAGCAGGCCGGCGGCGAATGCGTCGCCACCGCCGATGCGGTCGACGATGCCGTCGACGGGCAGTGGATCGATGCGCTGCACGCCGCCGCCGCGATGCACCATCAGCGCGCCCAGCACATGACGGTCGACGCTGTGCACGGTGCGCTGCGTGCACGCGATGCGCTGCAGATGTGGAAACGCGGCGAATGCGCGTGCGGATGCCTGCAGGGTGCGCTCGGCGCTGGCGTATTCGCCTGCTTCACCGGCCACCGTGCCGAGCACGAGATCGATGTCACGGTGATCGATGAACGCGATGTCGGCCTCGGCCAGCAGGCTTCGCAGCAGCGGTGCAGGCGTGTCGTTCCAGGTCGCCCACAGTTTCGGGCGGAAATTGCCGTCGAACGAAACCGTCGTGCCCTGCGCACGCGCGGCCCGCACCGCGGCCAGCGCCGCCTCGGCAGCGCGGGGACCGACCGCGGGCGTGACGCCTGAAACGTGAAGGCACTCGGCACCGTCCAGGATCTCCGGCCAGCGGTAGCTGCCTGCGGGGGCCTGGGCAAACGCGGATTCGGCGCGATCGTAGACCACGTCGCTGGGCCGCAGGCCCGCACCCGCCGCGAAGAAGTAGAGGCCCATGCGCCCGGCTGCGCGCGCGATGCGCGAGACATCGACGCCATGCCGGCGCAATTCGCCGATCGCGCCGTCGCCGAGCGCATTCGACGCGACCGTTCCGGCCATGGCCACCTCGTGACCGAACCGGGCGAGCGACACCGCGACATTCGCTTCGGCCCCGCCGACGTGCACGTCCAGATGCCGCGACTGCAGCAGAAGTTCGCGCCCTGGCGCGCCAAGGCGAAGCAGAAGCTCGCCGAAACAGAGGATGCGTTTGCCCATTGCGATGCCTTGGGGAAGTGGAAGCCCGGGCCGGCGCCAGGCAGCGATGCGGCGGCGCAACATGCTTTGCAGAATCCGCTCTGCTAGCGTTTGGCCCGCGGTGTCATCCGGACACCGTCCAACACCATAACAAGCGCGCCGAGGCAGTCAAGACGCGCCGAGATCGCTTTGCACCCTGGGAGGGGAGAGCATGACGCTGTTGCTCCGTACAAAAAAGACACCGGTTACCTTGCTGGCCATGAGCATCGCGATCGCGCTGCAGGCCGTCGCCATGCCGGTCTTCGCGCAATCGACTGCTGCGACCGAGGGATCGGAAGACGCGGCGACGGCCGCCGATGCCACGCAGCTCGAAACGGTGAGCGTGGTCGGCTACCGCGCCAGCGTCGAGCGCGCGCTCGACATCAAGCGTGGCGAGGCCGGCGTGGTCGACGCGATCGTGGCCGAGGACATCGGCAAGTTCCCCGACCTCAATCTTGCCGAATCGCTGCAGCGCATTCCCGGCGTGGTGATCACGCGCGACGCCGGCGAGGGCCGCGCGATCTCGGTCCGTGGTCTCGGCCCGGACTTCACCCGCGTGCGCATCAACGGCATGGAAGCACTGACCACCGTCGGCGCGTCGGACCAGAGCGGTGGGTCCAATCGCGGTCGTGGCTTCGACTTCAATGTGTTCGCATCCGACCTGTTCTCCCAGCTCATCGTGCGCAAGACCGCTTCGGCGGACGTCGAGGAAGGTTCGCTTGGTGCCACCGTCGATCTGCGCACGGCCCGTCCGTTCGACTATGACGGCCTGACCGTGGTCGCCAGTGGCCAGGCGAGCTACAGCGACATGGCCGGGAAAGCCGACCCGCGCGTCGCCGGCCTGCTCTCCAACACCTGGGCCGACGGGCGCTTCGGTGCGCTGGTCTCGGTTGCCTACACCGAGCGCCAGACGCTCGAGGAAGGCTCGGGAAGCGGCCGCTGGGCCAACGGGCCAAGCAACGGCGGCTTCAATCCGGCGTCTCCGTATACGCCGGCGCTGTCGGCGGACACTTTCCATCCGCGCTTCCCGCGCTACACCCTGATGGAACACGACCAGAAGCGGACCGGCGTGACCGCCTCGCTGCAGTTCAGGCCCACCGACCGGATGGAGTTCTCGCTCGACGGCCTCTACTCGAAGATCGATGCGATCCGCGACGAGAAGTACATCGAGGCGATCTCCTTCAGCCGCAGCGGCACCGGCAAGCCGCAGACGATCGTGCGCGACGGTGCGATCGACAGTAATGGCGCGCTGGTCTACGGCCTGTTCGACGATGTCGACATCCGCTCCGAAAGCCGCCACGACGAGTGGAATACGGTGTTCAAGCAGCTCACGCTGGACGGAAAGTTCGAGCTGACCGAGGACCTCACGATCTCCGGCAAGGTCGGGACGTCGTCGTCGAAGCACGAGAATCCGATCCAGACGACGATCATCATGGACAAGGCGAACGTCGACGGTTACAGCTACGACTATCGCGGCGACTACTACCGGCCGGTCCTCAACTACGGCATCGATCCGACCGATCCCACCGGCTGGACGCTCGCGGAGATCCGCATCCGCCCGCAGTACGTCGAGAACGAATTCGACACCGCGCAGCTCGATTTCAACTGGTACATCAGCCCGGGCTTCCGCCTCAAGGGCGGCGTGCAGGCCAAGGACTACACGTTCTCGACCCGCGAACTGCGTCGTTCGACCGAGGCCCTGACCGGCGTGCCGACCTTCGCCAACGGCGGCTACATCGTGCCGACCGACCTGACCGCGCCAGCCAGCCTCAGCGGAATCAACGGCTCCCCGGGCACCTGGGTGATCCCCAGCTATGACCGGATCGCCGACTACTACGACATCTACAGCGGTACCGGCCCGTTCGCGCTCAGTGAGCGTGCGCTCAACAGCCGTAGCGTCGAGGAAGAGGATCGTGGCGTTTACCTGCAGGGCGAGTTCTCGACCGATCTCGGTGCGATCCCGTTCTCCGGCAACTTCGGCGTGCGCTACGTGCGGACCAAGCAGACCTCGACCGGTACGGCGACGGCCAGCGGCAGCCCGGTGGCCTCGACCGTGTCGCGCGAGTACAGCGACACGCTGCCGTCGATGAACCTGGTGGCGGAAGTGACACCTGATTTCCTGGTCCGCCTCGGTGCGGCGAAGGTCATGTCGCGTCCGGGCCTCGGCTTCCTGACGCCCGGTGTCACGGTCAACGTCAGCGGCGGCGCACGCACCGTCAGCGGCGGCAACCCGGCGCTGGATCCGATCCGTGCCAACACCGTCGATCTCGGCTTCGAATGGTATTTCGACGAAGGCGCGATGCTGGGCCTGGGACTGTTCTGGAAGGACATCGAGACCTTCGTGCAGACGACGCGTGAAGTGCGCAGCTATGCATCCAGCGGCCTGCCGGCAAGCCTGCTCGAAGGCACGGGCGCGACCGTCAACGACGACTTCGTGTTCAGTGTGCCGCTCAACACGCCGGGCGGCGAGCTCAAGGGCTTCGAAGCCAACTACACGCAGCCCTTCACGTTCCTGTCGGGCATCTGGAGCAACTTCGGCGCGCAGCTCAACTACACCTACGTCGACTCGCAGATCCAGTACGTGCTGCCGTCGGGCGCGAGCTCGCTGGAAACCGATCTGGTCGGTCTTTCCAAGCATGCGTGGAATGCGACGCTGTACTACGAGGGCACCGCGTTCTCCGGTCGTATCTCCGCGACCAACCGCGATGACTACCTGTTGCAGGTGCCCGGCACCGAGCAGGGCTTCAACGAGGACGTGCACGGCCAGGACGGGACCACCACGATCGACGCTTCGCTGCGCTACCGCATCAGCGACCAGATCGAGCTCAGCCTGGAAGGCATCAACCTGACCAACGAGCCCTCGGCGTCGTGGGTCGGTGCGAACTCGCGCCTGCCGCTGGACTACAGCGAAACCGGTCGCCAGTACCTGCTGGGCCTGCGCTACAAGTTCTGATTCCAGAGCACCGTGTCACCAGAACGGGACGGCAGATGCCGTCCCGTTTTTTTTGCGTGGGCCAAGGAACGCGGCAGCAGGCGCCCAAGGGGCGCAATGCGCGGTACGGGGTTGCGTCTCGGGGGTGCAAGCGCCGCCTGTGCAGGCAGAGAAGACGCGCTGACGAAGCGCTGCCGGCGCTTGAATACCGTCGCCGCCCGCATGTCCGTCGCGGTGGGAAGCGGGTGTGTTGCGGTGCAAGATGCTCGAGTGTGACGTCGCTGTTACTTTTGCGTTCGAAATTTTATGACCATCGGTGTCATTGGACTTCGGCGCCCGCCGAGCGGTCCCTACACACCATCGGCGCCGTGCTGGCGCGCAGGTCGACCCTCGGAGAAGAACGCATGAAGTTTGCACCACGGTCGGAAAAGACACCGGTTACCATCCTCGCCACCGCGATCGCAATGGCGCTTGCCGCGCCTGTCGCGGCGCAGACCGCGCCTGCCGACGATCGCGCGGTGGACATGGAGGCGGTGACCGTTACCGGTTATCGCGAGAGCCTGCAGAAGTCGCTCGACGAGAAGCGCTACAGCGTCGAACAGGTCGATGCGATCTTCGCCGAGGACATCGGCAAGTTCCCGGACCAGAACCTCGCCGAATCGCTGCAGCGCATCGCCGGCATCTCGATCGACCGTGAAGGCGGCGAGGGCCAGCGCATCTCGGTACGCGGCCTGGGGTCCGACTTCACCCGCGTGCGTCTCAACGGGCTCGAGGCACTGGCGACCGCCGGCAGCGGCAGCGCCGGCGTCAACCGTTCGCGCGGCTTCGACTTCAACACGTTCGCCTCCGAGCTCTTCAGCCAGGTCAAGGTCAACAAGACCCAGTCGGCGCAGATGGACGAAGGCTCGCTCGGCTCGACCGTGGATCTGCGCGGTTCGCGCCCGTTCGACTTCAAGGGCTTCCGTGCATCGGCCAGCGCCCAGCTCGGCTACAACGAACTGTCGGAAGAGAATGATCCGCGCGTCTCCGGCCTGATCAGCAACACCTGGGCAGACGGCCGCGTCGGCGCCCTGCTGTCGGCGTCCTACAGCCAGCGCACGATCTTCGAGGAAGGCTACAACCCGGTCCGCTGGGAGCACGGCAACCACCGCAACTCCAACCAGTCCAACGCCAGCAACAACGGCACCTACGGATTCTGCTCGCCGGTCGGATACAACCCGCAGACGCCACGCAATCCGCTCTCCAACGAGACGCCTGCCGGTACCGGCAGCCAGGCCAACCAGGACCGCAACAACGGCTGGGGCAGCTATGGCATCGATGCCAACAACTGCGGCACCGGCCTTGCGCGTCCGGCCGCGACGCCGGAGAACATCGCGGCCTACGAGACCGCGACCAACGCCTGGCTGCCGCGCTATCCGCGCTACATCCGCACCCAGCACGACATCGAGCGCCTGGGTGTCACCGGCGCGTTCCAGTTCCGCATCAGCGACGACACGCTGCTGAGCGTCGATGCGCTGTATTCCAAGCTGGAGAAGGATCAGCGCGAGGATTCGCTCGGCGCCAACCTGCACCGCGCGGCCAACCTCGGTGGCAAGACCCAGATCGTCGTGCGCGAGGTCGAGGTGGATGAGCGCAACCGGCTGCGTTACGGCGTGTTCGACAACGTCGACTTCCGCACCGAATCGAGCCAGATCGAGGAATCGACCGAGTTCAAGCAGTTCAGCATGCAGCTCGAGCATCGCTTCAACGATGCCGTGCGCCTCGACGCCACCGTCGGCACCTCGACGTCGGACTACGCGCGGCCGGTCTTCTCGATGGTCAGCTTCGACAATGCGAACCTCGACGGCTTCGTGCTCGATCTGCGCGGCGATCCTGAAATGCCGAGCATGACCTTCCCCTTCGACACCAGCAGCGCCGACTCCTGGCAGTGGCTCGGCTACGGCGCGGTTCCGGTCAACAGCAACGGCACCGCGCGCGGCGCCAACATCAGCGAGGCGCGACTGAACCCGAGCTACGTGCGCAATGCGTTCGATACCGCGAAGGTGGATCTCTCGTTCGATATCAACCCGAGCCTGACGTTCCGCACCGGTCTGGCGTTCAAGGACTACGAGATGCGCAGCGAGGAGTACCGGCACATCAGCTACGGGCGCCTGCCGCAGGCGCTGCCCGATGGGGTGACGGTCGGTGAGCTGAGCACCACGCTCGACGGCTTCGGCAACAACCTCTCGGGCAACATGCCGGGCTCGTGGCTGATTCCCGACTTCGACCGCATCGCCGGCCTGCTCGACATCTACAGCAACGCCGACAGCGGCGTGCCGGGCGGCGACTACCGTCTCGCCGGTATCGGTCACTTCGGCTCGTCGAACAACAACTTCGACGTGACCGAGCGCAGCATGGCGACCTACGCCCAGCTCGACTTCAACACCGACCTGTTCGGTCGCGCGCTGCGCGGCAACGTGGGCGCGCGCCTGGTCAAGACGCAGATCGAAGC
>Ga0233375_1000663_pt1 | contig 17552 bp, 15 predicted proteins | sample ElkDunMinimDraft_10_FD_191539 | JGI IMG/M metagenome (GOLD analysis project Ga0233375, IMG submission 191539) | Fecal eukaryotic communites from dung pellets of Tule Elk in California, USA - Elk Dung E16 | ecosystem: Host-associated > Mammals > Digestive system > Large intestine > Fecal | place... | reverse complement strand
ACGGCTCGGCCATGACCGCGCGGACCCGAGCCCCCATGGGACCGATGCACGCTCCCTTGGCGTTGAGCCCCGCGACGCGCGAGCGCACCGCGACCTTGGAGCGGTGACCGGCCTCGCGGGCGATGGCCATGATCTCGACCGAGCCGTCCGCGACCTCCGGGACCTCGAGCTCGAAGAGCTTGCGCACGAGGTTGGGGTGGGTCCGGCTCAGGGTGATCTGGGGGCCCTTCATGCCGCGGGCCACGTCCAGGACGTACGCGCGCAGCCGCTCACCGTGGACGTAGTCCTCGGTGGGGACCTGCTCGTGCGGCGGCAGGAGCGCCTCGGTGCCGCCGACGTCGACGAGAACCATGCGGGGGTCGTTGCCCTGCTGGATGACTCCCGCCAGGACCTCGCCCTCCTTGCCGCGGAAGGTCCCGAGGATCTGGTCGTCCTCCGCGTCGCGCAGGCGCTGCACGATGACCTGACGCGCGGTCGCCGTCGCGATCCGGCCGAAGTCCTTGGGCGTGTGGTCGAACTCCGGGCCGAGCACCGGGGCCCGGTAGCGGCGGACCGGCTGGCCGTCCTCGTCGAGCTCGGGCTCCTCGTCCTCCTCGGCCGGAAGCTCCTCGCGGGCCCAGACCGTGACGTGGCCCGTGCGGCGTTCGAGCTCGACCCGTGCCCGGGCGTAGGCGTCGGGGGTCCGGTGGTAGGCGGAGAGCAGCGCCTGCTCGATCGCCGCCACCAGGATGTCGAGGCTGATGTCCTTCTCGCGCTCCAGCAGGCGCAGCGCGCTCATGTCGATGTCCATCGATCAGACCTCCTCGTCGTGCGGGGCGTCGGCCCCGGGGTTCGCGTCAACAGCCATCTCCGGGCCGAGGTCCACCTCGAGGGCGCGCTTGAGCTCGACCTGGATCGCGCCGCGGACCACGTCGTCGAGCGCGACGGACGCCGTGGCGGCGTCCGTGAGCAGCAGGTGCCCGTCCTCGACGTCGCGCAGGCGTCCCTCGACGGTCCCGCCGTCCGCCAGCGTGAGGCGCACGATGCGCCCACGGGCGCGCTTGAAGTGGCGCAGCTCGGTGAGCGGACGGGAGGTGCCGGGGGTCGAGATCTCGAGCGTGTAGGCACCGGGGAACGCGTTCGACTCGTCCAGCGCGGTGTTGATGTCGCGCGACACCTCGGCGACGCGGTCCAGGTCGAGGTTGCCCACGGCGTCCTCGGGCAGGTCCAGCGTGATGCGGACGACCGAGCGGCTTCCGGCCAGGGTGACGATCACGTCCTCCAGGTACAGGCCCGCGTCCTGCACCACCGGTTCCACGACCTGGCGGACCCTGTCCGCCCCGGCCTGCTTCGCCTTGTTCATCTCTCGGTCTCCTGTCGGCTCCCACTGCCCACCGGGCAAGGATTCGACCGGTGTGCTGTTGTACGGCCTCAGCCTAACGACTCGCGCGCCACGAACGTGACATCATCACCCTCGATGACTGCCGAACCGGCTCCGCACCAGCCACTCCCAGACCGCCCGGGCACGAGCCCGACGTCCGCTTCGTCACGTTTCCCTGCGCGCGAGGCGCTCGGGCGCCGTCCCGGCCGCCGCGGCGTGGTGGCGATCGTCACGTCCCTCGTGCTGCTCGTCGTCGCGGGCTGCGGCCTGCGGCTCGAGACCCCCGACCCGACCGAGCCCGTCCCCGACGCCCAGGAGACGCTGCGCCGGGTCGCTGTCGAGGGCGCGCTGCTCGTGGGCGACCTCGCCGACGCGGCGGCCTCGACGTCGTCGGGCCTGGACCAGGCGACGCTCGACGCGCTGGCGACCACCGGCACCTTCGCCGAGGAGCACGTGACCCAGCTCGGCGGGACGTACGACTCCGGGCTCCCCGAGCCCGGACCGGACGGCGTGGCGCCGACGTCGGGCGCGACGGACGAGCCGACGGCTCCCACCACCGCGACCCCTGCCGAGGTCGTCGAGGCCCTCGCCGCCTCGGCGGCGGCGCTGCGGACGGCGGCCGACCAGACGCAGGAGGGTGCGTTCGCGCGGCTGGTCGCGTCGGTCGCGGCGTCGCAGGACGCCTCGGCGCGGCAGGTGGCCGCCACGACGGGCACCGCGCTGCCCGGCTCGCTCGTCGACCCGACCGGCCTGCTCGTTCCCGAGGCGGCACCGTCGGGCCTGAGCGCGACCGACCTGTCCACCATCATCGAGGCCGAGGACGCAGCGGGGTACGCGTACGAGGTCCGTGCGGCCCTGGCAGACGGCGAGCTGCGCGACGCCGCGCTCGGGCGCGCGGTGCTGCACCGCGCCCGGGCCGAGGCGTGGGCCCAGGCCGCGGGGACGGCGGGCGGCCCGCAGGACCCGCGACGGGTCGCGTACACGGTCCCCTCCGACGTCCCGACGCCGGAGCTCGCCGCGCAGCTCGAGACCTCGCTCGCGCAGTCGTACGCCGCCCTCACCGGCGGGTCCGGTACGGGGACGAGGCTCCCCCTCGTCGACCTGCTGATCGAGGCGAACCTCGCTGCGATCGGCTGGGGATCACCTGCGGACGCGTTCCCGGGCCTGCCCGAGCAGGCCGAGCAGACGCCCGCGACCGGCTGACGACGGGCGCAGGGCAGACGGGCCGGGCCCGGGAGCGACCAGCGCTCCCGGGCCCGGCCCGTCTGGGGTGGGGCTACGCGAGCAGCGCGGCGACCTGCTCCGTCACGACGTCCACGACGTCGGCGACGGGCACCTGCACGGCCTCGCCGCCCTGGCGCGGCCGGACCTCGACGACGCCGTCGGCGAGACCGCGCCCCACGACCACGACGAGCGGCGCGCCCAGGAGCTCGGCGTCCTTGAACTTGACGCCGGGCGAGACCTTGGGGCGGTCGTCGTACAGGACCTCGACGCCGCGCGCCGAGAGCTCGGCCGTGAGCGACGCGGCGGCCTCGAAGACCGCCTGGTCCTTGCCCGTGGCGACCACCTGGACGTGCATGGGGGCGACGTGCGCGGGCCACGCGAGGCCGGCCTCGTCGTGGTTCGCCTCGGCCAGCGCGGCGAGCGCGCGCGTCACGCCGATCCCGTACGAGCCCATGGTCACCACGACCTGCTTGCCGTTCTCGTCGAGCACCGTCAGGCCCAGGGCCTGCGCGTACTTGCGCCCGAGCGCGAAGATGTGGCCGATCTCGATGCCGCGCGCGAGCTCGAGCGGGCCCGAGCCGTCGGGCGCGGGGTCGCCCGCACGCACCTCGGCGGCCTCGATCGTGCCGTCGGCCGTGAAGTCACGCCCGGCGACCAGGTCGACCACGTGCCTGCCCTGCTCGTTGGCGCCCGTGATCCAGCGCGTGCCCTCGACGACACGCGGGTCCAGGAGGTAGCGCACGGCCGAGTGCGACGAGGCGGGGGTCTTGCCCTCGGCGGGCACCGTCACCTGCGGACCCTGCGGGCCGAGGACCTCCGGGCCGATGTAGCCCTTGACGAGCTCGGGGTGCGCCGCGAAGTCGGCCTCGCCCGCGGGCTCGACCTCAGCAGGCTCGACCGCGGCCTCGAGGCGCTTGAGGTCGACCTCCCGGTCCCCGGGCAGGCCCACGACGAGCACCTCGCGGCGGCCGTCGGGGTGCGTGAGGGCGAGCACGACGTTCTTGAGCGTGTCGGCCGCGGTCCACTCGCGGTCGGCGCGGGGGAAGCGCGCGTTGGCGAGCGCGACGAGCGAGTCGATCGTCGGGGTGTCGGGCGTGTCCTCGACGTGCGCCGCGGGCGCGTCGTCGTACGGCAGGGCGTCAGGCACGGGCGTGACGACCGCCTCGACGTTGGCCGCGTAGCCGCCGGGCGAGCGCACGAACGTGTCCTCGCCGATCGCGGTCGGGTTGAGGAACTCCTCGCTGCGCGAGCCGCCCATCGCCCCGGACGTCGCGGCCACGATCACGTACTCGAGGCCCAGGCGCGTGAAGATCCGCTGGTAGGCGGCGCGCTGGTTCTGGTACGAGGCCTCGAGCCCCTGCTCGGTCACGTCGAACGAGTACGCGTCCTTCATGATGAACTCGCGGCCACGGATGAGGCCCGCACGCGGGCGGGCCTCGTCGCGGTACTTCGTCTGGATCTGGAACAGCGTCAGCGGCAGCTCCTTGTAGGACGAGTACATGTCCTTGACGAGGAGCGTGAACATCTCCTCGTGCGTGGGGGCCAGCAGGTAGTCGCCGTCCTTGCGGTCCGTGAGGCGGAACAGGTTCGCGCCGTACTCGTCCCAGCGGCCCGTGGCCTCGTAGGGCTCGCGCGGCAGCAGCGCCGGGAAGTGCACCTCCTGGCCGCCCGCGTCCTCCATCTCCTCGCGCACGATCGCCTCGACCTTGGCGAGCACGCGCAGGCCCAGCGGGAGCCAGGTGTAGATGCCGGGCGCGGCACGACGGATGTAGCCGGCGCGCACGAGGAGCTTGTGGCTCGCGACCTCGGCGTCGACCGGGTCCTCGCGCAGCGTCCGCAGGAACAGGGAGGTCATCTTGAGGGGCTTGACGGGGGGACCGACCACCCGGCCGGAGGCTGAAGACATGGGCCCGATCCTACCGTCGCGCGCGACGCCCCCCGGGCCCCCGGTGCCGGGCGGGGCACGTCGACGGTGCGCTCCGGCGGCCGAGCGGGCACCATGGAACCGTGCCCGAGCTCCCCGAGGTCGAGGCGCTCGTCCGCTTCCTCGACGAGCGCGCGACCGGTCGCGTCGTCGTCGCGGCCGACCTCGCGTCGATCGTGGCTCTCAAGACGTTCTCCCCGCCCCTGTCGGCCCTGGTGGGCGGCACGGTCACGGGCGCGTCGCGCCACGGCAAGTGGCTCGACCTCGCGGTCCGTCCGGCGCCGGGAGGCACCGGCACGGGCAGCGGCACGGGCACCGGGCCCGACGGCGAGCTCCACCTGGTCTTCCACCTCGCCCGGGCAGGATGGTTGCGCTGGTCCGAGGACGCACCGACCACGCCCGTGCGCCCCGCGTCGAGCCGTGGGGGGGTTCGCGCCGTGCTCGCGCTGCGGGTCCGCTTCGACGACGGGTCGGGTTTCGACCTCACCGAGGCCGGGACGCGCAAGGGGCTCGCGGTCCACCTGGTCCGCGACCCGCACGAGGTACCCGCGATCGCGACCCTGGGCGTCGAGCCCCTGGGACCCGACTTCACGCGCGAGCGGCTGGCCGGCCTGCTGGCCGCCCGCAACCAGCAGATCAAGGGGCTGCTGCGCGACCAGCGCCTGATCGCGGGGATCGGGAACGCCTACTCCGACGAGATCCTGCACGCCGCGCGCACCAGCCCCTTCCGGCTGACCCGCAGCCTCGACGCCGACGACGTGGCCCACCTGCACGACGCGATCCGGGACGTGCTCACCGGCGCCGTCGAGACGTCGTCGGGCAGGCCGGCCGCCGAGCTCAAGGACGCCAAACGGCGCGGGATGCGCGTCCATGGGCGCACGGGCGAAGCCTGTCCGGTGTGCGGGGACGTCGTCCGGGAGGTCTCGTTCGCCGACCGCAGCCTGCAGTACTGCGCCACCTGCCAGACCGGCGGGCAGGTGCTCGCGGACCGCCGCATGTCCAGGCTCCTGAAGTAGCCCTCGGCGACGGTCTCAGAACAGGACGGTCGCGAACGTCCCGACCTGCTCGAACCCCACCCGGCGGTACGTCGCGAGCGCCCGCTCGTTGTACGCGTTGACGTACAGCGAGACGACCGGTGCGATCTCCCGGCGTGTGAGCTCCACGACCGCGGCCATGCCGGACTCCGACAGGCGCCGCCCACGGAAGCGGGGATCGACCCACACACCCTGGACCTGCGCGACGTCAGGCGTCACGGCCCCCAGCTCGGCCTTGAACGCCACGACCGGCTCCGAGGTGTCCGTGCCGGAGCCGGCCCCGGGCCGGGGCGCCTGCGCTCCCCCGACGACCCGCACGAACGAGCGACCGGAGGTGATCAGGCCGCGCACCCGCTCCGTGTAGGCGCTGCCCCCCGCGGCGACCGGCGAGTAGCCGACCTCCTCGACGAACATGCGCACGCACGCCGGCAGCACGAGCGGCAGCTCGGCCGGCACCGAGCGCCGGACCAGCGGGTCCGGCTCGACGTCCGGTGCACGGTCGATCATGAGCGACGGCTGGTCCTCACGGACGTCGCGCGCCGCAGGCCAGTGCTCGGCCAGCCGGTCCCACAGGCCCAGGGCTGCCGAGCGGTCGCCCACGATCGACGAGGCCCGGCGCCCGAACCGCCGCGCCATCGCAGCGAACGCGTCGAGCACCTCCGCACGCTCGGCGCCCTGCACCGGGACGACGGGGACCAGGTTGGCCCCCGCCCAGCAGATCGCGACCAGCGGGCCCTCCACCGGGAAGCCCCACACCTGCCCACCGCTCTGCGAGAGCCGCGCGGCCTCGACGATGCGTGAGGCCGCGAGCACCGACCCCACGGGATCCTGGGCGCACACCCCCAGCGCCTCGGAGACGTCCTCGTCGCCCAGGACCCGGGCGGCCTGGGGCCGGGACCACGGCCCCGGAGGGTGCCACCGCGCCATCGCCGCGGCTCAGCCGACGGTGACGACCGGCGGACCGGCCTGGGCGTCGTTCTCCGGAGTCATGGTCTCGGCGATCCGCATCGCTTCCTCGATGAGCGTCTCGACGATCATCGACTCGGGCACGGTCTTGACGACCTCGCCCTTGACGAAGATCTGACCCTTCCCGTTGCCCGACGCGACGCCCAGGTCTGCCTCGCGCGCCTCGCCCGGCCCGTTGACCACGCAGCCCATGACCGCCACGCGCAGCGGGACCTCCATGCCCTCGAGCCCGGCCGTGACCTTCTCCGCGAGCGTGTACACGTCCACCTGCGCACGGCCGCACGACGGGCACGAGACGATCTCGAGCTTGCGAGGACGCAGGTTGAGCGACTGCAGGATCTGGATGCCGACCTTGACCTCCTCGACCGGCGGGGCGGACAACGACACACGGATCGTGTCGCCGATGCCCTTGCTCAGCAGCGCGCCGAAAGCCGTGGCCGACTTGATGGTGCCCTGGAACGCGGGGCCCGCCTCGGTCACACCCAGGTGCAGGGGCCAGTCGCCCCGCTCGGACAGCAGCTCGTAGGCACGCACCATGACGACCGGGTCGTTGTGCTTGACCGAGATCTTGAAGTCGTGGAAGCCGTGCTCCTCGAACAGCGACGCCTCCCAGACGGCCGACTCGACGAGCGCCTCCGGGGTGGCCTTGCCGTACTTGGCGAGCAGGCGCGGGTCGAGCGACCCGGCGTTCACGCCGATACGGATCGAGGTGCCCGCGTCCGCAGCAGCGCGCGCGATCTCCTTGACCTGGTCGTCGAACTTGCGGATGTTGCCCGGGTTCACGCGCACGGCGGCGCAGCCCGCGTCGATCGCCGCGAACACGTACTTGGGCTGGAAGTGGATGTCCGCGATCACGGGGATCTGCGACTTCTTCGCGATGGCCGGCAGCGCGAGCGCGTCGTCCTGGCTGGGCACCGCGACGCGCACGATGTCGCAGCCGGACGCGGTCAGCTCGGCGATCTGCTGGAGGGTCGCGTTGATGTCCGTCGTCGGCGTCGTGGTCATGGACTGGACGCTGACGGGGGCGTCGCCGCCGACGTCGACCTTGCCGACCTTGATCTTGCGCGTCTTGCGACGCGGCGCGAGGACCGGCGGGGGTGCTGCTGGCATGCCAAGGCTGATGGGTACGCTCACTGACCCAGTATCCCCCGTGCGACACCCGCCCCGCGCCCGACGACGGCCCTCGCCCCGCTCCGCACGCGAACGTTCGCGAGATCTTCACGGGTATGGGTCACCTGCGGGGTGGCGCGACGGGCCCGCCGCCCGTCAGGTGATGCGGACCGGGTTGACGATGTCCGCGTAGATCAGCAGCACTCCCATGCCGAGCAGGACGACCCACATGGCCAGCCCCAACGGCACGAGCTTGGCCACGTCGGCGTGGGCAGGGCGCGGACGGCCACGGACCTTCGCGACCTGGCGCTTGGCACCCTCGTACAGCGCTCCCGCGATGTGCCCGCCGTCGAGCGGCGGCAGGGGGATGAGGTTGAACGCGAACAGCGCGATGTTGAGCGAGGCCAGCAGGCTCAGCACCAGCGCAGCCCTGTCGAGCACGTCGACCTGCTCCGCGCCCACGACGTCGACGGCGATCCGCCCCACCCCGACCGGTCCCATGACCGAGGCAGGGTCTCGCTCCTCGCCGCCGAGCGTGGACTGCACGACGTCGACCAGCTTGGCGGGCAGCGCGACGATCACCTCGGCCGTCCCGGTGACCTGCGCCCAGATCGCCTCGGGCACCGCGCTGAGCGGCTCGGAGACGCGCTCCTGGGTCGGCGACACCCCGACGTAGCCCGCAGGCTTGAGCACCAGCTCCCCGGCGTCGTCCGTCACGTACTGCCCGTCGTCGCCGACGATCGGCCGCTCGACCTCCGTCGGCGTGATCTCGAGCGTCACGCGCTCACCGTCCCGCTCGACCACCACCGGCACCGTCTCGCCCGCTGCCCCGGTGATCTTGCCCACGAGGGAGTCCCACGAGGCGACCGGCTCACCGTCGAACGACACGATGGTGTCCCCGGGCTCGATGCCCGCCTGCGCGGCGGGGGTCGCCGGGTCGCCCGACGCACACTCGTAGTCCGCCGGCGCCGCGGCGGGCGTCACGCACTCAGGGACCGTCGCCACGGTCGTCGTCGCTTGCGGCGACCCGATCCCGACCAGCACCACCGTCATGAGCACGAACGCGATCACCAGGTTCATGAACGGCCCGCCGAACATCACGACGATCTTCTTGGGCACCGAGAGGTTGTAGAAGGCCCGCGGCTCCTGCCCGGGGAGGATCTCCTCGGCGCTCATCTCGCGCGCGTCCTGGACCATCCGGCCGAAGAAACCGTCCGACTGCTTCGCGCCCGCCGGGGCCGGCGGGTACATCCCCACGAGCCGCACGTAGCCGCCCAGCGGGATCGCCTTGACCCCGTACTCGGTCTCGCCCCTCGTGCGGGACCACAGCGTGGGGCCGAACCCGACGAAGTAGTGGCTGACCCGGACACCGAACTTCTTGGCCGGGACCATGTGCCCGACCTCGTGCAGCGCGATCGACACCAGGATGCCGACCAGCACGACGAGGATGCCGATCACCACGGCCATGAGAACTCCGTTCGAAGGTGCTGCGAGGAAGAGGGCGACGGTGCGCTGGACAGGTTCAGCGCTGCGCCAGGACCTGGTGGGCCCGAGCGCGGGCCCAGGCCTCCGCCGCCGTCACGTCGTCCAACGTGACCTCGGCCCGCGAGGTTCCCTCGTGCTCGCCGAGGACGCGCTCCACGGTCGCGACGATGTCCAGGAACCCGATGCGCCCCTCGAGGAACGCCGCCACGCACTCCTCGTTGGCCGCGTTGTACACCGCGGGGTGCGTCGCCGATGCCGACGCCGCGGCCCGTGCGAGCCTGACCGCCGGGAAGAGCGTCTCGTCGAGCGGCTCGAACGTCCAGGCCGTGGCAGCCGACCAGTCGCAGCCGGCCGCGACCTCCCCCAGCCGCTCGGGCCAGCTCAGCCCCAGCGCGATGGGCAGCCGCATGTCCGGGGGCGAGGCCTGCGCGATCGTCGACCCGTCCACGAACTCGACCATCGAGTGCACGACCGACTGCGGGTGCACCACGACGGTGATCTCGTCCGTCGGGACGTCGAACAGCAGGTGAGCCTCGATGAGCTCGAGCCCCTTGTTCATGAGGGTCGCGGAGTTGATCGTCACGACCGGCCCCATGTCCCAGGTCGGGTGCGCGAGCGCCTGCTGCGGCGAGACGGTCTTGACGTCGTCGCGCGCCCAGCCGCGGAACGGGCCGCCCGAGGCCGTCAGCACGAGCCGACGCACCTCGTCGCGGCGTCCCGAGCGCAGCGCCTGCGCGATCGCCGAGTGCTCCGAGTCGACCGGCACGATCTGGTCCGGACGCTGCTTCGCGTCCTGGACCAGGACCCCGCCCACGACCAGGGACTCCTTGTTGGCGAGCGCGAGACTCGAGCCGGCGCCGAGCGCGGCGAGCGTCGGACCCAGGCCGACCGACCCCGTGATGCCGTTGAGCACGACGTCCGAGCCCGCGCCCGCGAGCTCCGTCGCCGCGTCCGGACCGACCAGGACCTCGACGGGACGCGCCTCGCCCGCTCCGTAGCGGGCCAGTGCCGCCTCGACCTCGACCGCACGGGCCGGGTCGGACACGCCCACACGCTCGACCCCGAGGTCGACCGCCTGCCGGGCCAGCAGGTCCGGGTCGGACCCGCCGGCGGCGATGGCGTCCACCCGGAACCGGTCCCGGTGCCGGGAGATCACGTCGATCGCCTGGGTCCCGATGGAACCGGTCGACCCGAGCAGGGTCACGCTGCGCAGACTCATGAGGACATCCTCCCAGGTGCGGGGACCGCCCGGGGCGCGACCCGGCGTCGGGCGGGCCTCGTGCGACGCGTCACTCGACGCCGAGCAGCACCTCGATGGCCCGCGCGAAGAACGCGTCCACGGGTCCCTCCGCGTAGCCGTCCTTGCCGCGCCGACGAGCGAAGGTCGAGCTGCGGATCTCGGCGGCCGTGATGGGCTCCTGACGGTCGAAGTACGCCACGAGACGGTCGCACAGGTCGTCGACGTCGTCCATGTCGTAGCCCCACTCGCCGCGCCCCGCGGGGGCGAAGCGCTCGCCGTCCGGCCGGCCCAGGCGGCCGTACAGGCTGCGCGCCCGCTCGGCCAGCGCGTTCATCCAGGCCTGCTGCCCGTTGACCGCGACGTACTCGGCACGCTGGCGGGCGATGAAGGCCCCCTCCAGCCGGTCGAGGGCCGCGTCGACCTCATGGGTGTCGTACCCGCCCCGGACGAGGTCGAACATCGAGACCTGGATGTCCGTGCTCGTCAGACGCTCCGGCTTCTTGCCCTCGTAGACCTGACGTGCGTGGTCGAAGAACTCGTCCACCTCGTCGGGGTCGTACCCGTTGCGCACCTTCGAGACGGTGCTGAACAACGCACTCACTCTTCCTCCTCGGCTGCCAGCTGTCCGCACGCACCATCGATGTCACTGCCGCGTGTGTCACGAATAGTGGTCGGAATCCCGTGCCCGCGCAAGCGAGCGACGAACTCGTCCTCGACCTCGCGCTCGCTCGCCGTCCAGATCGATCCCGGCGTCGGGTTGAGCGGGATCGGGTTCACGTGCACCCAGCCCGATCCGCGCGCCGTGAGCTTCTCCCCCAGCAGGTCGGCACGCCAGGCGTGGTCGTTCATGTCCTTGATGAGCGCGTACTCGATGCTCACGCGACGCCCGGTCACCTCGAAGTAGTGGCGCGCGGCGTCCAGGGTCTCGTCCACCGACCAGCGGGTGTTGATCGGGACGAGCTCGCTGCGCAGGTCGTCGTCGGGCGCGTGCAGCGAGAGCGCGAGCGTGACCGGGATGCCCTCGGCCGAGAGCTTGTTCATCGCGGGGACGAGCCCCACGGTCGAGACGGTGATGTTGCGGGCCGACATGCCCAGGCCCTCGGGCGCGGGCGCGATGAGCTGGCGGATCGTGCCCATGACGGCCTTGTAGTTGGCCATGGGCTCGCCCATGCCCATGAAGACCAGGTTGTTCAGCCGCGCCGGCCCGCCCGGGATGTCGCCGTCGGCGAGGGACTTCGCTGCCGAGCGCACCTGCTCCACGATCTCCGCGGTCGACAGGTTGCGCGTCAGGCCGAGCTGACCCGTCGCGCAGAAGGGGCACGCCATGCCGCAGCCGGCCTGGCTCGAGACGCACAGCGTCGACCGCTTCGGGTAGCGCATGAGCACCGACTCGACCTTGGCGGCGTCGAACAGCTTCCAGAGCGTCTTGACGGTCGTGCCGCCGTCTGCCTGCATCACGCGCGCGGGCGTGAGCAACGGGGGCAGCAGCTTCTCCACGAGGAGGTCACGCGTCGCCTGCGGGAGGTCGGTCATGTCCTCGGCGGCGTTCGTGAAGTGCGTGTAGTAGTGCGTCGCGAGCTGCTTGGCCCGGAAGGGCTTCTCCCCCAGCTCCACGACCGCAGCCGTGCGCTCCTCCGGGGAGAGGTCGGCGAAGTGGCGCGGGGGCTTGCCACGGCGGGGCGCCGACATGACGAGCGGCAGCGGCTTCGATTCGACGGACGGGCGAACAGACATGGAAGGATCCAGAGGTTGGAGCGGGCAGAGCAGGTCAGCGCACGGTGCCGGCGGAAGGCGGCACACGAGGTGCGCTCGTGCGAGCGGGCCGGCGCGTTCTGACGCGGTCCGGCTCGCGCGCGTGCGTCCGCGCCCTGCCCTCCCGGGCCTGCCTCAGAGGGAGACCGAGAGCAGCAGGTACACGAACGGAGCAGTCAGGAGCATGGAGTCCAGGCGGTCGAGGACGCCGCCGTGCCCCGGCAGGAGCGACCCCATGTCCTTCAATTCTAGGTCGCGCTTGATCATCGACTCGGCCAGGTCCCCCACGGTCGCCGTGAGGGGCACCATGATGCCGAGCGCGACACCGATCACGGGGCTCACGCCCAGCCCGTACACGGCCCCCAGGACGCCGATCGCCGTCGCCAGCACGAACGATCCCCCCAGGCCCTCCCAGCTCTTCTTGGGACTGATCGAGGGGGCCAGCGGATGACGGCCGAACAGGACACCGGCCACGTACCCCCCGACGTCGTTCGAGACCGCCAGCAGGATGAACAGCAGGACCTGGATCCGCCCGTTCTCCGGGTTCGCCAGCATCATCATCACGAACCCCGCCATGAACGGCAGGTAGGCGGTCGCGAACGTCCCCGCCGCAGCATCACGGACCGCGGCCGTCCCCGAGCCGTCGATGACCCTCCACACCACGACCCCGGCCACGGTCAGGACGAACGAGACCATGAGGGCCTCAGGACCCGAGTAGTACGACGAGACCAGGATCCCCGCCGCTCCGACCAGGAGCGGCAGGAGCGGCAGGTGGATGTCACGGCGACGGAACGCCTGCTTCAGCTCCCACAGCGCGGCACCCACCGCGGCCGTCGCGAGCAGCACGAACGGCTCGGGGCGGAAGGCCAGCGAGGCCCCCACCAGGACGAGGAGTCCTACCCCGACCGAGATCGCCTTGGGCAGGTCGCGTCCGGCCTTCGGCGTGCGCCGGGGCCTGGACGCGACCGCATCACTTGTCATCGGTGCGTTCAGACTTCTGCATCAGACCTCGAGGAGCTCGCTCTCCTTGCCGGCGAGCAGCGCGTCGATCGTGTCGACGTGGCTCTTGGTGAGCGCCTCGAGCTCCTTCTCGGCCCGGGTGCCCTCGTCCTCGCCGGCCTCACCGTCCTTGACGATGCGGTCGAGCTGCTCCTTGGCGCGGCGGCGCACGTTGCGCACCGAGACGCGCGCGTCCTCCGCCTTGCCCTTCGCGAGCTTGACGTACTCGCGGCGGCGCTCCTGGGTCAGGACGGGGAGCACGACGCGGATGATGTTGCCGTCGTTGCTCGGGTTGACCCCGAGGTCCGAGTCACGGATGGCCTTCTCGATGGCGCTCAGCGCGGTCTTGTCGAAGGGCGAGATCACGATGGTCCGCGCCTCGGGGGTGTTGAACGAGGCGAGCTGCTGCAGAGGCGTCGGAGCGCCGTAGTACTCGACCGTGATCTTGTTGAACATCGCGCCGCTCGCACGTCCCGTGCGAATGTTCGCGAAGTCCTCCTTGGCGACCTCGATCGCCTTGTCCATCTTCTCTTCGGCCTCGAGGAGGGTCTCGTCGATCACCAGTGCTCCTTCGTCGTGCGTTGCTGGGCTTGCCGTCCTGCGCCGCGCGGGGCGGCGCACCCGGGGTCGCGGCGCGGTCCGGGTCGTTCGTCGGTCGTCCGGTCAGCTCGTCGTGACCAGTGTCCCGATATTGTCCCCCAGCAGCGCGCGCGTCACGTTGCCCGGCTCGCTCATCCCGAAGACACGCATGGTCACGTCGTTGTCGCGGCACAGGCTCAGGGCCGTGGCGTCCATGACGGCGAGGTCGTTGACGAGCGCGTCGGTGTACGTCAGGTGGTCGAGCTTGACCGCGTCCGGGTCGGTGCGCGGGTCCGCGGTGTAGACGCCGTCGACGCCGTTCTTGCCCATGAGGACCTCCTGGCAGTGCGTCTCGAGCGCACGCTGGGCGGAGACCGTGTCGGTCGAGAAGTACGGCATCCCGGCGCCCGCGCCGAAGATCACGACACGCCCCTTCTCCAGGTGACGGATCGCGCGCAGCGGGATGTAGGGCTCGGCGACCTGACCCATCGTGATGGCGGTCTGCACGCGCGTGTCGACACCTGCCTGCTCGAGGAAGTCCTGGAGAGCGAGGCAGTTCATGACCGTGCCGAGCATGCCCATGTAGTCCGCGCGGGCGCGGTCGAGGCCGCGCTGGGAGAGCTCCGCACCACGGAAGAAGTTGCCGCCGCCGACGACGATCGCGACCTGCACGCCCTGGCGCACCGCCGCGGCGATCTCACCGGCCACGCGCTGCACGACGTCCGGCGCGAGCCCGATCTGCCCCCCTCCGAAGGTCTCCCCGGAAAGCTTGAGCAGCACCCGACGCGCGGGGGCCTTGGTCTCGATGTTGTCGCCCATGTGCCGAGCCACCTGTCCTTCGTCGTTCCGATCTCCCGGGGAGTGCCCCAGGACGTACCGGGGTCGGTGTCGCGCGTCGTCCCCGGGTGCTGCGAGTGCACCGGGACCCGCCGGGTCCCGGTGCGCGGTGGCCCGGTCCGCGCGAGCGCGGACCGGGCCACCGGTGGAAGGCGTCAGGCGCCGACGCGGTACCGCACGAACTCGGTCACGGTGCCACCGGCCTCGGCGAGAACCTGGCCGACGGTCTTCTTCGGGTCCTTGGCGAGCGGCTGGTCGAGCAGCACGACGTCCTTGAAGAAGCCGTTCAGACGGCCCTCGATGATCTTGGGCAGCGCGGCCTCGGGCTTGCCCTCGTTGCGCGAGGTCTCCTCGGCGATGCGGCGCTCGCTCGCGACGATCTCCGCGGGGACGTCCTCGCGCGACAGGTACGTCGGGGACATCGCGGCGACGTGCTGCGCGATCTCCTTGGCGACGGACTCGCCCGCGGCATCCGTCGCGACGACGACGCCGATCGACGGCGGCAGGTCCTTCGCGGTGCGGTGCAGGTACGCCGTCACGCGCTCGCCGGCGACGCGCGTGGTGCGACGCAGGACGATCTTCTCGCCGAGCGACGCGGCGGTGTTGTCGATGACGAGCTGGACGGACTCGCCGTCGGCGTCCGCGGCGAGGGCCGCGTCCACGTCGGCAGCACCCGAGGCAGCGACGGCCTTCAGGACACGGGCCGCGAGGTTGAGGAAGTTCTCGTTCTTCGCGACGAAGTCGGTCTCGGAGTTGAGCTCGATGAGCGTGGCGACCTGACCACCCTCGGTCTCCGCGACGTCGACGGCCACGAGGCCCTCGGAGGTCGAGCGGCCCTCGCGCTTGGCGACGCCCTTCAGACCCTTGACGCGGATGATCTCGAGCGCCTTGTCGGAGTTGCCGTCGGCCTCGTCGAGCGCCTTCTTGACGTCGAGCATGCCGGCGCCGGTGCGCTCGCGCAGCGCCTTGATGTCGGCTGCGGTGTAGTTCGCCATGGTGGTGTCCTTTACCTGTCTGGGGTCCCGGGGCTCCCCGGGGAGAACGTGGAGCGGGCGGTGCGAGCGGTGCGCGCCCCTGCGGACAGGGGCGCGCACCACGTCGTCACTTGGACTCGTCGGCCTCTTCGGCGGGAGCCTCGGTCTCGACGGTCGCCTCGGCGGCGGCCTCGGCCTCGACAGCGACCTCGGCGGCAGCCTCGGCGACGACCTCGGCCTCGGCAGCCTCCTCGGCTGCGGCCTCGGCGACGACCTCGGCAGCGGCTGCGGTCTCCACGGCGGTCTCGGCGGTGGCCTCACCCTCGGCACCGGCGAGGAGCTCGCGCTCCCACTCGGCCAGGGGCTCGGCCTCGGCGGCCGAACCGGCCTCGGCGCCCGTGCGGTTGCCCGAGTGGCGCTGGAGCAGGCCCTCGGCCGCGGCGTCGGCGATCACGCGGGTCAGCAGCGTGACGGCGCGGATCGCGTCGTCGTTGCCCGGGATCTTGTAGTCGACGACGTCGGGGTCGCAGTTGGTGTCCAGGATCGCGACGATCGGGATGCGCAGCTTGCGCGCCTCGTCGACCGCCAGGTGCTCCTTGTTCGTGTCGACGATCCACACGGCGGAGGGAACCTTCGCCATGTCGCGGATGCCGCCCAGGGTGCGGGTCAGCTTGTCCTTCTCGCGACGCAGGACGAGGAGCTCCTTCTTCGTCAGGCCGGAGCCGGCGACGTCGTCGAAGTCGATCTCCTCGAGCTCCTTCATACGCTGCAGACGCTTGTGCACCGTGGTGAAGTTGGTGAGCATGCCACCGAGCCAGCGGTGGTTCACGTAGGGCATGCCGACGCGAGCGGCCTGCTCGGCGACGGGCTCCTGCGCCTGCTTCTTGGTCCCGACGAAGAGGATCGTGCCACCGTGGGCGACGGTCTCCTTGACGAACTCGTACGCGCGGTCGATGTAGGACAGCGACTGCTGCAGGTCGACGATGTAGATGCCGTTGCGCTCCGTGAAGATGAAGCGCTTCATCTTCGGGTTCCAGCGGCGGGTCTGGTGTCCGAAGTGGACTCCGCTGTCGAGGAGCTGGCGCATGGTCACGACGGCCATGGCACTTCCTTTCAGGCGTGACGCGGGATCCTCCCGCTGCTCACGCTCATTCGTCCGGCCGGTCGCAGTGCGTCCGGTCGGTGCATTCCGGTTGTCGGTGCCGGCCGGGATTGGCCTGTGCACCCCTGGCGCCACACCGTCGTACGACGCCGGACCCTGCGGACGAGGGTCCGGACCGTTGTCGGGACGGCCCTGACTGCGGCCTCGGGAGGCCGGGAGCCGGGACGTGACGCGCGAAGTCGACGGCGCGCAGCGGGGGGTTCCGGGTGTCCTGACGGTGACCGCTGAGGTGACCGTCCGGAGCGTCTGGAACCCGTCCGAGTGAACGTGCCGATCGCGGCGTTAAGTCTACCTGATGACCGGCCCCAGCCAGACCCGCCCACAGGTCGAGCAAACCGGCGCTCGTCCACAGGTCGGCCCGACGGCGATCCGCGCCCTGCCGCGGTGCGCGACGCTTCCACGATGATCCCCTTCCGACGGCCCGGCAGTCCGCACACCGCCCGCACCTCCCCGGCCCGACGACGTCGCCCCCGTCACGTGCTCACCTCACCAGGGCACAGGGCCCGCCGGGCAGCGGAGGCACCGGCCGGGCAGAGGGCGGGTACGGCGCCGGACCGGGCGGTGGAGCCGGAGCAGGTGGTGCCGGCGACGCCGGTCTGGGCGACGGGTGCCGGCCGTCGGGCGCGCGCGGCTGTGCTCGCGCTGGCCGTGCCCGCCGTGCTGACCCTGTCCTGCGTGCCGCCCGGGTCAGCTGTGCCGACAGCACCGGCCGCATCGACCACGTCGACCGTGCGGACCGTGCCAGGCGTGCACGGCGCGCCAGGCGTGCCAGGCGTGCCAGGCGTGCCAGGCGTGCCAGGCGTGGCAGGCGTGGCGGCGGTGCCGTCGGCGGCGGACCTTCGCCTGAGAGCCCTGCCTGCTCGGAGATCCGTGGCCGGCGGGGCCGCGACGAGCGGGGCCGTTCCC
>Ga0233375_1000662_pt1 | contig 17552 bp, 13 predicted proteins | sample ElkDunMinimDraft_10_FD_191539 | JGI IMG/M metagenome (GOLD analysis project Ga0233375, IMG submission 191539) | Fecal eukaryotic communites from dung pellets of Tule Elk in California, USA - Elk Dung E16 | ecosystem: Host-associated > Mammals > Digestive system > Large intestine > Fecal | place... | reverse complement strand
GTTCCGACAGGTGATCGATGCCGCAGAGCCGCTGAGCCGGATCCGGTCTGCGGCTAGGCTCCGATCAGGCGGGTGGGCCGTCGACGGCGGAGGATGATCTGTCCGGCGCCGCTGCCCCACCGGCCCGCGACGCCGGACAACGCTGTCCTCCGCCTCTCGACCTAGGAGCGCACGGTGACCGACCGGCCCCACGACCACCCCGACCCGCAGCCGCGGACGGAAGCCGCCCCGGAAGCACCGCGGCCGGAGACCGACCCGGAAGCTCCGCTGTCGGAGACCGACCCGGAAGCTCCGCTGTCGGAGACCGAAGCGCGCGACGCCGCGATGCGCGCCGACATCCGGCGGTTGAGCACCCTGCTCGGGCAGACCCTCGCCCGGCAGGAGGGGCCGCCCCTGCTGGACCTCGTCGAAGAGGTCCGCACCCTGGTACGGACCGACCCGCCGGCCGCAGCGACGCGGCTCGCCGGGCTGAGCGTGGTCAACGGGACCAAGCTGGCGCGGGCTTTCTCCACCTACTTCCACCTGGCCAACATCACCGAGCAGGTGCACCGCTCCCGTGACCTGCGCCGGCGCCGGGCCGCCCACGGCGGCTGGCTGGACCAGACGGCTGCGATGATCGCCGAACGCGGCGTACCGGCCGACGAGATCGCCGCCGCGGCCCGGCGGCTGGCGGTCCGGCCGGTCTTCACCGCCCACCCCACCGAGGCCGCCCGCCGGTCGATCCTGACGAAGCTGCGGGCCGTCGCCGACGAACTCGACGCCGAGACCGCCGCTGCGATCCTCTACGGCGCCACCGACGAGGAGCCGACGAACCGCCGCCTCGCCGAGCTGCTCGACCTGCTCTGGCAGACCGACGAGCTGCGGCTGGACCGCCCGGACCCCACCGACGAGGCCCGCAACGCCATCTACTACCTGCGCGACCTCTACGCCGACGCCGCCCCGCAGGTCCTCGACGACCTGGCCGCCACCCTGCGCCGGCTCGGCGTGGAGACCCCGCCGACCGGCCGCCCGCTGACCTTCGGCACGTGGATCGGCGGCGACCGCGACGGCAACCCCTTCGTCACGCCCCGCGTCACCCACGACGTGCTGATCATCCAGTTCGAGCATGGGATCCAGTCCGCCGAGCGGGCGATGGACGAGCTGATCAAGGAAATCTCGGTCTCCCGGCGGCTGCGCGGGGTCTCGCTGGACCTCTCCGCGAGCCTCGCCGCCGACCTGGACGTCCTCCCCGAGGTCGCGGCCCGGTTCCGCCGGGTCAACGCCGAGGAGCCGTACCGGCTCAAGGCGCGCTGCATCAAGGCCAAGCTGGCCAACACCCGGGCCCGGCTGCGCGACCGCACCGCGCACGTGCCGGGCCGGGACTACCTCGGCAACCGCGAGCTGATCGCCGACCTCGAACTGATGCGCGCCTCGCTGGCCCGCAACTCCGGTCAGCTCACCGCCGTCGGCCGGCTCGCCTCGGTGATCCGTACGATCTCGGCGTTCGGCCTGCAACTGGCGACCATGGACATCCGCGAGCACGCCGAGGCGCACCACACCGTGCTGGCCCAGTTCTATGCCGCGGTCGGCGAGGTCACCGACTATCCGGCGCTGAGCCGGCTGGAACGCGCCAAGCTGCTCGCCGACGAGCTGGCCGGACGCCGCCCGCTCGCCGGTGTGGACACCCCGCTCTCCGAGAGCGCCCGCAAGACCTTCGACGTCTTCACCACCATCCGCACCGCCCAGGAGCAGTTCGGCCGGGACGTGATCGAGTCGTACATCATCTCGATGACCCTCGGGGTGGACGACGTCCTCGCCGCGGTGGTGCTGGCGCGCGAAGCCGGGCTGGTCGACCCGCACAGCGGCCGGGCCCGCATCGGCTTCGTGCCGCTGCTGGAGACCCCCGCCGAGCTGGACGCCGGCGGAGAGCTGCTCGACCAGCTGCTGGCCGTGCCGGCGTACCGGTCGCTGGTGACCGCCCGCGGCGACGTGCAGGAGGTGATGCTCGGCTACTCCGACTCCAACAAGGAGGCCGGCATCACCACCAGCCAGTGGTCGATCCACCGTGCCCAGCGCGCGCTGCGCGACGTGGCCGCCCGGCACGGCGTACGGCTGCGGCTCTTCCACGGCCGGGGCGGCACCGTCGGCCGTGGTGGCGGGCCGACGCACGAGGCGATCCTGGCCCAGCCGTACGGCACCCTCGACGGGGCGATCAAGGTCACCGAGCAGGGCGAGGTCATCTCCGACAAGTACAGCCTGCCGTCGCTGGCCCGGGAGAACCTGGAGCTGACCCTGGCGGCGGTGCTGCAGAGCGCGCTGCTGCACACCACCCCGCGCCAGCCCGCCGAGGCGCTGCAGCGCTGGGACGGCGCGATGAACGTCGTCTCCGACTCCGCCTACCGGGCGTACAGGGAACTGGTCGAGGACCCGGATCTGCCCGCGTACTTCTGGGCCTCGACCCCGACGGAGCTGCTCGGCGCTCTCAACATCGGCTCCCGGCCGGCGAAGCGCCCCAACACCGGGGCGGGGCTGTCCGGGCTGCGCGCCATCCCGTGGGTCTTCGGCTGGACCCAGACCCGGCAGATCGTCCCCGGCTGGTACGGCGTCGGCTCCGGCCTGGCCGCCGCCCGCGCCGCCGGGCTGGACGAGGTGCTGGCCGAGATGCACGCCGGCTGGCACTTCTTCCGCACGTTTTTGTCGAACGTGGAGATGATGCTGGCCAAGACCGACCTGGAGATCGCGCGGCGCTACGTCGAGTCGCTGATGCCGAAGAACCTGCACCCGATCTTCGCCAAGATCGAGGCGGAGTACGAGCTGACCCGGCGCGAACTGCTGGCGATCACCGGCGAGTCCGAGCTGCTGGAGAACAACCCGGTGCTGCGCCGGACCCTGGCGGTGCGCGACACCTACCTGCAGCCGCTGCACCACCTGCAGGTGGCGCTGCTGCGGCAGTACCGCGACTCCGGCGCGGTCAACCGGGCCGTCATCACCGCCCCCGGCGGGCGGCGCGCACCCAGCGACGGGACCGCCCTGGAACGGGCGCTGCTCACCACGGTCAACGGCATCGCCGCCGGGATGCGCAACACCGGCTGAAACGCCGACGGGCCCCGCGGCATCAGCCGCGGGGCCCGTCGGGCGTCGCTGTCGTCGTGGCCTGAACCAACCGTGGCCGGGGTCCGCCTTGGCCGGGGTCCGCCGTGGCCGGGGTCCGCCGTGGCCGGGGTCCGCCGTGGCCGGGGTCCGCCGTGGCCGGGGTCCGCCTTGGCCGGGATATCAGCCGTGGCCGGGGTCAGAAGTCGCCGAAGCCGCCGCCACCGAAGTCGCCCCCGCCGAAGTCACCGCCACCGAAGTCACCGCCGGCAAAGTCGCCACCCATGTCGCCGCCACCCATGTCCCCGCCGCCCATGTCGCCCATGCCGGCGGCCTCCGCGCCGTAGCCGGGGTCGTGGAAGGCCGGCGAGAAGAGGGCGTCGGCGATCAGCATGCCGCCGAGCACGCCGGCGCCGGCGCCGAGCGCCGTCTTCCACCACGGCGTCGAGTACCAGCCGGCCGGCACCGGGCGGCCCTGCATCCGGCCACCGGGGTAGTAGTAGGGGGTGCCGGCGCCGGGCTGCGGGCCGGCGCGGAAGGTCTGCCCCTGCACGTCGACCGTCCGCTCCCGGGTGATCGCTCCGGCGCCCTGCGCGGCGGCCAGCGGCGGCAGCTCCGGGCCCGGGTCGATCCCCATCGCCGTACGCGCCGCACGCGTGTACGCCAGCCCCTCCAGCGCGGTCTCCCGCGCCAGCTCGTACTGGCGGATCGTGCGCGCCTGCTCCAACTGGGAACCGGCGGCGTTGTAGCGCTCACCGGCGTCGACCAGCGCCTGGCGTACCGCCGGGTCCTCGTTGCCGCCGAGGTTCATCACCTGACCGCCGAGGCGCTCGTACCAGCGCTGCGCGTCGGCACGCGCGTCGGCCAGCGCCCGTTCCTGCCGGGCGGCGCTGTCCCGCCGCCAGTAGAGCAGGAAACCCACGAACATCGCCACGAGTACGAGCAGCAGTAGGTACTTCATGGCGCAACGGTACCCGAGCAGCCAAAACCGCATTCCTGTCAAAGAACTGGCAGTGGGGCCGACGCGGTCGCCGTGCCGCCGGTCGTACCCGTTTGGCATGCTTCGCGGCATGACTGCTTCGACGGTGGCTGTGGTGCTCCTCTGTCTGGCTGCCGGCGCCGCGCTCGGCTGGTTCGCCGCCCACGCGCAGCAGGCAAGCCGGATCGCCCGGTTGGAGGCGACGCTGCAGGCCGCCCGGGACGGCGAAGGGCGGTTGGAGCAGTCGATGCGGGCCTTGAACTACGAGGCGACCGCCCAGTCGCAGGAGGCGGTGGCCCGGGCGGTCGCACCCCTGCACGAGACGCTGCTGCGCTACGAGAAGCGCGTCACCGAGCTCGAACGCGACCGGGTCGACGCCTACGCCGAACTGCGCGAGCAGGTCCGCTCCATGGGGGCGGTCTCGGGCGAGCTGCGCACCGAGACCAAGCAGCTGGTGGCGGCGCTGCGCGCACCGCAGGTCCGCGGCCGCTGGGGTGAGCACCAGCTGCGCCGCATCGTCGAGGCGGCCGGGATGCTGGAGCACTGCGACTTCACCGAGCAGGTCACCGCCACCGCGGACGACGGCCGCACGATCCGCCCCGACCTGGTGGTACGCCTGCACGGCGGCCGGTCGGTGGTGGTCGACGCCAAGGCCCCCTTCGAGGCGTACCTGACCGCCATGGAGGCGCGCGACGAGCGCAGCCGGGACAACCTGCTCGACTCGCACGCCAAGCACCTGCGCGGCCACGTGGAGGCGCTGGCGGCAAAGAACTACTGGGCGGCCTTCGATTCCACACCGGAGTTCGTGGTCCTCTTCGTACCGGCCGATCCGTTCCTGGACGTGGCACTGCAGCGCGATCCGACGCTGCTGGAGCACGCCTTCAGCCGCAACGTCGTGCTCGCCACCCCGGCGACCCTGGTCGCGCTGCTGCGTACGGTGGCCTACTCCTGGCGGCAGGAGGCGCTGGCGCACAACGCCGAGGCCGTGCACCGCCTCGCCCGGGAGCTCTACGGGCGCCTCGCCACCCTCGGCGAGCACGTCGGCAAGCTCGGCACGTCGCTGGGCGGGGCGGTGACCGCGTACAACAGGGCGGTCGGTTCGCTGGAGTCGCGGGTGCTGGTCAGCGCCCGCAAGCTCGGCGAGCTGGGGGTCTCCGACACGGAGCTGCCCACTCCGGCCCAGCTCGAGGTGGCGCCGCGCCAGCCGCAGTCCCCGGAGCTGACCTCCTAGACCCGGCCACGGACTCGCCCGGGGTCGTTGCGGCGGCGCTGACCCGTCGCGGAGGGCACGGTCGTGCGACCGGCTCCATTACCGGTATCCGGCCGAGTGCCGCATCATCCGTTCGCCGAATTGCGGTGAACCGATCGACGGCGTCGAAGCCACGACAGGTTGATCATCCACACCGGCCGATGGAGTAATCACGATGTTCATCGATACTCGCAACGACGAGTGGCCCGGATCATGTCACGGGCAGGTCACAACGGACCTTCAGGTAGTGACACAAACGGGCGATAGCGCGAAAGATTCGCTTCACACGTGCCCTGCAATTCGGGCCCTGTTCTCTGGAGGAAGAGAACGTGAGTAGACCCCACAAGCGGAAGCGCATTTCCGCAGCGCTCTTCGCGTCAGTTCTGGCCACCGGCGCCATGACCGTCGCCGGCGCCACCCCCGCCGGCGCAAACCAAGACAGCGAGACCGAGGCTCCCAAGCAGAGTGCAGCCGAGACGCTGGGCTCTCACGACATGGAGCTGCTCACCGAGGCCAAGGCCAAGAACGAGCAGTCGGTAACCCTGATCGTCGCCACCGAGGAGGGTAAGGCCGCCAAGGTCGCCGCCGACCTCGACAAGCTCGGTGGCACCGTCGACCGCCGCTTCGACACCATCGGCTACGTGCTCGCCGAGGTCCCGACCGGCAAGGTCCTCAAGGCCGCCGCGCTCTCCGGCGTCACCGCGATCGACCTCAGCGAGGTCATCAAGCTCGAGGACCCGAAGGTCGAAAGCAAGGGCGGCAAGGGCAAGGGATCCGGCCTTCCCGCCGGCACCGCCCCGGGCGCCAAGACCAAGGCGTCGAACCCGTTCATGCCGACCAACGAGATCGGCGCGGTCGACTTCAAGAAGAAGAACCCGAAGTACGACGGACGCGGCGTGACCATCGGCATCATGGACTCCGGTGTCGACCTGGACCACCCGGCGCTGGCGCAGACCACCACCGGCGAGCGCAAGATCGTCGACTGGGTGACCGCCACCAGCCCTGGCGAGGACGCCTCCTGGCGCCCGATGAACAACCAGGTCACCGGCCCGACGTTCACCGTCGTCGGCGCCACCTGGACCGCCCCGGCCGGCCAGTGGCGCTTCAACACCTTCAGCGAGAGCATCACCACCGGCAGCGACCTCGGCGGTGACGTCAACCGCGACGGTGACACCAACGACAGCTTCGGCATCATCTACGACGCCGAGAGCCACGACATCATCGTCGACGCCAACCAGAACCGCGACTTCACCGACGACGCCGTGATGCGGCCGTACAACGAGCGTTACGACGTCGGCCACTTCGGCACCGACAACCCGGCCACCGATGTGCGCGAGCAGCTGCCCTTCGTTGTCGAGTACCGCGAGGACGTGCCGACCAACATCGGCCCGGTCGACTACGTCAACATCGGCATCGTCTCCAGCTCGCACGGCACGCACGTCGCCGGCATCACCGCCGCCAACGACATGTTCGGCAACCGCGACTTCGACGGCGCCGCCCCCGGCGCGAAGCTCGTCTCCAGCCGGGCCTGCACCTTCGCCGGCGGCTGCACCTCCGCGGCGCTCACCACCGGCATGGCCGACCTGGTGATCAACCGCGGCGTCGACGTCATCAACATGTCGATCGGTGGTCTGCCGGCGCTCAACGACGGCAACAACGCCCGCACGATCCTCTACAACAACCTGATCGAGCAGTACGGCGTGCAGATGTTCATCTCCGCCGGCAACTCGGGCCCGGGTATCAACACCATCGGCGACCCGTCGGCGGCGAGCGATGTCGTCAGCGTCGCGGCGAGCGTCAGCAAGGACACCTGGCTGTCCAACTACGGCTCGGCGGTCCGCAAGGAGAACAACCTGTTCAACTTCTCCTCGCGTGGCCCGCGTGAGGACGGCGGCTTCAAGCCGAACATCTCCGCCCCCGGCTCGGCCGTCTCGCCGATCCCGATGTTCCTCGCCGGCGAGGGTCCGGTCGAGGCCGGCTACACCCTGCCCGCCGGCTACGGCATGTTCAACGGCACCTCGATGGCCTCCCCGCAGGCCGCCGGCGGCGCCGCGCTGCTCCTGTCGGCCGCCAAGGCGACCGGCAAGAACGCCGCTCCGGCCGCCCTGCGCCGGGCGATCTACAGCTCGGCCAAGCCGATCAAGGACGTCCCGACCTACGCCCAGGGCTACGGCATGTTCAACGTGCCGGACGCCTGGAAGCTGCTGAACCGGGGCGTCAAGACCGACCGCGCCTACACCTCCGACGCGCCGGTCTGCACCGTGCTCTCCGGTTTCCTGGCGACCCCGAACCGGGGCACCGGCCTCTACAACGACTGCGCCGCGACCGCGGGTGGTCAGAAGCCGGGCGAGCGCAAGACCTACCAGGTCAACGTCACCCGCACCAGCGGCCCGAAGCTCGCGGTGCTGCACACCGTCTCGCTGCGTGGCAACGACGGCACGTTCATCGCGCCGCCGTTGGTCTCCCTGCCGCTCAACAAGACCGTCAGCATCCCGGTGGTCGCCAAGGCCTCGGCCGGCGTCCACAGCGCCATCATGACGATCAACGACCCGCTGACCAGCACCATCGACTTCGAGGTGTCGCTCGTCGTCGTCGCTGCCAGCGAGGCCAAGGCCCCGGCGTACGACGTCAAGGCCTCCGGTTCGGTTGACCGCAACAGCTTCAAGTCGTACTTCGTCACGGTGCCCGAGGGCGCGAGCGCGCTTCAGGTGAACCTCTCCGGTATCGCCGACAGCTCGCAGACGCGCTTCATCGCCTTCAGCCCGCACGGCGTGCCGGTGGAGAGCACCTCCAGCCTCACCTGCTTCACCAACTTCTCCCCGGTCGAGACGTGCAACCCGCTCCAGCGCACGTACGCCAACCCGATGCCGGGCGTGTGGGAGATCGAGGTCGAGTCGCGGCGTACCTCGCCGCTGCTGGCGAACCCGTTCAAGCTGGACGCCAAGATCCTGGGCGTGACGGTAGAGCCGAGCGAGGTGCACCTGGACAGCGTGACCGCGGGTGAGGCGACCGAGGTCAGCTGGAACGTGACGAACTCGTTCGGCCCGGTCACGGTCTCCGGTCAGGGCGGCCCGCTCTCCAGCGTCCACGCCGAGCGGCCCACCATCACCGAGCTGACCCAGCAGCAGTTCGAGGTGACGATCCCGGCGGGCACCACCAGCTTCACCGCCAAGATCGGCAACACCTCGAACCCGGGCGCCGACCTGGACATCTTCGTCTACCTGGGCTCCACGCTGGTGGCGTACCAGGCCGACGGTGACTCCGAAGAGGCGGTCACGCTGACCAACCCGACGCCGGGTACGTACACCGTCGAGGTGGACGCGTACTCGGTCGACGGTGCCGGTGGCACCACCGAGTACGACTACAGCGACTCGATCGCCAACCCGGCCTTCGGTTCGCTGACCGCCGCGGGCGGCTCGGTCACCCTGGCCAACGGCGAGAGCGCCACGCTCACCGCCACGGTCGTGGCCAACTCGGCCATCGCCGGTCGCACCATCGCCGGTGAGCTGGCCGTTGTCACCTCCGACGGCGCGGTCGTCGGACGCGGCACGGTCACCATCGGTGCGGTGAACTGACGCACTGACGCAACAGGCACGGCGCCCGTCCCCGGTTGGGGGCGGGCGCCGTGTCGTTTGCGCTGGGTGTCGTGGCCGGCCGGGCATCCCGTGGCCGGCCGGCGTCTCCTGACCGGCCGGCCACGATGCCGGCGCTCAGGAGCGCTTGGCGCTCTCCACCACGAACGGGGTGCCCTGCTGGCAGGTGGTGATCAGGTCGGGCTGGGCCTGGCCGGTGACAGTCACCCGCGCGCCGGGCTTGAGCACGTCGCCCGGGCCGCCGAGCAGCAGGTACGAGTCGAGCAGCAGGCAGCCCGGCTCCACGCCGGAGCTGACCGTGCCGGTGAGGGTGAGCACCCCCGGCGTGACGCTCCTGTCCGGACGTGGCGATTTCTTGCCCGGCCCCGGCGGGATGCCGAGGGTCGGGTCGGCCGGGGAGGGCGTCACCGGGGTCGGCTCGCTCGGGGTCGGCTCGGCCGGAGTTGTCACCGTGCCTCCGCTCGGGGTCGGGGTGGGATCGGTCGCGGCGTCTCCGGGGGCGCAGGCGCCCAGCGCGAGAGCGGCGACGAGGGTGGGGACCGCGAACCGCAGCGTCTTCATGTCAGGTTGGACGCCGCGGCGGCGCGATCCGTTCCCGGGTTCCATCACTCAGCCACGGGCCGCGGCGGCGGCCTTCATATCGCGGCGCAGCTCCTGCGGCAGGGAGAAGGTCAGCCGCTCGTTGGCGGTGATGATCTCCTCGACCTCGGTGAAGCCGTGCCCGGCGAGGCGCTGCAGCACCTCCATGACCAGCTCGTCGGGGACGCTCGCTCCGGAGGAGACGCCGACGGTGTTCGCGCCCTCCAGCCAGGCGTCGTCGATCTCGTGAGCGAAGTCGACGAGGTGGCCGGCGCGGGCGCCGGCGTCCAGGGCGACCTCGACCAGGCGGACCGAGTTCGACGAGTTCCGTGAGCCGACCACGATCACCACGTCGCAGCTCGGCGCGATCTCCTTCATCACGTGCTGACGGTTGGAGGTGGCGTAGCAGATGTCGTCGCTGGGCGGGGACTGCAGCAGCGGCAGGCGCTGCTTGAGCCGGGCCACGGTCTCCATCGTCTCGTCGACGCTGAGCGTGGTCTGGGAGAGCCAGACGACCTTCTCGGGGTCACGGACCTTGACCTGGTCGACGGAGTCCGGGCCGTCAACGAGCTGAATGTGGGCGGGGGCTTCACCGGCGGTGCCGATGACCTCCTCGTGCCCTTCGTGACCGATGAGAAGAATGTCGTAGTCCTCGGCGGCGAAGCGCTTCGCCTCGTGGTGCACCTTCGTCACCAGCGGGCAGGTCGCGTCGATCGCCTTCAGTGAGCGCTCCTTGGCCTGCTCGTACACCTCCGGGGCGACGCCGTGCGCGGAGAAGATCACGGTGGAGCCCTCGGGGACCTCCTCGTTCTCCTCCACGAAGATCGCGCCCTGGCTCTCCAGGGTCTGCACGACGTGCTTGTTGTGCACGATCTGCTTGCGCACGTAGATCGGGGCGCCGTAGAGCTTGAGCGCCTCCTCCACTGTCTGCACGGCTCGATCGACGCCCGCGCAGTAGCCGCGGGGCTTGGCGAGGAGCACGCGCTTACCGGTCCGGGGGGTGGTCTGAGCCTCAGTCACCCGGCCATCCTACGTGCGATCGCATCCACCGACATCGGCCGCGGCGCGGCGACCCGGCTTCTTGATCATGGCGTTACGGTCACGACACGCCGTACCGGCGGGTCACCACCCCGTGATTGGCGGGCCTGGGACGCGATCGGCGGGGAATGTCGGGCCGGGCCGTAGGCTGGCCGGGTGAGCGCAGCCGACGTGCCCCGCAGCAGCCCGGAAGAGCCCTGGCCGGTCCGGGTCGTCAGCCAGAAGGTCGGTGCCTGGATCGCCCGGCTCGGCTGGATCTGGGTGGACGGCCAGGTCGCGCAGATCAGCCGCCGCCCCGGCGCCGCCACCGTCTTCCTCACCCTGCGCGACCCGTCGGCGGACATCAGCTTCACCGTCACCACCAACCGGGACGTCCTCGACAGCGGCGCCCCGGAACTCGCCCCTGGCGCCCGGGTGGTGCTGCACGCCAAACCGGACTTCTACGCCGGCCGGGGCACGCTGAGCCTGCGCGCCGACGAGATCCGGCAGGTGGGGCTCGGTGAGCTGCTCGCCCGGCTGGAGAAGCTCAAGAAGCTGCTCGCCGCCGAAGGGCTCTTCGACCGGGCCCGCAAGCGCCGTCCACCCTTCCTCCCCACCCGGATCGGCCTGATCACCGGCCGCGCCTCGGCCGCCGAGCGGGACGTACTCACCAACGCCCGCCGGCGCTGGCCCGCCGTGGAGTTCCGCACCGTCAACGTCGCGGTGCAGGGGCCGACCGCCGTACCGCAGATAATCGACGCGCTGCGGGCGCTCGAGGCCGACGAGAGCGTCGACGTGATCGTCATCGCCCGGGGCGGCGGCGGCATCGAGGACCTGCTGCCCTTCTCCGACGAGGCGCTCTGCCGGGCCGTCTTCGCCTGCCGCACCCCGGTGGTCAGCGCGATCGGGCACGAGACCGACACGCCGCTGCTGGACTTCGTCGCCGACGTCCGCGCCTCCACCCCCACCGACGCCGCCAAGCGCCTCGTCCCCGACCTCGCCGAGGAGGTACGCGCCATCGGCCAGGCCCGCAGCCGGCTGGAACGGGCCGTACGCAACCTGGTCGACCGCGAGGAGCACCGGTTGACCGGGCTGCGCTCCCGGCCGGTGCTGGCCAGACCGGAGCTGATGGTCGACCAGCGCGGCGGTGAGGTGGCGCAGCTGCGCCAGCGCGCCGGGCGCTGCCTTCAGCACCGTCTCGGCGCGGCCGAGAACGACCTGCGCCACACCCTGGCCCGGCTCCGCGCGCTCTCCCCGGCCGCGACCCTGGAGCGCGGGTACGCCATCGTGCAGCGCGCCGACGGCCACGTGGTGCGCGCCGCCGCCGAGGTGACCAAGGGCGACCCGCTGCGGGTCCGGCTCGCCGACGGGGAGTTGAGCGCGACGGTGGACGGATGAGCGACGCCCGCCCCGGAGGCGAACCGGCCCAACAGCGGACCGGTAGCGGAACAACAGCACGGCGGGCCGGCAGGGACAGCGGCCCGGCAGGGAACAGTGACCGCAGCAGGATGGGATCAACGCATGGCTGAGGACAAGACCGAGCCGCTCAACTACGAGCAGGCCCGCGCCGAGCTGGCGACGATCGTCGAGCGGCTGGAGGCCGGCGGCACCTCACTGGAGGAGTCGCTGGCGCTCTGGGAGCGGGGCGAGCGGCTGGCCGATATCTGCCAGCGCTGGCTCGACGGGGCCCGGGAGCGCATCGACGCCGCCCGCCAGGCCCGCACGGAGTCCTGAGCACGACCACCGTGGGCGCAAATGGTGCGGGGCGGGCCGATGGCCCGCCCCGCACCCGTGCGAGTCTCGCTCAGGCGAGCTTCTGGTAGAACTCCTCGTCGGCCTCGACCACGTCGGCCGCCGGCGGCGCCTGGATGCCGGTGACGGAGCCGAAATCGGAGTAGACCATCTTCATGTCCTGGGCCGGCAAGTCCCCGGCCGCGGGCATCTGCATCCCGAACTCGACCAGGCGCCCCTGGTCGTCGATCTTGGCAGTGAACGGGAGCTTGGTGGCCTGGTCACCCAGGGCCTCGATGGTGTCCTTGTCGACCAGCTGCATCTCACCGGCCTTGGTGACGTCGATCGTGCCGCTGTAGGCGCCCTCGCCGGTCTTCTGCACCTCGACGATGCTGTTCATCAGCGCCTTGCTGCCGACCGGGTCCGCCTCACCCTTCTTCAGGATCATGCTGGAGGAATCCGGCACCTTCTTGGTGTCGACGTGGTGGAACTTGCCGGCCGTCGGGTTGGCGTCGGCGCCCAGGCCCTGGATGTCCAGCCGGATCCAGCCCTCCTCGCCGATGAAGATGTACTCCATCTCCATCGCGAAGCCCTGCGCCGCGTCTCCGATGGTCATGGAGATGTGGGCGCTGTTGCTGGGCATGTGGACGGCGCCCTCGCCCTTCACCTGGTCACCGGTGAGGGTGTACCGGAAGTCTCCGGACTCCAGGACCTTCGTGGCCTCGATCAGGGCCTGCTTCGGGTCGGCCGGGATCGCCGCTTCCTTCTTGGCGTCGCCGGAGCCGTCGGTGGCGTCCGAGCCGCAGGCGGCGAGAGCGGGGATGAGCAGAGCGGCGGCCAGCAGGCCGACACGGCGTCGCATATTCAACGCGAGGATCTCCAAGTCGTATCCGGCACGGGGTGTGCCGAGGGGGAAGTACGCCGGAAGAGTACCGCTCAAGGTCAACTATGCGTGCGCGTTTCGCCCGCCCGCCCTCAACTGTGGGCCTGGGCCAGCTCCCGCAGCTCCGCGTCGGGCGCCGAACCGACCACGACGACCGTCAGTTCCGGGGTCAGCAGCACGTACGCCTGCTCGTTGCGGCGCGCCGAGTAGAGCTGCCACGTCTCGTCGGCGAGGACCACCTGCCCCTGCGGCTTGGCGCTGTCGGTCAGCTCGGTACGCAGCAGCTGGTCGGCCGGGGCGTTGCTCTGCACCACCTGCACCCCTTCGCCGTCCGGGCTGAGGTAGCCCACGCGCAGCGTCACACCCGCCTCCTCCGACCGGGACCGGGCGGTCAGGGTGCGCCACTCGGTGCTCAGATCGACCGGCTCCCGCACGGCCAGCCCGGCGGTGCGGGCCTGCGCCACCGCCTCGGTCGGATCCACGACATTCGGCTCCTCGCCACCGAGGATGAACCGGGAGAAGCCCATCAGCAGCGCGATCGGGATCAGCAGGACCAGCAGCGACATCGCCATGTCCTTCGGCGACCGGGTGGACCTGCCCTCCTCGACCACCTCCACGGGGGTGCCGGCCGGGGCCGCCCCGCTCGCGGCGGCGGAGGGCTCGGAGGTCACCGGGGCGGACGTGCCGGCCGGAACGCGGTCATGCTGCACAGGGTCCACGCGCCCATTGTTCCAGCTCGCTCCGGCCCCGCCGCGTGCCCCCGCCGGGGGCGGGGTTCCGGTCACGTTCGGCTCGGATCATGGTGACCTGACACCCCGTCCGGCGCGGAATCAGCCACCATGTGAGGATCTGAGCCAGGCTGGCCGCGGCTGACGCCGTACTCCGCCGGGCCACCCCGCAGTGACGCGAGGAGGAGCCGTACATGACGAGCAGGACGCGCATTCCGCAGAACCTGGACCGCAACCTGGCCCTGGACCTGGTCCGGGTGACCGAGGCCGCGGCGATGGCCGCCGGCCGCTGGGTGGGTCGCGGTGACAAGGAAGGCGGGGACGGCGCGGCTGTCGACGCCATGCGAAAGCTGATCAACTCGATCCCGATGGACGGGGTCGTCGTGATCGGCGAGGGCGAGAAGGACAACGCCCCGATGCTCTACAACGGCGAAGCAGTCGGTGACGGCAGCGGCGCGAAGGTGGACGTCGCGGTCGACCCGGTCGACGGCACCACCCTGATGAGCAAGGGCATGCCGAACGCCCTGGCGGTGCTCGCCGTCGCCGAGCGGGGTGCGATGTTCGACCCGAGCGCCGTGTTCTACATGGAGAAGCTCGCCGTCGGCCCCGACTACGCCGACGTGATCGACATCTCCGCCGGGGTCGGCGAGAACCTGCGCCGCATCGCGAAGGTCAAGAAGACCAGCGTCTCCGAGGTGACCGTCACCGTCCTCGACCGGCCGCGCCACAACGACCTGGTCGCCCAGATCCGCAAGGCCGGGGCGAACATCCGGTTCATCTCCGACGGCGACATCGCCGGCGCCATCGCCACCGCCCGCGCCGGCACCGGCATCGACGTGCTGATGGGCATCGGCGGCACGCCGGAGGGAATCATCGCGGCCTGCGCGCTCAAGTGCATGGGCGGCGCGGTGCAGGCCAAGCTCTGGCCGACCGACGACGCCGAACGGCGCAAGGCGATCGACGCCGGCCACGACCTGGACCGGGTACTCGCCACCGACGATCTGGTCACCGGGGACAACTGCTTCTTCGTCGCCACCGGCGTCACCTCCGGGGACCTGCTCAAGGGTGTGAGCTACCAGTCGGGCGGGGCGTACACGCAGTCGATCGTGATGCGTTCCAAGAGCGGCACCATCCGGGTCATCGACTCGTACCACCGGCTCGAGAAGCTGGCGCTCTACTCGGCGATCGACTTCGACGGTCGTCCCCTGGCCGAGCAGGAGTGACACCCACCGGCGCGACCGCCGCGCCGGTCCTGACCCCGGCCCGCCGGGCGCTCGGGGTCGGCCTGGCGGTCGCCTCGGGCGTCGCCGTCGCCGCCCAGTCGCGCGTCAACGGCGAACTCGGCGTACGGCTGCAGGACGGCATCGCCGCGGCGCTGGTCTCCTTCGGCGTCGGCCTGCTGGTGCTCGCGGTGCTGGTGCCGGCCCTGCCCGGCGGGCGGCGCGGGCTGCGCATGCTGCGCCGCGCTCTGACCGAAGGGACGTTGCGCCCCTGGCAGTGCCTCGGTGGTCTCTGCGGCGCGCTCCTGGTCGCCACCCAGGGGCTGACCGTCGGTGTGCTCGGGGTCGCTGTCTTCACCGTCGCCGTCGTGGCCGGGCAGTCCGCCAGCAGCCTCGTCGTCGACCGTTTCGGCATCGGCCCCGGCGGGGCGCAGCCGGTCACCGGCGCCCGGCTGGCCGGTGCCGTGCTGACCGTGCTGGCGGTCCTGCTGGCCGTCGGCGACCGGCTCACCGACCCGGCCGCGCTGGCCCTCGCGGCGCTGCCGCTGCTCGCCGGGCTCGCCGTGGCCTGGCAGCAGGCGGTCAACGGGCGGGTCGGCATCGCCGCGGGCAGTGTCCTGACCGCCACGCTGGTCAACTTCGCGGTCGGCACGGTCGGGCTGCTGGTGGTCTTCCTCGTCGACCTGGCGCTGCGCGGCAGGCCGGGTGGGGCTTTCCCGGCCGAGCCGTGGCTCTACGTCGGCGGCCCGATCGGCATCGTCTTCATCGCCATCGCCGCCGCGGTTGTCCGCTTCACCGGGGTGCTGCTGCTGGGGCTTGCCACGATCTCCGGCCAGGTCCTCGGCGCGGTCGCAATGGACGTCGTCTTCCCCACCGCCGCCTCGCAGCCCGGCCCCCGGACCCTGCTCGGTACGGCGCTGACCCTGGTCGCGGTGCTCATCGCCGCGCTCGGCAGCCGCCGCTGACCAGCCGCCGCTGACCGGCCGCCGAGCACGCTGTGCCACGATCACTCGCGGTGCTGATCGTCGAAGGCCGCCGCCGACCGGCCGCTTCCGGCGCGGACGGCCGGGGGCGGATCAGGTGCCGTCGGAGGAGTGGCCCGGGAAGAGGTGGGCGCTCGGGTCGATGACCACCGCGGCGTTGTTGACGGCAGTCGCCGCCTCACCGAAGCCGGTGGCGATCAGGCGCACCTTGCCCGGGTACTCGGTGATGTCGCCGGCGGCGAAGACCCTCGGCAGGTTGGTCGCCATGCTGCTGTCGACGAGGATGTTGCGCCGCTGCAGGTCGATTCCCCACTCGGCGATCGGTCCGAGGTCGGCGGTGAAGCCGAGCGCGGCGACCACACAGTCGACCGGGATCGTCTCCGGCTCCTCGCCGCGCACGACGATCTCCGCGCCGGTCACCTCGGTCTCGCCGTGCAGTCGCGTCACCTCGGCGTTGACCACGATGCGCACCGGCAACTCCTGCACCCGGGCGACGCTGGCGGCGTGGGCGCGGAACTTCTCCCGCCGGTGCACCAGCGTCACCGACCGGGCGAGCGGTTGGAGCGCCGCGGCCCAGTCGAAGGCGGAGTCGCCGCCGCCGACGATCAGCACGTCCTGACCGGCGAGGTCGGCCAGCCGGGGCACGAAGTAGACGATGCCGGTGCCCGAGAAGCTTTCGGCCGCGGGCAGTGGCCGGGGGCTGAAACTGCCGAGGCCGCCGGTGATGATCACGGCACCGCAGTCGAGCTGCTCGCCGTTGGAGAGGCCGAGCACGACGCGGCCGTCCACATGCGAGAGCTTCTCCGCCCGTACGCCCAGCCGGTACTGCGGGTCGAAGGGCGCGGCCTGCGTGACGAGGTTCGCCACCAGGTCCCGGCCCTTGATGGCGGGGATGCCGGCGATGTCGTGGATGAGCTTCTCCGGATACATCGCGGTGACCTGGCCGCCCGGCTCGGGCAACGCGTCGATCACCGTCACCGACAGGCCCCGGAAGCCCGCGTAGTAGGCGGCGAAGAGGCCGCTGGGACCGGCGCCGATGACGGCGACATCAATTTCCCGCATGGCCACCCAGCCACCTCTTCCGTATCCGATGATTCCGCACCGACCGTAAGTTGCCGACGCCGCACCGGGCAAGGAAATGTCACCCCGCGAGACGTCGATGGGCGTGGCCAGGCAGAAGGCCGCGACGACGACCGTACGACGGGGGCAGTGGCGCGGGGCGCGGATTCGGCGATTCGCCGCGGCGGTCTAGAAGGGATCGGGCGCGGGGCGCGGGCGGCGGAAGAGCACCGCGGCGACCATCCCGCCCAGCAGGCCGAAGAGATGACCCTGCCAGGAGATCGGCTCGTCGGTGGGGAGCACCCCGACGAGCTGCCAGCCGTAGAGGAGCGCGACCAGCAGCACCACGCCGAAGTTCCACCAGCTGCGCTCGACGATGCCGCGGACCAGCAGCAGTCCGAAGTAGCCGAAGACCACACCGCTGGCACCGACCACGATCGTGTTGGGGGAACCGGTGAACCA